>Ga0255286_1000016_pt1 | contig 15885 bp, 21 predicted proteins | sample AtltaT_42_FD_183810 | JGI IMG/M metagenome (GOLD analysis project Ga0255286, IMG submission 183810) | Metatranscriptome of freshwater microbial communities from Altamaha River, Georgia, United States - Atl_Colum_RepA_8d (Metagenome... | ecosystem: Environmental > Aquatic > Freshwater > River...
ATTTTCTATTACATATATTTGGTTAAAATAGCAATGTAATTCATTAGTAATTAGTAGGATAAATTTATCTATTAATTCTATAGAATATTCATTGGTATTAAATTTAATAGAAATCTCTTTAAATAATAGTTGTTCCGAAGCTGTAAGATTTTTTAAATTTTTAAAATCTGTGTAATAAGCCTCTCGGATTTTATGTAAAGTTTGTAATAAAACTCTACGGAAAATTAATTTACGTTTTGTTTCTAAAAAAATGTTTTTTTTAGATGTTTTGATACTATGCTGAAAGGCCTTTGATTTTTTTTCGGCATCTTTGATAGTAGCATATAGTCTATTTAATTCTTGATAAAATTGATTAGTTTGTTTATTTATATAATTTAATGTTTCATTGTTAGACATTAATATATAAGGGGTGAGTGGGCCTACCTTTATTTCTTGGAAATCTTTTGTATAAAAAAAAGATACGCCAGTTTACGCTTAAAGTTTGTAAGCGTTTTATTTAGGAATAAAGGATTTAGGCCCACCCCAAAAAAAAAAATTATGTTATATTTTAATAAATTATTATGTGAATTAAATGAAAATTTAATATTTAAAACTGAAATCCGAAAAGCATTTGGAGTCGGTACTAATCATACATTAAATAAAAAATTCGGTTTAACCGAAAACGCTCATGCCGGTATACTTAAAGTAATGCCGGGGAACATGGAATATCATGTGGAACACCACATACTGAGTAAATTTACAGTCTCGTTTCAATTAAGACAAGAATTAAAGGATAATATCCGAAAAAAAATCTTAATGAAATCGTATCAGGGCCATCGACATAAGATTGGGCTACCTGTCCATGGGCAACGCACCCATACTAATAGTAAAACAGCTAAAAAGACACTGTCTCAAAAATTACATTTCCTTGAAATGAAATTAAATCCAGCTGTATCAAATAATACTATTAAAAAAAAAATTAAGAAAAACTTAAAAAAAGTTCAAAAAAAACAAGAAAAAAAAAAAAAATAAATGTTATTTAAAAAATTAAAAAGTTATTTATTTATATTTTTAATATCTATTGTATTAGTTGTATACTTATCCTTTTGTTTTATTATGTTAGACGATTCAGAGTTAGATAAACTTGTAGAGGAAAAGCTGGAAGCTAAGGCTAATGCGGATTCTAAAGAAGTTTCAAGACGTATACGTCTATGGAATAAACTTATGAGATTACTCGATAGTACTAATGCTACGGGGGTTTGTCTTATGGGTTTATTTTTATTGTATGGTTGGGGTATAATACCACATAAGGTTATTATAATGTATATCGTTTCTTTTTTTTATGATGATATATTAAAAGAATTAAATGAGTATGCAAAAGAAATAACCAAAGAAGAAAGAACTGAATGGGAAGAGTTATTAGCGGAAATAGAGGAGGCTAAAAAGCAGAAAGCTATGGAAGAAGCAAAAAAAGAAAATGAAACTACCAATTAGACTAATTTTAATGGTTTTGATGCGTTTATTTTTAACTAATTTTCTATCTTTAGAAGATATACCGGTACCTGTCTTGACAGAAGATGTTCCTACTACTATTCCTACTACTGCTTCTACTACTGTTTCTACGGTTTCTACTGATAAGGGCGTATTGTTATACTTAAGACCAAAAAAAGACTGGTTAGTTTTTACTGAAGCTCCGGAACCTTTAACAGAAGAGGAAGAGAATTATTTAAAAGATCATTCTATTTTGGCATATGCAGGTATTAAAGATTTAAATCAGTTTTATTGTGAAATGTTTGTATATTTGTCTTATTTGCTTCTTCATCGATATTTTAAAGATATTGGTAGAGAGGATTTAGCTGACGTATTTTGTTTGGAATTGGGTTTATTCTATGGTTATGGTTTGCGTTTTGCCCGTATTTTATTATATTATTGGTTGCACATGTCGGATACTAAAGAGGCTTTTGAAATTGACTGTGAGATACGTCGTATTTTATTAAAACAAGCTCGCTTTCAATATTATAAGACCTTATTAAGGAAGGACAGATGGGATAGTATGGATGGCATGGGTGGTGGTGAGTAATAAATGGTCAAAGATAAAAACTATTATAAGGCCTTAAGGATTTTAAAAATAAATCCGGGCTATAAAGACCAAAAAGAATATAAACTAAAATTTTTTCAAAAATCGGCATTACGTCAAAGAGAAATTATGTTACATCCTGAAATTTATGGCACGGTAACTTTTTTTTTTGTGTTGTCTTTAAAAATCACTAATGTATTTTTTACTTTTTATTATAAAGCGGCTAATTTACCTCAAAAGGTTTTTGTTTTAGCCAAATCCAGTGCAGGTTATGCAGGTCGTCTATTAATTAAGAAAGTAGGTAATAAGAGTGAAATAGCGGAACGTGGAAGAGTTAAAACTAGTATGTTTCAGATTTATAATCGATTAAATATGTTCAGAGGTTTTATTTTTCATATGTTACTTTATAATTATATGTGTTTTAAGATTTTTAATTGTACTGTGTTATTTAAATTCTATAGACAACCTGATTACATTACAAACAGATTATTAATAGCAAAAATGCCATGCGAAAAAGTCTATGAAATTATGACTCATCGAAGAAAACTGATAGACCCAGAGATTAATTATTTCTATCGGGTTCAACATTGTTTTCCACATGGTGGTTGTAGACCTAAAAGCATTAGAAACATTAAGAAAAAAGCTAGGAAAAAACAACAAAAACTGTTAGCTAAACATTATGTGGATCCTGGATTAAATGCGGAAAAAGCGCGTTATTTCCATAAATTAAATGAGGTCGAGGTTGAACGTTATGTAACAATTGCTGAAGAAGGTTTAAAAAATAAAAATAAAATCCAAAAATAAAAGAAATGTTTAAAAATTTTGCAAAAACTTTAAAAAATATATTACCTTTTACTAAAATCTATACTAATTATACTAATAATACTATATTATATGTAGAACCTAAAAATTTAATGATTTGTTTACATGTGTTAAAACAACATCAAGTTTATAGGTTTACTATAATGTCGGTTATTAGTTGTATTGATTATCCTGAAAAATTAAAACGTTTTGAGTTAGTCTATACAATGTTATCTATAGATTATCCTTTTGTATTAAATGTAAGCATAGCTGTGTCTGAATTTGAAACTGTATTATCCAGCTCTATTTTATTTAAAAGTGCTGTATGGCTAGAAAGAGAAATTTGGGATATGTTTGGGGTTTATTTTAAACATAATCATGATTTACGTCGAATTCTAACAGACTACGGCTTCCCATATCATCCACTGCGCAAAACATTTCCTTTAATGGGCTTTACTGAAATATATTATAATTTTTTACATAAAAAAATATATTATACTTCATTAACTGTATCTCAATTAAAAAATGTTAAGAAAATAAACAGTGTCTGGTCTAATTTAAAAGTATTATAAAATGTTTGTTAATAATTTAAAAAATCATATTATAACTTATCCTACTCCTATTAATGTGACTTATTTCTGGAGTTTTGGCTTTTTAGCAGGTTTTATGTTAGTTAATCAAATTTTAACAGGTTTGTTTTTAGCTATGTATTATATGAATACGATAGATTTAGCCTTCGATAGCGTAGAATTTATTATGCGCAATATTAATAATGGCTGGTTAATACGTTATTTACATTCAAATGGTGCTTCTTTTTTTTTTATTATATTATATTTACATATAGGTAAAGGTTTATATTATAAGTCTTATTTGTATCCAAGACAACATATTTGGTATTCTGGTATGTTAATTTTTATATTAGTAATGGGTACCTCTTTTTTAGGATATGTTTTACCTTGGGGTCAAATGAGTTTTTGGGGTGCTACCGTAATTACTAGTTTAGTTACTGTTATACCAGTAATTGGTGAAGATATTGTAAATTGGGTTTGGGGTGGATATTCTGTTGGTAATCCTACGTTAATGCGTTTTTTTGTAATTCATTATTTATTACCTTTTATTATTTTAGCTTTAGTAATGGTACATTTATTGCTGTTGCATAGTGAGGGTTCTTCTAATCCATTAAATTATGATAAAAAAAACGAAAAAGTAACTTTTTACCCTTACTTTTATTATAAAGATTTTTTTAGTTTAATTCTTTTATTAGTCTTTTTTATATATATTGTAGCTTATTTACCCAATTTGTTTAATCATGCAGATAATTATATTAAAGCAAATCCTTTATCTACACCTAAACATATTGTTCCTGAATGGTATTTTTTACCTTATTATGCTATTTTAAGAGCAATAGCAAATAAAAGTATAGGTATTATATTATTTGCTATATCTTTAGGTATATTTTTTTTATTACCTGTATTAAATAATGTACAAGTATGCTTATACAAACCATTATCTCTTTATGTTTGGTTACATGTAGGTTTTGATGAGTTTAAAGAACATACCCTAAAAGACAAGATAGATTTAGATAGTTATTTTATAAAAATGGAAAAGGTTATTGAAACTTTAAAAGCTAATGAATATGTAATGCAACTATTGGTTAATATAGAAGCTAATTCTTTAAAACTTAATAAAAACATGTATAAGCTTTATAATAATAGTAATTTATTATTATATCGTCAAAATTTTTGGATTTTAGTAGTAGTTTTTGTAGGTTTAGGTTATGTTGGTCAATTAGAAGTAAACAATGTTACTATTGAATTAGGTCAAGATTTAACTGTTTTGTATTTCCTTATTATCATTTTATTAGGTGTTGCTGATAGAATTGGTTTATATTTCTTTTTAGGTTTAACCTTTATGATGTATTTTTTTGGCTTATTTTTTTTTGGTTTATTCGGGAATGTGGTTATACCTAAACCCGAATATTTGGTATAAGTTTGTTAATTAATGCCACAGTTTGATACCTTGTTATATTTTACCTTTTTTATTAATTTAATTGTTTATGGTGCCATATTTTATTTTGTAATTTCTTTAATTTTGATACCTTTTTTATATAATACGTTTAATAAACGTTTTGTAAAAAAAGAATTAAATGTTTTTTATTCTTTTTTATTACGTGAATATTATAAATTAGTAAGCACTAATGAAGTTTTTAAAGTTGTATTAAATCCACAAAAAGATTTTAGATATCTTATGTACATTATCTATTATGTAAAACTTTGTCAATTTTTTTTTTTATTAAAAAAAAAGTAAATGTTACGCATAAGTTTTAAAAACTTAAGTAAAACAAAACAGTTTAGGCAATATAAAAGATTGCATAAAAGGTTCTCGTTTCTACAAAAGTGTCCTCATAAATTAGCAGTATGTCGTAAGTTATTTATAGCCTCACCAAAAAAGCCTAATTCAGCTAACCGTAAGGTAGCTAAGATTTATTTACCTTCGATTAAACGTAATTTATTTGCATATGTACCGGGTCAGTGTCCACATGGTTTAAATCCTTATAGTCAAGCCTTAATTCGTGGTGGTCGAGTACGTGATTTACCTGGAATCCGTTATAAATTAATTCGTGGTACTTTTGATTTTAAAGGAGTACCAGATCGTAAAACCTCAAGATCTAAATATGGAGTAAAAAAAAATAAATGAAACAGACACTAAGAAAAAGTAATAGAAAACCAAAACCTTTTAATAAAAAAAAATTTAACAACAATAACTTTAATAATAGGTTTAATTTTGCTGCTGAGCCAATTGTTAAAAAAAAAGAAAAAAAAATCCAAGTGTTTAAAACGATTAAACACCCTAAGTTTATAAGATTTTTAGAATTAAAAAAAAAATATGCAGAGGCTTTAAAAGAACCTCAATATAGTTCAAAGAAAGGTTTAAAATCAATTTTAAGCGTGCTTAATTTAGTTAAAAATAATTCCATTTACGGTAAAATATACTTTTCTAAGTTTGATAAAACGAATACCTTTAATGATTTTTTAGATTTTTATAACTATGTTAGGACTAGCTTTGTCTTAAAATTTAAGAAGTTGTATAAAGTTTTGGATGAATACGCATTAAGTCGTAAAGAGGATGAATTTTTCTTGTATGAGGAAGACGAATCTGAAGAAGAAATTGCTAGACATGAAGCAGAGCACATGTATAGCATTAAAAAAGATTTTACTACTAATTTTAAAAAATTGTATAATACTGTTTTGTTTAATTTACATGTTAAACAATTTATTAAAAGTTCGTCAGGTTTAATTTTCTTTTTTTCTAAATTTTTTAATTTTTATTTTTTTAATAAATTGTCTAATTTTTTAATGTATGCAGGTTGTAAGACTAAAGCAGACAAAATTTTAATAGATTTTTTAAGACGTTTAAAAGTTAAATATAAAGTTAAACAACCTTTTGATGTATTAAAACGTTTGGTGTATCAAAATTTAATACCGGCAATTCGTACACGCCAAGTAGGACGTAAAACTATTAAAGTTTTAGGTAGCAAAGCTAGTTTTCATTATAGGGTTACGATGAGTCTTAAATTATTCGTAAAAGGTGCTCGTACGCGTAAAACTTCTATTGTACAAGCGTTAATTATAGAATATTTTAAATTAATTAAGGGTAAAAGTAAATTACACGAATATAACAAGGCAAAATTGGCAGAGATTCAAAAACACCGTTTATTTACTAAAGTATATTAAATGCCAATACAAAAAAATAAAAACATTAAAAAATATCTTACTCCTTTTATAAATCATAGCAAACGTGTAAAATATGATTTAGGCTATAAAGTTAGTTTAGCACTTCGAGATAAAGAACGTATTATGTTGCATTTAGATTTAGAGGATCGTTATGTGTTTCGACATATTTATCGTGGGGATAAATTTATATTTAAATATATGCGTTTTGATCGTTTAAATTTTCCAAAAATGGCAGATTATTTATTATATTGGGTAACTAAAGGTGTACCCTTTTTTACATTTTTAAAAACTACATATGATGAAGACTTACATGCTATAACGCTTACTTTTGAATTTGCTGATTTATATACAACTTTAGACATTAGAAATAAAAATAATAATTATTCCGAATTAGCACGCAAGTTAGAAATGCTGCTTATAATGTATAGAGAGGTTTTAATAAAAAAACTTAATGACGGGGATGATGTTGATGAAAGAAGAGCCCGAGGGGGTAAGGAAATTAATCCATTAAGTGTTTACCGTGCTTAGTTTGTTTAAGTTAATAACCTTGTTTATTTTTTTTTTAAGTTTTTACGGTATAATATTTGTTCGTAGAAATTTAATATTAACCTTAATTTTTTTAGAATTATCTTTTTTGTCTATCAGTATTTTGTTAGTCTTAATTAGTTATACTTATGGTGATATAATGCCTCAAATTATGTTAATATATATATTAACTTTAACCGCTATTGAGACGGCGGTTGGTTTAGCCCTTTTTATTGTATATTTTAAAATGTTTAAAACCGTAGAATTAACAGATATAGCCTATAAAAAATGATTCAAAAAGAAACAATATTAAGATTATGTGACAATAGTGGGGGTAGATTTACTAAATGTATATCTATTCGTAATTCATATAAAACTGTAGGAGCAGGTAAAATAATTAAAACAGCTATTCAACGATTACGTAAAAAACGTAGAAGTAAATCTCGTGTTAAAAAGGGTAAAGTATACACTACTTTAGTTATACAGGCAAGACAATGGTTTTTTAGAATGTCTAATAAAAGTTATCAATGTAAAGAAAATTTAGGTATTATTTTAGGTAAAAATAATGAACCACTAGCTACCCGTGTTTTTAGTGGAGTACCTAAAGAGGCTCGTACTCAAAGAAAATCAAAGTTGTTCTTAATTGCACCTTTTGTCTATTAATACTAAAAAATGAATAACAACAATAATAATAATAATAATAATAAAAATAAAAACCAGCGCTTTTGCGGGTATATTAATAAATTATATGTACAAGAAGTTTATGGTCTTGTACGTATATGGTTACCTGAGGGGTTTCAATTGACTAACACCTTAAATGAACCTTTTTATATTTTTAATAACGTAATCACTATACACAAGTCTATAGATATAACGAATGCTTTTGCTTTTTTTGTGTTTCCTAAAGAAATAAAAATTGTATTGCGTACGTATTATGATAAGAGGTCTTCTCGTTTAGAATTTTATATTGATATAGAATTTATAGGGAAAGAATATTTGTCAGTTTCTAGAAAACGAGAATTAATTAACGCATATCGTCATCAATATGATTTTTTAAATCAGTTAGAAATGCATTTACATGCACATAGAATGGAAGTTTATAATGAGTTACAAAATACCGCAAAAGAGCACGGAATCTCTTTTGTAAATCCAAATCCTACATTTGAAAAAATAGTAGCTAGATTTAAAGAAGAACCTACTGAACCTACTAAAAACAAACCAAATGCTAATTAAACAAAATTATTTAAACTTAATTAAAAAACATTATTATTTGGATTCTAGTAAATTGCCTCAAAAAGTGCAAAGTATTGTGTTTATTAACATGTCTTATAAAACCGATACTAAAAAATTTTATTTTTATCAATTGTATATTTACTTTTTTTTATATTTATTTTTTGGAGTGGTTCCTACTTTTGTGCGTTTACACCAAACTTTTAGGCGGTTTAATGTGCGTAGAGGTCAACCTATGGGTATTAAATTAAATATAACCTCTAAAGAAGTAATTGGTTATTTTTTAACTTTGTTTAATAAATGGTATTATTACAATATTTTCGGGGAACTAAAAAGTTTTTTTTTTAATAAAAAAAAAGGTAATTTTTTTGGATTAAAGTTGCCGTTTTTAAATGTTTTTTATGTATTTGATTATAATATGGTTACGTTTTTTTTATTTAATTTACGTATACCTAATTTAAAGATAATGTTTTATACTAATTCAGATAAGTACGAAACTTTAACATTAAAAAATGAGTTTGGGTTATTTTAAGAATATGTTATTACCTATTGAATTTATTTTATTATTTATATTATTTATAATAGCCTGTCAGATTGTTCTTTTGCTGTTTATTAGGAACATAATGCACATTATCATAGTTTTTCTATTTGTTTATTTAGAAACTGCTATATTTCTTATAGTTTGCCAAATAGAATATCTTGCATACATGTTTTTAATAATATATGCCGGTGCTATTATTATTTTATTTATTTTTGTACTAATGTTAGTAAATTTTAAGCAAAAAAAAGAGGATATGCAGATATTAAAAATATTAGATATTTGCGTATACTTAAGTGCTGTTAGTGTTAGTATAAGTTTATTGCTTAATTGGAATACTAATTTTTTCATAGACGCAACACCGTATATAGAATTAACACATCTTTTAAATCTTTACATGTTTTCGAATAGTTTAAACAGTATATACTTTTCTGATTTAACGCAAATAGCTTTAATTTTATATAGTGACCAATACGCGCACACGTTAGTCCTTGGACTAACCTTATTATTAGCGTTAATCTATATAATTATATACTTAAAAAAATAAATAAGAAAACAAATAGTAAATAACAAAGCATATGTCTGAAACAACAATAAATGGCACTTACACACGCTTTACACAATGGGTTTCTCGCTGGTTATTTTCGACTAATCATAAGATAATAGCTTATTTATATTTTTTTTTAGGTGCTTTTGCTTCTGTAGTAGCTACCTCTCTATCCATAATTATTCGAGTTGAATTATCTTCTACCGGAGATGTAATTCTGAACGGTAATTATCATTTATATAACACTATTATTACTGCGCATGGCTTATTAATGGTTTTTTTTGTAGTTATGCCTATATTTATTGGTGGGTTCGGTAATTTCTTTTTTCCATTAATGATTGGCGCTCCAGACATGGCTTTTCCTAGATTAAATAATTTAAGTTTTTGGTTATTACCACCTTCTTTATTGCTATTAGTAAATTCGTTATTTGTTGAAACTGGAGTAGGTACCGGTTGGACTGTTTATCCTCCTTTAAGCAATGAGTTATATCATCCCACTTCTGGTGTTGATTTTGCTATTTTCAGTTTACATTTGTCCGGTATTTCCTCTTTATTAAGTGCTATTAATTTTTTAACCACTTTTTTTACAATGAGAGTGCCTGGTTTAAAAATTCATCAAGCTCCATTATTCGTATGGGCTATAGTAGTGACATCTTTTTTATTAATTTTAAGTCTACCTGTTTTTGCAGCGGCTATAACTATGTTATTAACTGATCGTAATTTTAATACATCTTTTTATGACCCAGCGGGTGGTGGTGATCCTGTGTTATATCAACATTTATTTTGGTTTTTTGGTCACCCTGAAGTATATATTTTAATTTTACCTGGTTTTGGAGTTATTAGTCATGTTATTGCTACCTTTGCACGTAAACCTATTTTTGGTTATTTAGGTATGGTAGCTGCTATGATTTCTATAGGTATTTTAGGTTTAATAGTTTGGGGTCATCATATGTATACCGTAGGTTTAGATATTGATACTCGTGCATATTTTAATGCTGCAACTATGATTATTGCTATTCCAACTGGTATCAAAATTTTTAGTTGGATTGCAACGCTATGGCATGGTTCTTTAACTTTTAAAACTCCTTTGTTATTTACTTTAGGTTTTTTATTTTTATTCACTATTGGAGGCTTAACAGGTATAGTATTAGCTAATGCAGGTATCGATATAGTTCTACACGATACTTATTATGTGGTAGCACACTTCCATTATGTTTTATCTATGGGAGCTATTTTTTCTATATTCGCAGGTTTCTATTATTGGTTGCCTAAAATGACAGGTTTAATGTATAATGAGTTGTTGGGTCAGATTCATTTTTATAGTTTTTTTGTAGGTGTTAATGTTACCTTCTTTCCTATGCATTTTTTAGGCTTAAATGGTATGCCTAGAAGAATTCCAGATTATCCAGATGCCTTTTTATTATGGAATAAATTGTCTTCTTATGGATCTTTTATATCTGCAGCTGCTACCGTGTTGTTTTTTTATATAGTGTTAGAAGCTTTTATGAATGGTAAAGCGCGTATGAAAGCGTATATGTTAGAGCAACAAAAAATTTTTGGTTTTGAATTTTTTGATGAGGCTTTAAATAGGGTCAAACAAACTATAAGATTATTACGAGAACAAGGCATTTTAGTTGTGTCTAGGAGAATTGTAGGTAAAGTAAATAGAAACGGTAAAGTTTATTTAAAAATTAAAAAAATAACCGTAAAGCGTAAAGTAATTAAAGTTACTAAACTTTATAACCAGTAATAATGTTGTTATATAGTCCGATTGAACAATTCAATTATATTAAATTGTGTTCTTTCTCTTCTAATTTTATTTTTTTCTTCTCTATTATTATTATGTTAATATTATTAATTTTAGTGCCATTAGTTGATTATTATTATGGTTCAACCAATTTTACAATGTTAACTGATTTAAAAATTAAAAATGTACAAACTTTAATGTTAGAAGTGCGTTATGTGCCCTCGTATGTGCAAATGTTATTAGAACTTTTCGTTTTAAATTTTATAAGCGCTTTTAAAAACTTAATTCCTTTACGAAATGTATCTTTTCTTTTAAATTTATTACTTACTGTAATAATGTTTATTTTTTTTTCTAACGTATTAGGTTTAATTCCTTTTACTTATACCATTACTGCACAAATTTTTATTACTTTGAACCTAGCCTTATTGCTATTTATTAGTTATAATGTGATAGGTATTATAAAATATCAATTTAGTTTTGTTGAAATTTTTATGCCTTCTGGTTTAAGTTTAATTTTGAATTATTTATTAGTTCCTATTGAATTAGTTTCGTATATTTTTAGACCTATTAGTTTAGCGATTCGTCTTTTTGCTAACATTATGGCAGGGCATACTCTTTTAAAAGTTATTTGTAGTTTTATTTACAGATTCTTTCAAATGGATTTTACCTTAATGTTATCGTTTATACCTTTTTTCGTCCTGGGAATACTATATGGCTTAGAATTATTTGTTGCCCTTATACAGTCATATGTATTCTTTATTTTAGTTTGTATTTTTTTAAAGGATATTGTTAGTATCTCCCATTAGTTAAATACAGGTTATGAATAAATATTTTGGACCAATATTAAACGGATGGACTTTACAAACAGCTGGCAACTCTTTTATGGATAATGTTATTCATTTTCATAATATCGTTTTGTGCATACTTTTTTTTATATTGTTTATAGTCACTTGGTTTCTGGTTACTGTTTTAGTTGACTTCGGTAAACCACAATTACGCCTAAACTTGTATCTATATATGAATAGCTTGTTAATTAAGTATGGCCCTAAATTGGATTTATACTATTTGTTATTTATTATTATTTTACCAATGAAATTTAAAGCAGAATATGGTTCGGTTAAAACTTTCATTAATAGTTTATATGTACAATTAAATGATGGTAATTTTTTTACTAAGCATAATTTATTATTAATTTTTTTTACGGTATTTTTAAAAAATAACGTGCATAAATATGGAACTCAATCTTATTATAAGGCTTTTTTAAAACATTTTAATACTACTCAATGTAATCCTTACATTTTTTATAATAATAATGTGTCTACTTTTTTTTTTTCAAAATAATCCAATCAAAATCACTCATTTGTCACAATTTATTCAATTATTAGGTATTGAATATAGGTATTATTTTTATGCTGACGTGACTTTAGAATTTTTATGGACTTTATTTCCTTCGATAATCTTATGTTTTTTAGCCATTCCTTCCTTTGGCTTATTATATTCCATTGAAAAAGTAGCAGCCCCTGAGTTAACTATAAAAGTAATAGGGCATCAATGGTATTGGGAATATCAATATTCTGACTATATGATTTTTGATGAAACCGTTAAAATTAATAAAGATGGTAAGATATATAACGTGAATTTTAAACCGAAAGATGAAGATAATTATATAATAGAATCATATATGATAAACGATGCAGACTTACCTTTAGGTGGTTTACGTTTATTAGAAGTTGATAATAAACTAATGTTACCAGTTAATACTGCTATTAGATTATTAATTACTTCTGAAGATGTTTTACATGCATGGGCGGTACCTGCTTTAGGTATTAAAATGGATGCGTGCCCTGGCCGTTTAAATGAAATAATTATTAATATCAGAGACATTGGTGCCTATTTTGGGCAATGTTCCGAATTATGTGGTTGGTATCATGGTTTTATGCCAATAGCTATTCAAAGTGTTACACCAGAGGATTTTAGGTATTGGGCAATTTCTAATTTTGCTAAAATTAAAATAAAAGAAAATGATCTATAAATATAAAAAATTAAATACATCAACTTATAAATTTATAACACATCCTTATCAAATCATAGAAGCTAGTCCTTGGCCTTTTATTATAGGTATGTCTGCTTTTATGTATATGTCTTTAAACGCAATATTTTTAAGTTACGGGTGTGAAACTTTTTACTCGTATGCATCTTTACGTATACCTTACCATTTTTCTTTTATCACTTTATTAGTATCTATGTTTATGTGGTGGTATGATATGATTCAAGAATCCGTGATTGAAGGAGCTTATACTCAAAAAGTTCAATTAAATTTAAGTATAGGTATGTTCTTGTTTATTATATCTGAGGTTATGTTTTTTTTTGGATTCTTTTGGGCCTTTTTTCATTTCAGTTTAAATCCTTCGGACAGTCTTCAAGGTAACTGGCCTCCTGTTAGTATTGAGGCTATTTATGCTTATGGTTTACCCTTGATTAATACTTTTATTTTGTTAAGTTCGGGTATTACCTTAACTTGGTCTCATTATGCTCTATTTAGAAAAAATAAGATGGAAAGTGTGGCAGGCTTAGCTCTTACTATTGTATTAGGTTTAGTTTTTACTCGTATTCAATTTGTAGAGTTTTATTTAGCTAAATTTACAATAGCTGATAGTGCTTATGGTTCAGTCTTTTATATGTTAACCGGTTTGCATGGTTTTCATGTAATTATTGGAACTATTTTTTTAATAGTTGCTTTATTTCGTATGATTTTTAATTATTTTAACAATACCCGATTCTCCGGGTTTGAGTTAGCGATCTGGTATTGGCATTTTGTAGATGTAGTGTGGCTGTTCGTGTTCTCCTTTATCTATGCATGGGGGAATTGCTAAGAAAAGGAGATGAAGGACATGTTTCGATTATTAAATAATTTAAACGTCGCTTTACTGCATCGTAATGATGAAGCAGTGTTATATCCTAGGAATAAACAAATGTGCCTTCGTGTTTTGAGGATTTTATATGAGGAGGGTTTTGTGTTAGGCTATTACTACGATACATACTTAAATCGTTTAGTAGTAATGCCTAACTTTTATAAAAATAGGTCGGTAATTAAGGGAATTACCTCTTTTAATAAGAGTACTTTCCCATTGTATTTAAAATATACAGATTTAACAGCCATGGCAAAAATAGGCGTGTCTCTTTTAATATTATCTACAACACGTGGGTTTTTACCGCACTATTTAGCGCTTAAATATAAGTTAGGAGGGCGCGCAATTTGTTTAATAAAATAATTAAAATGAAATTACAAATTAATGATCAAAATTACGTCACACCTATTCTATACAAGAAAATGACTATTTTAGAATTAGCTTTAAAAAATGGTATATATATACCGCATTTTTGTTATAATTCAACTTTGAACATTGCCGGTAATTGCCGCATTTGTTTAGTTGAAGTTTCTAAATTAGTTAAACCTATAATTAGTTGTCTTAATGTATGCATGGACAACTTGCAAGTGTTCACTAACACATTCTCTTTGAAGAAATATCGTGAGAATGTGATGGAATTTTTATTAATTAATCACCCGCTGGATTGTCCCGTGTGTGATCAAGGTGGAGAGTGTGATTTGCAAGAACAGGCTAAACGCTTTGGTTTAGATCATACTCGTTATTCTCTTTTGAAAAAAACTAATGTTAATAGCATGTTAAATACTTCAATTAAGTTAGTTTTAAATCGTTGTATTTTATGCATGCGATGTGTTCGCTTTTTAAGCGAAAACACCTCCAATCGTTATTTAGGTAATGTAGGACGAGGTGTCTTTTCGAAGATTAGTGTATATTCTGAAAATTTGGCTTTAAATGAGTGGAATTCCGCTAATATTATAGATATTTGTCCGGTTGGCGCTTTAAGTATAAAAGTTAAACAATATACTTATAGGCCTTGGGAAATTACGGTATTAACTGCTGTTGATGTCTATGATATTTTTGGTGGTATGCTGGACATACATTTGGTCGATAATAAGGTAATAAGAATTTTACCTAGTTTAGATCGCGTATTAAAAGTGGAGAGTATTAGCAATTTATCTCGCTTTAATTTATTAGCATATGAAACCTTAATTAATGCTAAGCCGGTATTAAGTATTAGTTATACCAGGGTACAACCTTTTGAACAAATTTCTGAATGTTTTAATGTGTTGGGCTATGGTGCAAAAGATTTAATGGAGATGAAACGTTTTTTAACGTTAAATTTTTATAACAAATTAAAAACTTTTAATTTTGTACATAATATAAAGGCTATACCCTTAAATGTATTGGATACTTTAGGTTGTTTTTCAAAAGTGTTCACTTTATTAAGTATGTCTGCAAAAATAGGTTTATACTTTGTATTAAAAAATTGTATTACTGCTTTTAGGTTTGTGCATAAATTTCGTGATTTGTTATTATTTGTTAAGACTTCTGATTTAAATATGTTTAAAAAGCGTATTAATATGTTTTTTCAGCTTTATATTTTACAAAATATGTATAACATTAAAAAATTTATTTTTTTACAAAATTACTTACAGTATTATGCCATTCTTTTACAGTTTGATGATATATTAAAATATCGTTTTAATGCAATTTCACCTAGTACTACTATAGTAAATTTTATAAATTTTTACAAAATTTATAGTAAAAGCGGTTTAATTAATGTTTTTAAAAAAACTTTTTCAATTAGTTTTAAATCAGC
>Ga0255286_1000022_pt1 | contig 15432 bp, 15 predicted proteins | sample AtltaT_42_FD_183810 | JGI IMG/M metagenome (GOLD analysis project Ga0255286, IMG submission 183810) | Metatranscriptome of freshwater microbial communities from Altamaha River, Georgia, United States - Atl_Colum_RepA_8d (Metagenome... | ecosystem: Environmental > Aquatic > Freshwater > River...
CTCCTTGAGGTGCGGTTGTAAGTGAGGGTGGGGCATTTGGCTGCCCCCGCACCGACCCGGTCGATGCGGGTGACAAGCGGAAGCCGGTCAGTCGTCGGCGTAGATGTCGACGTCTTTGGTTTCACGCACGAACAGCATGCCCACCACGAACGTCATGCCAGCGATGATGATCGGGTACCAGAGGCCGTTGTACATGTTGCCGGTCTGCGCCACGATGGCGAAGGCGGTGGTGGGCAGCAAGCCGCCAAACCAGCCGTTACCAATGTGGTAGGGCAGCGACATGGAGGTGTAACGGATGCGGGTGGGGAACATCTCCACCAGCATGGCCGCGATCGGGCCGTACACCATGGTCACCAGAATCACGAGGTAAGTCAGGATGATGGTGATCTTGACGGTATCGACCTGGGCGGGATCGGCCTTGGCAGGATAGCCCGCAGCCTTGAGCGCAGCCGAGAGGGCACCGCTGAACACGGCGTCCTTGGCCTTGGCATCGTCAGCCAGGGTCTTGGCGCGGGTCTCGGCGTCCTTGAGGGCTTTCTCATCCACAGGTGAGGCGGCCTTGAGGTCTTCCACCTTCTTCGCTGCGGCCTCGCGGGCAGCGGCGATTTCGTCGGCAGAGGGGAACACATTGATAGCTGTGTCACCCACCTTGACCACCGCCGAGGTGCCCGCAGGGGCGACCTCGTTGCTGTAGCTCACCGAACCTGCGGCCAGGCGCTGCTTGGCCACATCGCAAGAAGAAGTGAACTTCTTCGTGCCCGTTGGGTTGAACTGGAACGAGCATTCCGCCGGATCAGCCACCACGACCACCTTGCTGTTTTGCTGAGCTTGGTAGAGCGCGGGGTTGGCCGCCTTGGTGAGGGCCTCGAACACGGGGAAGTAGGTCAGCACAGCCAAGAGGCAACCGAGCATGATGATGGGCTTGCGGCCGATCTTGTCAGACAGGGAACCGAAGACGATGAAGAACGGCGTGCCGATCACCAGCGAGGCGGCCACCAACAGGTTGGCTGTCGCACCATCCACTTTGAGCGCTTGGGTGAGGAAGAACAAAGCGTAGAACTGACCCGAGTACCAAACCACGGCTTGGCCTGCGGTCAGGCCGATGAGGGCCAAGATCACGATTTTGAGGTTTTTCCACTGGCCAAAGGACTCGGACAACGGGGCCTTGGAAGTCTTGCCCTCGGCCTTCATTTTGGCGAAGGCGGGCGACTCGTTCATCTGCAAGCGGATGTAAACCGAGATCCCCAGCAGGGCGATGGACACGATGAACGGCACACGCCAGCCCCAGTCGGCAAACGCCTCTTCGCCAATCGCGGTACGGGTACCCAGAATCACCATCAGTGAGAGGAACAGGCCCAGAGTCGCAGTGGTTTGGATCCAGGCGGTATAAGCCCCCCGGCGGCCATGCGGCGCGTGTTCGGCCACGTAGGTGGCTGCACCACCGTACTCACCGCCGAGCGCCAAACCTTGCAGCAAGCGCAGGATGATGAGGATGACCGGTGCTGCCACGCCAATGCTGGCGTAGTTCGGCAAGATGCCCACGATGAAGGTGGACAAACCCATGATCAGAATGGTCACCAGGAAGGTGTACTTGCGTCCGATCATGTCGCCCAAGCGGCCAAACACCAGCGCGCCAAAGGGACGCACGATGAAGCCGGCGGCAAAGGCCAACAGGGCAAAGATGAAGGCGGAGCCCGCATCCAAACCGCTGAAGAATTGCTTGGCGATGATGGCGGCCAAAGAACCGTAAAGGTAAAAGTCGTACCACTCGAACACGGTGCCCAATGAAGAAGCGAAGATCACCTTCTTTTCTTCATCCGACATCGGACGGGGCTCATGCAATGTTGACATGCAGTCTCCTTGTGAAATGTCTACCCATCCCCGGCTGGGGACGTAGGGCGACTATCGAAGGAGTGGCTGACCTATTACTGACAAACGAGTAGGGTTATAGGCGATTTATCGCCCAAACTAGCGTTTACCCTAGTCTTGGGTGTTTCATTCCCGCCAAGCAGGCGCGCCATCAAGAGACATTAGGGACTTGGCTCGCCTCACGCCATGGCCCGCTGAACCACGGGTCGCCTTGCAGGTAGGCACGCAGCAGGGGCAAGGCATCCAAGCCCCAGAAGTGCTCCCCATCCACCTCAAAGAGTGGCACACCAAACACCCGCTGTGCCGCCGCGGCTTCGGTATGGGCGCGCAAATCGGCTTTGACCGACTCCTCATCGGGCGAGCGCGCGGGTTGGAGTTGCGCGCGCAGTTGCGCCAAGCGACCCGGCTCATTCGGATCGCCCCCCGCACCGCGCCAGACATGGTGAAACACCGTCTCACACACCCAGCGATTGGGCAGTCCTGTTTGGCCACAAGCCACCGCCAAGCGCAGCAAGGGCAAGGGCGCAAAGGGATGCTGGCGGGGCATTTGCAGGGGGATACCCTCCTCGCGCGCGAGCCACAACACTTGCCGGTAAGTCCACTCACGCTTGCCCACAATCTCTGCCGGGCCCAATTGCCCGTGGTGGCGCAGCAAGGCGCCGAGCAACACCGGCTTGTACACCACTTGATGGCTAATGCCTTCGAGCGTTTGCGGCAATTTTTCAAATGCCAAATAAGCGTAGGGCGAGATGAAGTCGAGGTAGAAGGTGATGGTCTTCATGCGGCATTCTCCAATCGTGGGCCCATCGCGGCCCACACTTCACGTCGGGCGGCATCGTCCATGCGGGACCAAGCCGCGATCTCGGGCAAGGTGCGGTAGCAGCCCTGGCACCACTGGGTCTTTGGATCGATCTTGCAAATCGACACACAGGGCGACGGGGGAGCGTCGGGGCTGGCCAGCACCGCCTCGCGTTGCTGGGCCAATTTCTCCAACCGCCAAGCGCGCGGCATCGGTTCAGTCGGGCGCACGGGTTCAGGGGCTCGCATGGGGTTTCAGGCGGTGGCGCTTTGCGGGGCGCGCTTGTTGAGCAAGGCCGTGGCCACGCGAGAATTGGGCTTGCGACCCAGGGCTTGACTGATGAACACGCCGGCGTCGATCAGGGCGTCAAGGTCAATGCCCGTTTCAATGCCCATGCCGTGCAGCATGTAGACCACGTCCTCGGTCGAGACATTGCCCGTCGCGCCCTTGGCATAGGGACAGCCACCGAGCCCGGCGACGGAGGTGTCAAAGCGCCAGACGCCCATTTCCAAGGCGGCCAAGGTATTGGCCAGCGCTTGCCCGTAGGTATCGTGGAAATGCCCGGCCATGCGCTCGAGCGGGTAGTGCGCGAGCGCCGCTTCCAGGGCCGCTTGGGTGGCGCGGGGGGTCCCCACGCCAATGGTATCGGCCACATAAATCTCGTCCACGCCGATGGCCTTCATCAACCCGGCCAGATAGCCCACTTGGGACGCAGGCACCTCGCCCTCGTAGGGACAGCCCAAACAACAACTCATGGCCCCACGCACCGGAATTCCCGCAGCATGCGCGGCTTGCACGACCGGCGCAAAGCGCTCAATGCTCTCGGCAATCGAGCAATTGATGTTTTTCTGACTGAAGGCCTCACTCGCGGCGCCAAACACGACCACGGCATCGGGGCGGGTGGCCAGGGCGGACTCAAACCCTTTGAGGTTGGGCGTGAGCACAGAGTAGGTCACCCCTGGGGCACGGTGGATGGCCGCCATCACTTCGGCGTTGTCGGCCATTTGCGGCACCCATTTGGGGCTGACAAAGCTCGTGACCTCGATATGCTGGAGGCCCGCGTTTTGCAAACGGTGGACGAGTTCAACCTTCACCGCCGCAGGAACGGGCTGCTTTTCGTTTTGTAGGCCATCGCGTGGCCCGACATCATTGATTTCGACGCGCGTAGGCCACATGACCATCGCTCCCCATCAAGCCGCTGAAGCTTCGAGTTTAAGCAATTCGTCGCCCTCCGCGACTTGGTCGCCTGGGCTGTAGCGCAATTCCGCCACGACCCCGTCGCGCGGGGCATGCAAGGTGTGCTCCATCTTCATGGCCTCCATGACCGCCAAAGCCTGACCGGCCTTGACGGTTTCGCCCACTTGCACCAAGAAGGAGACGACCTTTCCGGGCATGGGAGCACTCAAGCGCCCACCCGCCTCTTGGGTGTCCCCGGCATGGGCCAGCACATCCAAGCGTTGCAAGCGTGCGCCCCCCGCCGACATGAAGACATGGGCCACGGCTTCACTGCCTTCCTGGTGCCAGTACACCTGCGCCTGCCGGCGTTCGGCGCCCAAATCAATCACCAAGCTTTGCGCAGCGCGTGTCGCTCGCAAGGGCCACACACGCTCGCCCAAGGCCAAGGTCCATTCACCCGCCACGCCGTAGTGCAAATCCGCTTGCAATGTCGTCTCGTCCCAAACGAAAGCAAAGCGGCGCACGTTCTGCCCAAACGGGCGCCAGCCATCGCGTTGATCAAATGGATCGGAGCCCGCACTGGCCATCTCTTGCAGCAGCACATCCACCACCGCCGCGGCCACGGCCCATTCGGCTGGTAAGCCCTGCTGGCCAAAGAGTCGGTCCTGCTCGCGCGTGATCAAGGCGGTGTCCAAGTGCGCTTGGCGGAAGGAGGGCGTTTGAATCACGCGGCGCAAGAACTGCACATTGGTTTGCAAACCCACGATATGGGTTTGCGACAGCGCGGCGTCGAGTCGGGCCAAGGCTTGCGCACGATCGTCGCCATGCACGATGAGCTTGGCGATCATGGAATCGTAGAAAGGGCTGATCGCGTCACCCTCGCGCACGCCATCGTCCACCCGCGTTGCCGCCACGCTAAATGCGGCGTGTGCCGGCTTGCGATAAACCGCCAAGGTGCCGGTGGCGGGCAGGAACTGGTTGTCGGGGTTCTCCGCGCAAATTCGCGCCTCGATGGCGTGCCCCGCGCGCGGAATTTGCGATTGCCGCAAAGGCAACGGCTCTCCCGCCGCCACCCGCAACTGCCACTCGACCAAGTCGAGACCGGTCACGGCCTCGGTCACCGGGTGCTCGACCTGCAAGCGGGTGTTCATCTCCATGAAGTAGAACTTCATGGAGTCAGGCTGGTCATACGCGGCCTGCTCCACGATGAACTCCACCGTACCCGCGCCCACATAGTCCACCGCCTTGGCAGCCGCCACCGCGGCCGCCCCCATGGCGGCCCGCAAGGCCTCACTCATGCCGGGCGCGGGAGACTCCTCCAGTACCTTTTGATGGCGTCGCTGCACCGAGCAATCGCGCTCATAGAGATAGACCACCTCACCGTGGGTGTCGCCAAACACCTGGATTTCAATGTGGCGTGGGCGTTGCACGTATTTTTCAATCAGCACGGCGTCGTCGCCAAAACTATTGATCGCCTCGCGCTGGCAGGAGGCGAGTGCGGCGGCAAAGTCTCCCGCCTGCTCCACAATGCGCATGCCTTTGCCACCACCACCCGCGCTGGCCTTGATCAGCACGGGATAGCCGATGCGGTCCGCCTCGCGCTGCAAGAGCGCAGGGTCTTGATCCTCGCCGTGATAGCCCGGCACCAAGGGCACGCCCGCTTTCTCCATGAGCTGTTTACTCTGCGCTTTGAGACCCATGGCCAAGATGCTCTGGGGACGGGGTCCGATGAACATAATCCCGGCATCGGCGCAGGCTTGGGCAAAAGCTTCGTTCTCGCTCAAAAAACCATAGCCCGGGTGAATGGCTTGCGCGCCAGTCTCGCGCGCCGCTTGCAAAATGGCCTCCCAGCGCAAATAACTGTCCTTGGGGGCTGAACCCCCAATGTGCACGGCTTCATCGCAGGCATGCACATGCTTGGCTTGGGCGTCGGCATCGGAATACACCGCCACGGTTTGGACCCCCAGACGGCGCGCGGTCGCGGCCACCCGGCAGGCAATCTCGCCCCGGTTGGCAATCAGAATTTTGTGAAACATTCCACGCTCCCTGTTTAGGCCAACCAGGCCGGTTTGCGTTTTTGCAGGAAAGCTTGCACGCCTTCCTTGCCCTCCTCGCTGGCACGGATCTGGGCAATGCCCGCCACCGTCTCGGCAATGAGCGCCGTGTTGATTTCGCGCTCGGCCACGTCATGCAGCAGCTTCTTGCAAGCGCGTAAGGCATTCGGGCTCGCGCTGAGCAAAGCATCGACCAACGCGCCCACACGGGCGTCGAGGGCCTCGGCCGCCACGACCTCATGCACCAAGCCAATGCGGGCTGCCTCGGCCGCATGGAAGCGTTCGGCCGTGAGGAAATAGCGGTGCGCGGCGCGTGGCCCGATGGCGCGAATGACATAGGGGCTGATGGTGGCCGGAATCAGGCCAAGCTTGACCTCGCTCAAGCTGAAGGTAGCCTCTTCGGCGCATACGGCCAAGTCGCAGGCCGAGAGCAAACCAATGCCACCCGCGAACGCATCGCCATGCACCCGCGCGAGCGTCGGTTGGGGCAAGGTGTAGAGACGCTGGAGCAAGGCGGCCAGCTTGCCTGCATCGCGCTGGTTGTCGGCATCGGTGTAGTCGGCCATGCGCCGCATCCAGTTCAAATCGCCGCCCGCACTAAAGGCGGGACCATTCCCCGCCAACACCACCACCCGCACCCGGGGGTTTTCGGCCATGGCGTCGAGGGCGGTGTGCAACTGGGCGATCACCTCGTCGTTGAAGGCGTTACGCAACTCGGGGCGATTGAGCGTGATGGTGCCCACACCGCGGTCGTTGCAGTCCGAAAGAATCAATGCACTCATGCCAGTCTCCTTACATGCGGAAGAGGCCAAAACGGGTGTCTTCGATCGGCGCGTTGAGCGCGGCCGAGAGGCCCAAGCCCAACACCCGGCGGGTATCGGCGGGATCAATCACGCCGTCGTCCCACAAACGGGCGCTGGCGTAGTAGGGGTGGCCCTGGTCCTCGTACTGGCGGCGAATGGGGGTCTTGAAGGCTTCCTCTTCCTCCATGCTCCAAGTGCCTCCACGTGATTCAATACCGTCACGCTTCACGGTGGCGAGCACACTGGCGGCTTGCTCGCCCCCCATGACGCTGATGCGGGCATTGGGCCACATCCAGAGAAAGCGTGGCGAGTACGCCCGCCCACACATGCCGTAGTTGCCCGCGCCAAAACTGCCCCCAATGATGATCGTGAACTTCGGTACGGCAGCAGTGGCCACGGCGGTGACCATCTTCGCGCCGTTGCGCGCGATGCCTTCGTTTTCATACTTACGCCCCACCATGAAACCGGTGATGTTCTGCAGAAAAACCAAGGGCGTCTTGCGCTGACAACACAGCTCGATGAAATGCGCCCCCTTGAGCGCGGACTCGGAAAACAAAATGCCGTTGTTGGCGATGATCCCCACCGGAATGCCCTCAATGCGCGCGAATCCACACACCAGGGTGGTGCCAAAGCGCGATTTGAATTCGTCAAACGCGCTGTCGTCCACGATGCGGGCAATGATTTCGCGCACATCAAAGGGCTTGCGGGTGTCGGTCGGAATCACGCCGTAGAGCTCTTGGGCGTCGTAGCGCGGCGCCATCGGCTCGTGCAAGGGGATGTTGGGTGACTTGCGCGCATTGAGGTTTTTCACCGCTTGGCGCGCGAGCGCGATGGCGTGCAAATCGTTTTGCGCCAGGTGGTCGGCCACACCAGACAAGCGGGTATGCACGTCACCGCCGCCGAGGTCTTCCGCGCTTACCACCTCGCCCGTGGCGGCTTTGACCAGGGGAGGACCGCCCAAGAAAATGGTGCCCTGGTTTTTCACGATGATGGTCTCATCGCTCATGGCCGGCACATAAGCGCCGCCAGCCGTGCAACTGCCCATGACAACGGCGATCTGGGCAATGCCCTGCGCGCTCATGTTGGCTTGGTTGTAGAAGATGCGGCCGAAGTGGTCTCGATCAGGAAACACCTCATCCTGGTTGGGCAAATTCGCCCCGCCAGAATCCACCAAATAAATGCAAGGCAGCCGGTTTTGTTGCGCGATCTCTTGGGCGCGCAGATGTTTCTTGACCGTCATGGGGTAGTAGGTACCGCCTTTGACCGTGGCGTCGTTGCACACAATCATGCAATCAACCCCGCTCACCCGACCCACCCCCACAATCACCCCGGCGCAGGGCGCGTCGTCGTTGTACATGTGGAGTGCGGCCAAAGGCGCGACCTCCAAAAAGGGCGTGCCCGGATCGAGCAACATCTGCACGCGCTCGCGCGGCAACAGCTTGCCCCGCGCCGTGTGTTTGGCGCGTGCAGCCTCTCCACCGCCTTGCGACACGTGCGCCATTTGCTGACGCAAATCGTCGACCAAGGCGCGCATGGCCTGAGCGTTGGCTTGGAAATCATGGGACCGGGGGTTCAACTGGGAAGTCAACACCGTCATCGCTGGGCTCCTCGAAAGGATGGATTTTGATTGACGTTTACGTAAACGTCAATTAGGGGATGGCACTTAATGCCTGCATATCGTCAAACACCCGCTGCACCCCTGCCGCCTGCAGGCTGGCCGCTTGGCCATGCACCGCATAGCCCCAGACGGTGGCACCGGCCGCCACGCCCGCCTGCGCGCCAACCGGGGTGTCCTCAATCACCAGACAGCGTTCGATGGGCACGCCCAAGTGGGCGGCCGCCGCCAGATACACGTCGGGGTGGGGTTTGTTGCGCGGCGTCTCCTGACCGCTGAACATGCGGCCCTCAAAGAAGGGGCGTAGCCCCACTTTGCCAAGCATCATCTCGATTTTGAAACGGTCAGCCCCGGAGGCGACGGCAATTTGCCCGGCCAGCGCCTGGTGCAGGTGCGTGACCGCCCCCAAAATGCCTGGCACCGCTTCGAGCGACTGCGCCAGCCGTTCGTTGCGCAAGCGCAGAAAGCCTTCGAGCCATTCCTCCCGAAAGGGCTGGCCGGTTTGGGCTTCGATGAGCGCTTGCTGGCTGCGCACGGTGTGACCGACGAACTGGGCCATGCACGCGGCCAGACTCATCTCCCAACCAATGTCAGCCAAACAGTCGCGCAAGGCGCCGCAGGTGATGAACTCGCTGTCGACGAGCACCCCATCGCAGTCGAACAAGACTGCATCAAAAGCGCGACTCACGCGAGGGCCCGCTGAATGAGAATTTTTTGAACATCGCTGGTGCCCTCGTAAATTTGGCACACGCGCACGTCACGGTAAATCCGCTCGGCCGGGTAATCGTTCACCACGCCATAGCCCCCCAAGGTCTGGATCGCGGCACTGCACACCCGCTCGGCCACTTCACTGGCAAAGAGCTTGGCCATTGCGGCTTCCTTCAAACACGGCTGGCCAGCATCGCGCAGGCTGGCGGCGTGCCAGGTGAGTTGGCGAGCGGCTTCGAGTTGGGTGGCGCAATCGGCCAAGCGAAAGCCCACCGCTTGGTGGTTGAAGATGGGGGTACCAAAACTCTCCCGCTCCTTGCTGTACTGTAAGGCGTAATCGAACGCGCTGCGGGCCATGCCAATGCTTTGCGCAGCGATGCCGATGCGCCCACCCTCGAGCGCCGAGAGGGCGATTTTGTAGCCCTCGCCCTCCTCGCCAATGCGGTTCTCGACCGGCACGCGGCATTGGTCAAAATTGATTTGTGCCGTGTCGCTGGAGTGTTGCCCCAGTTTGTCCTCCAAGCGGGCCACCTGGTAGCCCGGGGCGTCGGTGGGCACGATGAAGGCGCTCATGCCTTTTTTGCCCGCAGACTTGTCTGTCACGGCAATCACAATCGCCACCTGGCCGTTCTTGCCGCTGGTGATGAACTGCTTGACGCCTTGAATGACATAGTGATCCCCCTGGCGGGTGGCGGTGGTGCGCAACGCCGAAGCGTCCGAGCCCACATGCGGCTCGGTCAAGCAAAACGCACCGAGCATCTCGCCTTGCGCCAGCGGCATGAGCCATTCCTTTTGTTGGGCCGCGTTGCCATAGCGCATCAAGATCGCGTTGACCGGGCAATTGGTCACACTGATGGCCGTGCTCGTCCCGCCGTCGCCCGCCGCGATCTCTTCGAGCACCAGGGCCAGGGTGAGGTAATCCAATCCGGCCCCCCCCAAGTCCTCGGGCACGCAAATGCCATAGGCTCCCAACGCCGCCAGGCCTTTGTGCACATCGTGCGGGAAGTGGTGGGTTTTATCCCACTCGGCCGCTTTGGGCCAAAGCTCGCGCTGCGCGAAATCGCGCACCGCATCGCGGATCATGATTTGGTCTTCGTTCAACAGCATGGGGCTTCCTTGCGCCAGCGGGGCGCGGGTTCAGAGGAGTTCGAGGCACATGGCGGTGGCTTCACCGCCCCCAATGCACAGAGTGGCCAGACCTTTTTTCAAGCCGCGGGCGCGCAAGGCGTGCAAGAGCGTGACCATGATGCGTGCGCCCGAAGCGCCAATGGGGTGACCCAAGGCACAAGCACCGCCGTTGACGTTGACTTTATCGTGCGGCACTTTCAGGTCATGCATGAGGGCCATGGGGACCACCGCAAAGGCCTCGTTGATTTCCCACAGGTCCACATCCCCCACCTGCCAGCCCGCCTTGGCCAGGGCTTTTTCTGACGCGCCCACAGGGGCCGTGGAGAACCACTCCGGTTCCTGGGCGTGGGTCGCGTGGCTCACCACGCGCGCCAGGGGGTTGCAGCCCAGACGCGCCGCCGTGCTCGCGCGCATCATCACCAGCGCGGCGGCACCGTCGTTGATCGAGGAGCTGCTCGCGGCCGTGACCGTGCCGTCTTTGCGGAAGGCGGGCTTGAGAGCGGGAATTTTGTCGAGGCGAATCTTGCCCGGACCTTCGTCAATCTGCACCACGGTTTCACCGCCGCGGCTCTTGACGGTGACGGGGGCGATCTCGGCGGCAAATGCGCCTGAGCTAATGGCTTGCTGGGCCCGCTGCACGCTGGCTGTGGCAAAAGCATCCTGCATCTCACGGGTGAAGTGGTACTTGGCGGCGCAATCCTCCCCAAAGGTGCCCATGCTGCGGCCAGGCTCGTAAGCGTCCTCCAACCCATCGAGCATCATGTGGTCAAAGATGCGGTCGTGACCAATGCGGTAACCGCCGCGTCCCTTTTGCAACAGGTAGGGCGCGTTGGTCATGCTCTCCATGCCCCCGGCCACCAGCACCTCGTGCGAGCCCGCCAGCAGCATGTCATGCGCGAACATGGCCGCGCGCATGCCCGAGCCGCACATCTTGCTCAGCGTGACCGCGCCCGCGCTTTTGGGCAAGCCGCCTTTGAAGGCGGCCTGTCGCGCGGGGGCTTGGCCTTGGCCGGCCATCAGGCAATTGCCAAACAAGACTTCGCTCACCAAGGCCGGACCGATGCCCGCACGCTGCACGGCTGCGGCAATGGCCACCCCGCCGAGGTCGTGCGCGGCCAAAGAAGCGAAATCTCCCTGAAAACTCCCCATCGGTGTCCGAGCGGCGCTCACAATGACGACTGGATCTTGCATAAATACTCCCAAAAGAAAAAAGTTGTCCGTCAGGCCCCGCGCGGGTAGCGCTTGATGGCGTGACGGAACACATCCACCACTTCATGGGCGCCCGACATCGTGACCCCCAAATCTTTGACCAAACCATCCGAGACGCCGTAGATCCAGCCATGGATGGCCACACGTTGACCCCGGCTCCACGCGTCTTGCATGACGTTGGAGAGCGCCACATTACCCACTTGCTCAATGACATTCATCTCGCATAGCGTGGCTTCAAGCTGCGCTTGCGGCAAGTGGTTGAGGCGCTGGCGGTGGCGCAGGCGCACGTCCTGCACATGGCGCAACCAGTTGTCGGCCAAGCCAATGCGCATGCCACGGGCCGCAGCGAGCACCCCGCCACAACCGTAATGCCCCACCACCATGATGTGCTCGACCTTGAGGGCGTCGACGGCGTACTGGATGACCGAGAGCGCGTTGAGATCAGAGTGCACCACCACATTGGCCACATTGCGGTGGACAAACACTTCACCCGGATCCAAGCCCGTGATTTGATTCGCCGGCACGCGGCTGTCGGAGCACCCAATCCAGAGGTATTTGGGGTTTTGCTGGTTGGCCAGGTTTGCGAAAAAACCCGGCGTCTCACGCTCCATGCGTGCCGCCCACTCGCGGTTGTTTTGGAAGAGGTGTTGGAGTGATTCGCTCATGGCGTCATTGTCGCGCTTTGGTCGCTTTTTGCCCAAGGGGACTTAAGCCGTTTCAGCAAACAATTCACGACCGATCAGCATGCGTCGGATCTCGCTCGTGCCGGCCCCAATTTCATAGAGCTTGGCGTCGCGCCAGAGGCGCCCGAGCGGGTACTCGTTGATGTACCCATTACCGCCAAAAATCTGGATGCCTTCGCCCGCCATCCAGGTCGCTTTTTCGGCGCACCACAGAATCACGCTGGCACAATCCTTGCGCACCTGGCGCACATGCTCGGTGCCGAGCATGTCCAAGTTCTTCCCGATGGTGTAGCAAAAGGCCCGGCCGGCTTGCAGCACGGTGTACATGTCGGCCACCTTGCCTTGAATGAGCTGAAACTCGCCAATGCTTTGGCCAAATTGCTTACGGTCGTGAATGTAAGGAACGACGTTGTCCATCACCGCTTGCATGATGCCAATCGGCCCCGCGGCGAGCACGGCACGCTCGTAATCGAGGCCGCTCATGAGTACCTTGGCGCCCATGTTGAGGCCGCCCAAGATGTTCGCCTCGGGCACTTCCACGTTTTCAAACACCAGTTCCCCCGTGTGGCTGCCCCGCATGCCCAATTTGTCAAGCTTTTGGGCGATCGAGAAGCCCTTCATGCCTTTTTCGATCAGGAAGGCCGTCACGCCGCGCGCGCCCAGTTCGGGTTCGGTCTTGGCATAGACCACCAAAGTGTCGGCGTCAGGCCCGTTGGTGATCCACATCTTGTTGCCATTGAGCAAGTAGTAGCCCCCTTTGTCTTCGGCTCGCAGCTTCATGCTGATCACATCGCTACCCGCCCCCGGCTCGGACATGGCCAAGGCGCCCACATGTTCGCCACTGATGAGCTTGGGCAGGTATTTCGCTTTTTGCGCTTCGCTGCCGTTGCGTTTGATCTGGTTCACGCAGAGATTGGAATGCGCCCCGTAGGACAAGCCCACGCTGGCCGATGCGCGCGAGATTTCCTCCATCGCCACCATGTGGGCCAAATAGCCCATGTTGGCCCCGCCGTAGGCTTCCGGAACGGTGATACCGAGCACCCCTAAGTCACCCATCTTGCGCCAAAGGTCCATCGGGAACTGGTCACTGTGGTCAATCTGCGCCGCGCGGGGGGCGATTTCGGCTTGCGCGAAATCACGCACCGCGTCGCGCAAGGCGTCAATGTCCTCACCAAGTTGGAAGTTGAGTCCGGGCAGGTTCATGAGAGGTCTCCAGCAAAAAGAGGGTCAGTAGGTTTTGGGAACCGGCGCGAGGGAGGACTGCATCAGCGCGCATGCGCTGACCGTGCCATCGGCCGCTAAATGTTGAACTTCGGCCTGTGCCACGATGACACGCCGACCGGCACGCACCACCCAGCCCCGCGCGCGCAACTCACCGTCTCGAAACGCGGCCAAGAAGTTGATCTTGTATTCAATGGTGGTGACTTCCATGCCTTCGGGCGCCACCGTTAGAGCGGCATATCCGGCGGCGATATCGGCCAAAGCGCCCATGGCGCCGCCATGAAAGCCGCCCTGCTGCTGCGTGACCCGATCGCTGTAGGGCATCAACAACTCGACCTCACCCGGATGGGCGCGCAACAGCTTAACCCCCAGGTGCGTCATCATGCCCTGGCGCGAGAGGCTCTCGGCCACGCGCGCTTGGGCGGCTTGGGCAGCGGCGTCGGGGGGATGGGTCATGGGCGGTCTTTCAAAACAGAGCGCCACTTTACTTGACGTTTACGTAAACGTCAATTAGGCCGAGACAGGATTGGCGGCTTTGCCGGATTTGCCCAACAGCGTGCGGGCCTCACGTTCGTGAGCCTTCACTTCGTCAAGAGTGGCTTGCAAATCGGCCAGTTGGCTCTCGAGCTGGCCTCGATGTTCCGCGAGCACCTGCAAAAACTTGCGCAATTGGGGGACGGTGTCGCGCGGACTGTCGTACATGTCGATCAAGTCCTTGGCCTCGGTGAGCGACAGGCCCAAACGCTTGGCGCGCAGCGTCAGCTTGAGCCGTGTGCGGTCGCGGGGGGAGTACACCCGATCGCGGCCCCCCGGGCCGGAGCGCTCGGGTTGCAGCAAACCCATGTCTTCGTAAAAGCGGATGGCACGCGTGGTCAGGTCAAATTCGCGCGCCAAGTCGCTGATGGTGAAGGTAGTGGCCATGGCATTCAGTGACGTTAACGTAAACGTCAATTATGCGCCCTTCAGTCCCAAGGGGGAAGGGGGTGATCCCGCAAGGTTTGGCGCAACACGGCATAGTCCGGCACCACCTGTTCGACGGTATCCCAAAACCGCGGGCTGTGGTCCATCACGCGCAAATGGCTGAGCTCGTGGGCCACGACATAGTCAATCACCGGCAAACGGTGGTGGATCAACCGCCAGTTCAGTCGAATGCGTCCATCGGCACTGGCGCTGCCCCAGCGCGTACTCGCACTACTCAAGGAGAGGCGCTGCCATTGCACCCCCAACTGCGGTGCGAAATGCTGCAATCGCGCCTCAAAGAGCGTACGCGCTTGCCCCATGAGCCACGCTTGGGTGGCTTCACGAATTTGCTTACCATCCGCATGGGTGGGTAAGCCCAGGCGCAAGACGGCGGTCTCTTCCAACGCGGCCGCCTCAAATTGCGCGCTGCCGCGGCGCAGCCTCAGGCCCGAGTCGAGCACGATGCGTAAAGGCTCGCCCAGGTAAGGCACGTTCGCACCGTCTTGCCAGATGATGCGCGAGGCCATGAGGCGCGCTTGGTTGGCTTGCGTCTCTTGCAGCTTGCGATAAATCCAATCGCTTTTCTCCAGCAAGGCCGACTCGATTTCGGTCCAACCGACCCAGCGGGGCGCACGCACCTCCAGGCCCTCCGGCCCGACGAGCATGCCAATCGTGCGACGACGACTGCGTGCAAACGCATAGGCAATCTCGCAGGTGGGCAGGGCGATGCGGCGGTTGGCGCGGGGATGTGCGAAAACGGCTTTGGGACAGACCCCCTCAATGGGGAGTGCGGGCGGCGCAAGGGGGTCGATCGGCGTCGGATCGGCAGGCGGCGGGGAACCGAAGAGATCGAGGACCAGTTGTACCAATCGCCCCATCGCCCTGATTCCTATGCAGTCGAGGCGTAGGCCTCAGGATCGAGGCGGCGCATTTCGTTTTCAATCCAAGCCTCCACCTCGCGGGTGAGGGCTTCGGCATCGCACCCTTCGGTCGAAATGGCCGGTCCGATCGAGACATCCACCACGCCGGGGCGCTTGATGAGGGCGCGCCGTGGCCAGCACTTGGCCGAGGTCACGGCAATCGGGTAGATGGGGGTGGCGGTGGCCACCGCCAATCGCGCGCCACCGCTCTTGTAGCTACCCGCCTCACCGCGCGGGATGCGGGTTCCTTCGGGAAACATGATCACCCACACCCCTTTGGCGAGCAG
>Ga0255286_1000032_pt1 | contig 13969 bp, 12 predicted proteins | sample AtltaT_42_FD_183810 | JGI IMG/M metagenome (GOLD analysis project Ga0255286, IMG submission 183810) | Metatranscriptome of freshwater microbial communities from Altamaha River, Georgia, United States - Atl_Colum_RepA_8d (Metagenome... | ecosystem: Environmental > Aquatic > Freshwater > River...
AACACAGAACGCTTCGCCGAAGAACGCGGCATTGCCGTGATCACGCTTGAGACGCTTTACGATGCCAAAGCCCATTTCTCCCGCTGAGGCATCAGCTCCACGCATCGTCATTGTGACGATGGATAGCCATTTTGGTGGTGCAGTGGATAAGGCGCGCGCCCTGTTACGCAAGCAGATTCCTGGGCTTGAATTGACGCTGCACGCTGCGGATGAATTCGCGGGCGATGAGGCCGCGCTTGCCGCTTGCCGCGCGGATATTGGGCGCGCGGATATCATCATCGCCGGCATGCTGTTCCTGGAGGATCATTTCCGTCTGGTGCAGGATGCCATCGCAGCGCGGCGAGAGGATTGTGATGCCCTGGTGGGTTGCCTTTCCGCGCCAGAGATCACGCGCCTGACGCGCATGGGCCGGCTGGATATGTCCGCGGAAGCCAAAGGGCTGATGGGGCTACTGAAGCGGCTTCGCGGCAAGAAGGAAGGCAGCGGCGCCAGCGGCAAGGGCCAGATGAAAATGCTGCGCGAATTGCCGAAGCTTTTGCGCTTCATCCCCGGTACGGCGCAGGATTTGCGCGCCTATTTTCTGACCTTGCAATATTGGCTGGCGGGTTCGGCGGATAATTTGGCGAATATGGTGGCGCTGCTGGTGCAGCGTTATGCCAAGGGCACGCAAAAGCTTGCCGTCGCAGCGCCGGTCGAATATCCGGAAACCGGGCTTTATCACCCGCGCATGAAGGGCCGCATTGGTGAAAGCCTGGCCGCGTTGCCGCGTGAAGGTTCGCGCGGCACGGTTGGCTTGCTGCTGTTGCGTTCCTACGTATTGGCGGGTAATGCGAAGCATTATGATGGCATGATCGCCGCGCTGGAAGCGCGCGGGCTGAATGTCATTCCCGCCTTTGCTGCTGGCCTGGACGGACGGCCCGCCATTGATGCCTTCTTCACGAAGGAAGGGACGCCGGCCATTGATGCGCTGGTGTCGCTGACCGGATTTTCTCTGGTTGGCGGCCCTGCTTATAATGATGCACGCGCGGCTGAGTCGGCTTTGGCAAAGCTTGATGTGCCCTATATCGCGGCCCATCCGCTTGAATTCCAAACCATGAAGCAATGGGCCGGCAATGCGCGCGGCCTGCTGCCGGTGGAAGCCACCATGATGGTTGCCATTCCCGAACTGGATGGTGGTATTTGGCCGATGACCTTCGGTGGCCGTTGCGGCGCTGGTGGCGATGCGACCGAACGCTGTGCTGGATGTGATGGCGTTTCATGCACGCGGGATATGGTGCCGCATCCCGAACGGTCTGGTACCCTGGCCGATCGGATCGCGCGCATGGTTGCGTTGCGCCGGACTGAACGCGCCAAGCGCAAGGTTGCAGCGGTTATTTTCAACTTCCCGCCAAACGCAGGCAGCACGGGAACGGCCGCTTACCTTGGCGTTTTTGCTTCCCTATTTAATACGCTGAAAGCCATGCAGGCAGCGGGCTATCAGGTGCTGCTGCCCGAAAGCGCCGATGCGCTCCGTGAGATGGTCATCCATGGCAATCGCGAAAGCCTTGGCACAACTGCCAATGTCGCTGCGCGTGTGCCAGCGGATCAACATTTGCGGCATACGCCCTGGCTTGCCGAGCTTGAAAAATGTTGGGGTCCGGCGCCAGGCCGCATCCAAACCGATGGGCGCGATATATTCATCCAAGGCATTCAGCTTGGAAATGTGTTTGTCGGTGTGCAGCCGGGCTTTGGCTATGAAGGCGACCCCATGCGGTTGCTGTTCGAGCATGGCTTTGCCCCCACCCACGCCTTCAGCGCCTTCTATCAATGGATCAAACAGGATTTCGGCGCTGACGCCGTACTGCATTTCGGAACGCATGGTGCCTTGGAATTCATGCCCGGCAAGCAGGCCGGAATGTCAGCACAGTGTTGGCCGGATCGGCTGATTGGCGATTTGCCGAATTACTATCTTTACGCGTCCAATAACCCGTCTGAAGGCATGCTCGCCAAGCGCCGTGCCGGTGCCACGCTGATCAGCTATCTGACACCGCCGATTGCCTCGGCGGGGCTTTATCGCGGCCTGCTCGATCTAAAGGCTTCCATTGATCGCTGGCGTGCCTTGGAACCGGAAGCGGATGCGCATCAACGCGCGGCACTGGCCGGGCTGATTCAGGCACAGGCGAGTGCGGTGGATTTGGCGACTGAAGAACCTGTCTGGACGGATCCTGAATCGGAAATTGTCACGCTTGGCGCGCGCTTGCTCGAATTGGAATATACGCTGATCCCGCATGGAATGCATATTGTGGGGGAACCGCCAAGCGCAGAACAGCGTGCGGAAATGCTGGAAGCCGCGGGGATCACCGATAGCGCCGCGCGGGCGAAATATGATGCATTGCTGTCGGAGGATCACGAAATTCCTGCGCTGCTACGGGCGCTGGATGGGTGCTATATCATGCCAGCGCCAGGTGGCGATTTGCTGCGCAGCATGGATGTACTGCCGACTGGGCGGAATCTCCACGGCTTTGATCCATTCAAATTGCCAAGCGCATTCGCTACCCAGGATGGTATGCGACAAGCCAATCGGTTGCTGGAGCGGCATATCGCTGAAGGAAATGGCCTGCCCGAGACGGTAGCCTTGGTGCTATGGGGTACGGATAATCTGAAGACTGAAGGCGGCCCGATTGCACAGGCGCTGGGGCTGATGGGCGCGCAGCCGCGCTATGACAGCTATGGCCGACTAGCGGGCGCGGCGCTACTGCCGCTTGAAGCACTGGGCCGACCACGCATTGATGTGGTGATGACGCTTTCCGGCATTTTCCGAGACCTTCTTCCCTTGCAGATGAAACTACTCGCCGAAGCTGCTTTGCTTGCCGCCAATGCCGATGAAGCGCCGGAGCAGAATTTCATTCGTAAACACGCGCTTGCGCATATGGCTTTGCATGGCGGCACCATGGAACAGGCGGCCCTACGTGTTTTCGGCAACTCCGACGGTACCTACGGCGCGCATGTCAATTCCATGATCCATGACAGTGCCTGGAATGAAGAAGAGGAACTGGCAGCGAGCTTTGTTCGGCGCAAGGGCTTTGCCTATGGCGTTGATGGTAAACCCGCCCGTGCCGAAAAAGTCTTGCATCAGGTTCTGGCAAGCGTGGAGATTACCTATCAAAACCTTGATAGTGTTGAAGTCGGTGTGACGACAATAGATCAGTATTTCGATATGCTCGGTGGCATCAGCCGTGCCGTCCAGGTAGCCCGTGGTGGTCGCGCTTCCGCAATTTATATCAGTGATCAGACGCGCGGTGAGGGAAAGATAAGGACCCTATCAGAACAGGTCACACTTGAGACCCGCACGCGTGCGCTGAACCCGAAATGGTACGAGGGCCTCCTGAAACACGGTTATGAAGGCGTGCGCGAGATCGAAGCACATGTGACAAATACCATGGGTTGGTCCGCCACAACCGGCCAGGTGGCACCCTGGGTCTATGAACGTATCGCCGATATCTATGTTCTTGATGCAGAGATGCGTGATCGCCTGGCGCAACTCAATCCGACAGCATCCGCAAAAATCGCAAATCGGCTTATTGAAGCGCAGGAACGCCGCTACTGGAACCCAAGTGCGGATGTGCTGGAAGCACTGCGCCGCGCTGGCGATGAGCTGGAAGACCGTCTTGAAGGCATAACTGAAGGAGTCGCGGCATGACCGTGTTGATGAGAGAGCCGCCCCGCCTTACCGGACGCCCACGCCAAGGTGACGGTGATGGTAGCGTTCAGGTTCATATGGATGATGCCGTATCCGGCACAACGGCAAAGGTATTTGCCGTCTATGGCAAGGGCGGTATCGGGAAGAGCACTACCTCCTCGAACCTATCCGTTGCATTTTCAAAGATTGGCAAGAAGGTGCTGCAGATCGGGTGTGACCCGAAGCATGACAGCACCTTCACCCTGACAAAGCGGCTGATACCTACTGTGATTGACGTATTGGAATCCGTTCAATTCCACGCAGAAGAATTGCGGGCCGAGGATTTTGTCTTTGAAGGCTATAATGGCGTGATGTGCGTCGAAGCCGGCGGTCCGCCTGCTGGCACGGGATGCGGTGGCTATGTTGTTGGGCAAACAGTCAAGTTGCTCAAAGAACATCACTTACTCGATGATACCGATGTCGTCATTTTTGACGTGCTAGGGGATGTGGTTTGCGGCGGTTTCGCGGCACCCTTGCTCCATGCCGAACGCGGTTTGGTCGTGGCAGCCAATGATTTCGACAGTATCTTCGCCATGAACCGCATCATTGCCGCCATCAAAGCGAAGTCAAAAAACTATCCAGTGCGGCTTGGTGGTGTGATCTGCAATCGTAGTGCCGCAACCGATCAGATTGATCGCTTCAATGCCGCCACCGGCATGCGTACGCTGGCACATTTCCCTGACCTTGATGTCATTCGGCGTTCTCGGCTCAAGAAGGCAACACTTTTTGAGATGGAGAGTTCTCCAGAACTTGATGCGGTGAAGGCCGAATATATTCGCCTCGCAGAATCACTCTGGGCAGGCTCCGATGAGCTTGAAGCATCCCCCCTGAAGGACCGCGACATTTTCGATCTGTTGGGGTTTGACTAATGCAGACCGCGACCTATCAGAGCCGTCGCAGCCAGATCGAAACCTATTTCGATCGTACGGCGTCAGATGCCTGGGCGCGTCTCACGTCTGATGCGCCTGTCAGTGGCATCCGTGCGACAGTGCGTGCCGGGCGGGATGAGATGCGGCAAACACTGCTCTCATGGTTGCCGGAAGATCTGACTGGTAAGCGGCTGCTTGATGCGGGCTGTGGCACCGGGGCCTTTGCGATTGAGGCGGCACGGCGCGGCGCACAAGTATTGGCGATTGATGTGTCTCCCTCCCTGATCAAAATCGCGCGGGAGCGGAGCCAAGGTCAGATGCCCGAAGGCAGTATCACCTATGAAGTGGGTGACATGCTGGATAGCCAGCTTGGCATTTTCGACCATGTTGTGGCGATGGATAGCCTTATTCATTACCATCAAACAGATATCGTGCAGAGCTTGGCGAGCCTTGCGCCCCGAATTCGCCGTTCGATAGTCATGACATTTGCACCGAAGACACCGCTACTTGCGGCGATGCATTTTGTCGGCCGTGCCTTTCCGCGCGCAGACCGCGCACCAGCCATTGAACCCGTTGCCGAACATAGTCTGAAGGCAAACATTAGGCAGGAAAGGCAGCTAATGTCCTGGAATATCGGCCGGGATAGACGGGTATCGCGCGGCTTCTATACCTCGCACGCACTGGAGCTCTGCCGGAAATGAGCGAGGTGAATGACCGTATTGCGCGACTTTGGACGGGGATCAGCCTGAATGTGCTGCCCTTTGCCGAGTCTAGCAGCGGCCCTTTGCCCATCAGACGGCTATTGCGTCTTTCACTTTTCCAAATTTCCTGTGGCATGACGGCTGTGTTGATGGTTGGCACCCTCAACCGCGTGATGATTGTTGAAATGGGGGTCGCGGCCAGCCTTGTCGCTATTATGGTTGCTTTGCCACTTCTTTTTGCACCCTTGCGCGCCTTGATAGGGTTTCGTTCTGATTCTCATCGTTCAGTGCTTGGATGGCGTCGGGTTCCTTATTTGTGGCTTGGCACCATAATTCAGTTTGGCGGCTTGGCCATGATGCCCTTCGCCCTGATTATTTTGTCGGGCGATACCTGGGCGCCACCTTGGGTGGCACAAATCGCGGCGGGGCTTGCATTCCTGATGGTAGGTGCGGGCATGCATACCGTGCAGACCGTTGGCCTTGCTTTGGCGACAGATATTGTACCACGGGACGCCCAGCCCAATGTGGTTACGATATTGTCGCTTATGCAATTGATTGGCATGGTGGTTTCGGCGATTGCATTTGGCGCCTTCCTCGCAGATTTCTCGCAAATCAAGCTGATCCAACTCGTGCAGGGTATGGCTGCCGCAACGCTGGTCATCAATCTGGTGGCTGCCTGGAAGCAGGAGCCAAGACAGCCGGAATTGACAATCGGCCGCTCAGCCGGAGATCCGGGATTTAAGGAGAGTTTGAATCTTCTGCGTAAGGCGGGACCATGGGATCGGCGCCTGATGGCCGCTGCGCTCGGGACCGCGGCCTTTGGTATGCAGGATGTATTGCTTGAACCCTATGGCGGCCAAATTCTCTCGCTCAGCGTAGCGGCGACAACTGCGCTCACCGCATTATTTGCAACCGGCGCGGTCCTTGGATTTTTGCGTGCAGCCCCGCTGTTGGGCAGGGGCATGCATGCCCAACGCGTGGCAAGTGCCGGTGCTATGGTTGGCATTTCCGGATTTGTGATGGTAATATTTGCGGCACCGTTGGAATCAACACTGATTTTTGCGGCCGGAACGGCCGCCATTGGTTTCGGCGCCGGGCTTTTTGCGCATGCGACATTGACTGGCTGCATGCAGGCTGCGCCTGAAGGCCAAATTGGCCTTACGCTTGGTGTCTGGGGTGCCGTCACCGCAACAGCAGGTGGCATTGCTGTGGCGCTTGGCGGCGTGATCCGCGATGTCCTTTCATCCCTCGCCGCTGCGGGCATTCTTGGCATGGGTTTAGATGCGCCGAGTACAGGATATGTAGGCGTTTATATCATCGAAATACTCCTTCTGTTCATGACGCTTGCGAGTGTCGGTCCTCTACTTCGGGAGACCGAAAAAAAACCTTCTGGATCTCAACATGATGCAGGCCGGCCGGTCCTGGCTGGGCTGCAAAACCAACATGGAGCATTGCCATGACAACACCAGCGACGCCGGTCTTTTTGGATGCGGCTGCCGTTTCTCTTTATATCTTCTTCGCGTTCTTCGCGGGGTTGATTTATTATCTAACTCGCGAAAACAAGCGCGAAGGCTACCCCATGGTTGGGGAATTACCGGATCGCCCGGCCTTCGCCACGATGCACGGCTTCCCGGAAACGCCAGCACCCAAGGTTTTCCGTTTGCATTATCCTGAAGGTGCAACCGTGGTGCAGGGGGTGCGTCCGGAACGCGATGTCTCTGCACAATTGTCACCGGATTATCCCTATCCGGGTACCGCCTTTGTGCCCACAGGGGACGCAATGAAGGATGGTGTCGGTCCGGCCGCCTATGCCGATCGCGCGGATACTCCCGACCTTGCTTATGATGATAACAAGCCGAAGATTGTGCCGTTGCGTGCAGCGCCTGGCTGGCATATCGCGCATGAAGATCCAGACCCGCGCGGTAAATCAGTTATAACACTTGATGGAGCCGTTGCGGCGACGGTGGTTGATCTTTGGGTGGACCGTTCAGAATACATTCTGCGCTACCTTGAAGCCGAGGTTCCTGGTGGCCGGCGCATTTTGGTGCCGATGTTCCTGTGCACGTTCAATGATGAAGGAACCACGCAGGTTATTTCAGTGACCGCATCGCAGTTTGCTGCGGCACCCGGCATTGCGCGGCCTGAGCAGATTACGTTGCTCGAAGAAGACCGCATCTCAGCGTATTTTGGTGGTGGTCATTTCTACGCAACGCCAGAGCGCAGTGAGTCTTGCCTGTGAATATGCAAGCGCGCCCACGCCTGACGGAACATGGTCTGGAACCAGTGCCTGGTCTTCCAGAAGCGCTTCCGTCCGGTGAGGTACTGCTTTGGCAAGGGGCGCCGCTATGGTCCGAAATTGCCCAACGCGTCTTTTTGGTTCGTTGGGTCGGGGGCTATTTTGTCGCCCTTTTCCTCTGGGAATTAATGGACGGCACCCTTCAGGGCGGCATGGCGGCGGACGTTATCGGCCCCGCGATGCTTCTTATGCTGGTGGGCGCTGTGGCGATTGGCATTCTTGCCCTGCTTGCGAAGATCGTGGCGCGAACAAGTGTCTATTCCATTACCTCTCGGCGCTTGGTCATGCGGGTTGGGGTTGCTTTGCCTATCACGATCAATATTCCCTTTGTCGCGCTGGCCGGCGCATCTTTGAGGAACCGCAAAGATGGCGCAGGCGACATCATTCTGGAATTACTGCCATCACATCGTATTTCCTGGATCGCCCTCTGGCCACATTGTGGAGGATGGAGCTTTGGCCGCCCAAAACCCATGCTTCGCGGTATCGCGAATGCTGCTGCGGTGGCGGAAATATTGGGCAATGCAGTTGCTACTTCTACAGGGGTAGGAATGAGTCGTTCAGCTTTGGGCGCAGAATCCACAATGCCCCATACTGAAGCGGCGATGGCTTAGGGCGGAGACCATGGCATCAAAAGCATTACTGCCGCGTGTTGATTTTCTGGGCCTTGGCCTTGGGGTCATGCTGGCAGGTGTGCTTGGGTTCGTGATGCTGAATGCTAGTGAGAAGCGTCATGAATGGCATCCCTCCAGAGAAGCCATTGCTGCGCGCAATATATTGTTTAGTGACAGGTCGGATGGTGGCATTTCCGTACGGGATGCTTCTACTGGCCAAATGATTGGGGAAATTGCCCCAGGTGAGGGCGGTTTTGTTCGCGGTGCTTTGCGCGGTTTCATGCGTGAGAGAAGATTGGAGAACCCAGGCACCGAAAGCCCCTTGCGCGTTGCTGCCATGCAAGATGGAGCAATCATTCTGGAAGACCCGGTAAGCGGGCGCTGGACGGATCTGCGCGCATTTGGGGCCACGAACCTGCAGAGTTTTGCTGAGTTCCTGAACAAAAAAAATGAGGAAGGCAAATGAACAATACAAACCGAGAGCCAAGGGGCAGGCGCTTTGATGTGCCGTGTACGGTCGAGATTGAACGTAGTTTCGATAGTTTCCATGCCTATGCGGTTCCCGAAAACGTAACGCTACGCCCGGGTGACGAGGTCATTGTGCATGGAGCCCCGGCGCAGGTAGCGTATGGGGAGAAATATAGCTTTGAAACCTCGGCAACCGTCATTCGGGCAGGTTTCTTTCTCCGTCATTGGACCCAGTTTCGTTCGATCCTTGAACTGACAGAACTTTACCATGTGGGCTTTGAGCCGAAGGAGGCCGCATGAACGCCGTGAGCCACCCGATGCGGGACAAGCTGTCACGTGAATCAACGGAAATGGCGCTTACAGAAACCGCTCTGTCGCCCCGATTTTACACAACCGATTTTGCAGCGATGGATGCGATTAACGTCGAGCCCGTTCGCGCAGAATGGGACCGGTTGATGGAAGAATTTCACCAGGATCCCAATAAAGGCCATTTTATCCGCGATGAGCGTTTTGACGCTTTCAGTCTGGAAGCGCTGCCGGAAGGCCTACAGAAAGAGTTAGTGGATTTTCTGGTGAGCAGCGTGACAGCGGAATTTTCCGGATGCGTTCTGTATGCGGAGATCAAGAAGCGCGTCAAAAATCCGGATATGAAGGAGCTTTTTTCTGTCATGGCGCGGGATGAAAGCCGCCATGCCGGATTTATTAATGATGCGCTGAAGGATTTGGGCATTGGGGTTGATTTGGGCTTTCTGACGCGCGCCAAAAAATACCATTATTTCCAGCCCAAATTCATTTTCTACGCGACCTATTTGAGCGAAAAGATTGGCTACGCGCGCTACATCACGATCTTCCGCCAATTTGAACGGCATCCTGAACTTCGTTTCCATCCCATTTTTATCTGGTTCGAGAAATGGTGTAACGATGAATTCCGGCATGGCGAAGCCTTCGCGCTTCTGATGCGCGCAAATCCCAAGCTCCTGACTGGCGTGAACGCTTTGTGGTGCCGTTTTTTCCAGTTGGCGGTTTTTGCGACCATGTATGTGCGGGATCATGGGCGGCCAGAATTCCATAAGGCGCTCGGCATGACGCCCACGGAATATGATCGCGAAGTCTTCAAAATCACGGAGGAAATCTGCCGCCAGGTTTTCCCCGTGACGCTGGACATTGATGGCCCGGGCTTCATGGAGGATATGGACCGTCTTCTTGATATTTCTGAGAAGATGAATGAGGCGCGCCGCGAAGGTGGCGTGGTTGCCCGCATCCGCCGGCTTGGGCTAAGTGCCGCCGCTGCCTTCACCTTTGGAAAGCTGTTCTTTCGGCGCCCCCGGAGGCATGCGCTGCCAGCAGAAACTCGCATGGCGCCGGTTTGGTAGATTTGTGATGTCCGACAGTCTGGTCGCAGCCCTGGTAGCTATTTTCCTGTGGTGGTTTACCACGGGCGCGATCCTTTTGGTGGTGACATCGCTTGGCCAGAAGCGTTTGCCCCTGGGGCTTACGGTTGCGGCTATGCTGTTGGGCTCAATGGCGCTTTTACTGGCCGTGTCGGATGAGACGACCAAAGCTAGCGCCTTTCTTTCATTCCTTGGCGCATTGGGTGTTTGGGGCGCGGTGGAGATAAGCTTTCTGGGTGGTCTTATTACCGGGCCGAACCGGCAGGAACTCCCTTCTCATTATGTTGGTTTGCAACGCTTCTGGGCGGCTACGCGCGTTGTCCTTTGGCATGAGCTTTTCATCCTGGCCATAGGGGCCTTTTTGCTTGGCTCTCTTGCTTTTTGGGCGAATACAATAGGGATCATAACTTTCGCGGTTCTTTGGGTTATGCGGTTAAGTGCAAAGCTTAACCTTTACCTTGGTGTACGGAATACTGGTGAACGACTTTTGCCTGTGCATTTGCGCTACATCAGCAGCTATTTCGCGCTGCGGCCGATGAATCTTCTTTTCCCGTTTTCTATTACACTTGGCACTATACTAAGCGCATGGCTTTTTCATAAAGCTTTCGCAAATGACGCGAATGAGTATCAAGCGATTGGGTTCATGCTTGTGGCTATGCTCGCCAGCCTCGCTGTATTGGAACATTGGTTTTTGATGTTGCCACTACCGCTTGAGGCGTTATGGCATTGGGGTTTGCGGGGTAATGAAGATCCCAAACAGACCACAACCTGGTCCACGGAACTCACGGGGCCCTTTGATATGAAGCCTCTGGCCGCCGTGGTTGCGCGTGTGACCGCTGGCGCTTTTGGAACTATTGAAAGCCTTAAAGGATCGATCCGCGCCCCCGAGGGGTGGCTTGTGCTTGATTTTGTCGATGGTGTTATGCATCTGAGGCGCCATGGCGCACCGGAAGCTGCCTCTACCGGCATTATCGTCACCGGGCGCTTTTTAAATGAGCGAGGCATTTGCGCGGAATTTGAAAATTATGCGCTGAGGTACAGCGCATGAGTACAACCTTCATCAACGGCATGGCGATGGCAAAGAATTTGGCAACAGATGCCAAGTTGAAGCCTCGTTCATTGGCAAGACCTGGATGCTTATTCTGGGCAAGGAGAGTTTGACATGAATTACGAAGAATTCTTCCAGACACAGCTTGATGGCCTCCGCCGGGAAGGGCGGTACCGCGTTTTCGCCGATCTTGAACGCCGCCGCGGTGAATTCCCCCGCGCTATTAGGCATGACAAGGGTGTTCGGGGCGAGGTTACTGTCTGGTGTTCCAATGATTATCTTGGCATGGGGCAGCACAGTGATGTGCTCGCCGCGATGCATGAAGCGCTGGATCGTTGCGGGGCAGGGGCTGGCGGTACACGCAATATCTCCGGCACCAATCATGAGCATGTGCTGCTTGAAAAAGATCTGGCGGCGCTACATGGCCGTGAAGCGGCGCTATTGTTCAATTCTGGATATATGTCGAATTGGGCATCGCTCTCCACGCTTGGATCTAAGATCCCCGGATGCGTCATTGTTTCTGACGAAATGAATCATGCCTCGATGATCGAAGGCATGCGCCACAGCAAGGCCAAGCGTGTTCTTTTTCGGCACAATGACGTGGCGGATCTGAAGCGCGTCCTTGCGGAATTGCCGCGCAGTGCGCCTAAGCTGATCGCCTTTGAAAGCGTCTATTCCATGGATGGCGATATCGCCCCCATCAGCGATATTTGCGATGTTGCGGATGCCCATGGCGCCATGACGTATTGCGATGAGGTGCATGCTGTCGGGCTTTACGGCGCAACTGGCGGCGGCATTACGGAGCGCGATAATGTTGCAAGCCGCGTGACGGTCATTGAAGGTACGCTTGCCAAGGCCTTCGGCGTCATTGGGGGGTATATCGCGGGCAGCACGGCCATGTGCGATTTCGTCCGGTCCTTCGCATCGGGCTTCATTTTTTCAACTGCCTTGCCGCCCGCCATCGCCGCTGGGGCCCGTGCCGCGATACGACATTTGCGGCAAAGCAATAGGGAGCGGGAAGCTCTGCATGAAAGGGCTGCAACGCTTCGCCGTCGCTTGGATGCGGTTGGTGTGCCGCATCTGGATAACCTTAGCCATATCGTGCCGGTGATGGTGGGCGATCCCACGCTCTGCAAGAAGCTGAGCGATACGCTTCTGGATGAGCATGGGATTTATGTGCAGCCGATCAATTACCCGACCGTACCGCGCGGTACGGAACGGCTGCGCATCACACCTTCGCCGGTGCATTCCGATGCGGATATTGATCATCTGGTTGCAGCACTTGAACAAGTATGGACGCAATTTCGCGTAAGGCGCGCCGCGTAATGGATGGCGCATTAACGGGCTTTCGCCCGGCCAGTCGCGGCCCAGATGCACAATCATCTCGGCGTGGCGTTTCGCGCCGGCGTGATGAAGCGCCTGCGCCGATAACATCGCCGCGCATCCGCAACGCCTACCCCTTCAGCGCGATTGTAGGGCAGGAAGAAATGAAGCGCGCCCTGATGATTGCGGCGGTGGACCCGAGTATTGGCGGCGTTCTTGTCTTTGGGGATCGCGGCACGGGCAAATCAACTGCGGTTCGCTCTCTGGCAGCTTTGCTGCCTGAGATGGCTATTGTCGCGGGTTGCCCTTATGCCTGTGATCCAGCGTCGCCATCAGGCGGTTGCGCGCATTGCGCAGTCTTGGCGAAGGGTAAAAAGCATGAACGCCGCATGGTGCCGGTGCCTGTCGTAGACTTGCCCTTGGGCACCACGGAAGATCGTCTGGCCGGCGCGCTTGATATTGAAAGGGCGCTTGCGGAAGGTGTGAAGGCCTTTGAACCTGGCCTATTGGCTGCGGCGCATCGTGGCTTTCTCTATATTGATGAAGTCAATCTGCTGGAAGACCATTTGGTGGATCTTCTGCTGGATGTGGCGGCATCGGGCGAGAATGTGGTTGAACGTGAAGGCATCAGCCTGCGTCATCCAGCCCGTTTCGTGCTGATTGGCAGTGGCAATCCGGAAGAAGGCGAATTGCGCCCGCAATTGCTTGATCGTTTCGGGCTTTCGGTTGAAGTTGCCACGCCCAAGGATCTTGCTTCGCGTGTTGAAGTTGTGTGCCGTCGTGATTCTTATGATCGTGACCCGCAGGGTTTCCTGAAGCATTGGTCCAAGGATGAGGCGCAAATCCGCGATACAGTGCTCGCCGGCCGAAAGCGCTTGGGTTCGGTGACCTTGCCGTTGGGCACGATTGAAAAAGCGGCTGAACTTTGCATGGCGCTTGGCACGGATGGGTTGCGCGGTGAATTGACCCTGGTGCGTGCAGCACGCGCTTTGGCGGCGCTGGAAGGGGATTTGGAAGTGGGGCCGGTGCATTTGCGCCGCATGGCGCCTTCCGCATTACGCCACAGGCTACGCCGTAATCCGCTGGATGAAACTGTGGCCACGACCCGCGTGGAGAAGGCGCTCGAAGACGTCTTCGGGGCATAGGCAAAATGCGGCGAAGGCTCAGGGCATGAGCGGCAATTCCGCACCAATCGCCAAGCAAGGCCAAGTGGATCTTGCTGGTGAGGATGCGGTCGCGTTCCAAGCGGCAGCGTTGATGGCCATTGATCCGGCTGGCCTTTCCGGTGCGGTTTTACGCGGGCCTGCGGATAGCAGGCGCGATGAATGGCTTGATTCCCTACGCAATATGCTGCCGCGTGGCGCCCCTTGGCGTCGCGTTCCTTTGGGCATTACTGATGGTCGCTTGCTGGGTGGGCTTGATCTTGTTGCCAGCCTCAGCACTGGCCGCCCCATCGCGCAACAGGGATTACTTGCGGAAAGCGATGGCGGCATTGTCATTTTGCCAATGGCGGAGCGTGTTGAAGGCGAGACCATCGCCAAAAT
>Ga0255286_1000035_pt1 | contig 13532 bp, 13 predicted proteins | sample AtltaT_42_FD_183810 | JGI IMG/M metagenome (GOLD analysis project Ga0255286, IMG submission 183810) | Metatranscriptome of freshwater microbial communities from Altamaha River, Georgia, United States - Atl_Colum_RepA_8d (Metagenome... | ecosystem: Environmental > Aquatic > Freshwater > River...
CACAATTGCACCCCACCGCCCTGGACACGATTCCGGTATCGTGCGCGGGGTGACGCGGGGTTAAGCAGGGGACATGCAGGTATTCCCGAAGAGTGCCAATCTCACGTCTCGAAGCAGTCTGGTGGTGGTGTTGCTCGTGCTGGCCACCCTCGGCTGGATTGTGCTGACCCTCCAGCGGTCAGACTTTGTGACCACCGCCAACAAGAACGTCGAACAACCGCAGGTGCAGTTCAGCCATCAGCACCACGTGGGCGGGGTCGGCATCGACTGCCGCTACTGTCACTCGTCGGTGGAATCGACGGCCTCGGCGGGCATCCCTCCGACCAAGACCTGCATCAACTGCCACTCACAGATCTGGTCGACCAGCCCGTATCTGGAACCGGTGCGCGCGAGCTTCCGCGAGAACAAGCCACTGCAGTGGATTCGCGTGCACGACCTGCCGGACTTCGTCTACTTCAACCATGGCATTCACGTGAAGCAGGGTGTGGGGTGCGAGACGTGCCACGGCCGCATCGACCGGATGCCGATCGTGTTCCAGAAGAACAGCCTGCAGATGGAATGGTGTCTGGACTGCCACCGCGATCCGTCACGGTTTGTGCGGCCTCGCGACCAGATCACGACCATGGGATATACGCCCGCCGTGCCGCAGTCGGAGCTGGGGCCGCAGCTGGTGAAGCAGTACAACATCGCGGGCGTCGAGCACATGACCAGTTGCTCGGTGTGCCACCGCTAGTCGGCGTGAGGCCCTCGTGAAGGACGACATGAGCGCAGAAGTCTTCGATATCAAGGCCGTTCGCACCCGACTGGCCGAGACCGGCGGTCCGCAGTTCTGGCGCAGCCTCGATTCGGTGGCCGAGACCCCCGAGTTCCAGGCCTTTGTGCACCGGGAGTTTCCGGCCGCGGCGTCCGAGTTTGACGACCCGGTGGGTCGGCGCGGTTTCCTCAAGCTGATGAGCGCCTCGCTGGCGCTGGCGGGTGTGAGCGCCTGCACGGTCCAGCCCCAGGAACTCATCGTCCCGTACGTGCGGCAGCCCGAAGAGGAACTGCCGGGCAAGCCGCTCTTCTTCGCGACGGCGATGTCGCTCGGCGGGGTGGCCACGGGCCTGCTGGTGGAGAGCCACGAAGGGCGTCCCACGAAGATCGAGGGCAATCCCGAACACCCGGGCAGCCTCGGCGCGACCGACATGTTCGCGCAGGGGTCGATCCTGACGATGTATGACCCGGACCGCTCCCAGGCCATTGTTGAGCTCGGGAACATCCGCCCCTGGCCTGCGTTTGTGACGGCGATGAAAACGGCGCTGTCCGGGCAGTCGGGTTCGCAGGGCGCCGGCCTCCGTATTCTGACGGAGACGGTGAATTCTCCCACCCTCGCCGCGCAGATCCGGAATGTGCTGTCGACCTATCCACAGGCGAAGTGGATTCAGTGGGATGCCCTGCCGCGCGACCATGCACGCGCTGCGGCACAGCAGTCCTTCGGCGCTGCCGTGGCTCCGCTCCCGGATTTCGGCGTGGCCGATGTCATTGTGTCGCTCGATAGCGACTTCCTGTCTGCCGAAGGCGGCGCCAATGTCCGTGCCGCGCGCCAGTTCAGCCGTCGGCGTCGGGCTGAGGCGGCTGGTTCGCTGAACCGGTTGTATGTGGTCGAGTCCGTGCTGAGCGTGACGGGTGGGAAGTCGGATCATCGCGTGCCGCTCAAGACCAGCCAGATCGATGCGTTCGCCCGGGCCCTGGCGGCCAAGGTGGGCGTGCCTGGGGTGTCGGGTACGGCTCCGGCCGGCACCGAGGCCGCGGTGGCGGCCATGGCGGCCGACCTGCAGGCTGCCCGCGGCAAGTCACTGATCGTGGTGGGCGATGCGCAGCCGATGGCGGTGCACATGCTCGCGCACGCGATGAACGACCTGCTGGGCAACGTCGGTCAGACGCTGACTTACGTCCAGACGCCGGAGATTGTGGCCTCGGCGCAGTTGGCTGACATGTCGGACCTGGCGCGCGACATGGCCGCCGGCCGCGTGCAGGTGCTGCTGACGATTGGCGAGTCGAATCCGGTGCTGACGGCACCAGCCGATCTGAAGTTCGCCGAGGCCCTTGGTCAGGTGCCGCTGCGCGTGCACTCTGGCCTCTTCGAGGACGAAACGGCTGCGCTGTCGCACTGGCATGTGCCTGGCACTCACTTCCTCGAGGAGTGGAGCGACGCGCGCACCATTGATGGCACGGTCTCGATCGTGCAGCCGCTGATTCAGCCGATGTACGGCGGCAAGTCGGCCCACGAAGTGATCGCGACGCTGACGGACGCGCCGGACCGCCCGGGCTACGACTGGGTGCGGATGTACTGGATGGCCCAACCGCAGGCAGGCGACGCCGCCGGGTTCGAGAAGGTGTGGCGCAAGTGGCTTCACGACGGGGTCATCGGCGGCACCACCGCCGAGCCGCAGGCAGTCACGCTGGCGGCCGACTGGGCCTCGAAGCTCCCTGCCGCGTCCGCAGTCTCAGGTGTGGAAGTCACCTTCCGCCGCGACGACACGATTTACGACGGGCGCTACGCGAACAACGGCTGGATGCAGGAAATGCCCAAGCCGATGACGAAGCTCACGTGGGACAACGCCGTACTGGTGTCGCCGGCGATGGCCGAGGCCCAGGGCCTCCGCAACGGCGATGTGCTCGAACTGTCGCACGAGGGCCGCACGCTGAAGGCTCCGGCCTGGATTGCTCCGGGTCAGGCGGCCGACACGGTGTCGGTGTCGTTCGGCTACGGCCGCACACGCGCAGGACGAGTCGGTAACGGCACGGGCGTCAATGCCTATGCGCTGCGCGGCAGCACGACGGCCTTCTTCGGCCCGGTCGAGGTGAAAAAGACCGGCGACGAATATCGCCTGGTGAGCACCCAGGATCACTGGACGCTGGAAGGCCGCAACATGGTGCGGTCGGCCACGGCGGCCGAGTATGCCCATGACCCCTCATTTGTGAAGGGCATGGAGCACATGAAACTGTCGGACAGCATCACGCTGATGCCGGCGAAGGAATACGCGGGCGTGTCGTGGGGCATGGCCATCGACATCAATGCCTGCACCGGTTGCGGCGCGTGTGTCGTGGCGTGCGTTGCAGAGAACAACATCCCGGTGGTCGGCAAGGACCAGGTTTCGCGCAACCGCGAAATGCACTGGCTGCGCATCGACCGGTACTTCTCGGGTGGGCTGGACAACCCCGACACCTACATGCAGCCCCTGCCCTGCCAGCAGTGCGAGAACGCTCCCTGCGAGGTGGTCTGCCCGGTGGCGGCGACGGTGCACAGCGACGAAGGCCTGAACGACATGGTCTACAACCGCTGTGTGGGGACGCGCTACTGCTCGAACAATTGCCCCTACAAGGTGCGCCGGTTCAACTTCCTGCTGTATCAGGACTGGAACACTCCGCAGTACAAGTTCCAGCGCAACCCGGACGTCACCGTCCGCAGCCGCGGCGTGATGGAGAAGTGCACCTACTGTGTGCAGCGCATCAACGCCGCCCGCATCCAGGCCAAGCGCGAGGAGCGCGAGGTGCGTGATGGTGATGTGATCACGGCGTGCCAGGCGGTCTGCCCCACCGAGGCGATTGCGTTTGGCAACATCAATGATCCGAACAGCCGGGTGGCGCGCCTGAAGGCCGGCCCGCTGAACTACTCGGTGCTGGCGGAGCTTAATACGCGCCCGCGCACCACGTATCTGGCGGCAGTCCGCAACCCGAACCCGGCGTTGCCGGCGAACCCGGGGGTGGGCGGGCACCACGCGACGACTGAGGCGCACGGCACGGCCGGCGAACACTGATGGCGAACAACGTTCACGGACACGGCAGTTCCACGGCCTCGCTCGATGCGCCGGTGCTGGCACCGGGGCACGACTTCGAGACGATCACCGAAGCGGTTGCGCAGATTCCGCTGGCCAAGCGCACACCCATCGGGTGGGTGCTGGGCTTCATGGGGGCCTTCGGGCTCTTCATGATGCTGCAGGCCGCCCTTGGCAAGCTGGTCATGACCGGCGTCGGCATCTGGGGCAACAACGTCCCGGTCGGCTGGGCGTTTGACATCATCAACTTCGTCTGGTGGATCGGCATCGGCCACGCGGGCACGCTGATTTCGGCGATTCTGCTGCTCTTCAAGCAGCAGTGGCGCATGTCCATCAGCCGCTTTGCCGAGGCGATGACGATTTTCGCCGTGGCGTGTGCGGCCATCTTCCCGCTGTTCCACACGGGCCGTCCGTGGCTGGCTGCCTACTGGCTCTTCCCTTACCCGAACACGATGGGTCTGTGGCCGCAGTTCCGCAGTCCGCTGATCTGGGACGTGTTCGCGGTGACGACCTATGCCACCGTGTCGATCGTGTTCTGGTATGTCGGCATGGTGCCCGACCTGGCCACGATGCGCGACCGTGCGGTCTCGATGACCAAGAAGCGTGTCTACGGCGTGCTGTCGCTCGGCTGGCGCGGCTCGGCCCGCCACTGGCACCGGTATGAAGTCGCATCGCTGATCCTCGCGGGTCTGTCGACGCCGCTGGTGCTGTCGGTGCACACGGTCGTCAGCTTCGACTTCGCCGTGTCGGTGCTGCCGGGGTGGCACGCGACCATCTTCCCGCCGTACTTCGTGGCGGGCGCCATCTACGCCGGATTCGCCATGGTGCTCACGCTGGCGATTCCGCTGCGGGTCGCCTACAAACTGGAAGACTTCATCACGATGCGCCACATCGACAACATGGCCAAGGTCATGCTGGCGACGGGGATGATGGTGGCTTATGGCTACGCGATGGAAGCCTTCTACGGGTGGTACAGCTCGAACCCGTACGAACAGTTCATGATCTGGAACCGCATGACCGGGCCGTATGCCTGGTCGTACTGGATGCTGATCGCCATCAACGCCGGCATGATTCAGTTCCTGTGGTTCCAGAAGGTGCGTGCCAATCTCAAGCTGCTGTTTGTCATGTCGCTCTTCGTGAGCGTCGGCATGTGGCTCGAACGCTTCGTGATTCTCGTCACCACCCTGCACCGCGACTTTGTCCCGGGCAGCTGGGGCATGTATTACCCGACGCAGTGGGACTTCATGACCTTCGTCGGCACGATTGGACTGTTCCTGACACTGTTCTTCCTGTTCATGCGGTTTGTGCCGATGATCTCGATGTTCGAGGTGCGCACATTGCTGCCGCAGGCGAAGGTGAAGAGCGAACACGGGCACGGACACTGAGGCGGACCAGACACTGCGCGGGCCTGTCGGCCTGCGGATGAAAGAGTGCTATGGCACACGGAACGGCACAGGAAAATCCGATGTATGGGGTGATGGCCGAGTTTGACTCGGTGCAGGCCCTGGTGGATGCGTCGACGCAGGCGGTGGCCGCCGGCTACACGGTCATGGAAGCCTACTCGCCGATACCGGTCGAGGAGCTGAATGACATCATCCACAAGAAGCGCACCAAGCTCAGCCGCTTCGTGCTCGTGGGAGGACTCAGTGGCATGGCCGCCGGGTTCAGCCTGCAGTACTGGGCGTCGGTCATCGAGTATCCGATGAACATCGGCGGTCGCCCCTTTGCGACCTGGCCGGCGTTTGTGGTCCCGAGCTACGAGCTGACGATTCTGTTCTCTGCGCTGACCGCGGCCATCGGCATGTTTGCGCTGAACGGCCTGCCCCAGCCCTATCACCCGGTGTTCAATGTCGAGCGGTTCTCAATGGCGAGCTCGGACAAGTTCTTCCTGGTGATTGAAACGACCGATCCCCGGTTCAACCACGGGGCGACCACCCAGTTCCTCACCGACCAGGGTGCGAAGGGAGTGTACGACGTTGCGGCCTAACGTGATTTTCGTGGTGCTGCTGGCGCTCGGCGTGAGCGCCTGCCGTCAGGATATGCACGATGCGCCGCGCTACGAAGCGTATGAAGCCAACAGCTTCTATCGTGACGGACGCGCATCGCGCGAAACGCCCAGTGGCACTGTCGCGCGTGGCTGGGAGCGTGCGGACGATGTGTTCTACACCGGCCGGATGGCAGATGGCCTGCCCACCGAGCAGGTGCCGATGCCCGTGACGGCCCAGGACATGCAGCGTGGCCGCGACCGCTATACCGTCTACTGCACACCGTGCCACGGCATTCTCGGCGACGGTCAGGGGATGGTCGTACAGCGCGGACTCCGGCGTGCCGCGACCTTCCACGACGAACGCCTGCGGAACGTCCGCATTGGCTACCTCTACGACGTGGCCACCAACGGCTTCGGCGCAATGCAGGGCTATGCCGAACAGATTCCGGCGCGCGACCGGTGGCTGATTGTGTCCTACGTGCGCGCGCTGCAGTTGAGTCAGCATGCGCCGGTGGCGGCTGTGCCCGCCGACAAGCGGGCCGACCTCGACCGACCCGCCGCCGCCCCGGTTGCGGCGGCACCGGCGGCGCACTAGAAACGACGAGCGGATTCAGGCAACGGGCAATCACGCCGACGCCAGTGAGACGAAGCGAATGACGACGGACACTTATCACTCGCCCGAGAGTGTGTCAGGGCTGCAGAAACTGGGCATCGCTGCTGCGGTAGTAGGGCTGGCGCTGACCGGTGTCGGCTACTCGATGACCGGGCTCGACCGGTTCTATCAGGCCTACCTGGTGGCATGGACATTCTGGCTGGGCGTCGGCCTCGGCAGCATGGCGCTCCTGATGGTGCAGCACCTGTCGGGTGGCGCGTGGGGCGTCGTTCTTCGTCGGCCCCTCGAAGCCGCAGCGAGCACGCTGCCGGTGATGGCCGTGCTGTTCGTGCCCATTTACCTGGGCATGCACGACCTGTATCACTGGTCGCACGAAGGCGCCGCCGCCGCTGACGCCATCATCGCGGCCAAGGCCCCGTACCTCAACACCCCCTTCTTCCTCGCCCGCACCGTGTTCTACTTCGCGGCGTGGATTGCCATCAGCCAGACGCTGCTCAAGTGGTCGAAGCAGCAGGACGAAACCGGAGACCCCGGTCTGGCCGACAAGATGGCCTATCTCTCCGGAGGCGGACTGGTCGTCTACACGCTGACGGTGACGTTCGCCGTCACCGACTGGCTCATGTCTGTCAATCCGCACTGGTTCTCGACCATGTGGGGACCGCTGTTCATGGCGGGCCAGGGCCTCGCCGCGTTCGCTCTGGGCATCTCGGTGCTGGTCATGCTCTCGAAGACCGAACCGATGAACCGTGTGCTGACCAGCCACCACTTCCACGACCTCGGGAAGTTCCTCTTTGCCTTCCTGATGCTGTGGACGTATCTGATGTTCTCCCAGTATCTGATCGTCTATTCGGCCAACCTCCAGGAAGAAGTACCGCACTACATCGACCGCAACAATGGCGGTTACGAGTACGTCACCTATGCCCTGATGGCGCTGCACTTCGCGGTGCCGTATGCGCTGCTGCTCTCGCGTGATGTGAAGCGCGGCATCGGCTCGCTCCGCGTCATCGCCGTCTGGTTGCTCGTGATGCGCGTCGTCGACTACTACTGGCAGGTGGCGCCTGAGTTCCACAAGACCCTGAGTGCATCGGTTATCGACGTCGCACTGCCCATCGCCCTTGGCGGCGTCTTCCTGACGCTGTATGCCATGCGGCTGAAGAGCCACCCGCTGCTCCCGCTTCATGACGCGGGTCTTGAAAAGGCGCTGACGCACCATGTCCACTGAACACGAGCACGACAACGAGTACGGCCCGACGCCGCCTGGCGCCGGATACGAACACACCGACATCGACACGTCGGTCGGCTACACGTTCGCGATGTGGCTGGCGATCGCCATGGTGCTCTCGCTGGGCATCGTGTACGGCGCGTACTACGCCTTCGAGCAGCAGCATGCGGCCAAGGACGCGGCGACCCAGCAGTATCCGCTGGCGACGGGTCATGACCAGACGCCGCCGGCCCCACGCCTGCAGACGCAGCCGTTCAAGGATGTGTACCTGCTGAAACAGGGCCAGAACGAGAAATTGAACTCGTATGGCTGGACAGACAAGGACACGGGAATGGTCCACATTCCTATCGATCGTGCGATGGAGATCGTGCGGACGCAGCAGCTCAACACACGCAGTGAAGGTGTGACGTCAACTCCGGTGGTGCAGGACAGCTCCGCCGGCCGGACCGTGGCGTCCCGCTAGTACGACAGAAGAGACAGACGATGCAGACGCAGGGGAGACGACGGACAGCGGCGCTGATGGCGAGCCTGATGGTTCTCGCGTCGGTGGTGGTGTCGTCTGCCCAGACCGGTGGCCAGGGTATTCAGCCGCAAACGGGCCTGCCCTCGTCCCAGATGCCTGGCGAGCTCAGGAAGGTCGACTTCGTCCAGCGGCTCAACACGTCACTGCCCCTCGACCTGACCTTCCGGGACGAGACGGGGGCCACTGTCCAACTCGGCGACTACTTCAAGCGTCGGCCGGTCGTCCTCACCTTTGTGTATTACACCTGCACGATGCTGTGCACGCAGGTGCTCACCGGCGTTACCAGCTCGCTCATCGCGCTCGACGAAACGGTAGGGCGCGACTTTGAGGTGGTGGCCGTCAGCTTCGATCCGAGAGACACCCCGATGGCGGCCGCGGCCAAAAAGGCCGCCCACGTCGACCGCTATGGCCGTACCGGGTCGGCATCGGGCTTCCACTTCCTGACCGGCGATGAGGCGTCGATCCGCGCACTGACCGACGCGGTGGGCTTCTCCTACACCTGGGACGAGAAGACCCAACAGTACGCACATGCCAGCGGCTTTGTCGTGGCCACCCCGGAAGGGCGGCTGTCCCGCTACTTCTACGGCATCGAATATGCCCCGCGCGACTTGAAATTCGCGCTGATCGAATCGTCAGCAGGCCGCATCGGGTCCATGGTCGACCAGGTGCTGCTCTACTGCTATCACTACGACCCCAAAAGCGGGTCGTATTCATTCATGGCGATGAGGGCGATCCGCCTCGGCGGCGCGTTCACACTGCTGGCGCTGGCGGGGTTTGTGGTGGTCGCCCTCCGACGCGATGAGCGCGTCAGGCACTGACATTATGAGTTCAAAAGGCGTTCCTCTGTTTCCGGAAGCGGCCTCGACATTCGCCTCGAACGTCGACAGCCTCTATCTGTTCATTGTCGCGGTCAGCGTCTTCTTTGGCGTGGCCGTCATCATTGCGATGGTCGCCTTCGGGATCATCTTCAAACAGAAGAAACCCGGTGAGGTCGGCGAGCGCATCGAGGGCAACCTCGCACTCGAGCTGCTGTGGAGCATCATCCCGACGATCATCTCGATGGTCATGTTCGGCTGGGGCGCGCAGGCTTTCTTCGAGATGCGTGTACCCCCCGCCGAGACCATGACGGTATACGCGGTGGGCAAGCAGTGGATGTGGAAGTTCCAGCATCCGGAAGGCAACCGCGAAATCAACGAGCTGCACGTGCCGGTGGGCAAGGCGGTGAAGGTGCTGATCACGTCGGAAGATGTGCTGCACAGCCTGTATTTCCCCTCGTTCCGCACGAAGATGGACGCCATCCCCGGCCGGTACACGCAGCTCTGGTTCGAGGCGACGAAGACCGGAACGTTCCACATCTTCTGCACCGAATACTGCGGCACCAATCACTCGGGCATGATTGGCAGCGTCGTCGTCATGGAACCGATGGAATACCAGACCTGGCTGGCCGGTGGATCCACTGGCGGCACACTGGCCGAACGCGGCGAGAAGCTCTTCAGCGAACTCGCCTGCAGCACCTGCCACATGGACAATGGACAGGGCCGGGGTCCCTCGCTCGTGAATATCGTGGGCGCCACGGCGGAACTGGCGGACGGCACCACGGTCGTCCGTGACGAAAATTACCTTCGCGAATCGATTATCAATTCGCAGGCCAAGATCCTGAAGGGCTATCAGCCGCTGATGCCGGCGTTCCAGGGCCTGATCAACGAAGAAAATCTCGTCGCGCTCATTGAGTACGTGAAGACGAAGTCGCCCGCCGCGAAGGCCACGCCGCCTCCAGCGGCCGCACCGGCGGCGACGACGGATGGTATGCAGACGCCCGCGCCGACGGGCGGAAAGAACTAGCCATGCTGGATACGCTGAAGCTCCCTGAACACCACTACCTGAACGACGGTTACGGCCTCAAGTCGTGGCTGCTCACAAAGGACCACAAGCGGATCGCGATGATGTACCTCATCTCGATCTCGATCATGTTTGCCCTTGGCGGGTTCTTCGCGGCCGGAGTACGCCTGGAACTGATGACGCCCCAGGGCGATCTCTTCCTGGCCGACACCTATAACAAGTTCTTCACGATGCACGGCGTCGTGATGGTGTTCTTCTTCCTGATTCCCTCGACACCGGCGGTGCTGGGCAACTTCCTGATACCCCCGATGATTGGCGCGAAGGACCTGGCCTTCCCGCGCATCAACCTGCTGAGTCTCTACATCTTCTGGCTCGGCGCGGCTTTCTTCTTCTACGCGCTCTTCTCGGGCGGTGTCGACACGGGATGGACGTTCTACACGCCCTTCAGCTCATTCTCGTCGAACACCAACGTGATACCGGTGGCCCTCGGCGTTTTCATCTCGGGCTTCTCGTCCATCCTCACCGGGCTGAACTTTATCGTCACGATTCACCGCATGCGTGCACCGGGTCTGACCTGGTTCAAGCTGCCGCTGTTCGTGTGGGCCCACTACGCCACCAGCCTGATTCAGGTGCTCGGCACGCCGGTGGTGGCCATCACCATCATCATGGTGTTTGTGGAGCGCGCCTTCGGATTCGGGATCTTCGACCCGGTCCGCGGCGGCGACCCGGTGCTGTTCCAGCACCTGTTCTGGTTCTACTCGCACCCGGCCGTCTACATCATGATCGTGCCGGCGCTGGGCGTGATGAGCGAGCTCATTTCGACCTTCACCCGGAAGACGATCTTCGGTTACAGCTTCGTGGCGTTCTCGTCGCTGGCCATCGCGGTCTTCGGCTTCATCGTGTGGGCCCACCACATGTTCGTGGCGGGCATCTCGCCCTACTCGGCCCTGGTGTTCTCGTTCCTGAGCTTCTCGGTCGCGATTCCCTCGGCAGTGAAGGTGTTCAACTGGACCGCTACCCTCTGGAAGGGCAGCATCTCGTTCGAACCCCCGATGCTCTACGCCTACGGATTCATGGGGCTGTTCCTCGTCGGCGGCCTCACCGGCCTGTTCCTGGCCACTCTCGGTACCGACATTCACCTCCACGATACCTACTTCGTGGTGGCGCACTTCCACTACATCATGGTGGGCGGCGCCATCATGGGCTACATCGGCGGCATCCACTTCTGGTGGCCGAAGATGACTGGCCGCATGTATTCCGAGTTTGGCGCCCGCATGAGCGCCATTCTGGTGTTCGTCGGTTTCAATCTGACGTTCTTCCCCCAGTTCATCCTGGGCTACATGGGGATGCCGCGCCGCTATCACGCCTACCCGGACGAGTTCCAGGTGCTGAATATCATGTCGTCTGCTGGTGCGGGCGTCCTGGGCATCGGATACCTCCTGCCGGTGATCTATCTGACCTACTCGCTGACTCGTGGTAAGGCTGCGGGCCCCAACCCCTGGGGCGCCAGTGGCCTCGAGTGGCAGACGCAGTCGCCACCGGTGACCGCCAACTTCACAGAGCCGCCGGTCGTGCCCGCCGAGCCCTACGAATACACGCCGCACGTCGCTCGGGAGGCGAACCTTGTCTAACGCGGTCGCACACGCTGACGCGCACGGTCACGCCGTGCACCACCCGCAGCTGCAGCATCACTTCGATACGATGCAGCAGCAGAAGGAAGCCAGCACCTTCGGGATGTGGCTCTTCCTGCTGACCGAGGTGCTGTTCTTCGGTGGCATCTTCTTCGCCTACCTGCTGTATCGCATGTGGTACTTCGACGCGTTCGCCGAGGCGAGCCGCGACCTCGACCTCATGCTCGGCGGCTTCAACACCGTGGTGCTCATCGGCAGCTCTCTGACGATGGCATTTGCCGTGCGCTCGGCCCAGACCGGCAGCAGCAGCGGAACTGTGCGCTGGCTGATTCTGACCATGATCCTCGGTGCGGTGTTCCTGGGCGTAAAGGTCGTCGAGTACTCGCACAAATTCGAGGTCGGCCACGTGCCCGGGCCCAACTTCCACTCGACCAGCCCGTGGGCAGCACAGGAGCAGATCTTCTACAGCCTGTACTTCACGATGACCGGGCTGCATGCGGTGCACATGATTGTGGGCATCGTCATCCTGGCGATCATCACGCGCATGGCCGCACAGGGCAAGTTCAACGAGAGCTACCACACCCCCGTCGAAATGACCGGTCTCTACTGGCACTTCGTCGACCTCGTGTGGATCTACCTGTTCCCGCTGCTCTATCTCGTCGAGAGGCACAACTAGTCATGTCGGTGCACATCGCTCCCAAGAGCCTCTACATCTCGATCTTTGGTGCGCTCATGGTGTTGACCGCCGTCACCGTCGGTGCGGCGTTCGTCAACCTCGGCAACCTCAACGCGCCCGTGGCCCTCGCCATTGCGACGCTGAAGGCGACCCTGGTCGTGCTGTTCTTCATGCACGTGAAGTACAGCAGCAAGATGATCAAGCTCGTCGTTGCGACGAGTCTGTTCTTCCTGACCATTCTGCTGACCGAGACCCTGATGGACTTCGCCACTCGCGGGTGGGTCGCCATTCCAAAACTGATGCACTAGCCAGATCGGCCTGCGCGCGCTGGCCCGCCCAAGGCACGGGTGTCCGCACCCACCGACGGGAACCGAGTCTCCGCATACGAAAGGCCCCGGTCCTCGCAGGGATTCGGGGCCTTTACACTTTCACGAAGGCCATGAGCCGTCCGGCGGCATCGTGCTCGAACTGCACCCCACCCGCCCCGAGCTCGGCCAGCATACGAAACAGACGCACCCGGTCCCCGCCGGCAGCATCGTCGTCTTCATCAATGTCGAGAAACACCACGGCGTGCGTGGACTTCGCGAGCATCCGCGCCACCATGCCCCGCTGCTGGTCCGCCGAGGTGCAGTCCCTGAACCCCCGGCTCGCGACCACAACGTCCCACGGGTCCGCTGGATCGATCGCCCAGGGAGGAGTGGCCACGAACAGCCCGCTCGGCATGGCGACCCTCGCCAGGTTGATGAGCTCGATGCTGCTGTCACTGCCTCCTACCATGTAGCCGTTCTGCGCGAGTGGCCACAGAAAAGAACCCGAACCACAGGTGACATCCCATACGCGGGTGCCGGGCCCTACGTCGAGGGTGGCCGCCACATGCTCCACATGGTCAAACCACGCCGACTCGGAAAACATCGAGCGCCGACCGTCGAGCCGCAACCGTTCCTCCATATCCCACATCATCCGCGGTTACACCCATCGACGACTCCGTCAGGATGACTGAGCCATCCGCCAAGAGACTGAAACTCCTCGGGAGTGTTGCAGGACATGAACGAATGCAGGCGGGGATCGACCACACGCAACTCGGCCTCAGACACCCGCACCACGTCCAGCATCGGCACCAGGTCACGCAGCCCGGCGCCCGCCCGCAAAAGCGGGGACACGCGCAACACCGCGGACCGCGCCACCACAGACAGCGCCATTACCGGGTGCCCGCCCACCACCGG
>Ga0255286_1000048_pt1 | contig 12485 bp, 1 predicted proteins | sample AtltaT_42_FD_183810 | JGI IMG/M metagenome (GOLD analysis project Ga0255286, IMG submission 183810) | Metatranscriptome of freshwater microbial communities from Altamaha River, Georgia, United States - Atl_Colum_RepA_8d (Metagenome... | ecosystem: Environmental > Aquatic > Freshwater > River...
AAAAAAAAAAAATAAAAATGTCGAATCTAAATAAACAAACAGTTAACAATTTATCCCAAAGTCATAACAGCTACAATAAAAATATGGATGAAAAAGAAAAAGAAAAACTTGAGAAAATAAGAAAAGAGGATGATGACAAATCGAACGATTCAGACTCTGACTCCGACATGAGTGATCTTGATGACCTAGATGAGGAACCGATCAAATATGACCATGGAATCACCAAATTGGACATCACCGACCAAAAAGTGTTAAATTATAAGTTAAAATTGAAAGAAATAAACAAAGCTAAAAATTATAAAGAGCTGATGAGAATTAAAAATACACAAGAAAAAATTAGGAGAACCAAAAACGACATTAACAAATTCAAAAATAAACTGTTGTTCCCATACATATACACTAATCTGGAAATGTATGATCAAATAATCAAAAGAACAGTTCAAGATCCAGAATTAGTTGACAGACGCACTTGGGTCAATTGTATTAAAGAATCAGGGTTCTCAAACAATAATGATTTGTTCAAAAAGTTGCGTACAGTTGACCCTTGTGTTGAATCTCAACTTTTATTAAATTTTTCTGCTTTTGTATACACCTCATTTTCATTAGATGAAAATCATAGAAATGAGAAAAATAAACCAAGAGGTGCAAGTCTAATCATAGGTTATAAGATTAACAACATCACCGTTGTTAAGAAATTAAAGTTTAAAAACTATTTTGATTTAGTTAATTTCATTGACAACAATCAAATAATATCGATAGAAATAGATTACTTAAATTTCCCGAATTGTCGTCAAAAAAGTAGGTTGTTGAACTTGTTAAAAGTCAAGAAGATCATCAAAAGATATGTACCGAACAACCATATTGAATCAAGTTATAACTCAATGATATCAGAGTTATTTCAAAACTTTAAGCAAAATGAGATAAGAACTTGGCAATGGGCTAGAGAACTCAAATTCGAGCAAGAAATGGTGAACTATAACAAACTCGCTAAGGCTATGCAATTTGACAAATTTGGCAGCAACCCGGTTTATTTACAAAAATTAAAAGCAGCTAAACCACAGTATTATGACATGTTGGTTAATAAAAAGCCAAAACTAGATGAATCACCGATACCAGCATTATTAAATCAGTTGTCAGACAAGTATTGTCCACATTGTGATCTAGTGAGTCATTATTTTGACAACAGGAATGATAATGTTTGTAACTTTTGTGATAACATAATTTATGATGAAATAGTGTCAATAATGTATCACAACGCCATGACAAAAGCTAACCTCATTGAAGATTGGTTTGTAGCAGGAATGTTAGACTTATTAAAAACGATTAGAGTTGGAGATTTCTATGATGACTTATTAGAAAAAGACAAAAAGACCATTGTTAAACATGACATGCTGTTGCTTAACAAATTCTTAAGGTTATTAACAAAAAGCGTGATTAATATACCTGTGGAATTGTCAGATGAGGAGGCTCTGCAAGTTCAAACTGATTATTATTTCAGTTCATACAGATTTGACAACACAATACTAAGCCCTAATCCAAGTTTGTACACTGAATTCAACTGTGCCGTATTGTACTTAGCCTCACTATTAAACAGTAAGTTCAATCTGTACTATTCACCAGTTGACATACGCTTAAATGGTCAAAACGTAAATTTTGTTGAACCAACAGGAGTACTAACTAATGTAATGATACCAAACAATAAAATAATAGACAATGCTGAAGACGTTTTCTTCTCCGTCAACTTATCTAAAATTAATTTGATTAACGTTAAAAACAGTTTTTACATAATAAGAGTCATGGCAGATGCATTGAATATATCTTATAACAAATGCGTTTACAGAGGAGTCAACAACCCACAAATTTATGACATAAACTTAAATGGTGAATTGAACAGACCTGTTATGAGAATCAATAAAAAGTATTATCTAAGGAAACAACTATTGGTGCGCAACAATGTAGCCATTTATTGTTATGAGTCTACAAATGTTAACATGTTGACACCAATCAGAAACATACTAAATGATTCGTTCCATACTATTTTGTGGTTGCCAGATCCAAATTCTATAAGCTTGTTAAATGGGTTTAACATCAAACCTTTTAATATAGAGATTAAAATGAAAATGTTGAAAGCTTTATGTATTTACAACTTGGCTGGGGACAAGTCTCTTAAAGAATTGACTAAATATTGTGTAGGTTATTTGTACAGAAAGTTCATAATCGGGTCAAGGGTAATAAAAGAAGAAAGTGGAGATAACTCTCTCATAAGATCACATGTTTTGTTAGCTTCCTTATCAATGCTACAATTACATGGCAAACACCTTTTCAACCACAGCATATCAGAGGCAATGCAATTGGTTAGCCCTTTATTACCTGATATCAAATCGAAATTAGATCAAACCACTCAGTTGATGTTAACATTGTTGTTGAACTGGTTCCCTCAAATAAATAACTTAAAGAAATTATTGCCTCTATTAAACATGGTTAAAACTTGGTCAAAGAAACTGAAAACAGTGAGCGGTTTACACCACATAACCGATGAGTTGACCCTCAATTTAATGGTTGAGACAGATGAAGTGACTATAACCAATGAAGACCAACCAATTTGTTCTCATCACTTTAGTTGTTCAATGAATCATAAGTTAACTGAACATATTTGTGTGTGTTGTAACATGTATTTCAGTGATCAACCTGAAGGGTTGTGTGAGTGTTGTTCTCACCATAAACACAGTTATACCTTTGATGGAGAAAATGAGTGGGAAAACAAGAGCGAACCAATGAAACAAAGCAATGATGAAGTGAGAGGATCAAAGAAAATTAATGAAGTTAAAAAGCCAAAAGAAACGAAGATTGGGAAGAAAACAAGATCAAGTAACGACAACTTGAAAACAAACATCACAACAACTCAAAACAAAAGCATAATAGAGTTGATGCAACCAACTCAAGAAATTAAGTCAGTAAATGATGACAAACTCAAACTAGCAATAGAACAGTTCGGGGAGTCAGCTATAGAATTTATCAACTATCATAAAAATTTTAAAGTAAAGACAGTAGAATCACCTTTCACTTGGGTACCTTGTGTTCCAGAGGGTAAAATTTGTTATTTAAGTAGCAATCTGTTTAAAATTAAACATTATAGTAGAGAGTACAAACAATATAACCCGAACGATTGTGGTATAGCTGTTTCAGCTCATTTGTTGTACAAAGATTATGATGTTTTGTATACTATTTCTAGTAAAAAAGAACACTTATCAGCATTGGATATAATCAAAATATTCAAGAAGCACAACAAAAATGTTTTAATATTAACAAGTTTAAATTGTTTAATACACAGAAGTGAAGAAACCAACAAGTTTAACACCATTATTCATTCTGATCTCATTGATGACAGTCAAAAATTATCCAATCACTTTTATTACGGACAATGTGAATTGAAAGAAATGCATAACTTGAGTTACGTTTTTAGTAAGTTAAATTTAAGATCTACTGACTGTGGTCTGTTATCACTTATAGATGTTTATGATCAATTTGTAAAACACTCATTGTTCAGTGATAATTTTATACCGTTGAATATACTAAATGAAAATAGAAAATTGTTTTTGACTAATAACAAATCTAAGAAACACAACTTGATTGAAGGTTTGATACACATGAGTGTTGATGAAGACACAAGTGTGGCTTTGTCAAACCTTTTAAATTATAATAACAACATAGTGAGACCATTCATTATTTTGGAAAACGGATTACCTAAAAATTACAAAAAATACTTGCTTGACTTGATCAAAGCGTTGGTCTATGATTATGTTGCTGTACATGACAAAATAGAAACATTCGAAATCAAATCGATAATGAAAATGGTTGTTAAAAACATTAATGGTAAAGTTGCATTTAGCAAGAGAAATTTAAGTATTAAATCTCTCGATAAAGTACTAATAAATTATAATGGCAAACAGACTATATCAGACGTTTTAATTATTGATAATGATGTGATGACATCAATACCTTTTAGTGGGCCACAAAATTGTGAAATACAAATGTTTAAACAGTCACATGGTTCATTGATGAGGAGAATTTTAACACTCTGTGAATGCATAAATGCAAAATTTGGTCAAATAGAAGCAATCATGAACGAAGCAACATTGGTTAAAGGTGGACCAGGGTGTGGTAAAACAACTGCAGTTATGAATAAGAAATTGGAAGGCAGAACGATATGGGTGGCACAAACAAGGTCAATAGTTAATGCAACAAAGAAAAAAGTCAAAAATAAAAACGTCATTGTTAGAACGATAGAATCTTCATTGTTAAACAATGATCAATTTGACAACTTAGTTATAGATGAGTGTTATCAAATTGACTGGGTGACAGCTTATTTATTAGTCATTAAACATAACGTCAAAAATGTTGTTTTGTTAGGAGATGAATTTCAAATAAAATATAAGAATATGATGAGGACAAATGGATTATTACCTGTTGATCACTTAATAACGGTGGTCAAACCAAAAACAGTTGAAGAGAAAACAGAGACGTTTAGGTTTGACAAGGCAATTTGTGATGAACTGAATAAAATGGGTATGAACATTAAACCAAACAAGAATGCAAACAAAACGACACTCCAAGTATTAAACATCAATTTACAAAGAAATAAGAAAAGTTTGTTAAATGAGCTAATACTTGAAAATAAAATAGATGTGTTATTAACATTTGATCACATAACTTACGAGGCTTTATGTAAGGATTTCAATGATGTTAAAAACTTACAAATTGCCAAAGTTCATGGTTACCAAGGTTGTGAAACCAAAAGAGTTTTGGTTTATCAATCAAGTTTAAACAAAAACGGTAGTTTACACACATCTAGAGAATATATCATATCAGCTCTTACTAGAGCAAAAAATTTAATGTTATGGGTGATAAACATACCAGGTTTTACATCTAATGACATAATGAAAACAATAACTAATGCTTCATGTTATGATAACAGAGATGATGAAATACTGTTAGTTGAGGAAGTAAAGAAAGATGAAACAAAATACATGAATTTGCAAAGTTGGTTGGAGAAATCAAAAATTAAATATGACATTAAAGAGCTAACTAGAGAGAAGGATTTATATATGAAATTCACAAAGGAAAAGACTGTATTTTTAATCAAAAATGTACCAGTGCTGGAAGTAATCGGTGACAAAGTGGTTGTACTTAGTGAGAAAACTCAAGATATACAAAAAATACTGTTAACTAATCCAATAGTATTTGAAGAACATTCCACGACTTGGTTTAAATTAGTTGCTTTATTAGAAACAAACATCGACAACCAAATTACGTTTGAATTAACTCGGAATTTTGAAATCACTGTTCATAAGACCTCAGGATGTTCTATAGGAGCCAACACGATAATTTTCCATAATAAAAGAGTCATATGTCACACTTATACAAATTACTTCACGACAAAAATGTTTTTAGATTCAAAATTAAGTCAGGAAAATCAAAAAGAATTAGTTAATGCACTGAAATGTAAGCCCACTAACAAAATTTTAATGGCTGTGAACACTTTAAAATTCAATTACTTTAATGTTTTATTTGAAAGACAAGCTCACAGATGTATGTATGATGAAAAAAGGGAAAAACAATTAATGATTGACATAAGGGCAAAATACAAACGATTATTAGACAAAACTCAGCTAAACAAATGGAATTTATCTTCTGAACAAAACTTTGGTTACATTATCTCAGGGCGTAAAAATAATTATTCATTGGAAATATTTTCACCTTTTGAAGAACCCCAATATCAAGACATCAAATTCAATGATGACACAATAGAGCACCTGTTATATTATTTAATACATAGGGCTGTTGTTCCTAGAGTTAGAATCGAGGGAATAGATGGATTGTTAATTGATTTAGAAACACACATGGAGAGAGAAACTGAAGTTGGAAAAGCTTATAAACGAAAACTAGGTGAACTCAAATTGAGTCAAACTAGTTCAACAAAAGACATTATGTGGTTATCTGCCAAGGTGACTGATAAGTTAAAAGATGACATCAAAACTCAAATACCAAATGTCAGAATTAATTCAACCGGTGTCACTCCAACTTTACACCCTGTAATTGAACTACTTGAAAATTTGACGATCATAAGGGACTACAGAGCTAATGAAGAAGATGCAGTTTTTGGAGGATTGAACGTATCGTCTCTAGTAGTTATGGGGTTGGAAAACTTAAACCTCATGAACACGACTAAAAACACCGGTTTTGTAACAGAACTTAAACACAACTTAAGTTTGACGGACAAATTGATCAAAGAAAAGATGAATGCTGTTAAAAAAGACGTCAAATTGAACATTTTCACTGACTATAAAAACATGGGTGGAAAGATTTTGATGACTAACTTCACCATGTTGTATATGTCTTTCAATGAAATGTATAGTTTGTTAAGTCAAGGATTGAGACTAAGAATTTTACTACCAACGAACTACACTAAAGATGGTAGTAAATACTATAGAATCGTTAAAACTAACAGCTACTACAAATTGATGATCCAAAGTTCAGACTGGGCTATAAACATCAATAGTTGGTTAGTTTCACCATTAATGTTTGGTAAAACACATGTAACAGTCAATAATAAAAGAATATCATTTAAACCTCTCTATTCTATTAATGACATGTGCTATTTTGAGTTGTTTGTTTCAGACCCAGAAGAAGTAGTGAGCAGAAAAGTTTATATAAGTTCACCAGTGTTATTTAACAGAATGATTAGAATCAAGTCTTGGGTGATACAAACCGATCTAGTAGAGTTGTTGCAAACTGGTCAAATATTATACTTGAAAGAGTTTGTCATATCAAGTAAAATATATGAAACATTTATGATGAGGTTGATGACAGGAGAAGATGACATTAAGAGTTTGTTATTTTTTGCTAGAACACTAGCATCCACATTTCGAACAACAGATGTTGGTCCAAATTACATAAAGGAAACACCGTTAGAAATATACATTTCTACAGCCTATGTTGCGTTTGCCCACCATCATCAACTACAAAAGACAGCGGTGATGTTTCAAGAAATAATTAATCTTGTCAAAACCGGAGGTTCTCTAATTGAATCGAATGCTGAAATGTTGATTAAAAATCTATTAGCTCTAATGGGTCTAACAGACAAAGTAATATTACATTTTGTCAGTGAGATCATGAACAAGTTGTTTTCAATCAAATTAGACAGTGACTTGAGAGTGCTGAATGAAATAACGAGAATAACGGACAAATGGATATGGGTTGATGAATTAAAAAACACAAATGATGATAAAAATCACAACGGGGATCGTGGTGATTTTGGTTTTAATGATGGGGGTAACGAAAATGACAGTGATGAAGAAATGATCGATTTGAACGAATTCGATGGTAAAAACGAAAGTGACACCAACAATGGTATTGAGGAGAAAACTCAAGATGATGAGGAAACAGAAAACGAAGGGTATGACAGTTTGGATATTAGTGTTCTACAAAAGGTGGATGATCAAGACCCAGAAACCAATGATGAGAATCTGGTTGAAGATGATTTAATTAAAGAATGCAGAACAGAAGAAATAAGTGGTGAAACAAATGAAACAACAACACAAAAATTGTCAGAAACGGAAGAACAAAATAATGTACAGAAAATGTCAACGAACAACATAGGAAGTGAACAGGGTGGGCAAGAGATTTTAGAAAATAATAGTGATGAACTTAAACTTGTGTGCGATAAACCGATAATTACGGAACAAGAGAAAGTGGTCACCGCACAAAATATAAAAGATCAACCTACACTCTACGAATTATATGACATTAGTGAAACTAAGGTGATCAAACAGAGTTATTCATTGTTCGGTATCCTTAAAATAATACCACAATGGTTAAGAGGGACCCCCTTGTTAACGATGAAGTTCGATGTTAAAACCTATTCAAGGATTCCTTTAACAACTTTGATTGTTAAAAGCATGACGTCTAATGACTTAGAGAAAATATTGAGTGATGTTAACATTGATTCTATGACGAACTTATTACCATACCACTCAAGAATTGGTGAGACAATTAAATACGATTTCGAAGATGATATTGTGAAAGTGAAAATGATAGACAACGTTGAAACCATAGCTTTAATTAACATTAAATCAAAGGACAAATCAAAAAGCACTAGTGTGTTATTTTATGTTATATTGAACATTAAAATAGAGAACACTGAAGTGAAATTGTGTTTCGTAGACTTATTTAATCAATCAAAAAGAACGGTGTCAATATTTATTCCCAACTTGTTTTCAGACAGAAAGTTGATCGTTAACAAAATAACAAGTGACAGTGATTTTGTTAATTTAAAGAAAACTAAGTTGACTCACAAGCCACCTCAATTTGATAATAATTATGATATCATAGTCAAAAACATTTCCGAACGACATAGTAGTGTGGTCATGAAACAATCTGAGTTTGACAAAATGGCAACAATAATGTTGAAAGAGGGTGTAACCTTGAGTAACAAACTATTAGTCAATGTTGACCAAGTTAATGGTTACGTCTTAGGTGAATCAAAGAGGTTGAGTGCATTAATTGAAAATAATAAGGCAAAAAACACTTTGTTTTTGAATCTGATCGTGGAGACAACACAAGAACAAAATTTGCAAATACATGATAGATTATTTGGTCATGTTGTATTAATGGAAGAGACTCATGAAAGTTTGATGACTAGGGATGGTAGAGCATTAATCAGTTACAAAAATACGCAAACTATTAACCCAAATTGGAGAACTCCATTACAAATAGACACCTCTCTAGTTGATAGTATTAAAAACAAAAAAGTGATAAATTTCATCAATAACGGTGATCTAATGATTAGAAAGAGGTTTTGTAAAATTAAAGGTGAAGACGAAATAGATGAACTATTTGCTCAAGCCTTGATGACAGGGGTCAAACTGGGTGATGGAAACGTGATTGAGTTAACAGTTAGATTTGACTTCACTAAATTAAATTTTGTTTTGAGTAAAGTGTTTAAAACGCAACTAACCAAGTCATTAACTGAACCGCAACAGTTAACATCAGGTGACTCTTTTATATTGAGAATGATTAAGGACGTGAAAGGTACGTTGAAAAGCGGCAATATATCAGAACGTCAACTAAAGTTTATTGAAAAATGTTTAGTATTGTTAAAGAAAGATCAAGTTGAAGATAATGTCCAAACCATGCTTGAACCAGGTTATTGTGATTACATTGAATTAAGTTTGATGGATGACACTAAAATAAATCATTTCAAAATGGGTGATGATGACAAGTTGTTTTTAATCAAAAATGAATTAAAATACCAGGTGATTTATGATCCGAAAAATAAAGATGACTCATGTGTGAGAATGTGTTTAGATAAGTTGAGGGAACTGGATCACAAAATAATGGTGCCTGATAGAACCAGGAAGATTAAAATCAACTTTAACGGTTTATTAGTATTACTAACTTCAATCCGACACCCTATGGTGGTGATAATGAAAGAGCAAACTTTAACAAACAGTGCTGAGTTGAGCAACTATGGGTTACTAATAAAGGGAAATAAACATAAAAGGCATTGTGTGTTGGTGAAGTTGGAAAAAAGGGTGGAAAAACTAAATTTTGTTAATGTTGTCTTACCAGAAAACTTCACTATTAAGAAAAGTCTAAAAAAGATAATAAACACAGATGCAACAATTTCTTTTAACACAACGCTTGAAAACAAATTTAAAAACCCTTATTATGTTAGACAAGGGTTGATTTTACCTGTTTTGAAAACAGTCACAAGTCAGCGAATATTGATGGGTTCTAATTTATTACAACAAAATGAAACAATTTTATTAATTTATTCTGATAGAGTCGAACAAGTAGAGTGGGAAGAGAAAACAAACATTGAACAAACTCAATTGTTAAATGATGGATGTGAATACGTGTTAACTTTGAACAAAATTATTAAACCAACCAAAGAACTGAGATCAATACTAACTAAAACTTTAATTTTTGGTGACATTGATGAGAACACAAATGTAATGTACAGAACGAGGACAAGACCAGAAATAACAACGACATCAGAGAACACTTATGTGATAAATGACTTTGATAATAAAGACCACCATTGGTTGTACATTCAAAAGTGGGATGAACATAATACGGAAAACAAAATAATATTAAACAACAATCCTTGTTCTAAAGAAATATTAACATGGTTGAACAGGACTAAGAATGCCAGTGTCAGATTGATAGTACAAAAAGGTCTATTGTACTGGGCTTTGACTAATAATAAAGTCGAACAAGTAACACTAATGGTTTCCCTAACTAAACATATGTTACAACAACCAACAAACGTTACATTGACAAAATTCGGAGAAATACTATTGAGAACAAATGAGAGATCTTTGTCTAATGAATTCAAACAACTTAAAGAAAAATTGAGTGAAATGAAATACAATTTCGAGAAAGGTGAATTAATGAATTTGTCAAGAAGCTCAACATCTGAAGAAACCGCTGTATTAAACCAACAATTGAAACTAAACAATCAAGGTTATGATTTGAAACAAATCAATGACCCAGCTCCTTTAACTTTACCTGACGATGATATGATGATAATGAGGTCAGAAACGGAGAATAAAATCAAATGTTGGGTGAAGAAGGACTACAGGTGGTTCGAAATTTTGGTAATTGGAGGTTCAAATGAAAATTTTGTGTATCAGTTGAGTAAGTTTAAAGGGTACAAAAATAGTCAAGATAAATGGAACTTGTCTTTTAAAGAAATCAATAGTGTCAAAGAGAAACTATTGAGCAATGACGAGGAAAAGAAACTGACGAGTTTGGAAGCTTTAAACAATGTAAATTTTCTTTTACAACAAAGAGAAGGTAACTGGTTAAAATTGAAAAAATTAAGAAAGATAATGGGAGACAACGGTCATTATGATGTAAGAGACATGGAATTGAATGATAAAATGATTTTGTACAATTCAGATGTGGAGATGACCACGTCATTTGATGACATCTCTACCCCAGAGTTATATGACTTATGGGAGAATCTAGACCAATCTAGCGTAGTAGAGCTCCACAATAATTTAGCAACTGGTCAAGTAATAATGAAACAGGTTCCGGTTAATTTAACAACAATAGTTAAACACACAGTGAATGAATTTCCTGCTATGGCAAGACCATACATACAAAAATTGTTATATACTGACATTAATGTTGTCACAAAAAGATTGTTTGGAGCACAAAAGCTAAGAAAATTCAAAGTCAAAGATTATTTGACTCAAGCAATTGATTTCGCAAATACATATTTCAAAAAAGGGTGGTTGGAGGTGTGTGAACAATGGATGAATGACCCATTGGTGTTCAATTACAAACTAACTAGAGAATGGTTACTTAAAGCCAAATATACAGAGAAAATTAAGCAAGAACTTTTAGACTGGTTGGACCGGGATTTAGCTTTGTTCAATTACACTGAAGTACACATCACTACAAAAATGGAAGCAATATTTAAAGAAGACAATTGGAACAATATAGCAGACCAAAATCCGCGAATAATTGTTTGGCCACATTATAAAATAAGTGCAATAGTGTCACCATTGTTCAAAGTGATTAAATCAAGATTTAAAACGTTGTTACATGACAAATTTTTTTACACAGATGGTTTGACGCCTACGGAATTAGATTCTTTGATAAGAACTGCAAGCGAAAGCAAATATGTGTATGAAGGTGATTTGTCTAAACAAGACAGACAAACGGATGAGTCACTCTTGGGAGTTGAGATGTATTTGTACGTTTTGTTGGGATTAGAGTTGAACATCGCTGAATGGTGGTCCGCAACACACGGTCTTTGGAAATTCAAAACAAAATTCTTCTCAGGATATAGAAAGGCAATGAGACAAACAGGGACACCCACTACTGCATTAGGTAATGTGTTCACAAACTTTCAAGTTCACAAACCATTGGTCAAAAATATGTGGGAGAATATAGTGTTATTTTTGGGACTAGGTGACGACAATGCTATGTTTATTAAGAACAAATTTGATATTAAATCGCATGTTAAGAAGACAAAATTATTTTACAATATGTTGTTGAAATGTAAACAAAGTGACAAAGGTGGGAAATATTGTTCTTTCACATTATATAAAGATGCAAACAAGCAGTGGTCGTTAGGTCCTGATTTCATAAAGTTAAAGTACAAATACGAGTTGACTAATGGTGTCAGTGAGTTAAATAAAGAAACCATCAAAACTAGAAAAATGAGTTATTTAACCACAGTTGGTAAAACAAAGATGACAGAGGACATAGTGATCAAAGAAAATTTACCAATAACTTTGTTTAATTGGTACAATTTTGATCTATGCAACGAAGCCACAGCACACAATTGGAACACTACTATTAACGACGTAGAGAGACATTATGGAGACTTAATAAAGTATTTGTCAATGAATGAATACAAAGAGAAAAAATTTTTGGTGTTCACACACCAAAAATAGTAAATTGTAGCC
>Ga0255286_1000049_pt1 | contig 12451 bp, 8 predicted proteins | sample AtltaT_42_FD_183810 | JGI IMG/M metagenome (GOLD analysis project Ga0255286, IMG submission 183810) | Metatranscriptome of freshwater microbial communities from Altamaha River, Georgia, United States - Atl_Colum_RepA_8d (Metagenome... | ecosystem: Environmental > Aquatic > Freshwater > River...
CTCAGGTTTCGTGCTGTGATCCACTCCCGGAATGCGGTCTCCCGGGAGAGCCAAGCCCGGGGGGAGGTCGGCACCAGCCCGACTGGAATTGCCACCGGGGCCCGACTCTCCCGTCGGCTCTGCGCTCCGGTCCATCGTCTGTTCACGATCCGGTGATTCCGCGGGAATCTCCGGTCGTTTCTGCGAGAAAAGACCGCCATGGCCGCCGACTGGGTACAAAAACTCGTCAAAGACGGGACGATCAGCAAAGATCAGTTCAACGAGGCCCGCGACCTTTCCAGCCGGTTGGGAATCAAGGTCGAAGATGCCCTCATGAAACTGGGCTATGTGAACCCCAGTGATGTCGGCCAGGCCCAGGCGAAACAGTTCGGGTATGACTATGTCGATCTGTCGGCCCTGCAGATCCCGGCTTCGGTCGTGCAGATGGTTCCCGAATCGGTCGCCCGCGAAAACATTGTTTTGCCCGTGGCACTCGATGACGCCGGCGTGCTGACGGTGGCGATGCACGATCCGATGAAATTCGAGGTACTCGACAAACTGCGGTTCATCATCAACCGAGAAATCAAGGTGGTGGTCGCCCAGAAGGAAGAAATTCTCCAGGCGGTTAACCGCTATTACGGGCAGAGCGAAACCGAGTCGGTCGACTCGATGATTGCCGAGTTCACCGAAACGGCCATCGACTTCACCGAAACGGAAATGGCCGCCGCCGCGAGTGTGGCCGATGACGAAAATGCCCCCATCGTCAAACTGGTCAATCTCATGATCACCGAAGCGGTGAACATGCGTGCCAGCGATATCCATGTCGAGCCGTTCGAAGAGAAACTGCGGATCCGCTACCGGATCGACGGCGAATTGCTGGAGCGGGATTCTCCCCCCCGGCGACTCCACTCGGCTGTCGTCTCCCGTATCAAGATCATGGCGAACATCGACATCTCGGAGAAGCGCAAGCCCCAGGACGGCCGGATCAAGACCCGCGTCGGCACCCGGGACTTTGATCTGCGGGTCAGCCTGTTGCCGACCGGCTTCGGCCAGGCGGTCGTCATGCGAATCCTCGACCGCGACAATATCAAGGTCGGTATCCGGAATCTCGGGTTCAGCGAGGTGAACTACCGGACATTCCAAAACATCATCCGTCGCCCCAACGGGATCTTCCTGGTAACCGGGCCGACCGGGTCGGGAAAGACGACAACTTTGTACAGTGCCCTGGGGGAACTGAACCGCCCGGACCGGAAGATCATCACGGCCGAGGACCCGGTCGAGTACTACCTCCCGGGGATCAACCAGGTCGAGGTGAAACACTCGATCGGACTCAATTTCAACCGGATTATCCGGGCGATGCTGCGACAGGCCCCCAATGTGATCCTGGTGGGAGAAATCCGCGATCAGGAAACGGCAGAGATGGCTATTCAGGCTTCGCTGACAGGACACTTGGTTTTCAGTACGCTACATACGAACGATGCGCCCTCTTCCATCACACGCCTGATTGACATGGGAGTCGCACCGTTTCTGGTTGCTTCCAGCGTCATGGCGATCATGGCGCAACGTCTGGTGCGGGTGAACTGTCCCAAATGTGTCGGGCCCACGAAGCCTGACCCGCGCGATTTGGAGTACCTCGAGGTGTCGGAGGAGCAAATTGCCCGGGCCAAGTGGCAGAAGGGAAAGGGGTGTTCGCATTGCCAGCACACCGGTTACCGTGGCCGCAAGGCGGTTTTTGAATTGATGACCATGAACTCGAATCTTCGCGACATGACCTTCAAGCAGGAACCGAGCCAGAACCTGCGGCGACAGGCGATGATGCTGGGCATGAAAACCCTTGTTCAGGATGCGTTAGAGAAGGCTGTGCAAGGAATTACAACGATTCCAGAGGTGTTGAACCTGCACCGCGGAGGTCACTGATCGGACAAACCATGCCTGGGAGAGTGACCGGAACCTGCTGACACAACGCGGCAGTGCTGATCCCGCCCGTGTCCCCGGCGAATTCGACGAAAGGGTGGCGAGCTGACGCGGAATGGTCTCTGTTTTCTTCCGCATGTCGATGAGCTGCCGAATGCAGAGTGCCGCAAATTGCAACAGTCATCACCAACAGTCACTGTCTGTTCATGGAACAGGCGTTGCGACTGGAACAACCAGTCCCGTTTTCCCGGAGGGTGGGTGAGCCCTGGGAATGTCGGGGAACCGATTCCTGTCCGGAATCGAACCGTTTGCCCCCCCGATTGGGTGGGGTTCCACCAGAACTGAATAATGAGAGCACCTCCCGCGAGGGGGGCTGAGTTCAGCCGGAGTTTTCATGAGCACGATTCAGATCGACAAGCTGCTGCAGACGGTGGTCAACAACAAGGCCAGCGATCTGCACATTACCACGGGCCAACCGCCGGTGATCCGGTCGGGGGGCCGGATGCTGAAGCTCGAGACGAAGACCCTGGAGCCGGATGACACCGTCTCTTTGATGAAGTCGATCACTCCCGAGCGGAACCAACAGGAGCTGCAGGAGAAGGGGGGAACCGACTTCGGGTTCGCCTTCGGCGAGCAGGCCCGGTTCCGCGTGGCGGTGTTCAAGCAGCGTGGTCACGTCGGGCTGGTGCTGCGACGAATTCCGAATGAATTCCTGTCGTTCGAGGTCCTGGGACTTCCCCCGGTGATTGCCGACCTGATCACCCGCCCGCGTGGGCTCTTCCTGGTGACCGGTCCGACCGGTTCGGGCAAGACCACCAGCCTCGCGAGCATGATCAACCACATCAATGACACGGAAGACCGGCACATCATCACGCTGGAAGATCCGATCGAGTACTACCACCAGCACAAGAAGTCGACCATCTGCCAGCGCGAGGTGGGGGTCGATGTGCCCACCTTCGCCGAGGGGTTGCGGCGGGCCCTGCGTATGGACCCCGACGTGATCCTCGTGGGTGAAATGCGAGACCTGGAAACAATCCAGTCGGCGATCACCGCGGCCGAAACGGGCCACCTTGTGTTCGGCACGCTGCACACCTCGGGTGCGGAAGGGACGGTGAACCGTATCATCGACGCCTTCCCGACCAACCAGCAGGAGCAGGTGCGGGTGCAGTTGTCGACGGCGATCATCGGGGTGCTGAGCCAGTCGCTGGTCCCCAAGAAGGCGGGACGGGTTGTCGCGGCCTACGAGATGCTGGTGGTGACTCCCGCCATCGCGAACCTGATCCGCGAGAACAAGACTTACCGTATTCCGTCGAGCATTCAGACCGGCAAGAAGTTCGGGATGCAGCTGATGGACGACGCCCTGTTCAACCTTTGGAAGAACGGGATCTGTGAAGAGAAAGAGTGCCTGGTCCGGGCGGTCAACCCGGGTGAACTGCGAATGAAGATCACCAAGGCCAAGCAGGGGATCTTCGACGAGGAGGAAGACGAAGAGGAGGAATGAGCGACAGGCGGCGGGGGGCCGAGTGTGAGTTCGCCCCCGGCCCCACTGCCCCCACGAACCCTGCACTGGGCCAACCAACCGGGACCGCACTTACTTTCAGGACGACAGGCAAACCATGGCCAAGCGACGCCTCGGCCAGATCCTGGTGGATCTGGGCTACATCAATGAAGACCAGCTGTGGGACGTGCTCGAAGAGCAGAAGAAGTCTCCCGGCGAGGTCATTGGCCAGGTGGCGGTCCGGATGGGCCTGGTAACAGAAGCCCAGCTCAGCGAAGCGCTCGCCGAGCAGTGGGGAATGCAGGTCATCAATCTCAAGGAGACCACGATTCCGCCGAAGGTGCTGGAACTGGTTCCCGAGACGATGGCCAGTATCTACAAGATCATGCCGGTCTCGCTGAAGAACAACGTGCTGACGGTCGCGATGGCCGATCCGCAAAACCTCGGCGCTCTCGACGACCTGCGGAACTTCCTGGGCTACGACGTGCGGGGGGCGGTGGCGAGCCCGGCCGACGTGCAGGCGGCGATCGAGCGCTACTATGCCGACCGGCAGGAGAGTATTGAAGACGTCATCAGTGCCCTCGACAGCGACGAGGACGATGACGATGAAGAAGGTGGCTACGACCTGTCGTCGGCTGAGGAAATGGCCGACGCCGCGCCGATCCGCAAGCTGCTCAACATGGTGCTGCTGCTGGCGATCAAAGATCAGGCGAGCGACATTCACCTCGAACCGTTCGAAGACGAGTTCAAGATCCGGGTGCGTGCCGACGGGGTGTTGTTCGAGATGGTTCCTCCCCCCCGGCACCTGGCGAACGCCATTGTCAGCCGGGTGAAGATCATGTCGAACCTCGACATTTCGGAGCGCCGGCTCCCCCAGGACGGCCGTATCGAGCTGAGCGTCGGCGGAAACTCGGTCGACTTGCGGGTGAGCGTGCTCCCCACGCTCTTCGGCGAGTCGGTGGTCATGCGGGTGCTGGACCGGACGGTGGTGCAGCTCGACCTCAACAAGATCGGGATGGATCCCTCGACACTGTCGAAGTTCCGGATGATCACGAATCGTCCGAACGGCATCATCCTGGTGACGGGACCGACAGGGAGTGGCAAGACCACGACTCTGTACTCGGTGCTCAATGAAATGAATGAGATCACGACCAAGATCATCACCACCGAAGACCCGGTGGAGTATGAAATCTATGGTCTGATCCAGGTGCCGGTGAATCCGGAAATCGAAGTGACTTTCGCGAACGTGCTGCGGGCCATTCTGCGGCACGATCCCGACATCATCCTGGTGGGTGAGATCCGCGACTACGAAACCGCCGAGATTGCCATTCAAAGCGCCCTGACGGGGCACGTGGTGTTCAGCACGCTCCACACGAACGATGCGCCGACCGCCATCACGCGTCTGCGCGACATGGGGGTGCCTCCCTTCCTCATTACGGCGACGGTGGAGGCGGTGCTGGCCCAGCGGTTGGTCCGCAAGATCTGTGTCGAATGCCGGACGCAGTTCGAACCGAGCGATGAACTGCTGATGGAACTGCAACTGCCCCTCGCGCAGGCCCGCAAGTACAAGTTCTACTACGGCAAGGGATGCCCTCGTTGCAACAACATGGGCTACAAGGGGCGGACGGGGATCCACGAGCTGATTGATGTCAACGACGACATCCGCGACCTGGTGTCGAGCGAGGCCTCGGTGGATGAGATCCGCAATCTGGCCCGCGCCCAGGGAATGACGAGCCTGCGGGAATCGGGCTTGAAGCTGATCTTCGACGGGGTGACGACGATTGATGAGGTGGTGCGGGAAACCGTCACCGAAGGATTCGACTGAGCCGGCCCGCCGGTACGCGACCCCCGACCGGGGTCATACGACTGTCCACACGACCAACAACACCACAGACGCAACCGACTTGTCCAACCCGGGAGTGAGAGATGCCGGTCTACCAGTATGAAGCGATGGACGCCACGACAGGGGCGGAAGTCAAGGACACGGTGGAGGCCCCCAGCGAAGCCGAAGCGCAGGCGCTGGTGCGGCAGAAGGGGCTGTTTGTGACCCGCATCACCGAAAAGGGGCGGGGCAAGAAAGAGAAAGACAAGAAGAAAGACAAGGACAAAAAGAAGGCGGGGGGCAAGAAGACCAAGACCTTCGCGCTGGGGGGTGTCAGCGCGAAAAAGCTCTGTACCTTCACCCGCCAGTTGTCGACGCTGCAGGACGCCGGCCTGCCGATTCTGCGCAGCCTGCGGATTCTCGAGGGGCAGGCCAAGCCGGGGGCGTTGAAGAACTCGCTCATCGACGTGATTGATGATGTCGAGTCGGGCAACACCCTGTCGGAGGCGATGGCCAAGCAGCCCAAGGCGTTCGACAACCTGTACGTCAACATGGTGAAAGCGGGCGAGGCGGGTGGTGCGCTGGAAGTGATTCTGCAGCGTCTCGCCGAGTTCAAGGAGCGTGCCCAGAGCCTGAAGCGCAAGGTGCAGGGTGCGATGATCTACCCGGTGGCCGTCATCCTGGTGGCGACCGGTATCGTGACCTTCATCATGATCTGGATCATTCCCAAGTTCAAAGCGATCTTCGAGGGGTTCGACCTCGATCTGCCGGCGATCACGGTCGCGCTGATCGAGACCAGCAACTGGGTCGTGGCGTACTGGTACCTGCTGCCGACGATCCCGATTGCCCTCTGGCTATCGATCAAGCTGATCAAAAAGAACAAGACGGGGGCCTACATCGTCGACTGGATCGCACTGCGCATTCCGCTGCTCGGCAAGATCATCGAAAAAAGTACGGTGGCCAGAACGGCCCGAACGCTCGGGACACTGATCGCTTCGGGCGTCCCCATTCTCGAAGCTCTGGTGATTGCCCGCGACACGTCGGGGAATGAAGTCTTCGTGCGGGCGTACCAGCACATTCACCAGGCGATCCGCGAAGGGGAATCAATCGCGGTTCCCCTCAAGGAGACGCGGGTGGTGGATGACATGGTGGTCAACATGGTGGACGTGGGTGAAGAGACCGGTGCTCTCGACAACATGCTCTACAAGGTGGCCGACGTGTATGACGAGGAAGTGACGGTGCTGGTGGACGGGTTGATCAGCCTGCTGGAGCCGTTGATGGTGGTGGTGCTCGGTTTGATCGTGGGCTTCATCGTCATCGCCCTCTTCCTTCCGCTGATTGAGCTGCTCAACAAGCTGTCGTGAGTCTACGGGCGACCATCCCCTTCCCGACCGGGAGGGGATGGCCCGTCCGGTTGCCGGGATGTTCCCCGGCACAGGTGCGGTCAGGTCGAATCCGACAACGTCTTCCCGCACCAGGCTGCTGCCGTTCTTCGAATCCAACCAGACAGAGATCGCCAGACCGGGGTTTTCCCGATCGCTTCAAGCTGTTCCGGAATTCTGCCCGGTCCGGCCGGTCCTTTCTGTTCCTGATTCTTGTCCCTTTTTCCCCACTTCGGGCTCAACCCGTTGCTGAAGGAACCTGACATGCACCTGAAACGTCTGTCGATCCCCGCCCGTCAGTTCCGTCCCGGGTTCACCCTGGTCGAACTGATCGTGGTGATCGTGATCGTGGGGATTTTGGCCGCCCTGATCCTCCCGGCGATCAGCCAGACCTTCGTCACGGCGAACAATGCCAAGGTGACGGTTGAGATCAAGAATCTTGAGAATGCCATCGCGTTGTTCAAGACGAAGTACGGTGTTGAGCCTCCCAGCCAGTTCAAGCTGTGCACGCGGGCCCAGGATTGGAATGCCAACCCCGATGCCAAGGCACTGATCCGCAGAATCTGGCCCAGCTTCGACTTCAACATGCCGGCCGGATCGTTCCCCGCCTGGTGGGGAGACATTCCCGACAATCAGAAGGTCAACGGGGCGATCATCCTGAGTGGCCCCGAATGCCTGGTCTTTTTCCTCGGCGGTGTGACCGACAGTGCGCCGACCCAGGAATCCTCGGCTGCCCCGATGGGGTTCGCGGTCAATGCCCAGCGTCCCTTCAGTGTGAATGAGATTGCCCGCGTCCCCCCCTTCTTCGAATTCGACGTGGGTCGGATGAAAGACGACACGGGGAACAAGTTTGCGGAGTTCTACGACCCGCTCCCGGCCAAGTCCAAGCAGCCATACGTCTACTTCAGTTCTTATGAAGGGACCGGCTACCGGCCAGAGGAACTGCCGACCTTCTCGCTGCTGGACGTGTATCGCCAGGGGAATGCCGCGGTCCCTCCCGGGAAGAACGCGGCCTCGGGTCAATCGGCCAAGTTCCCTCCCCACAAGGCGACTGGCTTCCAGATCATCTCGCCGGGCTATGACGGCCAGTTGGGATTTGGCGGGGTCTACACGTCGGAACTGGCCAACTCGGGCCTGATGGCACCGGATGGAACGCCCGACAAGTCGGCATTCGACAACATCACCAACTTCTCCAACGGTGTGCTGAAGAAATAATTCGTTCGGAGGGTTCGCTGTGACGTTCCCTTCCCGCTTCCCGTTGCCTGGACCACCTGTGATGCGCCATTTCCTGCGAATCCCTGCCGCGACGATACCGGTTTCCACCGGAACCGGTCTTCGCACGCCTGGACCGGCGCAGTCGCGCCCCCGGGCGGCACGTACCGGGTTTACCCTCGTGGAATTGCTGGTGGTGATCTCCATCATTGCCATCCTGGCCGCCTTGACGGTGCGGGTCGCGGTGGGGCTGGTCAATGAAGGACGAGAAGCCGGGACAAAGGCGACCATCAGCAAGATCCAGCGGATTCTCGACGCCCGATTGCAGGCCTTCCAGCGGAAGTACGGCAACAACGACGCCACCACGCAGGTGCGTCTCAAGCGGACTCCGGAATGGGGTTTGACCAGCGTTCTGACGATTCCCGATTCGAACGGCAACGCCGTTCCGCTGAATGAAAACGCCCGTCTCATCGCCACCCGCAAGCTGCTGTATGTGCAGCATTTTCCCCAGGTCGCCTGGGAATTGAACTACCGGCAACATCCCGGAATGTTTCGTGAGCCGGGCAATCCCTCGACTGCCGTACAGCCCAATGAGACCACGATCAGCAATGCGGAGGTGCTGTACGACCTGATTGTGAATGCCGCACCGTTGGGGGACACCCCGATTGGCGTGGACGGGTTCAGTGCGAACGAGACGGCCGATACAGACAACGACGGCCGCCTGGAGTTCGTGGACGCGTGGGGACAGCCATTGCGGTTCTACCGCTGGCCCGTCCTGCTGTTCCGCCCTGACCTGCCCGCGAGTGCGGTGCTGACCCCGTACAACCCAGCCAGCCCTCCCCCGGCACCGCGGGCCACATTCGCCATGAACTTGCTGGCGAGTTACCCACCGGATGGCTTGAACAACAATCAGAGCAACCAGCTGATTCGCGATCCGCAGGATCCCCTGGGGCTGATGACCCGGGTCAATAACCTGGTGGCCGGGACCGAGCTGATGACCGTCCTCACCAATGGCAACAACTGGCAGGGAGACCGGCCGTTTGGATTCGCCGGGTTCCATTATCCGCAGACGTTTCATACCCCCATGGTGGTTTCCGCCGGGGCGGACGGCGACTTCGGTCTGCAGGAACCCCGCTACGGCGGCACCACCAGCCCGGCATTGGATACCAGCAGCACGGCATTTGGCTTCCTGGGGATTCTGAGCACTCCCACGGGAGAGGGTCTGTACGACAACATCAGCAGTCTGCGCATTCGCGCCGGGGGGAGATGAAATGTCTTCCCGACGTGGATTCAGCCTTGTGGAATTGCTGGTTGTGATCAGCATCCTGCTCGTGCTGGCTTCGGCAGTCGCCTGGGGAATTGCCGGGACACGTGGCCTTGATCGTCCTGCTGCGGGGGCGCGGCTGATCCAGGCACAACTGCTGGGTGCCCGCGATCGGGCGAGCCAGGCCCGTGCCCCGCGGGGTGTTCGATTCGTGCGGGATTCGCAGGCCCCCCAACAACTGACGGGACTGGCCTTCCTGCAACCGGCCCCGCTGTTGCGGTACGGCGGCAGCAGTTCTCCGTTCCAGCTCGAACGGGAGGATCTGGCACCGGCTGATGGGCAGGCTGATCGGTCCGAAGTGCGTCAATTGCGGGGACTCACAGCGGCATTCGACTGGCTGGCCCTGCAGCAGGCAGGGCAACTCGAGGTTCCCTTTCGCATTCGGCAGCCGGCCCAGACCGGTCGCTGGCACACGGTCATTTCCCTGGATGCAGTCCCGGGACATCCCGAACAGACCGTGGCTCGGGTCTTCGCCGACCTGGGAGCTGGTGACAGCGGGACTTCGCCACTGGCGGTCGTGGCGGTTCCAGCCGACAGTGTGCGGGCCACCTGCGAACTCGACCTCGGCAGTGCCGCGGCCACAGAGCAGCCAGCCGAGGCTCTGCCGGCGGGGCTGGTGATTGACCTGTTGCATTCGCTGGTTCCCGAGAGCTGGCGGATTCCGACGGCCCGGCTGGATCTCTGGGCACAGCCGACTGGCGGTTTGACCGCAGGTCAGGGTGTGGCACCGCCATTGATTGCTCTCGTGTTGAGGGACCGGCGGGATGCCGACCTGTCCCGGAATCCGGCCGACCCGACGTGTGTGGGACCGGCGCTGGGACTTTTGATCGCCCCGCAAACCGGGCGGGTGCAGACCTTTTCGCTGGACCTGACAGACGTGATCCAGAATGACACACAGGCACCGGGGCCCGACGGGCGTGCGGATGACCTGTTTCGCCACGCGCGGCTCAGCGCGGGAGGGGCGTCATGATTTCCCACCGACTTTCAACGACGCCTACCCGCCGGCTGGGTTCGACCCTGACCGAAGTGCTGGTTGCGCTGATGATCATGAGCATCGGCCTGGTCAGCCTGGCAACGCTGTTTCCGCTGGCGACCCTGCGGGCCGCCAAGGCGGTGCAGGTGACCGCCGCGACCGACCTGCGCTACATCGCCGACGCCCAGTTGACGATGTATCCGCAGATGATCACCGACCCGGATCTGACTCCGCAGACCAGCAATCTGCCGGGGTTCAATCAATTGTCGCTGAACTGGGTGATTGATCCGATTGGATACTCCAACGCAGCGGGCCTGCCGAAACCGCTGGATGTCAACAAGATGGCCTTCGCCGACTTTTACGGACATGACGGCGCCTCGGCCTCACCGTTTATTCGGCGGTATTCCTTCAACCGGGGAAGCGTCGGACTGGCCAATGATTTTGCAGGACTGCCCGATACGGTCAATATTCTGGCGGAAAAACCACTGACCGGCGAGATCGGAGGAGCAACCGAAATCACCTTCGCTCCTGGGGTGTTGAGTACCTTCGGGATCGGCGTCGATGGAAACGGACGGCCCCTCACGACAACCCGTATCACCTTCTTCTCAGCCGATGGACGTACCAGCCAGTCACGGGATGTGACATTGGTCGATCCATCAAAGAACCGCCTGGTCTGGTCCGAAGACATCAATGGCAATGACGCTCTGGATGCGGGAGAGGATGTCAACCTCAACGGCGGTCTTGACCGGCACCCCCTGCCCGCCAATTTTGTGGTCACCTCGATCCGGGTGGAGAGTCCGGAGATTCGCTACAGTTGGCTGCTGACAGTGCGGCGTGTCAACAGTGGTCTGGCCGAAGTGGATGTGGTGGTGTTTTTCCGCCGCCCTCCCGCCGATCCCACCGATCCGCGGAGTGATGAACAGATTTACCCAGTCGTCACATTGGTCGGAAATACCCAACAGCCAGGATTCCTTCAGGCAAAAGACTTGATCCGGGTCCAGTATTCAGGTGCCCGGCCTGCCGTCCGCAAGGGTGGGTTTCTGTTTGATTTGGGGAATGCCCGCTGGTACCGGATTACGAATGTTGTGGCCGACAACGGAAGCCAGATCGATCTGACAATCGATCCTCCGGCGATTGTGAGTTCTCCCCGGGACAATCAGGGCAATGTGAGTGGCGACCTGGCGATGTTTCCGCGAGGGGTGGTCGAAGTGTTCAGCCTGGGGACCCGGCCATGAAGCAGACTTCCAAGGCAACCGCATTGAGCCTCTCAATCCAGCGCGGGCGAGTCGCTTTCCCGCCACGCCGATGGGGGTTCACCCTCGTCGAAATGCTGGTGGCCGTCGCCCTGGTGGTGCTGATGATGACGCTGTTCGCGTCGATCTTTCAGTTGGCCACAGGGGCCATGAGCACGCAAAAGGGGCTGGCCGAGAATGACCAGCGGTCGCGACTGGTGCTCAATGCCCTGCGCAATGATCTCTCACGCCGCACGATGAAGCTGGTACTGCCATTTGCCGCGGGGGAGGATGTCACCCAACCTGCGGCCCAGATGCCGTTGCGGCAGGGATACTTCTATGTGCGGGAGGGGGATCCCGATGACGCCACCGACGACATCCTGCAATTGACGGTCGCGACCAACCCGGGTGAAGACCCGTTCTACGGGGTGTGGGGGCGTCGCTTGAATGGCTCCGGTCAACTCGGAGACCTGCTGTTGCCCGATCAGACGGGGAATCTCGGCGATTCGGTGACAGGTTACTGGAGGAATCAGCCCGAGTTCGATGATGGAGCGGCGGACATCAACCATGCTGCCAGTTCGCCCCGCGCGGAAGTGTGTTACTTCCTGAGGAATGGCTCGTTGTACCGACGGGTCTTGCTGATCCGGCAACCGACCAGCCCGAGCGGAACCACGAATGGCCAGCCGCAGGAAGGGGAGCAGGCTCTCAACCTGGGTCTGTTCCAGCAGAACGGTCTCGGGAACGGGTCTCCCAGCCAGAAATTCGCCAACTTCTACGCCTGTGCCGACTTCTCGGCGTACATGGAACCGACCTCGGGGCTGCTGAAATTCCACGGTGCGTCCAGCCTGGACAACAGCGGTTCGTCGCTGAGCATCTCGCTCGGAAATCCGCAGTACCGGTTTGGACACAATGTGCTGACCGGCATTCCCCGTGAATTCACCGCCCTGACGGGGGGCTACTACATGGGCCGATTCACCCACGAAGAAACCTCCGCGTACAATTTTTCCGATCCCTCCCAGGGGTTTGGCTACCCGGGCCGCATCACTTCGTCGTCACCCAATCCCTACGACTTCGGCACCGCCTTGACCTACAACGCCGACGCTGGCAAGGTCGTC
>Ga0255286_1000052_pt1 | contig 12279 bp, 10 predicted proteins | sample AtltaT_42_FD_183810 | JGI IMG/M metagenome (GOLD analysis project Ga0255286, IMG submission 183810) | Metatranscriptome of freshwater microbial communities from Altamaha River, Georgia, United States - Atl_Colum_RepA_8d (Metagenome... | ecosystem: Environmental > Aquatic > Freshwater > River...
CGCCGGGTTCGCCACCAGCGATATCCAGTCGGCGTACTTTTCCAACGCAACCCAGGGTGTGCTTGAAGGCCAGAGCATGATCCGCGGCCAGATTGCGTTGCGGTCCATGGGCTTCGAATCCATCCCGATCTTTAACATTGAGAACGCCTGCGCCAGTGGCAGCTCGGCCTTCAGCCTGGCGGTGCAGTATGTGCGCTCCGGAGCGGGCGAGATCGCACTGGCAGTGGGTGCCGAGAAGATGTTTTGCACCGACAAGGCCAAAATGTTCAGCGTCTTCGACGGCGCCTGGGACGTGGCAACGGTCGAGGAGAACAAACGCAATCTGCTGCAAATGGGGCACGGCGTGGAGCCGCCTGAAGGGTCGATGTCGAAGGCGCCCTATAGCCTGTTCATGGACATTTACGCAGCCTTTGGACGCTTTCACATGCGCGAGTTCGGCACCACGCAGCGCCAGATCGCCGCCGTCTCTGCCAAGAACCACGGCCATTCTGTGCACAACCCGCTCGCGCAATACCGCAACACCTACACCATCGACGAGGTACTGGCCGCGCCACCCATCACCTATCCGCTCACGCTGCCGATGTGCGCGCCGATCAGCGACGGCGCAGCCGCGGCGATCGTCTGCTCTGAGGCGGCGCTGATGCGGATGGCCGACCGCAGGCGTGCCATCAAAGTGCTGGCCTCCGTGGTGGCCACGGGCACCAACCGGCGACCCGAAGACGTGGGTCAGCACATCACCGCCAGGGCATCCAAGCTCGCCTACGAACTCGCCGGCATCGGCCCGCAGGACATCTCGCTGGCTGAGGTTCACGATGCCACCGCCATCGGCGAAATCGTGCAAAGCGAAAACCTGGGCTTCTGCGCGTTCGGCGAAGGCGGATGGCTCGCCGAGAGCGGCGGCACAACAATTGGCGGGCGCATCCCGATCAACACCTCGGGAGGGCTGGAGTCCAAAGGGCACCCGATCGGCGCTACCGGTCTGGGTCAGTTGCACGAACTTGTCATGCAACTTCGGGGCGAAGCCGGGGCCCGCCAGGTGCAGGGCGCACGGCTCGCCATCGCCGAAAACGGCGGTGGCCTGTTCGGCCTCGAGGAGGCTGTGTGCGCGATCACCCTGCTCGGACGTTGAGGGAACCACGATGAACCCCTCAGGCAAAGTTGCGATTGTCACCGGTGGCGCATCGGGTCTGGGCCGCGCGGTGGCCGAGACCTTGGTTGCGGCAGGTGCACGGGTAGCCGTGTTTGATCACGACACCAAACACGGTGTCTCCGCTGCCGCAGATCTCGGCACAGCGGCGATATTCGAGCCCGTCGATGTCACCAACGAGACGCAGGTCCAAATGGGCATAGCCCGGGCGCTCGAGTGCTTCGGCGCGATCCACATTTGCGTCAACTGCGCCGGCGTGCCGCACGCCGCCAGGACCGTGTCCGACGGCAAGCCGTTCCCGCTTGATCTGTGGCAAAAGGTGATCGCCGTCAACCTGACCGGTACCTTCAACGTGCTGCGACTGGCCGCCGCAGCGATGGCGCGCAATGAGCCCGAAGGCGACGAACGCGGAGTCATCGTAAATTTATCGTCGGGCGCGGCACACGATGGCCAGATCGGCCAAGCCGCCTACGCCGCCAGTAAGGCCGGCGTGATCGGTCTGACGCTGCCGGTGGCGCGTGACCTTGCCGAGCTGGGCATTCGATGCGTTGCGGTTGCGCCAGGCCTGTTCGACACGCCGATGGTCGCCGGCCTACCGAAGAAGGTCGCACAGGCGATCATCGACCACATGATCCTTTTTCCGCCCCGCATGGGAATGCCCGGGGAACTGGCGCACCTGGTGCGCTCGGTGATAGAGAACCCCTACATCAATGCCACCTGCCTGCACATCGACGCTGGCGCGCGCATGAGCGCACGCTGACAGCGCCACCACAAGGAGACCACCTGAATGAACTTTCTGCCCACCGAAGAGCAGCGCATGGCCGTCGAAGGCTTCACACGCTTCCTCGAAAACGAACTGCGCCCGATCGTCGAACGCTACCAGCCCGACAAGCTGATTGAAAAGGAGCTGATGCTCGAAATTTTCCAGAAAATGCTGCCCTACGGCATGGGCGGCAATGGCATCATCGCCGAGGAATACGGCGGTATGGGGATGCCTTGGCTCACCTATGCACTGATGTACGAGCAGCTCGCGCGCATCTCCGGCGACGTGGCGATCTCGCTGCTGATTCAGCAGCTCGGCGCCTATTCACTGGAGGTGTGTACCAACACCGCCATGCGCGAGAAGTACCTGCCGCGCATGGTGCGCGCCGAAATCATCGCCTGCAGCGGCATCAGCGAGCCCGGTGTCGGCTCCAACGTGGCTGAAGTCACCTGCCGGGCCCAGCGCGACGGCGACCACTACATCGTTACCGGCGAGAAAACCTGGATCTCGAACGGGCACTACTCCGACTTTTGCATGGTCATCGTGCGCACGTCGAGTGAAAGCTCTGGTGCCCTATCGATGATCCTGGTGGACCGCGCTGAACACGGCTACGAAAGCCGCAACATCGACAAGCTCGGCCTCAACAGCACCTCGACCGCACAGCTCTTCTTCGACGGCGTGCGCGTACCGGCCGCCAATATGATGATCGAGCCAGGCTCCGGCCTCAAGAACACGATGGTGCTGTTCGAGAAAGCGCGTCCCATGGTCGGCCTTACCTCGGTGGGAATCGCACAGGCGGCGCTTGACAAGGCGGTGTCCTATTCGAAGGAGCGCCGCCAGCATGGCAAGCCGATCGGCGGCCATCAGTTGATCCAGGGGATGTTGGCCGAAGCCGCCACCGAACTCGATGCCGCACGGTTACTGGTCTACCGCGCCTTCAACCTGATCGACCACGGTGTGCGCAGCGAGGTGCAAAGCGCCATGGCCAAATGGTACGCCACCGAGATGGCTGTCAACGTCACGTCGAAAGCCGTGCAGATTCACGGCGGCAATGGCATCACCAAGGACTTTGGGGTGGAGTTGTTGTTCCGAAATGCCCGCATGATGCCCATCCCCGATGGCACGACTGAGATCCAGAAGCTCATCATTGGCCGCGCCCTGACCGGCATCAATGGTTTCTCCTGACCCATGGCCTCCCTTTCCGCCCCTTCCTCAATCGCTCGTGCAGCTGACATTCCAGTGCTCCAGGCCCGGAACGTCACGCTGCGATTCGGTGGCGTTACAGCCTTGGCTGACGTCGGCATCGAAGTTCGTGACAACGAACTGCTGGCCATCATCGGCCCCAACGGAGCTGGCAAGAGTTCGCTGATGAACGTGCTGAGCGGCTTTTACCAGCCGCAACAGGGCGATGTGCACTACCGTGCGCACGACATCAAGGGCCGCGCGGTGCACGAAATCGCGCGCGACGGCGTGGTGCGCACTTTTCAGGGCACCCATCTGTTCTCCAACATGAGCGTGCTCGACAACATCCTGGTCGGCCGCTACTGCAAGATGCGCTCGAGCCTGGCGCAGGCGTTTCTCTATTTCCCCTGGACCCAGCGTGAAGAAACTCTGCACCGGGAAGCGGTCGAGGAAATCATCGACTTCCTCGAAATCGAAAACATCCGCCACCAGCCGGTGGGCGCACTCGGCTACGGTCTTCGCAAGCGCGTCGACCTGGGCCGTGCATTGGCGATGGACCCCAAGGTGCTGCTGATGGATGAACCGATGGCCGGCATGAACACCGAAGAAAAGGAAGACCTGGCCCGCTTCATCATCGATGTGCGTGAGGCCAAGCGCATCCCGGTGGTGCTGGTCGAGCACGACATGGGAGTAGTCATGGATCTGGCCGACCGCGTGGCGGTACTAGACTTCGGCCGTAAGATCGCTGACGGCACGCCGGCGCAGGTGCAAGCCGACCCGGCCGTCATTCATGCCTACCTGGGAGCAGCGGCATGAACCGCCGGGCCGCTCCCAACGTGAATACCGCGGTGCACAGCGCGAAGGGCAATTCAGTGAGCGCACACCATCCCACCACTGCATCCGCACTCACCCTGCCACAGAAATTGCTCGCCCACAGCCAGGAACATCCGCAGCGACTGGCGCAGCGCGCCAAGCGCAAAGGCGTGTGGCGCTGCTATACGTGGTCCGACGTGTTTGAGCGCACGCGCAGCATGGCGCTTGGCGCGGCAGCGCAGGGCCTGCAGCGCGGCGAAACCGCGATCGTGATCGGCGAGAACGAACCCGAGCATTACTGGGCTCTGTTTGCAGCCCAGTCACTGGGCGCCAAAACCGTGTCGGTCTACCCCGACGCCACCGTCGACGAACTGCATTACCTATGCGAGGACGCGCAGGCCCGCTTCATCTTCGCGCAGGATCAGGAGCAAGTCGACAAGGCGCTCGCGCTGCTGGAGCGGCTGCCCGACATTCGGGGCATCGCTTACTGGGACAACTCGGGCATGTGGTCGTACCGGCATCCGCTGCTGCAATCCTTCGATGCCTTGACCGACGCGGGGCGGCGCCAGCACGAGCGGCACCCGCAGCGCTTCGAACGCGAAATCGCCGCCGGCCACCCTGATGATCTGGCACTGCTGACCTACACCTCTGGCACCACCAGCAAGCCCAAGGGCGTGATGATCAGTCACCGCTGGCTGATGGACAACGCATTGCGCATGAGCAGCGCGCTTCCGATCAAGCCCGGTATGGAGTACCTGTCCTACACGCCGCTGGCCTGGATCACCGAGCAATTGCTGGGCGTGACACTCGGGCTGACCATGCCATTGGTGGTCAGCTTCCCGGAAGGTCCTGACCAAGTCTTGCCCAATCTGCGCGAACTCGCGCCGCACATTGTGCTGTTCGGCCCGCGCCAGTGGGAGAACATCGCCGCCACCATCGAGGCGCGCATGCTCGCCGCGAACTGGCTTGCGCGCGGCATCTACCGCTGGGGCATACGCATCGGCCACGACGTGCATGTTACGCGGCTCGAAGGGCGGACGGCACCATGGCTGTCGCGGCTGCTGCTGCCGCTGGCCGAAGCGCTGGTGCTTCATCCGCTGCGCGACCAATTTGGCTTTATTCGCGGCAAGGTCGCTGTATCTGGCGGCACCGCCATGGCGCCCGACGTGTTCCGGCTGTTTCACGCCATGGGCGTGCCACTGCGCAACATCTACGGCTGTTCCGAATTCGGCCTGATTGCCGGCCACCGCGGCGAGCGTTACGACCTCGAAACTGTGGGCCCGCTGCTCGATGTGGATCCTGCCTTCGGCGCACCGCTGGAATCGCGCATCCAGGATAACGGCGAGCTGCTGCTGCGCGGCGGCACCGGCTTTCTCGGCTACTGGGGCAAGCCCGAGAAGGCCGCCGCCATCCAGCGCGACGGCTGGTACATCAGCGGTGACGCCGTGCGCAAGACCGAGCGCAGTGAACTGGTGTACCTGGACCGGCTGGAGCACTTGGTCCAACTCGCCAGCGGCCACCTGTATCCGCCGCAGTTCATCGAGACGCGCCTGCGCTTTTCGCCCTTCATCAAAGACGTGATGGTGCTGGGCGACGCAACCCGGCCCTGGGTTGGCGCGCTGATCAACATCGACATGGCGGTGACTAGCCGCTGGGCCGAGGAGCGGCGCATCGCCTTCTCCACCTTCACCGATCTGTCGCAGCGGCCCGAAGTGCGGCAACTGGTGCAGGGCGAAATCCGCCGCATCAACAAACTGCTGCCCGAAGGCTCGCGCGTGGTGCGTTTCGCCAATTTTCCGAAGGAACTCGACCCCGACGAAGGCGAACTCACGCGCACGCGCAAGTTGCGCCGCGAGTTTCTTGAGGTGCGCTATCGGGCGCTGATTGACGGCCTGTATGCAGGCGCCGCCGACATCGCCTGCGAAATCGCCGTGACCTACCAGGACGGCCGCCAGGGCGTGCTGCGCGCAACCGTAGTCGCCACCGACATCGACCAGACGCCCACACCATGATCATCGAATTCATCAACTACACAATCAACGGCGCGCTGCTCGGCCTGCTGTACTCGCTGGTCGCCATGGGCTTTGTGGTCATCTACCGCGCCAGCAAGGTCTTCAACATGGCAATCGGCGAGATGATCGTACTGGGCGCCTTCCTGCTGTGGTGGGCGATCCAGTCGCGCGGCATGCATCCGGCGCTGGGCATCGCCGTCGCGCTGGGCATTTCGGTGCTGATCGGGCTGGCGATTGAACGGCTTCTGTTCAGGCGCCTGATCGGCGAATCGGTGTTCTCGATGATCATGGTCACCATCGGGCTGCTGATCCTGATGCGCGGACTGGTGCTGGTGATCTGGGGCCCGCAGGAGCGTCAGTTCCCCGCTATCTTTCCCCTGGCGCCCATCATCCTGGGCGAGATGATCATCCCGCGCTCGCTCGCCATCGGTGGCCTCATCGCGGTGCTGGCGGCGGTGGCGCTGCACTGGTTCTTCAACCGCAGCCGCACCGGGCTGGCCATGTCGGCGGTGGCCGAAGACCACCAAATCGCGCTGGCCATGGGTATCAGCGTGCGCCGCTCCATCGCCTTCGCCTGGGCGCTGGGCGGGGTGCTGTCGGTCATCACCTCGATGGTCTACCTGAGCGGCAAATCACTGACCGTCCTGTCCTCCGAGATCGGCTTCGCCGCCCTGCCGGTGGCGCTGCTGGCCGGGCTCGAATCCATCGGTGGCCTGCTCTTGGCCGGCATCATCGTCGGGGTCGTGCAGGGGCTGACGGCCGCCTACATCGACCCGCTGATCGGCGGCAACGCCGCCGCCGTCGTCCCCTATATCTTCATGCTGGTGGTGCTGGTGGTCCGCCCGACCGGCATGTTCGGCTGGAAACGCATTGAAAGAGTCTGACCCATGGATCCCTCCGGCATTTTTTCCACCAGTTATGCACGTGACCGCGCGCTGATCCGCACGCGCGCCCAGTGGGTCGCGCTGGCCCTTTTCATCGGCATTCTGCTGATCTACCCCTGGTTCGCCTCGGCGCGCCTGGTAGCAATAGCCAACCTGATGCTGGTCACCTCCATCGTGGTGGTCGGCCTGCAGATCACCACTGGCTACGCCGGACAGATCAACCTGGGCCAGGCTGCCTTCATGGGGGTCGGTGCCTACGCCGCCAGTGTGATCGAGGTCAAGGCCGGGCTGCCGTTCTGGGTGGCGGTGCCGGTGGGGGGGCTGGTCGCGGCGCTGGCCGGCTGGCTGTTTGGCCTGACGGCGGCGCGGATCAAGGGCTTTTACCTTGCGCTGACCACCATCGCGGCCCAGTTCATCTTCCACTTCATGGTGTTGAATCTGCCATCGGACTGGCTCGGCGGCGTCAATGGTTTCAGTCTGCAACCGGCTCAGCTGGGCGCCTTCGTGTTCAACACCGACCGCTCGCTGTACTACCTGTTTCTGGTCGTCACCCTGGTGATGGTATTCGGCGCTTTCGGCATCCTGCGCAGCCGCCACGGGCGTGCCTTCGTCGCGGTGCGCGACGACGATGTGGCTGCCGGCATGATGGGCGTAGACGTGGCCGGCGCCAAATCGCGCGCCTTTGTGCTGGGCGCCTTCTACGCCGGCATTGGCGGCGCCCTTTGGGCCTACCAGGTGCGTTATGTTTCGGTCGATCAGTTCACGCTGTTCAATTCGATCTGGTTCATTGCCATGATGATCGTCGGCGGGCTCGGGTCACTCGTGGGGGCGCTGATCGGCACCGTGCTCATCCGGGGCGTGCAGGAGACCATTACCAGTCTGGGGCCTGATCTGGTCGAACGCATCCCCAGCCTGAGCAGCGACCTGATCTTCGCCAGCATGAATGTATTTCTCGGCCTCATCATCACGCTGTTCCTGCTGCTGGAACCGAAAGGCCTGATGCACCGCTGGAACATCCTGAAAGCCAACTATCGGCTCTGGCCGTTTCACCACTGAACCCGTTCTACACGGCGAGTCCCAGTGCCTTTTTCCCTTCACCACCACTGCCCGGAGACAACCATGCAACGCAACACCTTTATCAAACTCACAACCGTTTTGGCAACCGGCCTGCTGCTGAACACGCCGGCCCACGCGCAGACGACAACGATCAACGTCGCCGCCATTGCCGACTTCGCCGGCCCCTACGCCAGCGTCATGCCCCAGATGCAGGGTGGGCGACTCGCCGTGATCGAGTGGTGGAACAAGGAAGTCGGCAGCAAGCTCAATGTACAGATCGCCGTCAAAACTTTTGACACGCGCTACGACGTGGCGCAAACCGCCAGCCTCTGGCCCGGCATCAAGGCCGAACTCAAACCGGTGCTCGTGCTTGGCCTTGGCGGTCCTGATGCTGCTGCGCTGCAGCAGCGCCTGCCGGATGACAAGGTACCCATGCTCATGGGCACCGCCGCCTACGGCTTCGGCTGGAAGCCCAACCAATGGGTCCTGAACCTGCGCCCCACTTACCCCCATGAGGCGGCCGGTTTCCTGGAATGGTTCCGCACCACCAAACTTCAGGACAAGCGTCCCGTCAAGGTGGCAATCATCACCTCAGAAGCCACACCCGCCTATGCCGACATGGCCAAGGGCCTGCAAAGCTACACCAAGGCCAACCCCGACAAGGCCACCTTCGTCGAGGCCATCTGGACCGAGGTGCAACCGACCGACCTGACGCTGCCGGTGCGCCGTCTCGTCAACGCCGGTACCGATGTCATCGTGATCCAGACCAACACCGCCCAGGCCGTGGCCACCAAACGGGCGCTGCAGGCACTCGGCAAAAACGTTCCCATCATGCTGTCGCTGCACAACGGGGTGGTGGGTTCGTCCAAGGCCCTTGGCGACCCGAACGGCTTTGCCGACGATTTCGAAGTGGGCGCCATCGCCGATGCCACCGAAGACGACACGGCCGCGCGCAAGTTCTACCGCATGTTGCAGGAAAAGCACGGCCTGAAATCGGGCTGGAACGCAATGACCATCATGGGTCTGGGCCAGAGCATTGTGGCCGTGCGCTCGATCGAGGCCACCCTCAAGGCCAAGGGCGCAGGCAAAGTCACCGGCGAAGCCGTGCGTGAGACGCTGCTGGCCAGCCAGTTCACCAGCAACGATCTGATGGGTGTGCTGCCGGGCATGGATTTCAGCAACGATGCCCCCTTCCCGACCGGCACCTCAAAGGTCAACATTGCCACGATGAAGGATGGCAAGGTGTTCAGGGCGGCAGGCGATGTGACCGTCCCTATGGTGAATAAATGGTAAGTACAACCCTTGCTGGCGCACCGAATCAAGGTGCCGCGTCCCATGTGCCCGCCCCACCGGCGGTGCTGACGCTTTCCAACGTCGAGGTGCTGTATGCCGAGGTGATCCTGGCGCTCAAGGGCGTGTCCATGCAGATTCCCGAAGGCGGCTGCGTTGCGCTGCTGGGTGCCAACGGCGCTGGCAAGAGCACCACGCTCAAGGCCATCTCCGGCGTCATCGACTCGGAAGACGGTCGCGTCTCCGGTGGGGCGATCACCTTCGACGGGCGGCCGAATCAGGGGCATGACCCGGCGACGGTGGTGCGCAGCGGTCTGGTCCATGTCATGGAAGGCCGACGTGTGCTGCAACACATGACGGTCGAGCAAAACCTGATCATCGGCGGCCACATGTTCCCCTCAACGCAGGCCATGCGCCGGGCCATGGACAGCGTCTACCAGGCGATTCCGCGCCTGGCCGAACTGCGCAAGCGTACCGCCGGCTATCTTTCGGGCGGCGAGCAGCAAATGCTTGTGATCGGGCGCGCGATCATGGCCGAGCCGAAACTCATGCTGATCGACGAGCCCTCGCTCGGCTTGGCGCCGCGCATGGTCGAGGACGTCTTCGCCGTGCTGCATCACCTGCGTGAGCAGGGACTGTCGCTCCTGATCGTCGAGCAGAACACCCGCGTGGTCCTCGAGATCGCCGACTACGGATATGTGATGGAAAGCGGTCGCATCGTGCTTGAAGGCCAGGCCCAGGCTTTGCGCGAAAACGAGGACGTGCGCGAGTTCTATCTCGGACTGGACCGCGAGGGGGAGCGAAAGAGCTTTCGCGAGGTCAAGCACTACAAGCGGCGAAAGCGCTGGCTGGGGTAACAGCCGGCTGGCCTGTGGCTTAAATTCGGTTTCAGGAGTAACGACAAATGAGTGGTCCCCTGCAAGGGTTGAAAGTGATCGAGTTCGGCGGCATCGGCCCCGGACCGTTCTGCGCGATGATGCTGTCCGACATGGGTGCCGACGTGATCCGGCTGGATCGCAAGGCGGACAAGGGCAAGGACCGCGGACAAGGGGCCTTCCTGGCCAGTGGCAGGCGCAGCGTGCTGCATCGCGGACGCCGATCGCTGGCGGTCGACCTGAAGTCGCCCGATGACGTACAGCGGGTCCTGGCGTTGGTTGAAGGCGCGGACGCCATCATCGAGGGCTTCCGCCCGGGCGTGATGGAGCGGCTGGGTCTGGGCCCGGATGCGCTGCTCGCGCGCAACCCGCGCCTGGTGTACGGGCGCATGACCGGCTGGGGCCAGGACGGGCCGCTCTCGCAGGCTGCGGGCCACGACATCAACTACATCGCCCTGTCGGGCGCGCTCAGCATGATCGGGCGCGCTGAAGGCGGGCCGGCGGCACCGCCGGCCATGGTCGGCGACCTTGGCGGCGGTGGCATGATGCTCGCGTTCGGCATCGTTTGCGCCTTGCTCGAAGCGCGCACCTCCGGCCAGGGCCAGGTGGTCGATGCCGCGATCACCGACGGTGCGGCCCTCCTCACCTCGATCGTCTGCGACCTCAAAGCCCTGGGGCTGTGGAAAAACGAACGGCAGGCCAACCTTCTGGACGGTGGCTCGCATTTCTACGACACGTACGAGTGTGCGGATGGAAAGTGGATCTCGATTGCCTCACTGGAGCCGCAGTTCTATGCGCTGCTGCTGGAGAAGCTCGGCATCAGCGACCCCGAATTTCAACGGCAACGCGACCCGGCAGCCTGGCCGGCGCTCAAGCGCCAGATCACCGACATCTTCCGCAATCAACCGAGCGCGCACTGGTGTGCCTTGCTAGAAGGGACCGACGTCTGCTTTGCACCGGTGCTGACCCTGGAAGAGGCAGCCCGCCATCCGCACAACGCGGCTCGCGAAACTTTCTTTGAGCGAGACGGCGTCCTGCAGCCTTCGCCGGCCCCGCGATTTAGCCGAACGGCTCCGGATCGGCCGCCATCCGCGCCGTTTATCGGTGAACACGACGAAACAGAGGGCACTGGTGTAACCTGATGCGACACCGAACTCCAACTCCACAATGGAGACCGGCATACCAGTGACCTTGCCCCTGTTTTATGGAGTGCTTAATCTTACTGTGTCACAAACGTAGCCTAACGCTAACCGCGGCGCAATGCGGGCAATGCCCCAGAGCGCGTGCGAGCATGATGCTCAACTGAAGGCGCAGCGTCCTGATCGAGTCCGGCACGTGACGCTGCGCGCGCTGGGCTTCCCCGAGGAACGTAATCTTCGGGAATGGCAGGCACCTGGCGTTCGACGAAGTTTTTTTTACCGCCTGCATCGCTGCCGGCTTTCAGCCTCTGCGCCATCAGGAATCCATACGCGGCGATGATCAGACTGGCATGGTGGTGAAAGCCGCGCCAACCCCGCCCCTCGTAGTGGCCCAGCCCCAGGTCCTGCTTGAGATCCTGGTAATCGCGCTCGATGCGCCACCGCATGTGCGCGGCGCGCACCAGATCGTTCAGTGCCGTGGCTTCTGGCAGCGTAGACAAGTAGTACTTCTCGGGCTCGGCCTGCTCTGCGGGCCACTCGATGAGCAGCCACTGCAGGGGGAGAAGACGCGCCTTACCGACATTGCCCCCGGCGCAACGTACCCGCAGCGCCGCAAAGCGGCCCGTCAGTCGGTCGTTTGTCACTTCGCGCCAACTGATGTTCTGGAATGCGCTGTCGTGAAGGAGAGTGATTCAAACCGTGGGAGGCCTACGCGACCTGACGATGCTGGGGAGCATTCTCACAACGCAACTTTGAAAGGGCCGCCAAACGCTTTGGCGTCAGTTCGCCGTTCAGCGCAGCGACACGAACCTGAACAAGATGGTGAGCGCCCTCGTTGGTCCATCGCATCTGCTGCTTCTTGGCCATTCGGTGACTCACCAACAGATTCACCGCCGACTCCGCGATGCTGCTACTGATCGGCAATCCCTTGCGGTACCTGGCACCGTAGTTGACCAATGTCGATTCGTTGTTGTCGATGTAGAAATACAGTCGGCGCAGGTTCCACCACAGGGTTGAATCCTCGTGATCAGGGTTGACCATCAGCTCTTCGTCGAGCTCCTTGATCCTGGCCACCGCCTTGCGGCTCTTGCCGTGCCAGACGAGCCACTGGGCCCTGC
>Ga0255286_1000057_pt1 | contig 12029 bp, 12 predicted proteins | sample AtltaT_42_FD_183810 | JGI IMG/M metagenome (GOLD analysis project Ga0255286, IMG submission 183810) | Metatranscriptome of freshwater microbial communities from Altamaha River, Georgia, United States - Atl_Colum_RepA_8d (Metagenome... | ecosystem: Environmental > Aquatic > Freshwater > River...
CACGCCCGTAAACCTCGCAATCAGCACGGTGGTGGCGACGGTCATCATCCCCTTCAGCAGCCGTGCGGGTACGAAGAGCCGCTGCGGATGGTCGAGGTAGTGCGTGAGGCGGTCGTCGCGGCCACGGCCCTCGGCCATGATGCGCAGGCTGAGCTGCATCAGCGCGCTGAACGCCGACGTGACCGTGCCCACGTAGACCGAGGCCACGGCGAGCAGGAAAATGAGCAGCGGCGTCATCGACCCGGCCTGGCGCCGCGGGCGATCAGCCCCGTCGACAGGCCTCCCTTGCGTCGCAGCCGCGCTTCGAGCCGCGCCATCTCCCCCGCGTCTGTCTCGTGGTCGTAGCCGAGCAGGTGCAGCAGCCCGTGCAGGGCCAGCACCCGCAGTTCGGTGGTCAGGCTGTGTCCCTCGCGGGCGGCCTGCGCGCGGGCGACGCCCGACGCAATCACAATGTCCCCGAGCAGGCGCGGCTGCGCGGTGTCGACCTGGGCATCCGTGGGGTCGGTGGGAAACGAGAGGACGTCGGTCGGCGTGTCCTTGCCGCGGAACGCGCGGTTCAGGGCACGCATGCGCCGGTCGCTCACCACGGCCACGGTGACTTCACCGGCCGCCCGGGCCGGTGCGGTCGCGGCCAGCCAGCGGGCCAGGCCACGAGTCGACAGCAGCACCCCGTCAGGGGCCTGCACGTTAACGAGCAGACGCAGACGAGGGGCTGTGCGCTTCATATGCCTTGACGATGGCCTGCACCAGTTTGTGACGGACGACATCCCGTTCATCGAAATGGACGAACGCAATGCCCTCAACGCGGCCGACCACGTTCATCGCTTCGACGAGCCCGGAGATACGGCCCTGTGGCAGGTCGATCTGCGTGATGTCACCGGTGATGACGGCCTTCGATCCGAACCCGAGGCGGGTCAGGAACATCTTCATCTGTTCCGAGGTGGTGTTCTGGGCCTCGTCGAGAATGACGAACGCATCGTTGAGGGTGCGTCCCCGCATGAAGGCGATGGGCGCCACTTCGATGGTGCCGCGCTCGAGCAGGCGCTCGGCCTTCTCAATCTCCAGCATGTCGTAGAGCGCGTCGTAGAGGGGACGCAGGTAGGGGTTGACCTTCTCCTGCAGGTCACCGGGCAGGAAGCCGAGCTTCTCGCCCGCCTCGACGGCCGGGCGGGCCAGAATGATGCGGCTCACCTTCTTGGACAGCAACGCATTGACCGCCTGCGCCATGGCCAAGTACGTCTTGCCGGTGCCCGCCGGTCCGATGCCGAACACGATATCGTGCCGGTCGATGGCCTCGAGGTAGTGGCGCTGGTTCGTCGTCTTGGCGACGATCCGGCGGCGGCCAGCCTGACGCAGCTGCCCGGCCTTCAGGAAGTGTTCCCGCAGGTCGACGGCAGGGTCGGCGGCCAGCAGGTCCGCCGCGTCCTTCACGTCGCGGTCCGAGAGGCGATGCCCCTCGTCCATCATGCCCGTGAGCTGACTGACCAGCCGCTCGACGCGGGCGGCAGCGGCGGGGTCGCCGTCCACAAACCACGTGTCTCCCTGCGTGCGGATGCGCGCCCCCAGACGCGACTCGAGGTGGCGCAGGTTGTCGTCGTAGGCACCGAGGAGCGTGGCCAGATGGTCCTGGGGCACCGACACGCGGCGGGCAGCAAGGGTGGCGATTGCGATTTCTCCGGAGAGACGAACGCGTCAGCGTTGAGGCGGAAAGTAGCACCGCGCCCGACGAAGCGTCAAGCGCGGTGACTGGTCGCTCAGGGCGTGACCCTGATGCTCAGCTCCCGCAACTGGCGCGGGTCGACGGTGGACGGCGCATCGCACATGAGGTCGACGGCCTGGGTCGTCTTGGGGAACGGAATGACCTCGCGAATCGAGGTTTCGCCCGCCAGCAGAGCGCAGATGCGGTCGAGCCCGAGGGCGAGCCCGCCGTGCGGGGGCGTGCCGTACTCGAGCGATTCGAGGAAGAAACCGAACCGGTGACGGGCATCCTCGTCGCGGAGGCCAAGCAGCCGGAACACCGTGGCCTGGGTCTCGCGGTCGTGGATGCGGATGCTGCCCCCGCCCAGTTCCCAGCCGTTCAGGATGACATCGTAGGCCTTCGCCAGCACCGACCCGGGATCGGATTCGAGCCGCGCCAGATCTTCTTCGCGAGGGGCCGTGAAGGGATGGTTCACCGAGTCCCAGCGGTTCTCGTCGGCGTTCCAGTCAAACAGCGGGAAGTCAGTGACCCAGAGCAGCTCCCACCTTCCGTCCGGAATGAGGTTGGCCTGCTTCGCCACCTGCAACCGCAGCTGGCCCAGCAGCTTCGACACCGCATCGGGCGCGCCCGAGGCCAGCACGAGCAGGTCATTCGGCGTGGTGCCCGACTGGGCCAGCACCGCGCGCGTCCCTTCGTCGCCCACGGCCTTCACCGAACACTGCACCCCGTCGGCGGTGTGACGCGCATAGATGAGCCCGGCGGCGCCCAGCTGGCGTGCCTGCTCGACCAGTCCGTCCAGTTCGCGGCGCGAGGAGCTGCCCGCTCCGGGAATGACGAACCCGCGTACGGTGCCGCCATGCGCAACGGCCTCGCGGAAGATGCCGAAGGGGGACTCGGCAAACAACGGACCGAAGTCCTGAATCTCGAGGCCGAATCGCAGATCGGGCTTGTCCGAACCGTACTTCGCCATGGCCTCGGCGTAGGGCATCCGTCGGAACGGCCGCGCAATCTCGACGCCGATTTCACGGAAGCAGGCGGCCAGGGCCCCTTCCACAATCTCGAACACAAGCGAGGGTGTGGCGAACGCCATTTCCAAGTCGACCTGCGTGAACTCGAGCTGCCGATCGGCACGCAGCGCCTCGTCGCGGAAGCAGCGAGCGATCTGCACGTAGCGGTCGAAGCCGGCAATCATCAGGATCTGCTTGAAGATCTGCGGCGACTGCGGCAGCGCGTAGAACTCGCCCGGGTGCACACGCGAGGGCACCAGGAAGTCGCGCGCGCCTTCCGGGGTCGACTTGGTGAGGATGGGCGTCTCGATGTCGTAGAAGCCCTGCTCGTCGAAGTAGCGGCGCAGCGCCATCGTGATGCGGTGACGCAGGCCGATGTTGTGCTGCAGATTGGGGCGCCGCAGGTCGAGATAGCGGTATCGCAACCGCGTCTCTTCCGAGACGTTCTGATCCTCGGCGATCGAAAACGGCGGCGTCCGTGCCTCGTTCAGCACGCGCAGGTCGCTGACCCGCACTTCCACCTCGCCCGTGGGCACCGCCGTATTGACGGTCTCGGCCGAACGGCGCTCGACCGTACCGAGGATGGCCACCACAAATTCCGAGCGCAGGCGCTTCGCCTTCTCGAGCAGCGGGTCGTTCTGCTCGATGACCACCTGCGTCAGCCCGTGCCGATCGCGCACATCGAGAAACACCAGGGCCCCGAGGTCGCGGATGCGGTGCACCCAGCCCAGCAGGACCACCTGGGCCCCCACGTCAGAGGGGCGCAGAGCGCCGCAGGTGTGCGTACGTGCCAGTGATCCGAGTTGTTCAGCCATGATGTGTGCGTGCGGTCAGTGTTCGAATGGCCTGCGCCACCTCGGCGCGCGGGTGCCCCTGCTGACTGGCCGTCGGCAGGTGCTTCACCGACACCCGCCCCTGCGCCCGCTCATCGTCTCCGACGACGGTCACGCAGGGAATGCTGCGGCTGGCGGCATACTTGAACTGCTTCCCGAGTTTGTCTGGTTCAGGATACACCTCGACGCGCAGTCCGGCGGCCCGCAACTCGCCCGCGAGCGCCAGCGCATCCCCGATGCCATCGGCATTCCAGATGGTGACCATGACGTCGGCGGCACCGGCGCCGATGTGTGCGGGAAACATGCCGCGTTCGGTCATCACCACGAGGATGCGTTCGAGCCCGAGCGAGATGCCGGCCGCCGGCACGGACTCGCCGAGGAACATGCCGATCAGCCCGTCGTAGCGGCCCCCGCCCCCGAGGCTGCCTGCCAGGTCTGGCACGCTGATCTCGAAGATGGCGCCGGTGTAATACGACAGGCCGCGGGCCAGCGACGGGTCGAGCCGCACATGCGCCCCGACGGGCGCCGCAGCCACGAGCGACAGCACCGACCTCAGCTGGGCGAGCCCCTCCGCCGCACGACCGTCGAGCAGCGTGGTGAGGCGCGCAAGGGTCTGGGCATTCCAGTCGGCCGCCTCAGTCGGGGCCGCGTCCGCACCCACCGGCGCAAACGCCTCGAGCAGTCGCGCGGCGCCGTCGGCGGAAATACCGCGCTCGGCGAGCTCACGGGCCACGCCGTCCCGGCCGATCTTGTCGAGCTTGTCGAGGGCGACCAGGGCATCGCCGTGCTGTCCCACCGGGACGCCGCCCGCGTCGAGCAGCCCCGACAGCACCTGCCGATGGTTCAGGCGCAGCGTGTATCCGGTAAAGCCCAGCCGATGCAGCACGTCTCCGGCGGCACCGAGCAGTTCGGCCTCCACCACCATCGAGGTCGACCCGATGGCATCCACGTCGCACTGGTAAAACTCGCGGAAGCGGCCCTTTTGCGGCCGGTCGGCACGCCACACCGGCTGCATCTGATAGCGCTTGAAGAATTTCGGCAGGCGCGCGCGGTACTCGGCCACCACACGCGCCAGCGGCACGGTGAGGTCATAGCGCAGGGCGAGGTCGGCCTGCCCGGTCTCGGCTCCCTCGCCACGCTTGAGGATGCGGAAGATCAGCCGGTCGCCTTCGTCACCATACTTGCCCAGCAGCGTCTCGATGTTCTCCACTGCGGGCGTTTCGAGCGGTTCGAAGCCGTACTGCTGGTAGACCTCGGCAATAACGGCCATCACATACTGGCGCCGCCGCAGGTCCTCGGGAAGAAAATCGCGCATGCCGCGCGCCGGTCCGGTGTTCATGCCTGGTACTCGAGCCGGTAGCGGACATAGTTGTCGGCATACCAGCGAATCTCCGCCACGTCCTCGTCGGTCAGCGGGCGCTTCACCTTGCCGGGCCGCCCCATCACGAGCGACCGCGGCGGAATCACCGTGCCCTCGGTCAGCAGGGTGCCCGCTGCGACAATCGAGTCGTGCCCGACATGCACGCCGTTGAGCAGCACGGCCCCCATCCCGATCAGGACCCGGTCCTCGATGGTGGTGCCGTGAATGACGGCCGAGTGCCCGACCGTCACCTCATCGCCAATGAGGGTCGGAAACGTGTCGCGCATGACGTGAATCAGCGTGAGGTCCTGAATGTTGGTGCGGGCCCCGATGCGGACGCGGTTGACATCGCCACGGATGACGACGTTCATCCAGACCGACGATTCGGGTCCGAGGGTGACATCGCCGATGACCTGTGCGCTGACGTCAACATAGGCCGACGGGTCAACGACGGGCCAGACCGACTTGAAGGGACGAATCACAGCGGCCTCAACGGCGCGCCCGCCGCCGGACCGGGCGGGCCATGCCTAGATCTTGGGCAGCGTCACGCCACGCTGCGCCTGGTATTTCCCCTGCTTGTCGCGGTACGACACCTCGCAGGGCTCGTCGCTCTGGAAGAAGAGCACCTGCGCGATGCCTTCGTTCGAATAGATCTTCGCGGGCAGCGGCGTCGTGTTCGAGATCTCGATGGTGACATGCCCTTCCCACTCGGGTTCGAAGGGCGTCACGTTCACGATGATGCCGCAGCGGGCATAGGTGCTCTTGCCGAGGCACACCGTGAGCACGTCGCGGGGAATCCGGAAGTACTCGATCGTACGGGCCAGGGCAAAGGAATTGGGCGGCACGATGCACGTGTCGCCCTTCATGTCGACAAACGACTTCGGATCGAAGTTCTTCGGGTCGACCACCGTGTTGAACAGGTTGGTAAACACCTTGAACTCGTCGGCCACCCGGATGTCGTAGCCGTAGGACGAGAGTCCATACGACACGACTCCGGCGCGGACCTGCCGGTCCTCGAACGGCTCAATCATGCCGTGCTCGAGTGCCATGCGGCGAATCCAGCGGTCCGACTTGATGGCCATGCCCGTCGCGCCTGCCTACAGTTCCATGCCGCGGAAGAAGTACCCGAGTTCGAACGCTGCCGTCTCCGGGGCATCCGAGCCGTGTGTGGCGTTGTTGTCGATCGAGGCGCCGAACTCCTTACGGAGCGACCCCTCGGCCGCCTTGGCCGGGTCGGTCGCGCCCATCAGGTCACGCCACTGCCGGATGGCATCGGGCGCCTCGAGGCACAGCACGACACAGGGACCCGACGACATGAAGTCGGTCAGGCCGCCGAAGAAGGGACGCTCACGGTGCACGTGGTAGAAGCCCTCGGCCTGCGCCTTGGACATGTGAATCATCCGCAGGGCGCGGACGGTGAACCCGGCCGCTTCGATGCGGGCGAGGATGCGACCCGTGTACTGCTTGGCCACGGCGTCGGGCTTGATGATGGCAAAGGTTCTCTGCATAAACGCCTGATTATACCGCGTGGTTCAGCGCGCGCCGAGGGCGGCCACCAGCGACTCGCCCATGTCCGCGGGGCTCTTCACCACGGTGACGCCCGCAGCGGTCAGGGCGGCCATCTTCTCGGCGGCCGTGCCCTTGCCGCCGGCAATGATGGCGCCGGCGTGGCCCATGCGACGGCCCGGCGGGGCGGTCTGGCCCGCAATGAAGGCGACGATCGGCTTGGTGAAGTGCTGCGTGATCCAGGCCGCGGCTTCTTCTTCGGCCGACCCGCCGATTTCACCGATCATGATGACGGCATCGGTGTCCGGGTCGTTCTGGAAGAGCTGCAGCGCATCGATGTGCGTCGTACCAATCAGCGGGTCGCCGCCGATCCCGATGCAGGTCGACTGCCCCAGGCCGCGTCGCGACAGCTGGTCGATCGCCTCGTAGGTCAGGGTGCCGCTCTTCGACACGATGCCGATGCGCCCTTCCTTCACGATGTTGGCGGGAATGATGCCGGCCTTGCCCTTGCCGGGCGAGATGATGCCGGGGCAGTTGGGTCCGATGAGTCGCGTCCCGGGATGGTCCTTGAGGAAGGTCATCGCCTTGAGCATGTCCACCACCGGAATCCCCTCGGTGATGCACACCACCAGCGCCACGCCCGCGTCAGCGGCTTCCATGATGGCATCGGCCGCAAACGGGGGCGGCACGAAGATCACCGACGCGTTGGCGCCGGTCTCGCGCACGGCATCGGCCACGGTGTTGAACACCGGCCAGCCCTCGTGTGTCGTGCCCCCCTTGCCGGGCGTGACGCCGCCGACAACGGCGGTGTGATAGGCCGCGGCCGCCTTCGCATGGAAGGTGCCTTCGCGGCCGGTGATGCCCTGGACAATGAGGCGGGTGTTCGAGTCGAGCAGGACTGCCATTACTTGGTTCCTCCGGCCAGCGCGACGACGCTCGTCGCGGCTTCGCCCATCGTGTCGGCCGTCGTGAAGTTGAGGCCGCTCTCGGCGAGCAGGCGCTTGCCTTCCTCGACGTTGGTGCCCTTCATGCGGATGACAATCGGGACCGGCACGCCCAGGTCGCGCACGGCCGCAATGACGCCCTGCGCCAGCACGTCGCAGCGCAGGATGCCCCCGAAGATGTTGATGAGCACCGCCTTGACGTTGGTGTCGGACATCAGAATGCGGAAGGCGTTCTTGATCTGCTCGGCGTTGGCGCCACCGCCGACATCGAGGAAGTTGGCCGGCTGCCCGCCCGACAGATTGATGATGTCCATCGTCGCCATGGCCAGGCCGGCGCCGTTCACCATGCAGCCGATGTTGCCGTCGAGCCGAATGTAGTTCAGCGAGAACTTGGAGGCCTCGACCTCGAGCGGATCCTCCTCGGCCAGATCCCGCAGGTCGCGGATGTCCTGGTGCCGATAGAGGGCGTTGTCGTCGAAGTTCATCTTGGCGTCGAGGGCGAGCAGGTCGCCGTCGCGCGTCACGATCAGGGGGTTGATCTCGAGGATCGAGGCGTCGGTGGCGATGAAGGCCTGATAGAGGGCCAGCATCATGCGGACGCCCTTCTTCACGGCGTCGCCGGTGAGACCGACGGCGAAGGCCATCTGCTGGGCCTGGAAGGGCTGGAGGCCCACGGCCGGGTTGATGAACACCTTATGGATCTTCTCGGGGTGCGTGGCGGCCACCTCTTCGATCTCCACACCGCCCTCGCGGCTGACCATGAGCACAATGCGCTGGGTCGAGCGGTCGACGACGAGTCCGAGATACAGCTCGCGGTCGATGCCCAGCCCCTGCTCGACCAGCAGGCGCGAGACCATCTGGCCCTCTGGGCCGGTCTGGTAGGTCACCAGGGGGCGCCCCAGCAGGGTCTTCGCGTAGGCTTCGGCTTCGTCGGCCGACTTGACGACCTTGACGCCGCCGGCCTTGCCGCGCCCTCCCGCATGGATCTGGGCTTTGACGACACAGACACCGCCGCCGAGGCGACGGGCAATGTCACTGACTTCCTGCGCCGAGAAGGCCACCTCGCCCTGCGGCACGGGCACTCCGTGGGCCTTGAGGATCGCCTTGGCTTGATACTCGTGGATTTTCATGGTGTTGACGTGTGATGCGGGCCTGTGCCCAAAACGTTCGGATGATAGCACGCCGAACTCGGCAGGAATGGCATAGAATCTGGGGTTGGGCACTCCTCATGCGACTTCTGCAGACATTCTCCACCTCGATTGGCACAAAGATCCTCATCGCGGTCACGGGACTCGGCCTGACGGTGTTTCTTCTCACCCATCTGGCCGGCAACCTGCTCTTTCTGGCAGGCCCTGACGCGTTCAACCGGTATGCGCACACGCTGACCAGCAATCCGCTGATTTATCTGGCGGAGGCGGGCCTGCTCGCGGTGTTCTTCGTGCACATCGCCAAGACCCTCTCGAATTACCTGGCGAACCGGGCGGCGCGGCCAGTGGCCTACACGACCCGCCGGTGGGCCAAGACCAAGAACCCGGCCAGCCGCAAGAGCTGGGCGTCGACCACGATGGTGGTGACGGGCAGCATCATGGCGCTGTTTGTGGTCACCCACCTGCAGACGTTCAAGTTCGGGCCGGTGTACGAAAGCGCCGACGGCATCCGCGACCTCTATCGGCTGCAGCTCGAGATCTTCTCGCAGCCCGGCTACGTCGGCTTCTATCTCGTGGCGATGGCCCTCATCTTCTCGCACCTCTGGCACGGCATCGTCAGCGCCACGCAGTCGCTGGGCTGGCACCACCCCCAGTGGACGCCGCGGGTGATTGTGGCCGGCCGGGTGCTGACGGCGCTGATTGCCGGCGGGTTCTTCATGATTCCGATCTACACCTTCCTTCTTTCGCGGAGCGCGCAATGACGCTCGATTCCAGGATTCCCGGCGGCCCGATTACGGAAAAGTGGGACCGCCGCAAGTTCGAGAACAAGCTGGTCAACCCGGCCAACCGCCGCAAGTACGACATCATCGTGGTGGGCACGGGGCTGGCCGGGTCCTCAGCGGCCGCCTCGCTCGGAGAAATGGGCTACAACGTGAAGCTGTTCGGCATTCACGAGAGCCCGCGCCGCGCGCACAGCATTGCCGCGCAGGGCGGCATCAACGCCGCGAAGAACTACCGCAACGACGGCGACAGCGTCTATCGCCTGTTCTACGACACGGTGAAGGGCGGCGACTACCGCGCACGCGAGGCCAACGTGTACCGCCTGGCGCAGCTGTCGGTGCAGATCATCGACCAGTGCGTGGCACAGGGTGTCCCGTTCGCGCGTGAATACGGCGGCCTGCTCGACAACCGGTCGTTCGGCGGCGCCCAGGTGTCGCGCACCTTCTATGCGCGCGGCCAGACGGGCCAGCAGCTGCTGCTCGGCGCCTATCAGTCGATGATGCGTCAGGTGCATGCGGGGACGGTCCAGCTGTTCCCCCGGCGCGAGATGCTCGACCTCGTGGTGGTCGATGGCCAGGCGCGGGGCATCATCTGCCGCAACCTGGTCACCGGCGAGCTGGAATCGCATGCGGCGTCGACCGTGCTGCTGTGTACCGGGGGCTACGGGACGGTGTTCTATCTGTCCACCAACGCCATCAACTCGAACGTGACCGCCGCCTGGCGCGCCCACAAGCGGGGCGCCTACTTCGCCAATCCGTGCTTCACGCAGATCCACCCGACCTGCATCCCCGTGAGCGGCGACCACCAGTCGAAGCTGACCCTGATGTCGGAGAGCCTGCGCAACGACGGACGCGTCTGGGTGCCGAAGAACCCCGGTGACACGCGGCATCCGTCGCAGATTCCCGACAGCGAGCGCGACTACTATCTCGAACGCCGCTACCCGAGCTTCGGCAACCTGGTCCCCCGCGACGTGGCGTCGCGCGCGGCCAAGTCGGTGTGTGACGAAGGGCGCGGGGTTGGCGACTCGGGGCTGTCGGTGTATCTCGACTTCGCCGATGCCATCAAGCGTCTCGGAGCCGAGACGATCAAGGGACGCTACGGCAACCTGTTCGACATGTACAAGCGCATCACGGACGACAATCCATATGAAGTGCCGATGCGCATCTATCCGGCCGTGCACTACACGATGGGCGGGCTGTGGGTCGATTACAACCTGCAGTCGACCATTCCCGGTCTGTTCGTGCTGGGCGAAGCCAACTTCTCGGACCACGGCGCGAACCGCCTCGGCGCCAGCGCCCTCATGCAGGGGCTGTGCGACGGCTATTTCGTCGCGCCGTACACCGTGGCGAACTACCTCGGCGGCACGGCGCTGCCGGCGGTATCCACCAGCCACGACAGCTTCAAGGAAGCAGCGGCCACGGCGCAGGCCCGCATCGACAAGGTGCTGGCGGTGAAGGGGGCGAAGAGCATCCGTGAATATCACCGCGCCATCGGGGCGCTGTGCTGGGATCACGTGGGGATGGCCCGCACCGAGCAGGGGCTGAAGGGCGCCATTCAGAGCATCCGCAGCCTGCGCGACGAGTTCTGGCAGAACGTCTCGGTGCCCGGCGAGAAGAACAACCTCAACCCGGCCCTCGTCTATGCCGGCCGCGTCGCCGACTATCTCGAGTTCGCTGAAGTCCTGGCCCTCGATGCCCTCGAACGTCACGAATCGTGCGGCGGGCATTTCCGCGAGGAATACCAGACGCCGGATGGCGAGGCGCTGCGTCGCGACGACGAGTATTCGTATGTGGCGGCGTGGGAATTCACCGGGGTCGGCCAGACGCCGGCCCTGCACAAAGAGGCGCTGACGTTTGACGAGGTGCATCCCTCGCAGCGGAGCTACAAGTAACCGGGGCCGCTGCCCCACTGAGGACACCGAATCGCCATGGCCATGACCATTACCCTGAACGTGTGGCGTCAGGCGGGCCCCTCGGCCCCCGGCCGCTTCGAGTCATACACCTCCGACAAGGTGCACCCGGACATGTCGTTCCTCGAGATGCTGGATGTCGTCAACGACGACCTCATCCGCGCCGGGAAGGACCCGATTGCCTTCGACTCCGATTGCCGCGAAGGTATCTGCGGCAGCTGCGGTCTGGTGATCGACGGCATTCCGCACGGCCCCGATCCCGGGGCGACCACCTGCCAGGTGCACGTGCGGCGCTTCAAGCACGGTGACACCATCACCATCGAACCGTGGCGCGCCAAGGCCTTCCCGGTCATCAAGGACCTGGTGGTCGACCGCACGGCCTTTGACCGCATCATCGCGGCCGGTGGCTACGTCTCGATGAACGTCGGTGGCGCGCCCGATGGCAACAGCGTGCCGGTGCCGAAAGACCTCGCGGACCTGGCCATGGACAATGCCCAGTGCATCGGCTGCGGTGCCTGCGTGGCGGCCTGCAAGAACGCCGCGGCACACCTGTTCACCTCGGCCAAGATCACCCACCTCGGCGTGCTGCCCCAGGGCGAACCCGAACGCTACCGCCGGGCGGCGGCGATGGTCGGGCAGATGGATGCCGAGGGCTTCGGCAGCTGCTCGAACGAGGGCGAGTGCGAGGCGGTGTGCCCGAAGCAGATTTCCATCGCGAGCATCGCCCGGATGAACCGCGACTTCATGCGCGCGGCGACGTCCAAGTAGACGCCGCCCTGCCGCATCCCGGTACAGAACAACGGCCGGCCCTCCTGCACGGAGAGCCGGCCGTTGTAGTGTCAC
>Ga0255286_1000062_pt1 | contig 11691 bp, 9 predicted proteins | sample AtltaT_42_FD_183810 | JGI IMG/M metagenome (GOLD analysis project Ga0255286, IMG submission 183810) | Metatranscriptome of freshwater microbial communities from Altamaha River, Georgia, United States - Atl_Colum_RepA_8d (Metagenome... | ecosystem: Environmental > Aquatic > Freshwater > River...
GCGGCGGCACGGCGGCGGCGGGAGAATCCGAGTCGGCAGCGACCGCAGGCGCTGGCTGCGCCAGAGCTTGCGGCCCGGCCGCGGTCGCCGGGGCTGCCGGAGTCTCGTTGGCCGTGCCGGCCGCGGACGCCACTGCCGGGTCACTCTCTGCTATGGCGGGCTTCGCGGATGGCGGGGCCTTGCCTGCCGTCGTGGACCCGCCCGCGACGGAATCTGCCGCCGGCGCCTCCGGCTCGGCGGCAAGGGGCTGCGCCGACTTCGCGGGCGGGGAGACCTCGTCCGCCGCAACCTCCGGAGACGCCGCTGTGTCGGGGTGCAGTCGTTCCCACATCAACAGCGAGGCGAGTACGCTCAAGGCGATCGGCACGCCGATGACGCCCACGCGCCGCAGCGCGCGCGGTTTGCGCGCCTGCTGCTTCGTGCCGGGCTTCGTCGCACCAGCCGTGCCCTGCGGAGCTTCCTCCAGCTCCTTGAGCGCCTCGTAGATCAGGCTCAAAGCAGCGTCACCTTCATGACCAGCACGAGTTCACGCAGTGCATTCAGGTTCTCGCGCTGCCGGAAAAGATTGCCGAAGACCGGCAGGCGTCCGAGCGGCGGGATCTCGCGCGTTTCACGCACGTCCGCCTGGTCGATCAAGCCGCCGAGGATCACCGCGTCGCCGCTGCGCACCTTGACCTGGGTCACCAGCGACTTCAGTTCCACGACCGGGAGGGTCACACGGTTGTCGTTACCGGCGTCTATCAGCTGCAGCGAGGCCGGGTCGACCTTGCTCTGCACCGGGTGCACCGACATCGTGATGTTGCCCTGCGCGTCCACGAACGGCACCACGCCGATCAGGATGCCGTCGAAGACCTGGCTGGTCTGGATTTCCTGGCTCGTCACCGCCGCGTTGATGCTGCCGTTGGTGACGACGCGCGTGTTCGCAATGTAGCTCGACGAGGTGCCGACGCTGATCATCGCCGCCTGCCCGTGCTTGCTGCGGATGGTCGGATTCGACAGCACCGAAACGTCGCCATAACGCTGCATCAGGTTCGCGGCGAGCGAGAAGTCGTCGCTGACCATGTTGTAGGAGAGCGACGGTCCAATCGGTCCCGAGAGGTCGGGCTGGCCGATGACGATCGAGCGCGTGTTCTGGGCGAGACTGCCGAAGACCCCGGTCGCATCCGTCACGGATCTCCCGCCGGCGGTGAAGGCGGTGGCGACCTGGTTGCGCAGCGAGGTCCAGTCGATGCCCCACTTGAAGTTGTCGTTGAGCTTGACCTCGATGAGCTGGGCGTCGATCAGGATCTGGCCGGCGAGAATCTTCTCATAGGTCTCCACGAGCTGCGCCACCGTATTCATCACCGACGGCTTCGCGCGCACGAACAGCGTGCCGGTCATGCGGTTGAGCGAGTAGACCGGCAGATCGCCGCGGATGGCCGTGCCGATGCGCGAAACTTCGCCGAGTTCGTCCAGGCTCTCCACGCCGCGCAGCGCGCCCGGCAGGGACATCGCCCCACGGTCGCCTATCAGGGTCTTCAGCATCTCCTCCAGCGCGTTGTACGGATTGGAGTTGGGCACGTGCTTGCCGGTCAGGCTGAAATTGCCCTGCATCTGGTTGCCCTGGCCACCGCCGCCACCGCCGCCGCTACCCTGTGCGTTCGCACCGCCACGGCCGCCACCCAGCACGTCGCCACCGGCAGAGAACGTGTTGTTCGTGTCCGACTCCATGAAGCCGACCTGGAACACACGCTCCACCATCGGGTTGACGACCAGGGTGTTGCCGTCGAGGTAGCCGTTGACGTCAGCCAGCTTGCAGACCTGTTCGAACACCTTGCTGGCGGGCACGCCGCGGAAGTCCACGCTGATCCGGTACGGTGCACCGACCAGATTCGGGTGGATCAGCAGGTTCATGCCGGCCTCGTCGGCCAGGGCCTTGAGGATGTGCTGCAGTTCGGCGTCCTCGACGACGAGATTCACGCGGACCTCGTCGAGCGGGTTGAAGCTCGGAAGCGCGGGCGCAAGCGCGGGCGCCGGCGCGCCTTTCTTCTCGAGCCTCTGCCTGAGCTGGTCCTGCCGGACGCGGGCTTCTTCCGAGTCCTCCTGGGCCATCCGCTCGGCATCGGGCATCTTGTATTCATCCAGGGTCTCGCGCTCAAACCGGTTGCGCGTACCCTGCGCGGTGCAGCCGGCCATCACCACGGCCACCAGGAGCATCGCTGCTCGCTTGAGGAAGGTGCTTTCGCTCATCACTAATTGCCTCGTGTTTAATTTGCTTCCGTCAGCCCACCGCGGGCGTCGGCGGCTTTCACCGCGTCAACGACATCCTGGTAGTGGGCTCGAATCTCGTTGACCGTCTCGCGGGACCCGTTACGTCCATCCACCGCGTCCGCGAGCGCGAGCGCCGCGGCCGCCACGTTGACCACATCACCCGCAACGGTCGCACCGTGTGCAGCCGCTGCTGCGAATTCGAAGCCGGCCGCGGCGCAGAAATTGGCGGCGAAGCCCAGCGACGCGATGCAGATGGTGGTTGCGATCGCGCCGCCTGCCGCCTCCTGGATGATTGCGCCGATGTCGACCGCGAGGCGCGCGCCGGCGAGCACGAGATCGATTGCCGCGCCGACCACTGCCTCCTCGGCCTCGTCGCGCACGTTCACCGCGTCGGTGTAGAGCAGGTCGATGTCGTCGACCAGCGCGTTGAAGCTGCGGAAGTTGGCGATCAGGGCGGTGCAGCCGAGGCTGCGGCGCAGGTATTCGGTCGTGACCGGATGCGTCTTGTCGTCGTAGCTCGTGCTCTGCGCGCGGTCGACGGCCGCGAACTTGCCGCCGTTCGAACTGAGCTTGTTCAGGGAGTCGAGTTCGAGGTTGGCCCCATGGTCCACCAGCAGATAGGCGATGGTCTGCGCGCCCGTGCTGCTGTCTATGCGCAAGGAAGGCGTGCCTGCAGCGTCGATCCAGTCGAGCTTGCCGCAGAAATCGGCGAGGTTGACCTCGTTGGTCGGCGCCACGGGCGACATCGACCCCGGGTTCGAGACGGGCGCGCGGCTGGCCTCCGGATCCGGCGCCGTGGGTTGGGTCGCGGCGCCGAACTGGGCCGTCGCCGACTCTGCACTCGCCCCGGGCACCGCGCCGCCGACCGCCGCTAACGAGCGGTCGAGGTAATACTGGAGCGCGGCGTCCGCGACGCAGCTCGAACCGCTAGTGGCGCGGCAGTACCAGTCGAGCCTCAGATTGTCGAGCTTGGGCGCAAGCACGCTGTATATCGCCAGCAGCGTGTTGGCGCCGACGACGACATCGTTTGCGGTGAAGATGTCCTCGATCCGCGCGATCTTGCTCAGTGTCGAATTCAGCCCTCGCTGCACAATACCCAGGTTGATCAGTGCAAGATTCGCGTTGTAATCGTCGCCGACCGCCACCGCCGCATCGTATTGATCCTGGTAATTGGTAATCCTGTTCTGGTAGACGGGGACTGCCGCCTGTGCATCGACGAGCATGTCATTCAAATCGGCAATCGCGGCCGCGGTTAGCGAACCGTCCTCGTTCGCATAGTCTGTCATGCTCAGTAAGGCCATCGCGCCGTCGATTTCGAGCACCGCGGTCGCTTTTTTGGCCGCCGGGCTGCCGGCAACCCCCGAGTCCACTGCGTTGGTGGCCGTCGTCGCGATCGTCTCGAGCTTGGTCTTGTAGGTATCGCCGCGGGCGGCGCTCGCGGTCTCCTTCAATTTCTGCGCGCGCTTCGACGCCTGCTCAGCCGTGTGGGCGAGCGCCTTCAGCAGTCCGCGACCGAGCGTCAGCGGATCGGTGGCGTTGGCGAGGTCGGTGATGTCGGCCTGCGAAACGGCGCTGCTGCCGGTCGGGCACGAGGGCAGCGGGGAGTCGCCGCATGCGGAGTAGTCGTAGCTCTGCAGGTCGTCCGCGGCCAGCTTGTAGAGCGCCTCGACCTCGCCGAGCACCGCCGGGACATTGGCCACGAAACCGAGGGGCTGGAAGCCGGAAATCGCGCTCAGGCTGCGTGCGTTGTAGGTCGTGATCGTGCCGGTCAGCGTGGTGACGTAGCTCTGCCACTGCGTCTTGGCGCTCGCCAGCTGGCCGAGCTTGGTGGCGTTGTTGTCCGCGCTGTTGAGTATCGTCTGTACGGTGCCGCTCAGATCGTTGAGGTCGATGGCCAGGGTCTTGACCTGCCCGAGCGCAAGATTCGCACTCAGGAAGCGCATCGCACCGGCCACCACGTCCTCGACGCCGTCGTACTCGGCTTTGCCGTTGGTGAAATCGTAGGTGTCGCTGCCGATCGCCGCGCCGGACTCGAGATGCGTGTAGATGCTGTTCGGGTAGCTCGTGCCCTGCCGGTTGGCCACGACCTCGAGCCCGCCCACGTTGGTGTCGATATCCGCCACCGCCGAGTTCGTCAGCAGGTCCGCATAGAAAGCCTGGACGTCGTACTCGGCATCGATCTTGGCCTTCTGCTGGGCCGAGGTCTCGACCGCTTCCGGGGCCGCCGGTGCGGTGGGCAGTGTTTCCTCCGGCGGATCCGCCGGCGTCACCGGCATCTCGTCCGGGAACTCCACCTCCACGAGATTGCCGCCGACGGCGGTGCCCGTTAGGTCGAGAGACGTGGAGCCGTTGTAGGCCGCGTAGGTCATGTGCAGCGAACTGCGTCCGGACAGGCCGAGCGTCGCGAATGGCACCGCGCCGGCCGCCTGGATGCCGCTCACGCAGTCCTCGAACCCGTCGCGCGGCACGTCGGTGTCCGGGCAGGGCAGGCGCCGGTACGCGCCGATGAAGCCGAGCAGCGCGTGGTTGACCTCGGCGCGCGCGTCCCGCAGGCCGCCGACGTTCTCGAACTTGTCGCGCTCGCCGAGCAGCGCGAAGCCCGCGAGCCCCAGCACGGACGCGCCGAGCAGTGCCAGCAGCAGGGGGAAGCCGACGATGCCGCGCTGTGATGTACGGCGCTTCACAGGGCCGAACTCTCGCAGGCGATCGACCGGCCCTTGGCCGCGGTGATCGTCGCGTTCGCGGAATTGCAGACGTTCAGCGCGCTCGCGCCGTAGCTGCGTGTGTCGTTGATCTTGTCGGTGTTGTCGGCGATGTCCGCACGCGCGCCGGCAATCTGGATCGAAGCCTGCACGATGCCCGCGATGCCGGCCGCGGCGGCGGTCACCGCGCCGGCGGCCGCGGCGATTGCGGCGCCGTTGCCCATCAGGCCTTGGCCGATCGCGTCGATCATGGTCGCGGCGGCGCCGGCAATCTGGATGGCTGAAGACGCGATGGCGAGCGCGCCCTGGAGGATCTCGAAATTCGCACCGTCGATGAGCCCCTCGTAGCGGCTGATGTTGTTCCCCAGCGTGCCGCGCAGGAGGTTCATGTTGATCACCTCGTTCTCGAGGGTGTTCACCGCGGCGACCTGCCCGGTGCACTCGAACTGGCCGGCCAGCGACAGGAAGCTCCTGGAACGGGCGAAGTCGTCGGTGGCGTCGTCGCCATAGTCGACCGCGCTCAGACGGTAGGCGTTGCCGGTGGCGGGCGCGACCAGCACATCGACCGGATCCTTGTCACCGCTGAGATCGCGTTCGCCGCCGCTGACCAGTACGAATGCGAGGTTCGTTCCCTGGTCGGATTGCAAGCCGGTCGCCGCGGCCACGCGCGCGAAAGAAAACATCTCCTGGCAGAAGCCATAGACCGAGTTCGAACCGAGCACCGGCGGCGCGAAATGCTGGTTGTGGACATAACGGATCGGCCGCCCCCAGCCGTCCTGCGGCAGCCCGCCGAGGCCGAGATCGGCGTAGGGGACCCAGCCGTCGCGTCCCGTACAGTCGCCGAAGCCATCACCGGTCGTATCGGCGCAGGGCAGGCGCAGGTTGGCGAAGGCGTAGGTAACGATCGACTGCTCGATGCGGGTCAGCGTGGTTTCCGTCGCGCGCGTGTTCGCGCGTGCGACCGACACGGCCGCGACGTTGGCCGCGACGGCGACGAACACCCCGAGCACCGCGATCGCGATCGCGATTTCGACCAGCGAGAAGCCACCCTGCCGGCGTCTCACAATCCCCCCCTCGTCGCGACTTCGTCGGCGATATTGCGGCTCAGCAACTGCTGGATTCCGGCAACCCGCAGTTCCGACTTCGCCCGGTCCACGCGACCACGCACCTCGGTTTCCCATTCTTCGGCGTCGTTCGCCCCTTGCGTCGCGAGCACCAGCTGCGCGATCGCGTTGGCGAGTTCGGCGGCGGTGACGACGACGTTCGCAATGGCGGCGACGTTGATCGTCGTCGCCTCGGCGATCGAAATCACGAGATCCGCCGTGGTCAGCACCACCGCGACCGCACCGAACGCGATGTCCTGCACCGCACCGTCGTGCTGCGCCTCGGCACTTTCTAGCATGTAGTTCGCGTTCGCCTGGCGAACGCGCATCACTAGTTCGCTCGCGATGTGGACCTCGGTGGCGCGCAGCGTGCCTTCCGAGCTTGCGGTCTTCGCGATGCAGTGGAAGTCCTCGTACAGCTCTTTGAAACTCTTGACCGCGTGGAAGTCGTCCTGGCTCGCGGTTACCGGCGCCATCTCGCTCAGGAACTGCAGGCGGCTCACGCCCACCTGCGCCTTGCGCGTCTCGAGCGGCGTGGTGTTGCCTGCCCTGATTTCAGGCGTGCGAGACAGCACGAACACGTAGGCCACCGCGGCCTTCGCGCCGGACGGGAACAGCACGTGCAGGCGGGAATCCGACTGCCCCTCTCGCATCGCGGCCGACAGCGACTCGCAGACGTCGCGCATGTTGCCCGACGCGTCGTCGCTCGCGCGCAAGCTGACGCCGGCGGCGATGTTCAGCGCTTCGCTGACGGTGCACGAGGCGGCGGGGGTTGCGCTGTTGCACGCCGGATCGACGCGCGCCGGCCGGAGCTTGTAATGATTGCCGGCGACGGTGAGGTCCGCCGTCCCCGCGCCCTTGTAGACGCCGTAGCCTACGGGCACGAGCCAGCCGAACTCGCGCGACGGACTCAGGCCCAGGCTGCGATACGGCAGCGAGCCGTAGGCGACCCCGCCGCAGTTCTCGAGCCCGTCGTCGTCCAGGTCCGGGCACGGCAGCCGCCGTTGCGACAGGTAGAAGCCGCGGATGGCCTGGTCTATCGCCGGCCGCGCCAGCGGATTCTCGGTTGAATTGATGTCGAGCGCCGCACCGGTCCCGCCGGCTCCGCCCCCGGCGGCGGAGCTCGTCACGAGGCGCGCGGCGACGGCCACGACGACACCGATCAGCAGCGCACCCACCGCCATTTCGATAAGCGTGAAGCCGCGCTGACTGGATCTGTGTCTCAAGGCTTGCATCAATCGGCCCGCTGCGCGCCGCTAGCGGCAAAAGGCGCCGGCGAGTTCCGCCAGGCCAACGGTGTAGGTCAGATCGTCATAGTCCGCAGCCTGCTTCTTCTGCGGCGACATCACGCAGGTATCGGCACTCGCATTGGGACCGTCGAAGAAATTGCCCCCGGCGTCATCGTCCGCATTCGTCTCGCCACTAGATACCAGTGCGAATGCCGCCAGCGAGGACGTACCTGCCGCGCAACTCGTGCTGCTGACCGGCGCGACGGCGAGGTCGCCGCTCACGAACCCCAGCGCCAGGCGCGACTTCAAGGCCTCGCACAGGTCATCGCCATCACGACCGTCGATTTGCCAGCTCGATTGATCGACATCCGTGCTTGTCTTCAGGCTTGCCGCCACGACATAGCGCAATGGACGGCCGTAAGCGTCGGCCGCCGATCCCGGCAGGCCCATCGACAGGAAAGGCAGCTCGCCGACGTTCGCACCGTCGCAGTCTTCCCTGCCGTCGCCGTCGACATCCGGGCATGGCAGCCTGCCCATGGATGTCGCGAATCCCTGCACGCCGAAAGCGTGAGCCTCGAAGGCGCGCGACACGTCGACCGTCGTGCCACTACCGGCTTCGGAGGACGAGCCGCGTGCCGAGATGGCACCGGCCGCGATCAGGGCCGCGGCAGAGACCAGCACCAGCGCCAATTCGACGAGGCTGAAGCCACGCTCGCCGAGCGCCTGTCGGACAGACCGGGTGCGGTCCAGTTTGGACTTCTCGCAGTGCATGAAAGCTTGCCTGTGTCACGACGAACCGAACGCGTCAGTTCGGATCGCGGCTCACCAGGATGTCGAGAGAACCCTCGCCGGCGAAATCGCGGCGGGGCGTCATGTCGGGCGCTGGCTTGACCTGCTCTTCCTGACCGACCGGCAGGCGGAACAGCACCGGGCTCGGCAGTCCCGGCGTGTGGTTCGGGCCACGCTCCGGCTGGCGATACAGCCTGGAAACGTCCATCGCGATCTGGCGTGTCGCCGTCTGGCGCGTCGGCGTCTGGCGGCCGACGACGATGCGGTCCGTCGTCACCTGCAGCAGAGTTTCACCGGACGGCAGGGTCTGGCCCTGCTGGTAGAGCTTGCCGTTGATGCGCGCGTAACGCCGATCGCCGGACTCGTACACCAGGCTCAGCTCGAGCGGCATCAAGGGCGCCGTGCGCCGCAGGACCGGCGCCGGCGGCGCGGGCGGCACATAGCCGAAGGGTGCCAGCGCGATGCTCGTCGCAGTCACCTGCGTGCCGACGGCCGTACGCACTGACGCGGTCAGGCGCTTCAGCGCGTCCGGGTCCAGTTCTTCGCCCTTGATGCGCTCGGCCGCCGCGAGCGGCGCGACCGGGGCACCGGTGACGACCGGCAGCAGTTGCGTGACCGTCGCGTAGAGCAGCGCCACGAGGGCAACCATGACGCCGATGAGGCCCAAATTCCTATTCATGTGCGGGACGCTCCAGATTGCAGGAGAAAGTAGCCATCTTCGAGGCCGTGTTGACCTCACCGGACCGGACCAGGTAGCCGGCATCCGAGAGCCGACCGACGAGCTGGTCGTAGCGCGCGACGGCATCCACCGCCGCAGCGTTGATCTGGCCTGAAAGCCTGATCTCGAGCGCGCTCGGGTTCACGGTGTCGGCTCCCGCGCGGCGGCGCTTCGGGCGCCCACCCGGGTAGACGAGTTCAACGCTCTTGATCTTCAGGTTCGCCACGGCATTGCCGGCGGCGGCCACATCGGCCAGTGCGTGCTCGACCGTAGGCAGGCGCACGGCGGCGTCGATCGCCTCGGCCAGCGGCAGCACCGCACTCATCTCCGGCAGTTCGGGTGCAATGAGTTCGGAGGGTGCGGCGTATTCGCCGACCTTGGTCTGCACCTTCGCGGTCTCGGCACTCACGAATTCGAGCCAGCCCAGGCTGGCGAAATTCGCGACCAGGAGCAGCGCTGCGACGTGCGGGAGTTTTTCGACGGCCCAGCGGCGCCACTTGCTCTGCCGGCTCGAGCATGCCGCGAACGCGTCGACCGAGCGCAGCGCGCGATTCAGGCTGCCGAGCACGGCTCGTTCCCCGATTCGGAACTTGCGCATTGGCGCCAGCCGCACCGGGGTGCGACCGTCCGAGCCGAGTTCGGTCACGAAGCGCTCCAGCGCCGGCAGTTCACCCTCGTTCAGCGCAAAGTGGTGACAAACCACGCGCTCGACGGTGGTCTTTGATTGACGCTGCAGCACGTCCAGCACGTCGGCCACACGGCCAGCCAGCGCGCCCGGCGCGCCCGCGGCCAGCGCGCTGACATCGTAGAGCCGCTGCACGGCCTGGGCTTCACCGCCGCGACTGATCAGCACATCGATCACGTCGTGGTGGAACACCACGTAGGCGCAAGCATTACAGCGTTCCGAACGCAGCAACTCCGCCAGGACCTTGCCAAGAGATACGAGCACCGTCGAGCGGCCACCGCGTTCGACGACGTCCAGGCGCAAGGCATGCTGCTGCCCGTCGACGACGTGGAACATGATGCCGCAGCTCTGGCTCGAGGGCTGCGTGATCGCGTCGACGACCAGCACCGCGTTCCCCGCCAGTTCACCCTCGTCGCGGAGATCCTTCGCCAGCACGTATTCGCAATACGCCTTGCGGCCGCACGCCTGACGGAAGCGCGGATGGCTGCCGTGGTCCGTGATCACGTAGTCGACCGCCAGCGGCGACGGCGGGCTGACCCAGTCGATCGAAGTCGGGGTCCAGTTCTCGCCATCGGCCGTGTAACAGGTGCCGTCTATCTCGAGGAGGATGCGACTCACTTTAAACCTCTTGCCCGTAAAACCGCCGGGCCTGCGTCGGGCGGCGCGATTCCAGCCGCTCGTTCATATGTTGCTTTCGCCCTTCGCATCACTGTGCGGCGAGTGGTGCGAGATCACCGGCCACCAGCAGCGCCCTGCCGACGAGCGTCAGTTCGTGCGTCACGCCCGGCGTCCTGCCCTGTGTGGCGACGTCGCCGTCGAGCTCCCGTAGAACGACGCGATGCGGTACGAACAGGCGGCCGGACTGGGATCGCGTCTGCAGCAGCTCGCCCTGCAGTTCCGCGAGCTTGATGCCTTGCGAGAATCCGATTTCGTATTGCTTCTGGCCGTCGGTGGTGCCGGTGAGTCCGGCCGCCCGGGCGACGTCCATCAGCTCCTTCGACCGCACCGCGATCGAATCCAGGCGCTCCTGCTTCTCGGTGCGGGCGTCCTGCCGTTTCGCCTCACCCTTGCGGAGCGCCAGCTCTGCACGTGCGGAGGCGAGCGATTCGCCCGCGTCCGCCGCCCGCTGGGCGACGAACACGAGCGAACCCCCCAGAAGCACGATAGCCAGCAGAAATGCCGTATCGCGCATGACTCTTCCTTACATATCCATCTTGTAGACGGCGGTGACCATCATCACGCGGTTCTCGTCGAGGTTGTTGCCCCGATCGTCACCCGCCAGCGCACCCAGTCGGCCGCCCACTTCGTTGAACGAGGTCTCCAGCGCAGCACGCGCGGTGCTGTCGGTGGTCGTGTTGACGGCCTCATTGCTGGTGACCTGGAGATCGTCTTCGAAGCTGTTGTTGCCACTCCACTCGTGCGCCGGCACTTCGGCCGACAGCTCGTCCGTGTTGTCGGCGTAGCGGAACTGGCGGAACATGCCTTCGGTCGCATCGGCCTTGCCGTCGACCATCACGTCGAGCTCACGCGCGAGCTCCGGCGTGAGGCCACGCACGACCATCGTGTTGCCCGAACCATGCATCGAACCGGCCGGAAACCACTGGAAGCAGACCTGGGCTTCATGCGGGTTGCCGTTGCTGTCGAGGTAGGTGAAGCGGTCTTCACGGCCTTCGGCGCGGCCCGGCGGCATGCGCACGCCATGGCGGTCCATCAGGTCGTGCAGGCGCTGCGTCGCGAGGGCGGAAGCGTCGGTACCGGCGCCGCTGGCCTCGTAGTTCGCATAGCCCTGACCCTGGCAGACCTTGGTCAGGCCGACCTGCGAAATGCCGTCGATGATTTCGGCATCCGCGCCTTCGGGCACGCCGGCGCCACCCTGGCTCAGGTCGGCGTCGGTGGTCGGGCCGTTGAACGTGAATTCGGCGCCGGCGACCATGTAGCGCGGATCGGTCTGGTCGTCGCCGACGACCGTGCCGGTACGCACGTAGTACTGGTCGTACGCGATCTTCCACTGGTCGATGAACTTGGTCTTCAGCTGCGCGGTCTGCGCGCTTCGATGCAGGTTCATGCCGATGGAAGTCGCGCCCACCAGCAGCGCGATCACCACGATCACCACCGACATTTCCACCAGGGTAAAGCCCTGCTGGGCGCGCATCGGCATTGCGCCCTTTCCGATCTTAGTCATCTCGATCTCCTTCAATTAAGTACTTCCGTCCCA
>Ga0255286_1000064_pt1 | contig 11604 bp, 11 predicted proteins | sample AtltaT_42_FD_183810 | JGI IMG/M metagenome (GOLD analysis project Ga0255286, IMG submission 183810) | Metatranscriptome of freshwater microbial communities from Altamaha River, Georgia, United States - Atl_Colum_RepA_8d (Metagenome... | ecosystem: Environmental > Aquatic > Freshwater > River...
AAAAAAAAAAAAATAATAAAAAAAATTAAACATATTATAGGATGTTATGGTGAAATTATTACTGTTTATAAGAAAAAAAGTAAAGTTAATCTTAAACTTATATTAAAATTATTAAGGCGTGAATATTATTAATATACTTAGAAATTTTTCTCGCTATTTAGATTATAACGTTACGTTAGATTTTCCAGAGGGTAACCGTGTAATTAAGGGCTTAGTTTATAAACCGGAAAAAGATGGTTATGTACCTGAGTATTCAGACATACAAAGAACACAGATAATTGATATATTTACTGCGGAATTTGCTGTAAAAAATATTGAAAATTTTCAAGAAATCCCTAATAATGAGAGAGATGAATATCAACGTGAAGTTGATAAACATATTAGGCTTGCTGCAGGGTTACAGATTGAAAAATATGTAAACAAAAATGAAAAGAGGTATTTAAAAACCGTACAGGATTATTGGAGTTTTTTGGTTTTAAAAAAAAAAAAATTGCTACAAAAATATTTATCTAAACAAGCTAATATAGAAGTGGGTTCGTATGCGGACAAACTTAAGGCTCTAACTAAACCTGTGGTTATACCAGCAATAGTAACAACAACAAGCCCTATTGAGCCGTTAATTTTGGAAAAAGATACTCAAAAAATTAAACCTATAATTAATGTAAATAAGCCTAAACCTCCTATAAAATCTGATATACATGGTAATAAAATTCCTTATTTAAATGAAAGTTTTAAACATCCGTTATCGCATTTAGATTTATATAAATTAGGTCGTATGCATTTAAGTGACATACCTGAAGAGCGTAAGCTAAATATTAATAAAAAAGGCGCTGAAATTTTGGCAACCTTAGTTAAAGCATCAAAAACGCATGAAGAATATATGAAAAGGATGAAAAAACTCAAAAATACTCCTTTTTTTAAACTAGCTAATTACTATTCAAAACGTTTTTATCCTTTATTAAATAAACAACAAAAAACGCGACAAAAATCGGAGATGTTATATCAAATAAGTTTGCTTAATCGTAATAAAGCAAATAATACTGCAGTAGAATGGATACTGTTAAAACCTAAATTAATTATAGATTTTATTAAACGTAATGCTAAAGCAATTAGTCCAGTGTTTGAAAAATTGTCTAAAAAAACTGTTACAGTAGATCCAGATGATCCATTAACTCAAAAGAGATTGCAAGAGCATTCTATTTATTTGAGTAAAGCTAAAAAATGGTTTGATGAGTCGTTAGACAGAATTGCAAATACTAAGTATTCAATAAACCAGGGAGAACATCTAAAAATGCGCAAATTTTCAGTATATTATTTTCCAGAATATTTAAAAAGTCGACAAGCAAATTTCCATATGGCTAATTATATTAAACATTATTTACCAAAATTATGTAGTTTAGTACAAAAACGTGCGTATGCTAAAGCATTAACCTATTGTAAAACTACTTTTTTACCTTATAAAATACCAAAGTTTGTACATTTATATAATTGTTTAGTGCATGTAATAAATAGTAATCAACAATTAAAAAGATTAAAAAAATACAAAGCTACTCCGATAACACGAATTAAAGTTAAAACCGAAAATGCTTTAGATGAAAAATTGTTAAAATATTGTGCTTTTTTAAAATATGTAGTAATAGATAAAAAAGTAGTAGCAAGTGCGGATTTGTATAAAAAACTAGAACCACTAGATGATTAATGCGGCTATAAAAGTTAATAAACGCCTTTTATTAAAGGATATTCATCGTCGTAACGATAAAAATATTTATCGAACAAATTATTTTTTTAATTTTGCAAAATTTCGAAAAAATAAATGGGGTTATCAACGTGCACGTTGGTTTAAACAATTTACTTTTTGTAGGTACGATCCTTCTATAACTTATATTTTTACCTATGATCATTATTTTTCATCTTCTTTTAATTCGATTAATTTCTATATTCGTAAAAATTTACAAAATTTAACTTATAAGTCTATGTTATTTTTCGTTAGAACTTTACGTTTATTTTTTTATGTTTCTAAAAATAAGCAATTGCGTGATCGTCTAGTGTATAGACGTTCTTATCAAAATTTTAATGTAATAGATACATATTTAGATATTTTTTTATTACGTATGGGTGGTGCTAAACATATAAGAACCGCTAGACAATATGTAATGAAAGGTGCTTACTTTATTAATAGTGCAGTAGTTAAAAATTTAAGACATCTTAGTCCTTTTGATGTTGTTAAATTTTCTCAAAAAAATGTAAAAATAGATTTTCAACGTACTCGCTATAACAAAGAATTAGGCAAGTATATAAGCATGCTTATACCGTATAAATCTTATTTTTTAACTAATTTTTTAAAAGCAGTACCTACATACCGTGTTCATAATGTTGCTAAACTGTTAAACAGGATGTTAGCCTATCGTAAAAAATTTTCAGGTTATATGTCTAAAGTTTTAGAGTTTATAACGCTTTATACTATAGAAAAAAATGATTCTTTATTAAGCGTATTTGTTCCTTTAATTAATTTTTTAGATAGACAACTTTATAAACAATATTTAAGTTTTAGTAGACCTAAACAGTCTTTTAAATTATCTAACTTATACAATTTTGGTAAACATTTTAATTTTTATAATTCAGTATTGTTTGAAAAATCTAACGCCTATTTATTAAAGTATTTAACAACTCATATAGAACCTGTGCGTTTTTATGCTGGTTTTTATAAAATATTTACTGCTTTTTCAAATGTAGTAGATAGTAGTGAAAGTATGGTATTACGCCTAGGAGAAAAAAATTTTTGGCAAGATTTATTACCTTTTACTTTTTCAATAAATTGGTCTAATATGTCTTTAGTTTATTTTGACTTACCCTTTAGAAATCAATGGCATATTTATATTTGCTGGTATAAATTACGCAGATTTTTAAGATATAACAGATAAATGAGAAAAGTCTTATTTGTATATAAACGATATTTAAGATTAAAACATCCTATCCGTTTTCATAGGTTGTATTTTAGATTTACTGGTACTAAACAGGCGTTAGTTACTTTAGTAAATTTGTTTATTTTAATTAGGATTCATAATATTAAACATAAAATTTTAAGTTATGTTTTACAAGATATATATAGTTTTGTTACAAAAAAACCATCTAATAATTTTCAATATGATAATTTAAGTTTAGAAGAATTAATAGACTTGACTAAAATTTGTAACACTTTCTTTTTAAATAATCGCATGTTTGTATTTCTTTTAGAAGATAATTCATATTACATTTCTTTTGTATATAATAATACAGAAAACTGTAATTTTGAAATAGACATAATGCATGAAAGTCAAAAAGATTTATGTATAATGGGTAATAATAAACAAGATGTAGAAATACTATACAATAACATAAAAAGAGATTTAATTGCAATAAATGTAGTAGATACTACATATGACTATGAGTACAATTGGTAAAAATGGAACATAAAATAATTAAATTAAATCCATATATTTTTTCTATAGAAGTACAAAATTCTATATATTTAATTAAAAATTTAGAAACTAATAAAAGTATTCAAATAAATAAAAATGTGCATAGTACTGTAGTTATTGCTAATTTGTGTAAAAGTCAATTAAAAATTCAAAGATTATTGTCAGATGCTTTATCTATTCAAAATTATAACCTAGTATATAGAGATATTGTTGAGGCAATAAAGCAGACTTTTATTAAAGTGGTGCCTGTTAAACCTTTAAAAGTAAAGCAATATTATAAAGTTTTCGAAATACCGCAAAACATTAATGTCTTTATAGAAGCTAATAAATTAACTATTCAAAATAAAGAAAAACTTAGTAATAGTTTAACTATTATTGTTTACAATTTTTTTGACTATATAATCCTTAATAATCAATTGCATATTACTATAAAGGAATTTTATAAAAATTATGAAATGTCTAGAGCTTTATTTAATACTATGATGACTAAATTAACACACCAAATTAAAGGTGTAAGTGAATTGTACCATGGTGTAATCAATATTCAAGGTTTAGGTTATAGTGTAGCCGTTACTAAATTGCAAAATAACAAATATAATTTGTTTTTTCGTTTTGGTTTTAAAGATAAATTTAATTATATTATGCCAACTAATATAACTATTGAAAATCCAGAAACGGCTAAAACTAAACTATTAATTAATACTTATAGTTTAGAATTATTAAAACAAACTCAGTTAAACATTCAACGTTTTCGTTATCCAAAAGCATATAAATTACAAGGAATTTATTTAAACAATACATATCCACCGGTTAAAAAATTTGTAAAATAAATGAGACAGCAAGAAAAACATATTTATAAAATAGATTCTACCTATATGACTCTAGAGCCTATAAGAGTGCATTATGGTTATAGTGAATTTACAAAAAAGCGTATAGTTCAAGATTATTTTAGACCTTTAAGGTTAGAGTTTTCTAAAGAACAAATTCAAGATTATTCGAAATTCGTTATAGACGGTAATAAAATAACAGCGAAAACTAGAAGGCATATGCTTAATTTAGATAAACAAAATGGTGATGTAAATCTAGGTTTGTTTAATTATTTACATATTTATTTTGTATTTTTTAATATAGCAGAACACACTTTAGAGTTGCATAAAAGTATTTGGGATTTACAGTATGGTTTGATTAGTGTTCAAGTACCTTCTACAGATTCAATAATAATATCAGGGGGGTTCTCTAATGAGGTGAATGAGGAGGAAGCAAAAACTATTATAGATTATTATAATAAGTTTTGTGAACAATTGCATGCAGATTTAGAAATCTTTTGTACGTCTCCTCCTGATTTACTAGCAATATGGAACCCTCCTGTGTTAACGAAAGAACAAATAATGGAAGAAAGAAAAAAACTATTTGAATGGCTTACACGGCAGGAACAATAATATTATTTATCTTTTTAATCAATTTTATTTTATTAATCAGTTTTGGTTTTGCATTACAAACCAAATATATTAAAGCATTTTGTGGTTTTAACCTGAGCGTAGCTGTAGCAGCTTGTATAAATTTGCTACTTAACCTGCTTCAAGATTATGATAGGATTTATATTATAAATCTTGGTAGTTGGGTCGAAATTGATAAATTACAAATTGAGTGGGAGTTCTGTATTGATTCTATGAATATTTTAATGTTATTTGTAGTTATCTTAATTTCTACAATGGTTCATTTATATTCTTGGGATTATATGAAAGATGACCCTCATTTTAGTAGATTTATAGCTTATCTGTCCTTATTTTCATTTTTCATGGTTATTTTATTAATGGCAAATAATTTAATAGTAATGTTTATTGGCTGGGAAGGGGTAGGTTTAGCGTCCTATCTATTAATTAATTTTTGGTATACTAGACTTCAGGCTAATAAGGCAGCTATTAAAGCTATGGTTATTAATAAAATCGGTGATTTTGGTTTGATGTTAGGCATGTTATTAATATTTAAATTTTTTGAAACATTTAATTATCATGAAATTTTTTTATTAGGCTATTTATATCAAACTAAAATGGATCTTATATGTTTTTTCATATTTATTGGTTGTATGGGTAAATCGGCACAAATAGGTTTACATATGTGGTTGCCCGACGCTATGGAAGGTCCTACACCAGTATCAGCACTAATCCACGCTGCTACCATGGTAACTGCGGGAGTGTTCTTAGTAGTTAAATGCTCTCCTATATTTGAATTTGCAGAAAAAACGCTATGCTTAATTGCGATTGTAGGTGCCTTGACTGCTCTATTTGGAGCTAGTGTAGGCTTTATGCAGTATGACCTTAAAAAAATTATAGCTTATTCGACTTGTAGTCAATTAGGTTTAATGTTTTGTGCTTGTGGTTTGTCTGCATATTCTCTAGCATTGTTTCATTTGATTAATCATGCATTTTTTAAAGCTTTATTGTTTTTATGTGCGGGTTCAGTGATCCATGCCTTACGAGATGAACAAGATATTCGTAAAATGGGTGGTTTAAAAAGTTTATTGCCGTTTACATATGTATCTATGTTAATAGCTTCATTGTCTTTAATGGGTTTTCCATTTTTATCTGGTTTTTATTCTAAAGAATTAATTTTATTTAATGTTTATTTAGATCATTTTAATTATTCTACCTTTAAATTTAGTTTGTTATTTTTAGCAAGTATTTTAACAGTTTTGTATTCTTTAAAAATATTATACAAAGTGTTTTTTAACAAAGCTAATGGTTATCGTGTGCGTTATTTAAATGTGCATGAAGCTAAACCTATTGTATTAATGGTATATAGTGTTTTAATATTTTTTTCAATTTTTAGTGGTTATTTGTTAAAAGATTTATTAGTTGGAAATGGTTCTGTATTTTTAGCAAATTCGGTGTTTGTATTACCTAAAAACTCGACGTTAATATATGCGGAGTTTATAAGCGTTTATATTAAGTTACTTGTGTTTTTTATACCGTTTATAGGGTTTTTTATTTTTTATAATATTAAAGATTTTAATTATCTAAACAAAAAATATTATTATTTTTTTATATTTTTAAATAAAAAATATTTTTTTGATAGAGTATTAAATGTGTTTAATTTAGTTTTTATTAAATTATCGTTTGATTATTTTTATAAAATCATTGATAAAGGTATTTTAGAATATATTATTAGCGGCAACGTAAGACTGATTACCATTTTGAGTAATTTTGTTAATAAGTTGGGTCAATTTAAATTACATTATTATTTATATGTATTTTTGTATATACTGTTAGTATTAATAATATGTTTTTTAATATTTGTTAAATAAAAAAAAAATGAAAAACCTTATATTAATTTATCAAGATTTTTATTATATTCAATATTCTACAATATTTTTATATTTAATAATAAGTGGCATAATCGTTAGCTTAATTCTAACGTTAGCCTATAGTTTTATAAAAAAAACATCTTATGTAGAAAAGCTGATTCCATATGAATGTGGTTTTGAGCCTTACGAAGATACCCGTAACATTTTTAATGTTCAATTTTATTTAGTAGCTTTGCTTTTTTTAATTTTTGACTTAGAAAGTTTATATGTGTATCCTGTAGTAGTGAGTTTATTTCAGTTTAATACATTAAGTGTTTTTGTTTTTTTAGAGTTTCTATTGGAGTTAGCAGTCGGGTATATATATATATACCGACATATCTTAAAACATATTGTTTAGTTTTTTACCCTTTAAAGTATAAAGGTTGTTAATTTTTTTAGTAGTCACCTGAAAAGGTGGCCGAGCGGTTAAGGCGACAGACTGTAAATCTGTTTAGTTTATCTAGTCGTAAGTTCGAATCTTACCCTTTTCAGATAAGCCTATAGTTCAGTGGTAGAACTATCCGCTCATGACGGATTTGTCGTGGGTTCAATTCCTGCTAGGCTTAAGCTAACGCAGGCTAAATAGTATAAAGGTTATTATAGGGATCTGCAAAATCTTTGATAATGGTTCAAATCCATTTTTAGCCTTTATGCAAATGTTTTTAATATGGATCTGTAAAATCCTGCGAACATTTTTAGCCTGTGTTAGCTTAGCTACTAAAGAAATTAATAATCTTTATGCTTTGCAAATAAATATATATATAAATGCTTACAACTGTAAATAAACAAATTTTACAATTAGTTTTCTATATACAAATAGAGCTTTCAAAGCCTATGTTTCAAACTAAATTAAAATAAATGATGTGGTTTATATTATTAACTATTATTAAAAGTATTATCTTAATTATTTCTATTTTAGTCGCTGTGGCATATTTTACCCTAGCCGAGCGTCAATTTATGGGTACTTTGCAACGGAGAAAAGGTCCTTTAGTCACTGGATTTTTAGGATTATTACAGCCTTTAGCCGACGGTTTAAAATTATTTCTTAAAGAAATTATAATACCGAGTAGTGCTAATGCATTAATATTTGTCTTTACACCACTTTTATCCTTCTTTATAGCTTTACTTAATTGGTCTGTGTTGCCTTTTGAAAACACTGTTTATCTTAGCAATGTTAATTTGACGTTGTTTTACATATTGAGCTTATCGTCCCTAAATGTATACAGTATTGTATTGTCTGGTTGGTCTAGCAATTCCGGTTATGCTTTTTTAGGTTGTTTACGTTCTACAGCTCAAATGATTTCTTATGAAATTTCTATTAGCTTTATTTTAGTAACTATTTGTTTAAATAGTCAAAGCTTTAATATAATAGATATTGTTAATGCTCAAAAATATGCATGGAATATGTTTGCATTATTGCCATTGTTTTTTTTGTTTGTTATATCTATTTTAGCTGAGACTAATAGACATCCATTTGATTTACCAGAAGCCGAATCTGAATTGGTTTCTGGTTATAATGTTGAATATTCAGCTATTACGTTTGCATTTTTTTTCTTAGCAGAATATGCAAATATTTTAATGATGTCAGCATTAACTACTTGTTTATTCTTTGGTGGTTGGTATTTTTTTGGTTATAGCAGTTTTATTTTTTTAAATATTAAAACGGTTATTTTTAGTTTAACGTTTATAGTATTGAGGGCGTTATTACCTCGGTATCGTTTTGATCAATTAATTTCTTTAGGCTGGACGGTAGTCTTACCTTTAAGTTTATTTTTTTTGTTATTAAATTTAGTAATTGTTAAGTTTTTTTTAGTTAATACTTTAGTAAATTATCTAGTTGTTTATAAATATATTGTATGAAAAATAAAATAAAAGAATTAATATTTGAATTATTAAAATTAATAGGTGTTATTATAAATTTAGTAGTGGTACTGGTTTGTAATGATGAAGTAATGTTGGCAGAGTCGGTTAATAACAACCCACCCGTCATGTTTCTGGTTTTTGCTATAGGTCTTGTTTTTTTTTTTATAAAAGTGCGTTCTAATATTAAAGAAGCTAAACAAAATCAAATAAAAGAAGAATCTACTAAAGAAAAGTTGATAGAAGAAGTTATTGAAGAATTATCTAAATGATTTTTTTAAAAAATTTATTATTAAGACTGTTAGTTTCTATTTTTTTTATGTTATTAAGCGATTTTAGTGTTATTTTTGCAGATGACGGTGAAGTTTCTAAAAATGTAATAGGTCTTATTATTTTTATTATTAGTGTAGGCATGGCATGTTCCTGTCTTTATAAAAGTAGATGTAAAAAAGCAGAAGAGGTTAAATTGCCAGAACCTGTTGAAGTTGTTGAAGAAGTTAAACCAGAAGCACTTACTCCAGAAGTGCCTAATAAGTCCGTGAAAACTGCAGATGAAGCTTTTTATGATCAGTTGTCTGATATAGTAGATAAATTATTAGCGTGAGTTTAACAGGCGTTAACAATGTATTAAAATTTATATCTATTTATTTTTCTAAACTACATATAAATAATCTGTTTGTAGTTTTACGTTTAAAAAAAATGATGGACGTTCGTAAGCATGCCAAAACTTTTTGTATATATACCTTTCGCTATCGAAGCGTGCATAGTTCTTTTAAAATGTCTAGGCATAAACTAAAGAATTTCTTAGACAATCGTACATATTCAAATGTGTACATTAAGTAAAACAAGTAAAAATGGCAAAATCTGATAAAAAAATAAGGTTGCATTATTTTAGAAGTCAATTAACTCATCCTAATTATTTTGATCCTATAAATGGTTGGGAGATTTTTGTAAGATTGTTTGTGTTTTTAAAAAATTTTTTAATGACTCAGTTATTTTTTCATAATTATTTATCTTTTTTAAATTATTGTTCTGCCTTAGGGGTTGCCTCTATAATTTTTTCTAAAAACTTGTGGAACAGCTTATATACTTTTGTGAATGTCCCATATATTTCGGCTAAATCTTTCTTTTCAAAATCTATAACTTTAGAAATGTTTGCTACAAATACTTTTAATTCTCATAGGGTTTTTAATAGTGTTATTGAACAATTAAATTTTTTTTTTGAATTATTTGATTTCAATAATAATAAGTTTAACAAAAAATTTAGTATTTTTGAAGAGGCAGATGAATCTATATACAAAGCTTTACCTTTTAAATGTGATTCGGTTGTACGTGAGTTTTTATTAGCTAGTTATTTTCCGATTTTAATTAGTAATCCTTATGAAAAAATCGTCGATTTATTGGGTTTACCTGTGGATGTTGCTTTACTAGGGCAGCAGCATAATAATAGTGTGTCAGTAGTCTCTGTAAAAAAAGAACATTTTTTACCTAAAGTTAAGCCTTTAATTTCAGTCCCTTTTATTCAATTAATCTCATTACAGTATGTTACAATTTTTGAATGTTTACCTAAGTATTATCAATATGAACAACAAAGCGTTTTAGATTTTATATATTTTGGTTTAGGCAAATTTAAATTTTTGTTAGAGCCTATGCAAATTATAGACTTACTTAAATTATTAGAAGCCGGGTTTACTCAAGATTCTTTTGTAAATTTTTTAAAATGTTTTAACAATTTTATAAAAGTAAAAAAAGATCAATGCAATCTTTATGCTTTATATGTGTTACGTGATTTCTTTGAGTTTTTATACAATGTGCTATTATTTTTACCGGTAAAAGAAGAGTATCCTGATTCTCCCAATATAAAACGTTCGATATCCGCCCTCAGTATGTTTAAGGAATTAAATTTTTTAAATTTTAATTTTTGGTTTTATTTGAAAGACTTAAATTTAAGTTTAAGCGTATTTCAAATAAATCAGTTTATTTTTAACGTTTTTTATTATATTGGCCAAAAATCCTGGTCTTATACGGCTTTAATTAAACAAGATTATTTATTTATTTTAAATTTTTTTAAACGTGATGTTAGTGCTTTTACGTATGCCTTATATACTTCTGCGGATTTAGAAGTTTTATTATTTCCTTATTTTTATGAAAAGCATTTATATCTAAATGTTTATGAAGATTTAGATGATTTAGATATGTTTACGGATTATATGTTTCCTATAGATCATAAGCTAAACCTACATTATCATTATGTATATCGAGAAGAGTATAGTCGCTTTAAAAATATTAAAAAAAAGACAATTTTTGAAATAAAACAAGATATGTCCTTATTAAAAAAAGCAATTTTTACATATATGAGTATTAATACTAAGTTATTAGGTAGGCTTACAAGTACTATTTTACGCTTAAAAAACGTTATATTTTTTAGTTTTAAGTTTAGGTTGTTATTAAAACAAATTATAGGAGCTACACCGAAATCCACAGTAGAATTTGTTAAGTATTTTCGATATTTAGTGTCTTTGTTTGATAACCATAAATTGTATAATTTTGAATTGGATCAAAATTATTATTTACCGTTGTTAATAAAAAAACGTCGCTATAATATTAAAAAATTTATACTTACTAAATATAAATCTACTGAAATAGTTGTAAATGATTTGTCTTTAAAAGAATCAGAGTCTTTATTTTATGAAAAAGGGTCTGTTTTTAAAATTAAGGAGGGGTTTGACGAAGAGGAATACGTATATGACGACGATGAGTATTATTATTATTATTAGTTATATTCTAGCTGTATTTTTGTTTAATTTTTTTTTTTTTTTTTTTATATTTAAAAAAAAACATCCGTTGTTGGTTGAAAAGTTTTTGCTGGTTGTTTTTAATTTTTTTTTTATAATCTATTTTTTTATTCTTTTAATTAAAAATTTTTTTTTTTTTTTTCATCTT
>Ga0255286_1000069_pt1 | contig 11338 bp, 6 predicted proteins | sample AtltaT_42_FD_183810 | JGI IMG/M metagenome (GOLD analysis project Ga0255286, IMG submission 183810) | Metatranscriptome of freshwater microbial communities from Altamaha River, Georgia, United States - Atl_Colum_RepA_8d (Metagenome... | ecosystem: Environmental > Aquatic > Freshwater > River...
CTTCTTCAACGAACGCCCCGAGCAGCGGCCCGGACAGTTTGCCTGCCCCCGGTGCCGTCGCAGCCATGAGTATCCGGTGCGCTGGGTGCGGCGTACGCGGAAGCCGCAGCCGCCTCCGCAGGCCGATGGCACCGACCGTGCCCGGTGGGCCAAGCTGCGCGACCACCTGCTGCGGCTTGATGACGAAGTCGTCTGCAAGTCGTGCAGCAAGCGCTTCGAGATTCCCTCGCAGCAGTCGCTGGTGTTTCTCGATCAGCTTGAGGGGCTGCCGAACGACGCCGATCTCGACGCCGAAATTGCCGCGGCCGAGTCGACCGGTGCGCCTCCGCCACCCTCGAAGACAGGGCCGTTGCCGGCCCGGTTTTCTCGCCCCTCCCGCGGCTGGCGGGGATGACACAGAATGACAATCGTCGGGGCAGGTCCCCGGCTATACTTCGGCTCATCTGCCTATGACTCGACCTGCAATCTTCACGATGTCGGCCCTGGTGACCGGAATGACCGCGCTCATCGCCGCCGGGCCACAGCAGGGCGCCGCCCCCTCCGCGCCAGTGGTCTCGACCGCGACGCCGGCAGCGCCGCAAGGCCCCGCGTCCGCATCGCTGCGTCCGGTGGTCAGCCGTGCGGTGGCGCCGACGGCGGCCAGCCAGAACGAGACCATTCGCCAGTACTGCGTCGGCTGTCACAGTGACCGTGCCAAGGCGGGTGGGCTCACGCTGGCCAGCTACGATGCCGCTGCTGCCGCACAGCATGCAGATGTAACCGAGAAGATGATCCGCAAGTTGCGTGCGGGGATGATGCCGCCGGCCGGCGCGCGGCGCCCCGATGCGGCTACGATTACCGCCCTGGCTGAAGCGCTCGAGGGCCGGATTGACGCCTCGGTGCCGAGCAATCGGGCCGGGGGACGCGTGTTTCAGCGTCTCAATCGTGCCGAGTATGCCAGTGCGGTGCGCGACCTGCTGCATGTCGACGTGGATGTCACGGCCCTGCTGCCCGCCGACACCATCAGCGCCGGCTTCGACAATGTGGCCGATTCCCAGTTGTTCTCGACGACCCTGATGGAGTCGTATCTGCGGGCGGCCGGCCGGGTGACGACCTTGACGCTCGGCGACCCCGAGGCCGAATCGGCCGAGGCCCTGTACCGCGTTCCGAAAACGCAGTCGCAGATGGAGCAGGTGCCCGGCGCCCCCCTCGGCACGCGCGGCGGCATTTCGGTGATGCACACGTTTCCGGCCGACGGCGAGTATACGGTGCGCGTCGAACTGCATGGCAATGCCTGCGGGTTCCTCTTCGGGGGCCCCAATCTGAACGAACAGATTGAGGTGTCGATCGATGGGGATCGGGTGGCCCTGCTCGATGTGAATCCCCGTCTCGCCGATGTGACCGGCGGTCTGATTATCAAGACGCCGACGATTCACCTCAGCGCGGGTCCGCACCGCGTGACGGCGGCCTTCCTGCAGCGATTCGAGGGGCCGATCAACGACCTGATCGCCCCCATCGATCACACCCTGGCCGACACACAGATTGGCGTCTCGCACGGCCTGACGACCCTGCCGCACCTGAAGGACATGGCGATTGTGGGCCCTTCGAAGGTGACGGGCGTCTCCGACACGCCGAGCCGACGGAAGGTCTTCACATGCCGCCCCACGTCTCCGGCAGAAGAGACCGCGTGCGCGTCGCGCATCGTGCGCACGCTGGCCACCCAGGCGTTCCGGCGTCCGGTGACAGCGTCCGACTTTGATCGGCTGATGGCGTTTTACCGCAGCGGACGCGCCGATGGCGACTTCGAGTCGGGTGTGGCGACGGCGCTCGAGGCGATTCTCGCCAGCCCCCAGTTCCTGTTCCGGCTGGAACCGGTGCCTGCCACCGCTGTCAAGGGACAGCCGTGGCGGCTGGACGATCATGCGCTGGCCTCGCGCCTGTCGTTCTTTCTGTGGGGCAGCGGTCCGGACGAGGCGCTGATGAAGGCCGCGTCGACGGGGCAACTGTCGACGCCTGCCGCGATTGAGCGGCAGGTGACCCGCATGCTGGCCGACCCGCGGTCAGAGGCGCTGGCGACGCGCTTCGCGGGGCAGTGGCTCCGCCTTGCCGACGTCGAACAGATTCTGCCCGACGCGATTCTGTATCCCTACTTTGACCGGTCGCTGGGGCGGGCCATGGTGCGCGAGGCGGAACTGTTCTTCGACAGCCTCGTGCGCGAGGACCGCACTGTGACCGACCTGCTGACGGCCGACCATACGTTCGTCAATGGCCGCCTCGCCCGGCATTACGGCATGGCCAATATCACCGGTCCCGAGTTTCAGCGGGTGACGGTGAGTGACGAGCGCCGCGGGCTGCTGGGCAAGGGCGGGGTCCTCATGCTGACGTCGGTGGCCGACCGCACCTCGCCGGTGATGCGTGGCAAGTGGGTGATGGAAGTGATTCTCGGGTCGCCACCGCCAGCGCCTCCCCCGAACGTGCCCACGCTCGAGGAGACCGGAGCCGCAGGAGCCACCCGGTTGCTGACCACGCGCGAGCGTATGGAAGAACACCGGAAGAACCCGGCGTGCCGGTCGTGCCACCGGGTCATCGACCCCCTGGGCCTGGCCCTCGAGAACTTCGACGTGACGGGCAAGTGGCGCATCAAGGACAACGGCTCGGCCGTGGATCCGTCGGGGGAACTCTACGACGGCACGCCGATGGATGGTCCGGCGGGCCTGCGTCGGGCGCTGCTGAAGCACCAGGACGTGTTTGTGCTGAGCTTCACGGAGAGCCTCATGACCTACGCGCTGGGGCGCCGCATCGAGCCGCAGGACATGCCGATGATTCGCCGCATCGTGCGCGACGCCGGTCGCCAGAACTACCGCCTGAGTGCACTGATCAAGGAAGTCGCCAAGAGTCCGGCGTTCAGGCTGGGGTCCGAGGTGCCGCTGGTCACGGAGACCACCATGGCCCCGGCCCGCTGACACCCGCAGAGACGACCGCAGACCGACAGGAGCTCGAACCATGTCCTATCTGACCCGACAGACGTTGAACCGGCGGACCGTGCTGAAAGGGCTGGGTGTCAGCGTGTCGCTGCCACTGCTCGATGCGATGATGCCGACGCGGATGGCCGATGCCCAGCAGCTGGTGGGCAAGAAGCGGTTTGTGGCCATCGAGATGGTCCACGGCTCGGCCGGCTCCACGGCCTTCGGTGAGAAGAACAACCTGTGGGCACCGGCAGAGACGGGCCGGAACTATGCCTTCGGCAAGTCGAGTCTCGCGCCGCTGGAGGCCTACCGCGAGCACCTGACCATCGTCAGCCGCACCGACGTGCGGAATGCCGAGGCGTTCACGCCCCCCGAGATCGGCGGCGATCACTTCCGCTCGGCGGCGGTGTTCCTGACCCAGTCGCATCCGCACCAGACGCAGGGGTCGGATGTGCGCGCCGGGGTGTCGATCGACCAGATTTTCGCCAACCAGGTGGGCGGGGAGACGCCGATTCCCTCGATGCAGCTGTGCATCGAGAATGTCGACCAGGCCGGTGGATGCTTCTACGGCTATTCGTGCGCCTACACCGATTCGATCAGCTGGGCGACGCCGAACGACCCGCTGCCGATGATTCGCGACCCGCGCGCGGTGTTCGACCAGCTGTTCGGCGTGGGAGCGACGCCCGAGGCGCGTGCGCGCCGGCGTCGGCGCGACCGCAGCATTCTCGACTGGGTGACCCAGTCGGTGAGCGACCTGCGCAAGACCCTTGGTCCGGCCGACCAGGCCCGTCTGGCCGATTACCTCGAGGATGTCCGGGAAATCGAACGCCGCATCCAGAAGGTCGAGGCCAGCAATGCCAGTGGCGAGCCGCGGGATCTGCCAGGTGCACCCGCGGGCGTGCCCGATTCCTACACGGAACACGTCAAGCTGATGTTCGACCTGCAGGCGCTGGCCTTCACCGCCGACCTGACGCGGTCATTCGCCTTCAAGCTGAGCCGTGACGTGTCGAACCGCGTCTACCCCGAGACGGGCGTGACCACGGGTTTCCACATCGCCTCGCACCACGGCGACCGCGACGATCGCATTACCGAGTTCGGCAAGATCAACACGTACCACGTGAGCTTGCTGCCGTACTTCCTCGACAAGCTCAAGGCCGCGAAGGAAGGCCACCGCACGCTGCTCGACCAGTCGGTGGTGCTCTATGGCTCGCCGATGGGCAATTCCAACGTGCACAACCACAAGCGGTGCCCGCTGATTCTGCTGGGACACGGCGGTGGTGCCATCAAGGGCGGCGTGCACCTCGCGGCCGCTGACGGCACCCCGATGGCCAACCCGATGTTGTCGGTGCTGCACACCCTCGGGGTGGATGTGCCGTCGTTCGGCGACAGCACGGGAGCCTTTGACCTCAACGCACCGGCGGTGACCACCGCCGCAGGAGCCTAGCTCATGACACGCGCCCATCGATTCCTGCAGATGCTGACGGCCACCGGGGTGGCTCTGCTGCTGGCCGCCGGGCTGGCCGCTGCGCCACCGGCCCCTGTGGCCGAGGCGGCCCAGAAGGGCGACCTGACGTCGGTGCGCCGGTTGCTGAAGGAAGGCGCTGACGTCAACGCCGCGGCCGGTGACGGCACGACGGCGCTGCATCACGCCGCCATGCGCGGAGATGCCGAGATGGCGACTGTGCTGCTGGCGGCGGGCGCGAACGTGCGCGCGACCACACGCCTGGGCGGCTACACGCCGCTCCATCTGGCGGGACAGCGCGGCCACAGTGACGTCATTGAAGCCCTGGTCAAGGGCGGTGGTGATACCAACGCGGCCACGCAGACCGGGGCCACCCCGCTGATGATGGCGGCAGCGTCCGGGCACGTGCCTGCGGTGAAGGTGCTGCTGGCGAACAAGGCCAGCCTCAACGCCCGCGAGAAGGCCAACGACCAGACGCCCCTGATGTTTGCCGCGGCATTCGATCGCGCCGACGTCGTCAAGCTGCTGGTCGAGGTGGGGGCCGACCTGAACGCGACATCGAAGGTCACCGATGTGGCGCCGCTGATTTCGGCCGAGGAGGCCCTGCAGGAGGAAATTCGCGTGTCGACCCAGCGCAGCGGCGGGCAGGCCCCGACGCTGAACGCGCCGCAGAAGACCGTGCCCGCCGACGAAATTCCCGGCGTGACGCGCAACTTCCGCTACAACGAACTCATCGGCAAGCAGGGGGGCTTCGGTGCCATCCACTTCGCCGCGCGTCAGGGGAGCCAGGCGTCGGTCGCGGCCCTGCTGGCCGGCGGGGTCAACGTGAACAGCCGTGCCGCCAACGATGGCACCACGCCGCTGCTGATGGCCATCATCAACGGGCACTATGACCTCGCGATGTTCCTGCTGTCACAGGGAGCCGACCCGAACATGGCCGCCGAGAATGGTGCCGCACCGCTCTATGCGACGCTGAACATCGAGTGGGCACCGAAATCGTTCTATCCCCAGCCCCGGGCACAACTGCAGCAGAAGGCCGATTATCTGCAGCTGATCACCGCGTTGCTCGACAAGGGCGCCGATCCGAACGCACGCCTGCGCAAGAAGGTCTGGTACACGCAGTACAACTTCGACCTGCTGCGCACCGACGAAATTGGCGCTACCCCGTTCTGGAAGGCAGCCTATGCCTCCGACATCCGCGCGATGAAGCTGCTGGTCTCGCGAGGCGCCGACCCGAACATCACGACGGTCAAGCCCGCCAGCAACAACCGCGGGATGCAGGGCGGCACGCAGGCGCAGGCAGGCCCGTCCGGGCTGCCCCCGCTGCCGAGTGGTGGCCCTGGCATCGGCGCCCTGCATGCCGCCTCGGGTGTGGGCTACGGCGAAGGCTTCGCCGGGAATGCCCACCGTCTTGCGCCGACCGGCATGCTGGCGGCCGTCAAGTACCTCATCGAGGAACTGGGGCTCGACGTCAACGCGATTGACGACGACGGCAACACCGCTGTGCACCATGCGGCCTCGCGTGGCGACAACGAAATGATTCAGTATCTGGTCTCGAAGGGCGCCGATGTCACCCGCGTGAATCGCGCAGGCCTGACGACGCTCGACATGGCCAACGGCCCGGTGCAGCGCACGCAGCCGTATCCCGAAACCATCAAGCTGCTCGAAAGTCTGGGCGCCCGCAACAACAACCGCTGCGTGTCCTGCTAGGGACACGCCGCGGGACGGGCCCACGCCGGGCCGTTCGGCTCGGCGTATACTCGCGGCAGGTCCATCATGCGTCGTTCCGCTGCGCTTTGTGTTGGAGGGCTGTGTCTCCTGCTGCTGCAGGGGGGACCATGGACGCTGCGTGCCACGGCACAGTCCCAGCCTTCAGCCTCGCCGCTGCGTGCACGGCCTGCGGCAGAGGAGGCCTTCCGGACGGGGCGGTATGAGGACGTCGAACGCCTGACCGCCGACGCCGGTGCGGACGAGGCGCTGCTGCTGATCAGGGCCCGTGCGGCGCGGGCCACCGGCGACTACGAAACGGCACAGTCGCTGCTGGGGCCGTCAGCCGAGCGCCTCCGTTCGGGTGACGCGGCCCTGGAACTCGGACTCCTGCAGCTCTACCAGGGCCAGCGTCCACAGGGACGCCGCACCCTCGAGCAGGTCATGCTCGGCGCGCAGGATGCGGTCACGGCCAGCGATCTGGCTCGCGCCGCCAGGGCGGCCCGGGCCTTGGGCCGATTTGAAGATGCCAATGCGCTCTTTCGCGATGCCACGCGACTGACCCCTGAAGACCCCGCTATCAATACGGCATGGGGCGAACTGTTCCTCGAGAAATTCAATACCGCGGAAGCCACGCAGTCCTTTACGGCGGCGCTGACGGCCGACCCGACGTCCGTGGACGCGCAGATGGGGATGGCCCGTGCGCTCGCCGACGAGAATCCGCCGGAATCCCGACAGCTGCTCGAGCGGGTGCTCGCCCGGAACCCCCGGCACACCGACGCGCTCACGCACCTGGCCGCGGCGGCCATTCAGCAGGATCGGAAAGCCGAGGCGCGCGAGTGGCTGGCGAAGGCGCTGGCCGTCAACCCGAAGAGCCGCGAGGCCCTCGCGCTCGAAGGGGGCTTGGCCTACGTTGAGGGGCGGACCGAGGACCTCGCGCGACTCGAAGCCCTCGTGCGGACGATTCATCCGGCGGATGCCGAGTTTCACCGCACGCTGGGCGAGGTGACCGCCGGCTATTACCGGTTTGAAGAGGCGGCCACGCACGTGCGGCGGGCGCTGCAGCTGGATCGCGAGCACTGGCGGGCGTACGCCGACCTCGGCGCGCATCTGATGCGGATTGGCGACGAGGCCGGTGCACGGCGCATGCTGGAGATGGCGTTTCGCCAGGACCCGTACGATGTGGTGACGTTCAATCTGCTCGGCGTGCTCGATGCGCTCGAGAAGTTCGGCCGCATCAGCAGCGGCCCGCTGATCATCAGGCTGCACGAGGACGAGTCACCGGTGATGTCGCACTACGTGCCCGCCCTGGCACGGGAGGCGTTCGACACCCTGAGCCGCATCTGGGAATTCACGCCTGCCGGACCGATTCTGGTGGAGATGTTTCCGCGTCACGATGATTTTGCCGTGCGCAACCTCGGGTTGCCCGGACTGCTCGGTGCACTGGGCGCGTGTTTCGGCAAGGTCGTGACGCTCGATTCACCGAAGGCGCGGCCCCCGGGCGATTTCAACTGGGGCGCGACGCTGTGGCATGAGATGGCGCACGTCATTACCCTGCAATTGTCCGGGCAGCGCGTACCGCGATGGCTGACCGAGGGGATCTCGACATTCGAGGAAGTGCGTGCCGGCCGCGACTGGGGCCGCGAGATGGATGTCACGTTCGCGCGCGCGCTCGAGGCAGGCAAGGTCTTTCCCTTGGCGGATCTCAACAGCGGATTCACCAACCCCGAGACCATCTCCCTGGCCTACTTCCAGTCGTCCCTCATCGTCGAGCACATCGTGGAACGGTTCGGGCAGCCCAGGCTGCGTGCCCTGGTGCAGGTCTACGCCACGGGAGTGGACACCGATGAGGCGGTGACGAAGGTGCTGGGCGTCACGCTCGATGATCTGCAGACCAGCTTCACCGCGTTTCTGGACGGGCGCTACCGTCGGTTGCGTCAGGTGCTGACGGCGCCCGACGGCCTCGAGACCGCGACGACGGTCGAGGCGCTCGAGGCACTGGCGCGCCAGCAGCCCGATTCGTTCCCCGTGCAGATGGCACTGGGTGAGGCCCTGCGCCCCTCCCAACCAGCACGGGCCCTGGTGGCCTTCGAGAAGGCGGCCGCGCTGGTGCCCAATGCGCCGGGAGACGAGAATCCGCTGCGGGCGGTGGCCGAGGTGGCCCAGTCGCTGAAGCAGCCGGCCAAGGCGATTGCGGCACTCGACACACTGGGAACGCTCGACCCGGCCGCGTTGACGGCGGCGCGCACCCTGGCGACGCTCGTCGACCGCGCGTCACAGCCGCAGGTGCTCGAACGGGCTCTGCGCCGTTCGGTCGCCGTCGATCCCTTTGATGCGCCGTCGCACACGACGCTCGGGCAGATCGCGATGGCTGACAGCCGGCATGCCGATGCGGTGCGTGCCTTCCGCATCGCGCTGGCGGCGCGGCCGGTTGATCGGGCCGGTGCGCATGCGGACCTTGCCGAGGCGCTGCTCGCGACAGGGGAGAAGACCGAGGCCCGTCGTCAGGTGCTGGCGGCGCTGGAGTTGGCCCCGACCTATCCCCGGGCGCAGGAGCTGCTGATTGCCCTGAGCGGAGGGCGCTGATGGCGGGTCGACGGGGCGGTCACCACAGACGGCTCCTGGTGGCCTGCGCGCTGGCGATGGCGACGCTGCTGGCAGCGGTGGCCGTGGATGCGCAGATACCTGCGATGCCCGGCGACCGCCTGGCCGGGTTGCAGTGGACGTTTGCGCGCGTCAAATACACCGCATCCTACGAACGGCTCGGTGCGGGTCGCCCGCGCATGAGCTTCTGGGATGATCCCTGGGCCATCGACGCGCCCGCCGCGGAACAGAACCTGTCGCGGCGCATCCGTTCTGTGACCGCCATTCAGGTCGGGGAACCGGTGGTCATCGAGCTCACGGACGAGCGCCTGTGGCAGTTTCCGTGGCTGTATCTGGTGGAACCGAGCAATCTCGATTTGCAGCCCAACGAGGTGCCCATTCTTCGCGAGTTCCTGCTGCGCGGGGGCACGCTCACCTTCGATGATTTCCATGGGCCCTACGAATGGGAGCTCACGGTGCAGCAGATGTCGCTGGTGTTTCCCGACCGCGAGATTGTGGAGCTGACGCCACCGCATCCCATTTTTTCGTCGTTCTATCAGATCGATCGCTACCCGCAGATTCCCGGACTGGGCTCGTTCCTCAGTGGGCGCACCTGGGAAAAGGGTGGCTTCCAGCCGCACCTGCGGGCGATTCTGGATGATGATGGACGGCCCATGGTGCTGTTCAACTGGAACACGGACATGGGTGACGGCGTCGAGTGGTCGAACGCCGAGGAATATCCGGGCTACCTTCGCTGGACCGCGCTGGCCTACCAGATGCTGATCAACGAAGTGGTGTATTCACTGACGCACTGACGGCGCGAAGGATGATCGACGACATGAACGGATCACAGCACGACATGCCCGAACTGGCCCGGCAGGTGGCGCGCCAGCGTGAACAGGTGCTCACCGAACTGCGGAAGGTGATTGTCGGGCAGGACGAGGTCGTCGATCAGGTGCTGATGTCGCTGTTCTGCGGCGGTCACTGCCTCATCACGGGCGTGCCCGGGCTTGCGAAGACACTGCTCGTCAAGACCCTCGCCCAGATTCTGCATCTGCGCTTCAAGCGCATCCAGTTCACGCCCGACCTGATGCCGGCCGATATCACCGGCACCGAGGTGCTCGACGACGAGGGGGGGCGGCGATCCCTGCGCTTTGTGCACGGGCCGATTTTCGCGCAGATCATTCTGGCGGATGAAATCAACCGCACTCCGCCGAAGACCCAGGCCGCGCTGCTCGAAGCCATGCAGGAGTATCACGTCACCGCCGCGGGACGGACGTACGAACTCGAGCGGCCCTTCTTCGTACTGGCCACACAGAATCCCATCGAGCTGGAAGGCACGTATCCCCTGCCGGAAGCGCAGCTGGACCGATTTCTGTTCAATGTCGTCATGACCTACCTCTCGGAAGACGATGAGGTCAAGGTGGTGACCGGCACCACGGGGCGCGCCGGCGCGGAACCCCAGCGGGTGCTCGACGGCCAGGACATCCTGCGCATTCAGGAGGCCGTGCGCTCGGTGCTGGTGGCAGATGATGTGGCGCGCTACGCCGTGCGGCTGGTGGACAGTTCACGTCCGGGCCGGGGGGCGAAGCTCGATTTCGTCGAGCAGTACGTGAAGTGGGGCGCCGGGCTGCGGGCCTCGCACGCCCTGGTGCTCGGCGCCAAGGCCCGCGCCCTGGTGCACGGCCGGCTGCACGTCACCGTCAAGGATGTGCAGGCGCTGGCGGCGCCGATTCTCAGACATCGCGTGATCCCGAACTTCTATGCCGAGGCCGAAGGGATGACGCCCGACCGCATCATCGAGCAGCTGGTCGCCGCAGTGCCAGTCCCTGCCAGCGGACTCTAGTCGCATGACGACGCCGTCCCGGTTCCTTGATCCGGCGGTCGTGGCCCGGCTGGGGTCGATCGACATCAAGGCCCGTACGATCGTGGAAGGATTCCTGAGCGGCCTGCATCGCAGTCCGTTCCGTGGGTACAGCGTCGAGTTCGCCGAGTATCGGCCCTACTTGCCGGGCGATGACCTCGCCACCCTGGACTGGAAGGTGTTCGCCCGTTCCGATCGCCATGTCGTGCGCAAGTTCGAACACGACACGAACCTCGAGTGCCATCTCGTACTCGACATCAGCGGGTCGATGCGGTTTGCCTCGGGCGCCGTCTCGAAGCTCGAGTACGGGTCGTATGTGGCGGCGACGCTGGCGTATCTGATGCATCGTCAGCGTGATGCGGTCGGTCTGGTGACGGTGGATGACCGCATCCGCTTCCGCATGCCGCCGGGCGTGCGCGCGGGCCATCTGCGGGCGCTGCTGCTGGCCCTCGAGCGGCTTGCGCCGGGCGAGGCCACCAGGCTCGCCACCCCGTTCGGAGACCTCGTCGAGGCGATCGATCGGCGGGGACTCGTGGTGGTGATTTCCGACCTGCTGGACGATGCCGCCGCGGTGGTCGACGGGTTGAGTCACTTCCGCCACAAGGGCAGCGATGTGCTGGTGTTCCAGATCCTCGATCCGCACGAACGCGAGTTTCCGTTTGCGCGCGCCTCGCGCTTTCGCGACATGGAGAGCGGGGCCGAGGTTGCACTGGTGCCTGGGGAGATGCGCGAGCGCTACGTGACGCGCATGCGCGAGCAGGTGGCGCACTATCGCCA
>Ga0255286_1000072_pt1 | contig 11280 bp, 7 predicted proteins | sample AtltaT_42_FD_183810 | JGI IMG/M metagenome (GOLD analysis project Ga0255286, IMG submission 183810) | Metatranscriptome of freshwater microbial communities from Altamaha River, Georgia, United States - Atl_Colum_RepA_8d (Metagenome... | ecosystem: Environmental > Aquatic > Freshwater > River...
GGAATATCAGGTCCGGCTTTCGGAAGAAGAAGCGGCCAGGGTGGAGAACCTGGCCAAGGGTATGGGCCCGGATTTGGGGGGCCTTGCGCCGATCAGAAAAGTGGGTTTGTTTTCACCAAAATTTTTCCTGAATAACACCCCCGATGGAGCCTGCGTTTTTCTGGGTGATGCTGGACGGTGCAAACTTCACCAGGCCCACGGATACCAGTCCAAGCCGTTACCTTGCAGGCTTTTCCCCTGGGTCTTGATCCCCCAGGGAAAGAAGTGGACTGTGGGTGTTCGGTTTGCATGCCCATCTGCCGCGGAAAACAAGGGTAGGCCAATGCCCGCCCACACACCCGAATTGGAAGCTTTTGCCGCTGAATTGGTCGAAAGGGAAGGGATTCGTAGTCAGCAGGATGGGGCCTGGGTGCCTGCCCCATTTTTTTCCGGCGGCAAAAAGGCTACCTGGGCCCAATTTGATTGGATGAAACGCCTCATTTTGAAGGGGATTGAGGAATCTGATTCCCTTTCCAAGTCCCTGGTGAGATCGTTGCGGTGGATCGGGTTGATGAAATCTGTCAGTCAGGTTGAATCCCTCGATCCGAAAGCGTTTGAGGAGCTTGCCGGCATTTTGTGGGACCAGGCTGGGGTGGAGTGTCAGGGATGGGCAAATCGGTCGGTGGATAAGCCGGATCCGCTCGCGCGGCTTTTGTTCAGGCAATGCGCCGCTGTGCACACCCGTAAGGACCACGGACCAAAGCGGGGAATCGCCAGAAACGGACCATTGGCCCGTCTCGGGGCGATACTCAGGTTCTCCGCTGGCTCCGGCAAGGTTCCCCGCTTGCATGGTTGGATGCCTGAAGCTTCATTTGAGGATGCGGAATCCACAGGCTTTCAATGGGATGCCGATTGCGAGGGTATTCTGAAAAGGTATTACCTGATCAAGATCAATGCCGGTCAATTCGCGGGAAATGTCCACTATCGCATGTCCATTTGTGATGGATTCGCCTCGCTGGCGCTCACTTTTCCGATCATTTGCTGGATCACCCGGCTTGGCGCCCCTGGGCAAAGCCGTGAAACACTGATAAAGGCCATCAGTATTGTAGATGATCATTTCGGTTTCAACAGGGTTTTGGGCGGGATGTCGCAGAAGTTCTTTTTGTCGGTACTTGCGGGAAGTGGCAGGTTGGAGCAGTTGATCAGGTGGTACGGCCCGGAACGGGCCTAACATTTGCGCATGACACCGACCAGCACGCCCAGAATCCTGATGTCCGATCCCGGTTTTACCTCGATGGGGCGTAATTGCTCGTTGGCCGGGATTAGGGAAATTTGGTCCTTGGATTTGTGGAATTTTTTTCAGGGTCACCTCGCCATCCACCATGGCAACGACCCGTTCCCCGTTCCTGGCGGTTTCTTGCCCTTTGATGACCACAAAGTCCCCATCCTCAATATGGTCCTCGATCATGGATTGACCGCGAACCTTCAGGGCGAAATGGTTGTTGCCGCCAAAGAGTTCGTTGAAGTTGAGTTTTTCATCCAGGGCGGTCGCTTGGATTGGTTGCCCCGCCGCCACACTTCCTAGCAGGGGCAAATCTGTCCCAGGCTTGAAATCCCTTACCTGGATGGCGCGCGCGGAGTAACTTTCCCTTGCAATAAGCCCCTTTTTTTCCAGGGCCTTCAGGTGGCACATCACCCCGTTGGGGGAGCGGATTTCGAATTCGTGCCCAATTTCCCGGACGGTGGGCCCGTAACCCCTATCCCCAATCTTTTCCCGGATGAAATCCAGGATTTCCTGTTGCCTAGGGGTTAGCGGATCTTGATCCATGGCCGGCGACCCTCACAACCGGTGTCATAATTGAACACCTGTACATTAAAGTAATGTTCATGCGTACACTATGCAAGGTTTGCTCAGGATTTGCGCGGGAATCTTTCGAATAAGTGAGCCATGGACTTGATAAGGGAATACCAATCCCCTTCATGAAGGCTTTCATTGGGGGCGTGGGCGTTGCTTTGTGGGTCCTCAATTCCCAAAAGGAGGGATGGGACTCCCCCCAGCAATTCCTCAAGGGGTTCGACAAATCCGATGGTTCCTCCGCATCCAATGGCCAGAGGTTCTGCCCCAAATCCCAGCCGCAGGGAATCCATGGCGGCTTTGAAGCCGGGGCCTTCGGGCTTGGTGATCCACCATTTGACAGGGGGGCCCAGGGATTCCACTTCGACCCGCATTCCCCAGGGGGGCGATTGGGTCAGGAACCTGGTCAGCGAATCGACCACGGCTTCCGGGGATTGGTCGGGGACAATCCTACAACTGAGGACCGCCTCGGCTTTTGGTAACACCTGGTTGCTAGCCCCGCGGAGAGAACTTGCCTCAAGGGCTATGGCGGAAATGGAGGGGCGCCTCCAGGTTTGTTCGGCGATTGTTTTCCCGGTTTCCATGGCCAGGGAGACACCAGGAATGACACCAAGGTCCTTGCGCCATGCCTGCTCGTCCACTGGTGCCCTGCGACAGGCTTCCTTTTCCTCGGATGTCAATTGCCGAACATGGTCATAAAGGCCTGGAACGGGGATGGGGCCCCGGTTCCAGCAAAGTTTTCCAAGGACTTGGCAAAGGCCCAAAGCTGGGTCCGCCAAGGTTCCCCCTACCATTCCACTGTGGGAAGGAAAAGTGGCGCTGTGGACTGTGACCTTTAGTGTGACAACCCCCCTCAGGGAGTAGGTGATGCATGGTAGGTTAACCGCCAGGTTTTCGGTGTCACAGACCACCAAGGCGTCAGCCTGGAATCGGGTCGGGTTTGCTTGGATTAGTTTCAGCAAGTTTTTGGAGCCGATCTCCTCCTCCCCCTCCACCAGCAACTTGATGCCAACCGGGCATTTTCCGGCACCTTTGATCCAGGATTCGACCGCCGCGATTTGAGCCACGACGCCGCCCTTGTCATCAGCGGCACCACGTCCGAAAAGCCTTCCTTCCCGCCTCGTCAACTTCCATGGTTCACTCAACCACTGGTCGAGATAATTCAGGGGTTGGACATCGTAGTGGGAAAGCATCAGGAGGGTAGGGGCCCCCGGCGGGGCTGGAATTTCCCCGAACACATATGGGTACGCCCCTGCCAACTCCAGGATTTCTGTTTTCGGGAAACCCGCCCGATTCATCTGGTTACGGACCGCTTCAGCGCAGCCTTGAATTTCACGATCGTGATCCCCGTCGGTCGAGATGCTTTGAATCGCGACAAGTTCGGAGAGGGATTGAAAAATGGATTCCTGATTGGATTCGATCCAGTGAATCGCCTTTTGTGCACTCATCGACGTCTCCGAATGAAAATGGTTCGGGGTCAACCAACCGGGACCAAGATTTTTGGCAAAAGCACCAGGATTCCGATCACGCTTGCGCCAAACGATACGAAGAGGACGGTTCCGGCTCCGGCATCCAGAGCTGGATAAAATCTCGGCCTTTCCTCCTCGGGAAGACACCGGACCAGTATCTCAATGGTGCTGTTCGCCAGTTCAAAACCAATGACCAGGGTGATGCAAAGGCAGAGTATGGCCCATTCAATCGGTTGGCAATCGAGGCAAGCCGCTCCAAGCAGGACGGCCATCGCGGCGAAAAAGTGCACGCTGAAACTGGAGTGCCCACGGATTCCGGCTTTGAGCCCCCGAAAGGCACAGGCAAATTTGTGTTTCCAGTGTCTGGAGGGCGTCGGTTGGGGCTGATTGGCCATCCCTTTAGTACCCGCTCACCAGGCCAGGGGAAACTCCCAGGCCGCCACGGACTGCGCTTGCGACCACACGGGGCAGAATTTCAAAGACAAAACCGAAATTGTTCTGCATCGCGTTGTAGGTGAATCCCAGGTTCACTTGCAGGTCGGTTCCTGTCCTGCTGAAAACAACCGAGTTTGCAAGTGACATCTGTGTGCCGAAATCGTAGCTGGTGAAGGCCGAAATCGCGTATTTTGGGCTGAAAATATAAGTGAATCCCGCGGTTAATGGGCGGCTTTCGACCGGGAAGATCTCCCTGTATCCAAGGTAAAGGGAGGTCCGGTCTGAACGGTTGTAATAACCACCGACCTGAAACGTCCGGGCCCCGTTGTCAATCGGGTCCAGCCATCCGTTCGAGACCAGCGTGGTGCGGTCGCCGATGTTCCAGATGTAATTGTATTCCATGAAAGCCCAGTTCGACCCGAAGTTCTGGCTGGAATCAGGGAAGGCGTAGGCCGAGACATCAAAGATCATCCAATCCACCACATGCTGGTTTCCCGGGAAACCGCGCTTTGTCTGGAGCCGTTGACGGATATCCATTTGAAAGGATTGAACGTCGTTCAGTGTGTCAAAACGGGTGTCTATGCCGCGGCGGATAGCGTAGGTTTGGGGGTCATAAAGCATGGAGGTGGCGAGGATCGCGCCGTATTGGGGATTGTAGGTTGGCAGCAGAGGTCTGATTTGCTGGATGGCCTGGTTCGTTGCATCGTCGTTCAACCGGTCAAATTGGCCGAAATTGGTGTATTGCTGGCTGGTGGCAAGGTAGGAGTAGTTCAATCCGAATTGGACCTTGTGATTCAATCCGTTCAGGTTGAAAAGGTCGCTGGTCACATCTGGATACAAGGCGGAGAAGGGAACGGTCAGGCGCACACCCGGTCCACCCCAGGCCCGTCCCATTCCTTCTCCGGTGCCGTTGTTGATGGTTTCCGTGTAATAAGCCAGGTCACCCTTCAAATACGGGGCGATTCGGAAAGCCCCCAGGCTGAAAGGAGCCGAAACCTCGTTCATCCAGTGGAACCTGCCTGCGTCGGTTTCCACATCTGTCGGACTGACCTGGGGTAGCCCCACATTGCCGGTGTTGCTTTGCAGTTGGCCGTAACCAAGGCCAATCTGGGAGTTGTAGGAGATCAGGTCAAAGAACGATTGACCGGTCATCCAAAGGTCGGCCTTCGGCAGCCAGTTGGTATCGGTATACCAAGGCAAAACCCGGTATTGGCCCAGGATGCCACCGGATGCGTTGAAACCAAGATCCTGGCGCAGATAGATGTTGGTCGACTGCACCGGATCGGTGTCGAACTCGTTTTTCCAGTATTGCTCGAAGTAATTCTGGTCACTCAGTAGTTGGAGATTTGCCTGGGCGGTGAACCCGCTTTGGGTCTCGAACAATTGACGCCAGGAGGCCCGGCCACGCCAATCAGGGTGGCCGTCATTGAGCCCTCGACCCCCACCGAGCACGTCTTGGCCGGTGTCGTGCATTCCGTAAAGAAGGAAGCCGCCACTGAGCACGTCCTGCATGCCGAAAAGATCACGGGCCAGGTAGGTGTAATCCGTCCCCAATCCGGGACCGCGCATGGTCAGGTAGTCCAGATCCAGCCGCCACTTGGTGTTTTCAAGGGGTTGCATCCCAATCAGGTCATACGCATTAAGGCTTGTTCCGAATTGCCCTCCAAAAATCTGGCTGTATCCGAGGTTCAAGGATTCAATCGGCCCCAATGGGTCCCGGGCATCCCCTTGAAAAACGGGAAGCCAGAAAAAAGGGACATTCATGGCCTTGATGAAAGCGTTGTTGCCCTTGGTCAAACTCTCGGTGTACTCCATCGGCTGGCCGGTTGTTCGGTCCAGAACAGGGTTTCCGAACAATCCCGTGCGCATGCGTTTGCGTTGTTCCATCACGGCTTCGGCCATGAAGAGTTTCAGTCCGGGATCAGCAGGGGTTTGGCTTGCGAAAAATTCGGCTCCATAAACCCGAAATTTGTCCAGGGATAACCTCTGGAGTTCGTTCGCGCGGACATAAACCGGGTCGGGAATCCTCGGTTCGAAAAACTGCATTTCCGCGTTGAGGGCGACCGCGGTGTTCCGTTTCACATCATAAAAAACTTCGTCGGCCCGGATGGTCCTGGTTTGGGGTGGCTTGCCTGCCGTTTTTGGCGGGTCCATCTGCCGGACCTCGACATTCCCTGAAAGGTAAATTTCCAGCTCTTTGCTGGCTTCACCCTTGTTGGACTTAAGGTTTTCCATCATTTCCTGGATGTTGGCGCCCTTGGTCCAGAGGACCACGCGGTCGGCCTCCATATCCAACAGTCCGATCCCTTGGACATCCCGGACACTTAGGATCACCCCACCTGTCACCAGAAGTGCCTGCTCATTTCCAGACCTTGGACCAAACGAAAAATTGAACCCCTCACTGGTGCGGGGGGTCAATGAGAATTGGCGGAGCGGGGCCGTGCTTTCAAAATAGGGCTGCTGGTCCATTCCCGGTAACGCCTCCAGCCTTGGTGGCAGTAACGTTTCACCTTGCCCTGCGGGAGGAAGCTGGATTCCGGGTATGGTTTGTGCGGGCAGGGGTATCGTTTGCGTGGCCTGGGTTTGGATCAGCGGGCTGAGGGGTATCGTTGGAATGGGGGATGAAACCGGACTTTCTGTGGGAATCGTCTGTTGGGGGCTGAGGGGTTTGCGGGCCGTGTGGGATTTTTTCTTGGTTTCCTTTGTCAGTTCTGCCTTGGCGCGCAAAAAACTGGGATCTTCCTCCAGTGGTTGGCGGTTCACCTTGTTGTTGGAGCGATATCGGAACTCTCCCCGGGTCGAAAGTTCAAAAAAGCCCAAGGATGCCTGTTTCGATTCCGAGCTGGTATCCAAAAACAGGTCTTCAGCATGGATACGGACTTTCCAAATGCCACTGTTCTTGTATTCCTTGAGATTCACCGATGCGACTGCGGAGGTGGCCCTAAGTTGGACCACCCCCAACTGGACCATGGTTTGGCCTTTCAGCACCAGAAATGTGAAATCGCCTTCTGACCAAAGTGAAATGTGATCGGCTTCAAATATGATCGGCTTGGATTCCCCGGGAATGTTCCGGGCAAATCGGACAGGGTAATCAGGGGTGGCGATTTCCCCTGCTGGAGGAATCGTTTTTGTCTGTGGCAGATTTCCTTGGGTTATTTCCGGGGCGGTCAAGGATTGGCTGTGACCATTCAGCGCGATGTTTCCGGTTAGGAAAACCGCCAAAAATGCTGAAGGGAAAAGCCGTTTGAAAACCACCGGTCATTCCTCTGCTTCCGGTAGGGCGGAACCACCTGCGTCAGGGTTGGTTACCAGCCTTCCAAGAAAGACTTGAATTACCGGCAGGCGATAATAACCCGGTTTCCCGGAGTCAAGGGGGAGGCTTAAAAGGAAGAATCCCCTAGCTCACGATTTGGCGAGCAAGGGAATTTTGGTTGGCTTTGGTAAAATGGGGCTAACGCCTAAACTGCCTCGGTGGAGTGGTTTCAGCAGGTGGTGGCAAAATGCGGACTTCGTTGCGGTTCTGGTCAAATGCGGTAATTTCGATGAATTCCGGATTGGTGGCCTGAACACCCAAAATCTCGATATTCATGCTGCCCAGCTCTTCCAGTCGGTGCAATTCTTTCCTTTTTCGGTTCAGAAGGTATTCTGCGACACCATTCGGAAGGCGAAGGAGGACGTGCCTGACCGTTTCTTTGCAAGTGGCCAACTGGAGGAGTCTAAGAACTTCCAGGCTCATGCTTTCAACGGTTTTCACATATCCCATCGACCTGCAGGCTGGGCAATCGGTGAACAGGCTCCGCTTCAGCGACGGGCGAATCCTTTGCCGGGTCATTTCTATCAGTCCAAATGCGGAAATCCGGAGAACTTTGGTTCGGGCCCGGTCGCGGCGAACGGCTTCCCGCATGGCCTTTTCAACTCCCCGACGGTGCTTCTCCTCCCGCATATCGATGAAGTCATTGATGATCACCCCACCCAAATCGCGAAGACGAAGTTGCCGACCAATTTCTTTGGCCGCGGCAAGATTCATCTGGTAGGCGGTTTCCTCCGAATTGTTTCCGTCCGTTCGGAAATTGCCGCTGTTCACATCGATGGCGACCAAGGCCTCGGTTTGCTCGATGATGATCGAACCGCCATTGGGCAGGGGCACCTTCTTTTGGTGCATCTTGGTGATTTCATCCTCGATGCCAAACTTGTGGAATATGGGGTCCCGACCCTCGTGGAATTTGATGCGGTCGGCATACTTGGGCATGACAAAGTGCATGAACTCCTGGGCGTGCTCAAAAGCCGCTCGGTCATCCACCCAGATAGACTCGATATCCGTGGTGAAGGTGTCACGGATGGTTCGGGTGATAATGTCTGATTCCTGGAAGACCTCGGCGGGAGATTTGACTTTTTTTACCCGGCGGGCGACCACCTGCCACAGGCGGGAAAGGTAGGCCAAGTCGCGCTGGAGTTCCATTTTCGATTTTCCAACGCCCGCGGTCCTGATGATGAATCCAAGACCTTTGGGCGGGCGGAGATCGTTGAAGATTTCCTTGCTCTTCCTGCGGTGGTCATCGTCGAGGATCTTGCGGGAAACGCCTATCCGGTTCATCCCCGGCATTAGCACCAGGTAGCGGCCGGCGATGGAAATGTAGGTGGAAAGAGTTGGCCCCTTGTTTCCAATCCCTTCCTTGATCACCTGGACAATGACTTCTTGGCCGCGTTTGAAAACGTCCTGAATGGGGGGCTTGGGTTTTTCCCCGCCTCCGACCCTGCCCGAATCACGTCCGGCCCGCCTGGGCCTTTGACGGGAATCCCCGCGTCCGAAATCCCGGCTGGAACCATCGCCCGAATCCCGTCCGGGGCGGTCACCGCGTCCCCGGAACTCCCTTTCCGGCCGGCTTCCTTCGATTTGTTGAGCGAGGACGGGCCTTTCCCGCCCGTGGGACTCTTCAGCTCCCGTGGGACTGTTTTCTTCACGGGATGGGGAGTAGGCAGGCTTGGATTGGAAGACGAGGTTGTCTGTATCGGAATCCTCGCCAGCCGGGGTGGACCCGGAGGGTATCTCAACTTGGATCACCTTGGGACTGACCCCAATCGGCGCTTTCGGGGCCAGAACCGGTTCGGAAACGGACAAGGAAGATTGCTGGGATCCCGACTGTTTTTGGGTGAATACGAGATCATCATCCTCCACTTGGATGGCCGAAGGGGCAGGTTGCTCCACAAAGGTGACCTTTGAGACGGCCTTAACCTGTGGGGTGTCCCTCTCTTTTTCAACAGATGGCTCTGCCGAGGCTGTTTCGCCCGTTCCCGCGGGGCGTTTGGGGGTGAATACCAAATCGTCGAAATCATCCTCCTCCGGTTTGGAGGTGCGGTGTTCGGTTGAACCCATGAATGGGGAAGGGGGGGCATCCGGCTCTTGCGAGGGCCCCTTGTTTTCACCATCATTTTCACGACGGCCTGATTCCTGACCGCTATCCGAATCAAGGATTGCACGCCTTCCACGGGTGCCGCGTCCCCCGCGACGCCTGCCGTTTCCTCCATCGCGGGCCGTAGAGCTTTTCTCGTCCAACGGATTCGTCGGGCTTTCAGCGGGCGATTCACCCCCCGATTCCCCGCCACCGGTGAGCGAGTCAAGGTCGCTGGCGAGGTCCTGATAGAGCTGCTTTTTTCTTTCCTGGTCGCGTTCGGTATTCCTTGGACCACGGCTTCCGGAACGGGGCCCCCTGTCCCTGCCCTTGCCGGACGAACCCGATTCCGGACGGCTTGGGCCCCGATTGCCGGATCCTGATTCGCCCCGGGAATCGTCATCCCCGGTGTCGTATTTCGATCCTTCCGGATCAAGATGGCGATAATATGCTGGTTCAACATCTGAAATGTGCAAAAATCCGTTCCTGCCGACACCGAAATCGACAAATGCGGCCTGGATGCTTGGCTCGATATTTACGATTCTTCCCTTGTAGATGTTCCCGACGAAGTTCTCCTGGCTCGCCCTTTCGATATAGAGCTCCTCAAGCACCCCGTTTTCAAGGATGGCGATCCGGCATTCCTCCGGTTGCATCACATTGATCAGCATTTCCTTTTTCATTTTCGTCCAACTCCCAATCTTTCTCGCGCGGATTGCACGCGGGTATCCGTGGTTTCATCCGCAAGGTCCACGCGGACCCTGATGAGCGGTGTGTCTCCGGGCCAATTTCCCAGGCCCAGTAGTTCGAATATTTCCTCGGGACGGGCCGTTCCGCCATCGGAGGTGTTTGCCTCGACCCTCAATGTCCCGGTGGGGGCCAGATCGATTTTGTCCACCATGGACTTTAGGTCCACCATCCGGGGGCGTTCCACGGAATGGTCCCCGGTATTGGGCGATTTCCTTTGGGGCCTTGTCGGGCGTTCCTGGCCGGAAAGGGGAGTCCCGGAGCCAAGCCATTCCTCAATGTTGTTCTCCCCTGAGCCGTCCTCGGCAATGGCCCCCAATGCTGAAACGGGATCGCTTTTTTTTGTTCTGTATTTGCGGTGGACAAGCCAACTCTTTTTTTGAGCAAGGTTGGAGATGGATTCGCTCACCTGCCTGATTTGTTCCGGGTTCAGGAACGCCTCGTAGACAAGTTTGCAGGCTCTCCCTTTTGTTCCCGGTGGCAATGCCTTCGCTGCGGTGAGGCGAAGGCCGGATGGACAAAATCGTCGCAAGGTTTCAAGCAGGTTTTCAGGCGACTCCTTTCCGAGAACCTCCAGTTCAACCACCTCGGAAAGCCCCTCCAGGCCAAGTGGTAGGGGGGAGGGACATGAGATTTGGCTGGTAGGCCTGAATTCGCCGGCCATGCGGACCTTCAAATCGGCCCGACGGCACATTCGGGTCAGGAAGCGAAGGAGATCGTGATGGCTGAGAAAGGCAAAGTCGCCTGTTTTTTCAAACCGCAGGCGAATCACAACCGGACTGGTTGGTTCAGTGGGGGGAGAGTCAGGTGGCATCAAGCCAAGCGAATCCATCCGTTAGATTCCCCTGCGGGGAGGATGGAGCGGTCCGGATAACCTTCAGATGATACGGGAGAAAGGAGGGGCAGTCCGGCCTTATCAGGCCAGCCGGCGAATTTCTGGGCGGAGATAAAAACGCGCCAGATTCAATCAAACCCTCTCATTCCAGCATTGGCGTCCACGGTGTGGAGACCTAATGTTCCGTGTTTTCTGGGCCACCATGGGCGCTCACCCGATTTCACAAGGCGAGCCACCCAGACCGGCATCCTCTTTATGTCGTTGTGTTTCTTGTTCCAACTATGGAAGGGCTCAATCCGGTGCACGCGACCTGGAGAGCACCAACTCCCATCTGTATTTAGAATCCCATTCTTCAGAACCACTTGCAAGGGCAAAGTTTGTGGCATAATCCAGTAGGAAGGATTTCGTAGTCCGGTTTACTCGCAGTCGCCGGGAAGTTTGTCGGTTTCAATAACTTGAGCCAAGGCTAATAGGGCTTCTTCCTCATCAGGCCCGTTGGCTTCGAGGGTCATTTGTGCCCCTTGGGTTGCCCCCACCAGCATCAGATCCCACATGCTTTTTCCATTGATCACC
>Ga0255286_1000075_pt1 | contig 11198 bp, 9 predicted proteins | sample AtltaT_42_FD_183810 | JGI IMG/M metagenome (GOLD analysis project Ga0255286, IMG submission 183810) | Metatranscriptome of freshwater microbial communities from Altamaha River, Georgia, United States - Atl_Colum_RepA_8d (Metagenome... | ecosystem: Environmental > Aquatic > Freshwater > River...
CACCCTGCGGCCAATGCCGGCCCTGCAGCGACACCCGATCCTATGAGCTACGAACGTCCGAACATCCAGCGCATGACCGGTTACAGTTCCGGTGAACAACCGAACCAGCCCGGCATCATCAAGCTGAACACCAACGAGAACCCCTACCCTGCGAGCGCGGCCGTGGTTGCCGCCCTGCAGGGTCTGCGCGTGGAAGACCTGCGTCGTTATCCACAGCCGCTGGCCAACGAGTTCCGCCACGTGGCGGCGGAATGTCACCATCTGCAGGTGGACAACTTCATCGCCACCAATGGTGGCGATGAACTGCTGCGCCTCGTCATCACCACCTTCGTCGAACCGGGAGGCACCATCGCCATCGCCGAGCCGAGTTATTCTCTCTACCCGGTGCTGGCCGAGATACATGGCTGCGATGTCGCGCGCATCGATCTGCAGGACGACTGGACGATGGGTGCCGACTTTGCTGAACGCCTGAATGCCAGCGGCGCCAGTCTGGCCTTCGTGGTGAATCCACACGCGCCCTCAGGGCTGCTGACGCCGGTGGCCAGCCTTCGCGCCATGGCCAGCACCTTCAAGGGAGTACTGGTGATCGACGAGGCCTATGTGGACTTCATCGACCCGACCCTGCGCCACGATGCCGTGAGCCTGGTGCGCGAACTCGACAATGTCCTGATCCTGCGCACCATGAGCAAGGGCTATTCCCTGGCCGGGCTGCGCTTCGCCTATGGCATTGGCGCCACCAGTCTGATTGCGCCCATGCTGTACAAGACCCGTGACAGCTACAACACCGACGTGATTTCCCAGGTGCTCGCCACGGCCGCTCTGCGCGACCGCGCCAGCGCCGCGCTGGGCTGGGAGAAAGTACGTGTCGAGCGCGCCAGAGTGGCCGCCGCTCTGACGGCGCTGGGATTCTCCTGCGCCCCCAGCCAGAGCAACTTCCTGCTGGCGCGGGTGCCCCATGGGGACTCCCGTTTCGTCAACACTGAGATCATGGCGCGCGAGTTCTATCAGCGCCTCAAGGACAGCGGCATTCTGGTGCGTTACTTCGACCAGCCGCGCCTGCGGGACAAGCTGCGCATCACCATCGGCACGCACGACGAGAACACCCGTTTGCTGCAACAGCTCGAGTCCTATGTCCGACTGAACTGACGAGGTGCCACCCCATGCCGGCCGACCTGCTCGGTGACACGCCGCCTGCAGCCCCCGTGCGACAGCCGCTCTGCCCGGCCTGTCGCAAGCCGCTGCGCAGGATCGAAGGCCGGATGGGGCCGTTCTGGGGATGCACGGGCTACCCGGACTGCAAGACCACCTTGTTCGATCTGGACGGCAAACCCTCCAAGGTGCCGGACGAACGCTACCGCTGCCCGGTGTGCACACGACGGCTGGTGCGGGCGCAGAATGCCCAGGGGGCCTACTGGTACTGCACGGGCTACGACAAGGCTTGCAAGACGCGGCTCGCGGACGATAATGGCGTCCCGGCCAAGGCTTGGCGCTGCACGTCCTGCGGACAGCTGCTGAAACGCCGACGCGGCAGGAACGGGTATTTCTGGGGGTGCAGTCAGTACCCGGAGTGCCTGCACACCTGGCCAGACAAGGACGGCGCTCCCGTATTCACCAGTTGAAGGCAAACAGGCCACCAGCAGAGTCCATGAAACTTCCCCGCCTGAAAATGCGCAAGAGCACACGCTCCACCCTCAGCGGCCTGGCCATCGGGGCGGCATCGCTCTACGCACTGGCCAGCGCCTATGCGGAAGCACGCGACAATCTGCTGCGCTTCTTCATCAGCTGTCTATTGCTCATGGTGCTGGTGATGGTGATCGCGCTGGTGGTGGTCGCACTCGTGAATGCCGTGCGCCTTGTGTGGCGACGTGTCGTCAGCCGCGAGCCTCCAGAGGAAGAGCGCACGAAAGAATGAGTGCATCCTCGCGCTGCGTGTCGCCGGGCTCAAGAGGGTAATACTGGCGACGCTCTCCCACCTGCACGAAGCCCATGGAAAGATACAGTGCCCGCGCCTCGGCGTTCGACGGTCGCACTTCCAGAAAGCACACCCGCGCCGACTTGCGATAGCCCTTGTCCAGCAGCTGTCGCAGCATGCGTCGGCCGTAGCCTTGACGCCGGAAATCCGGATGCACGCACAGCGTCAGCACATGGGCCTCTTCCACGCCCACCGAAAGCACCCCATGGGCCACGATGCGATCCCGGGTGGCCAGCACCCAGCATTCGTAACCGGCACGCAGGCAGTCGGCGAAGATGCGCTTGGACCAGGGATTCTTCAGCGACAGAGTTTCGCTTTCCACGACCAGATCGAGATCACTCGGGCGCATGGCGCGCAGAAAGACATTTACGGAATCGGTACGGGTGGGTTGAGGCAGCATGTCACACCTGGGGGCGCTGGTCGCGCGTGGCTGCTTCGGCGAGTGCCTGCTTCAGGGGCTGCAGGGCCTGCCACGCCGAGCGCTTGAGATCGCGCACGGCCTCCATGGCATGCAGGCTGTGGGTCACGAGCACCCGCACGGGAAAATGTGGATGTGTCTGCAGCGCTCCGGCCGGCGGCTGGCTCTCTGCCGGAAATAGTAGCGCTGCGGACTGCTCGGCTAGAATCAGCAGATTCGGCACGGCACGCAGCTTCAACCGTCGGGAGACAAAGCCTTCGAGCATGTGACGGGCGGTCTGCGCATCCTGTGGCATCTCGCCGGCATCGGCCAGCGGCCAGCTGAACACCATCGGTGCAAGCCTGTCCGCCTCGCAGGGTGCGCCAATCGCCTTGAGCATGTCTGCCAGCAACTGTCTGCAGGAAGGCGTCAACACGGCTGAACGCGCCCAGGGCAGCTCGCAGATCACGGCCAGATGCTCGTTGACGGGCACGTAGGCGAACGCGAAATGCACCGCCTCGGCTGTTGATGGAGTCGTGGAAGCCAACGGCGTGGCGGGCGGCACGGTTGACTCGACAGTCGTGGCCTCGGATCGAACGGCGGCAGGTGCCGGCGCCACGGAAATCACCGGCGTTGGCACTGGTGGCACTTTCTCCGGGAGTGGCTCCGGGAGTGGCGACGCGGGCCTGACGGTTACCGGCGTCATGTCAGACGGCGCAACGCCCGCCGGGTGCAGTCGTTCAGCGGCGACCATCATGGATCGTGGAGACGGAGTCTCCGGCCTGCCCGAATGCCGAATCGGCGAGGGCCTGGCGCCAGGCACGACGATGCGCGGAACATAGGTCTGGATACCCATTTCCTGCAGAATGACGTGTCGCTGGCCTGGCGCAAGTCGCATGCTTGACCCTGTGCTTTGGTGGATGTGCGCGAAGTATAGCCGAGGCGACGCCTCAGGCCAGCGCTCTGCTGCGATAGATGGACGGCGTGACACCGTGCAACTCCTTGAAGGCCTTGTTGAAGGACGACAAGGAGGCATAGCCCACATCGAGGGCGATGGTCGAGATCGGCACCTGGCTTTCCTCGGCGCTCTGCAGCCGGCGCGCCGCCTCGGCGATGCGGTACTGATTCAGGTACTGATTGAAATTGCGGTAATGCAGCTTCTGGTTGATCAACTTGCGCAGGCGGTATTCCTGCATCGACACCCGTGCGGCGAGTTCACCAATCGTCAAGCCCGGCTGGGCGTAGAGCCGTTCATCCTCCATCACGGCGTGAATGCGGTCGATCAGGGGGCGATCCTTGTCACGCTCGCTCACCCGACTCTTGAGTGAGGGCAGCGCGGTTTCCACCACGGGCTCGATCAGCTGTGGAGAATCCTTGTGCAGGCGGAAGGTGGCCAGGTTGAAGAAGAGAATGAAGAGGAAGATGGCCCCGATATACACGCTGAAAAGCCACTGCCCAGGCAAGGGCAGGAAGCCCGACCCCACGATGATGGCCACGATGGACCCCATGGTGATGGCGAAGGGCACGCGCAACCGCCGGCGAGGCTCCACCAGATCACTGCCCAGGCCCAGCACCGCCATGTAGACCACATGGCAGGCAAAGCCCAGCATGGCCAGTTGCGGCAGCACGAACATCAGCAGATAGGGCAGCCCTTCGTCATCGCCGATCACCATGCCAACTGCACGCAGAACAACATAGGTGCAAATCACCGCCCAGATGCGGACATCCACTTTGGGTTCGTCCACAAAGAGATAGCGGGTGATCACCCACAGCAAGGCCGGCGAGGTGATGGCGAGAATGCCGAAGGCGATGTCGAGCACGCGCGGGCCACTGTCGAGTTCGGGCAGCACCGCCAGGATGAAGCCCATGAGGCAGATGGCATACAGGGCCATCAGCTTGCCGAGCATTTGATGACGGTAATAGGCCAGGTAGAACAGCGCCATGAACAGCAGCTGCGAGAGCGCAAGAAAGCTTGTTGCGTGCTGTAGCAGTTGCATGATCCTGTCGCTGCCGTGAATCCGTCAAGAACCCAGGCCGGCGAAGATAGTGGAGCCGCCAGGGCATTGCAAGCCACGCCCTCGCGCTGATGCGCCGGGCCGGGCAAGGTTCATTGAAAGGTCTTGCGCACCGTGAAAACGAATTGCGGACCGGTGATATTGCAATTGTTCTCGTATTCCACCACTGGCGCGGCCAGCGCAAGCGAACCGCCGAAGCGTTCGCGCGTCCGGCAGCGCTCCCCGTCGGTGACATTGTTGGCATCCAGCCGGAAGGCATAGCCGCCGAAGGCCCGTTTCTCGACGAAGAGATTCAGGGTACGTGGAAAGCCAACGACGTCGATCTTGTCGATGTCCACGATCCTGCGATTCCCCTCGATGCCCTCGCGATAATTCATGCCCACACTCAGGCCCAGTGCCGGCAGATCCTGCCGCACGCCAAGCCGGACATTGCCGCGATCGAAGGGCACGATGCGGCGCTCGAAGCCGCCCATCGGATCGATGATGGTGGAGTCTTGCACCAGCAGCCCGGCGGTGATCAGCGCGGGAGGCAGGCTGAACAGACTGTAACGGATGCTGGCATCCAGGTTCACCCCGTAGATCTCGCCATTCCCTGTATTGCCATTGGCCGAGAGAATCTGCGTGGGCGAGGGCGAAATATCGATCTTGCCGATGGCGTCCTCGACGTCATAGAAGAACAGATTGGCATTGAGCACGCCGCGATCCTGCGCCAGGCGATATTCCAGATTCGCCGTATAGCGCCAGGACTTCTCCTGCTCCAGTTCGGGATTGCCGGCCACGATGGCCTGCTGTTCATCCCGGTTGTTGGCCGATGCCGCCGCGAAGTCCGCGAAGGCCAGCTGGGAAATGAAACGCTCCACGGTCAGCCGCAACTGAGTGGACGCATTCATGTCGAAGCGGTAATCGACCTTCGGGCGCGGAAAGGTGAAGCTGCGGCGATTTCTCACATCGCCCCATTGCTCGATCTCGGACACTTCCACCAGAAGCGTGCTTTCCAGCGCCATGCGCGGATTGAGCTGCCAGTTGTGCACGCCGAAGGCCTCGTAGCGGATCTCCTGCACGGTGGAATTGGCATTCGGCACGGCGACGGGCACCAGGTCACCATGGGCTGGCGAGCTGCTGCCTCCCGGCACTGCCATGCCCATGCGCAGCGCTGAATCCAGCCGGGTCAGCGCACGCTCGACCCCGATTTCCACGCCCTGAGTGGCGGCGAGCTGGAAGTTGTAGGACGTGCGCAGGATGCGCTCGACGTTGCGCGTCTGCGTCGCCAGAAACAGGTTCTTGCGCGTGGTGCTGTCGGCGGTGGCACCAGCAAAGCGCTCGCGCACAGTATCCTGGTTCTCTTCGTTGAAGATCACCAGCGCACGGTAGCGGCTGCCATTGGGGAACAGGTGTTCATAATCGCCACCTGCCTCCCAGTTGTCCCGCGTGGAAGGCAGGGTCTCGCGTTCCCAGCGCGACACCGCGGGAGCACGATTCAGATTGATGATTTCCCGTTCGAGACTGGTGGGCGGATCGGTCTCGCTGTAGAGCGCATTGAACGCCAGGCGATCGTTCAAGCTCAGATCATAGGTGAGATTGCTGTTCAGGCTCAGATTGTTCTGTTCGCGCACCTGGTCCACGAAGATGCGGTCATTGGGCGAGAAGTCGGCGTTGAAGCTGGACTCCCAGCTGTGCAGCGATTCGTAGTTGGCGCGACTCTCGGCACTGAACAGGTAGTTCAGTCCGCCGCGCTGCCCGCTGTACACCACACTGCCCTGGGGCTCGATGTGATCATCGCGGTAGGCAATGGCCCCCGCCTCCAGCGACACCGTGGAGGTCGCGAGGGTTTCCAGCAGGACGATGTTGACGATCTGCCCGGCGCTGCGCACATCCAGATCGCCCGAGGTACCCCGGATGATCTCGATGTGGCGCACCTGGGCGGCCGCGATCCGGCTCAGCTGGGTGCGCGCCTCGTTGTCCTTTCCGGCAAGCCTTTTGCCGTCGATGAGGATCTGCGCGCCGGCCCCCAGGCCGCGATTGTTGGCATTGGTGTTGTTCGTTGCCCCGCCGCCACTGGGCGTGCCGGCATTCAAGGCAACGGAAATCCCCGGCACGCGATCGATCATGTCGTTCACGTTCACGGGATTGAACTGGGCGAAGTAGTCCGCGGGATAGATCACGGTGGAATCGAGTGCGGCGCTGTCCTGCGCGAAGCTGATGGCAGGAAATGCGAGCGTCGCAGTGCAGGCCGCCAGTGCCACCACGAGACGCTTCAGGACATGTAACGTTCGAGCAGCTGGCGCAGGCATGTGCATCCACTCCGTAGCAGGGGAGGTTCCGCCATCAGGCGCACCCCCGTGTTCGGAGCAACACGGGAGCGGCCTGACAGCGGAGGGAGGTACTCCTTGGAACAGCGAGAATCAGAACTCGACGTCCATGCCAACGGTGTACATGCGACCGTAGGGGTCATACAGACGGGTTTCCAGACCGCCCTGGATGGGCAGGCGGGTGGGCTCCCAATCGAACACATTGCGCACGGCCACATTGAAATTGACGGACTGTCCGAAGCCGAACAGGCTGTCCATGGTGTAGCCGTAGTTCAGGTCGGCACGGTAGCCGCCCTTGACGGTCATCTTGCGCAGTCCACCCTCGGTTGCGGGGAGGTTGCTCAGTGTCACCGGGGCCAGCAGACCGAAGTCCACATCGTCGGTGTACTTGACCAGCAGACGGGCAGAGTGCGCCTCACGCATCCAGCTCAGGGTGTAATTCACCTTGGTCTTGGGCAGGGGCGGCGCCTTGCCGGTATCGCCATTGTTGAAACCGGCCATTTCTCGGGTTGCCCCGTTGAACTCCGTCAGCAGGTACTTTCTGTAATGCGTGGCGTCAGCACCAACGCTGAATTCACCCCAGTTGTCCAGGCTGAATTCGTAGCGGGCCTGCAGGTCGATCGTGTGCACATCCATCTGGTCCACGTTTTGCGGCTGACGCAGGATGCGCTGGGCGCGCAGCGTCACCGGATCACGCACGATGGCGGGATTCGGGTTGGCGTTCACCCAGGCACGAGCGGCTTCCCACGTGGCTGAACCGGGCGTGCGGTTGAAGGACTCCGGTGTGGCGCCAATGGCAGCCAGCACGTTGATGAAGTCCTGTGTACCGATGTCCTGGTTCGTCAGCGTGAAGATACGGCCTGTGTACTCGATTTCCTGATAGTCGAGACCGATGGACAGGCCATCGAGCGGCTCCCACGTGAAACCGATGTTCTGCAGGGTGGAGCGCTCCACATCCAGCAAGGGGTTGGTGGTGTTGCAGCCATCCACGCCGATGAAGGACAGACCAGTCAACTGGTCGGTACCGTCTCGCGCGCTGGAGCAGCTGTTCAGATTCACCGCACCCACCTGGCTCGCCAGCGGCGCGAGGAATCCTTCACCCCAGGACGCTCGCACCGCCAGAGTCGGATGTGCTTCCCAGCGCACGGCCACCTTCGGCGTGGTGGTTCGCAGCTTCAGGTCGTCGAACTTCTCGTAGCGCGCAGCGGCCTGAATGGACAGGTTGTCCAGCAACGGGGCCTCGACTTCCAGGAATACAGCGCGGACAGTGGACTCGGACGCGGACTGCGTCTGAATGGCCGCCGGCGCGTTGAAGTCCTCGCCACGGGTACGTGCCTTCACCGGGTTGTCGATGGTCTTGTCGTCACGGATGTGACCACCAAACGCCATCTGCACAGCACCTGCCGGCAATTCAAACAGCGGGCCTGTCACCACGGTGTCGAACACGCGGTAGCGGCGCAGGTCCTCGGTGACCTCCTGAATGGCCAGCCAGTCCACAAGCTGCTGGCTGTTCTCGGTGACACCGGCGCGGAAGAAGGGAGAGCGCGGATCGGACGACATGAAGGGGTTGAACCACTCATTGCCGTTTGGTCCGCCCCTGCCTTGGAAAGCCGCCTGGATGCGGCTGGCCTGCTCTTCGTAGGTCTCGTAGCGGTCGCGGCGCAGCTGGTGGCTGATGGAGGTCGAGCCTGACCAGTCATTGCCCAGCTCGTAACGGGCAGAAAGGGTGTGACGGTCGGTAAGGTACACCGTGTCATCCCACTGCGAACCCGCCTTCAGATAGCTCGGCTGGGGTGACTGCGAGCGGCCATTGAAGGTGCGGTAGGCCAGTGGATACACCGCCACGCCCCAGGGGTTGGCCGGGTGGTTGGCCGGAATGACCATGGTGGGAGCGCGGGTGGTGTTCATGGGCGAAGTCGCCTCGGTGATGAACACCGAGAGGTTGTGATCCCACACGCCCTGATATTCCAGTTCCAGCCAGTCGGTGGTCTGGTGCGTGACGTTCACGTAACCGGTGTACTGCTGGCTCGGGCGGTTGTACTGAATCCACTGACCGAAGAAGATCGCGCAGCGCTGGCCGTTGGCCAGGAGGATGCCGCTGGGGAAGCTGTCGAACTGGCCCTTGTCGTTCTGATCATTGCCGAAGGTGCCGCAGGACGGGTCCACCAACGGGGTGGCGCTGGTCAGACTGCGGAAGGTGCCGGGCGGGCCGTCGGTGAAGATGTCGTTGTCGGCACGCAGGTACTTCGGACGCTCGTAACGCATCATCGGCGTGTCTTTCTTGTACTGCAGGGCGGCGACGATGTTGAAATCATTGATCTGGGTGCCCCAGAGCAGACCCGCGGAGTACTCCTCCATGGTGCCTTGCTCGTCGCGACCATACGTGCTGCGAGCTCGGATGCCGTCGTACTCCTTGATCGGAATCAGGTTGACCACGCCAGCCACCGCATCGGAGCCGTAGAGCGCTGAGCCACCATCAAGCACGATTTCCATTCGACTCAGGGCAATGTCCGGCACCACGGAACCGACTTCTTCCGCGTTGACCACGCGCTTGCCGTCAAACAGCGTCAACGTGCTGCTGGAACCGAGGCCGCGCAGGTTGAAACCGGAGGTATTGCCATCCTGACCGCCACCGGGGCCGCCCAGCACGTTGGATACGGCGTCGACGTTGTCGGTGTACACCAGGTCGCGCATGAATTGGCCGGTGCTGATGGAGCCGGTTGACAGCAGGGCGTCCTGGTCGATGGTGTCGACAGGAGAAGCCCCGGCGAAGGCGCTGTTGCGGATATAGGTTCCCGTGACGACCACTTCTTCCACTTCTGCCTCATCGTCGGCAGCGGTGGCTTGCGCGAAGCTGACTCCTGGCAATGCGGTGGCGATGGCAATCGAGGTGTAGAGAATGGAATGTTTCAGGTGCATCAGGCTGTTGCGGTGAAAGTGATCACTCATTGTGAATCTCCGTCGTTTAGTAGCACTACATCTTGTTGTTGTTCTGTCGCGTTACCGGTGCCATCGCCTGCGCGATGAGTCACGCAACCCATTGTCATCCGTGAGCCGGTCGGGCGCCCCGACCCACGCATTGCAATTTCGTCCTGCTCAGGGCGCCACGTTGACCGTGACGTACTGATCGTGAAAAAGCCCGCCGTCGTCGGCACGCGCCCACAGCACATAGGTGCCGGGCCTGTCGAAGGTGACATTCACGGTATACATGCCATCCTCGGGGATCGGGGGCGGCACCCAGAGGGCGCCCCAGGGAGAATTCGCGGAAGTGCGGGTGTCCTCCCAGGGCTTGACCTGGGGCGGGTCGAACGTGGCATTGCCTTCACCGCGGTAGATGTTCCAGGACAGGAAAAGCCCGTTGGTCTTGCCCACCGTGACGCGTGTGGGCGGGCGCATCATGCGCTGCAGCGGGGTGCCACCGGCGGGAAAACCGCCCACGCCGGATGCACGTGGCTTCGGCAGGCCGTCGTCTGCGACATGGGCCTGCAGTGTCAACGGCTGGCCGACACGGACACTGCGCACAATCTCGTTGCCGACACGGTCGCCCTGCACGGTCACCAGCGGAGGCTGATTGGAGCGCGACTCAGGGCTGCTGGTACCGGCACCCAATGAGCCAGTTTCGGACGCAATCACCACGTTGTCTATCACATAGTCGCGCGCCAGTGTGGCATAGGCCACCTTGGTCACGCCGTTGACAGTCAATGTCCACGCAAGCTCCTTGTCACCCCAGTCGGCCGGGATGGGCACTTCGAACGTGAAACGGTTGCGGCGCGGCAGGAAATGGGTGGGTTGGCCGCGATCCTCCAGCCCGGGAGAGAAGAAGTTGTTCTCGCCCACGGGGATCTTCAACTCCTCTTCCCAGTTCTCGTTCTGATAGCCGAAGATGAAGACATAGGTGCCGTCAGCGTTCTGGCGCCAGCCTTCGTAGGCCGGCTCCACATACTGCCCCTTGCGATAGGCCGGCTGGGCCAGCGCGGTGTTGATCAGACAGACGCTGACAAGAAAGGCGGACAGCCACGAAAAGGCACTGGCACTGCGAAGCCAGTTCATGCGTGAAGACATCAGTGAACTCTCCAGGACGTCAATATGACGGCTTTGGTTGTATGGGCGTGGGATGACAGTGGAAAGGAACTGGCAGGGAGGCGGGTGTGTCGACAATGGTCGTCGACGCCCATTTCAGGTTCCGCGTCAGCATGACGAAAACCGGAATCAAGCAGGAACTGCAGATGCTGCATGGGGTGCCTCCTTTTATTCTTATTGGAGCAGGCTGTGCGGCGTGATCGCCATCATCAGTCGTCCGGAGCACCTCGAACGGGCGCTCGCAGACGTGACGATGACACCACGGGCCCGCATACTCGTCTCCCGCAAAACGAAATAGTTCTGGCGTAATCCGGAAAAAAAGGGAGTTTTTGGAATTCGTCAGGCAGAACAAAAGTGAACTGACTGACGCATTCCTTGGGAAATGCCAATTGCCGAAACGACCCCCACTTTCCGCTTTACAAGGA
>Ga0255286_1000080_pt1 | contig 10966 bp, 12 predicted proteins | sample AtltaT_42_FD_183810 | JGI IMG/M metagenome (GOLD analysis project Ga0255286, IMG submission 183810) | Metatranscriptome of freshwater microbial communities from Altamaha River, Georgia, United States - Atl_Colum_RepA_8d (Metagenome... | ecosystem: Environmental > Aquatic > Freshwater > River...
CACCCCGGTGCTGCGCATTGGCCACATCACTGCGGAGGGCGGCCTCCAGGTTCTCGACCCCCAGGGGGAACCCATTCGGCGTCGCTTCGCAGCCTTCGACCACTTTGCGTCATGAACACGCCCAGCGCCACCTTTCTGGTCTCACACCCAGCCCACCTCATCGCGCTCGGCTTTGGCTCGGGCTTATCGCCTATTGCTCCCGGCACGGTCGGCACCTTGTGGGCCTGGCTTTTTTTCACCGCGCTCTCTCCCCTGCTCTCCCCGCTCGCCATGGGGCTCTTCATTGCCGCGAGCGCACTGGTGGGCTGGTGGGCCTGCACCCTCACCTCCACCCATCTTGGGGTGATGGACAGCGGCGCCATTGTGTGGGACGAAGTGGTCGCTTTTTGGTTGGTCTTGTGGCTGCTCACGCCCGCGAGTCTGACGAGTCAACTCGCGGCTTTTCTCTGGTTTCGCTTCTTTGACGCCGCCAAACCCGGCCCCGTGCGATGGGCAGACACGCATTTCAAGGGCTTTGGCTGGCGAGGGGGCTTTGGCATTCTCTGGGATGACTTGGTGGCAGCGTTTTGCACCCTACTGGTGATTGCCCTGTGGCGCGCCTGACGCCACTCGGGCAAGCTGGAGGACAAACAAACCACAAGCGGAGGACCTCATGGCGCAATCACTGGCCCAGCCCCTGGCACAAGCCCTTTTGCAACACGGCTGGATGCTCAGCACCGCCGAGAGTTGCACGGGTGGATTGATCGCCGCGCGCTGCACGGACCTGGCCGGCTCCAGCGATTGGTTCGAACGCGGCTTCGTGACCTACTCCAACGACGCCAAACACGAGTTGCTGGGCGTGGACCCGAGCCTTCTGCGTCAGCACGGGGCGGTGAGCGAGCCCGTCGCCCAAGCCATGGCCTTGGGCGCTTTGCGCCATTCTCAGGCGCAAGTTTCGGTGGCCGTCACCGGCATTGCCGGCCCTAGTGGGGGCAGCGCTGACAAACCGGTCGGCACGGTCTGGTTTGCATGGGCTTTGCCGAGCGACACCGGCCCGACTTTGGGGGCCGAGACAGCTTGGGTCAAAACGGAATGCCGTCAATTTCCCGGCGACCGCACGGCCGTGCGCGAGGCCACGGTGGCGCATGCCCTGCAAACGCTCACCCACTGGCTCAATGCCCGGGGCAGCGGGGGCTAGACCGCTGGCCACACCTTCGCGACCGTGACCCCCACGCGTGCGAGCCGGTTGCGCAGGGTCAGCACCGCTTTGTCTTTGCTCAGCAGCACGGCCTGATGCGCGGCCGCCAGATCGACAAACTTCTGGTCGTCTACATCCTTACACACATAGGGCGCGCGCGGCGCAACCGCTTGAAGTTCAACATGGGCATCAAAGGCGTCGAGCACGGCCTGCGCCTCTTGGGGTCGGGCCGCCAAGCGTGCTGCAATGTGCGGATAGGCCAACACGCGCCGCAATTCTTCGCGCATGGACGGCGTCGCGATCCAACGCAGACCGCCCGCTTGCAAACGCTCCCGCAGAGGTCCGACGGCCGCGTCGTCATACACCCACAGGTCCAGCAGGATGTTGGTGTCGAGCACCACCGTGGAGACGCTCATTTCGGTGGCAAGAGGTCAAAGCGAAACAGACGGCATTCGATGGGTCCGTTCCACGTGGGCGTACGGCGCGATTCTTTGAGCCGCATGCGGCCGGGCAACTTCAAATCGGGCGTGAGCATCCAAGCGGTCCAGCCACCAAAATGTCGCTTCCAATGCGCAGCGAGTTGCAAGAAAAAATCCTCGCCCTCTTGCACTTGCGCTTGTTCGCGTGCGGCTGGTGCGGGCCCACGCCCACCGCGGCGCTGGGTGCCCGCCACCCCGCCGGCCTCAATGCGCTCACCATAAGGCGGGTTGAGCAGCAGGATCCCTGGGGTCTCGCTCGGTGGCATACGCTGCAAGGCGTCCCCCCCGCGCAAGTTCACCGCCGCCGCGACGCCCGCGCGCTGCGCGTTACGCTGCGCAAAATCCACCATCCGGTGTGAGACATCGCTGCCAAAAACGGGCGCGCGCGCAGGGTGTTGCGCGGCCATGGCCGCGCCACGCAACTCCTGCCATAGCGGTGCGGCAAAGGGGCGCAAACGTTCAAACCCAAAGTGGCGCTGCAAGCCCGGCGCCATGCCACAGGCCATCTGCGCCGCTTCAATGGCAATCGTGCCACTGCCACAGCAAGGGTCGTACAACGGCACGCCCTGCGCCATCAAGCCCTCCGTGCCGCCCTCGCCTTGGCTCCAACCGCACACGGCCAACATGGCAGCGGCCAAGGTTTCTTTGAGCGGTGCATCGCCTTTGTCTTCGCGCCAGCCGCGCTTGAAGAGCGGCTCGCCCGAGGTGTCGATGTAGAGGGTGAGGTGATCCGCGGTCAGGTGTGCAAAAACGCGCACTTGCGCAAACCGCGTATCGACATCTGGACGCACGCCAGCTTTGGCGCGAAAACGATCGACCAAAGCATCTTTGATGCGCAACGCCGCAAAGTTCAGGCTTTTGAGCGGGCTGTGCTGAGAGGTGAGATCAATCTTGAAGCTCTGGCGCGGCGTGAACCACTCCTCCCAGGGCACGGCATGCGCAATGGCATAAAGGTCTTGCTCCTCCCGGTAAGGCTGGTGCACCAGCTGCACCAAGACCCGCTGCGCGAGGCGGCTGTGCAAGTTGAGCAAAAGCGCGTCGCGCCAGTGGGCATCCAGCGTCACCCCGGCACGGTGCGCACGACAAGCCTCGGGGTTTGCGCCGGTGATGCGCAAGACCTCCTCACGCAACCAAGATTCCACGCCTGCGGCGCAGGGCAAAAAAAGACGAAGGGCGGGCATGGACATGGTGTGGGTGCGCGGCGCTCAGAGCGCTTTGCGCAAATGGGTGGGCGCGATGCGCAGGGCTTCACGGTACTTGGCTACCGTGCGGCGCGCGCACTCGATGCCTTGTTCCTTGAGCATTTCCGACAACTGGTTGTCCGAAAGGGGTTTCTTGGGGTTTTCGTTGGCCACGAACTGTTTGATGAGCGCACGCACGGCGGTGCTCGACGCGTTGTTGCCGCTCTCGGTCTCGAGCCCTGAACCAAAAAAATACTTCAATTCAAAAGTACCGAACGGGGTGCTCATGAATTTTTGGGTAGTCACCCGGCTGATGGTCGACTCGTGCAGACCGAGTTCCTCGGCAATTTCGCGCAACACCATCGGCCGCATGGCCAACTCGCCATGCAAGAAGAAATTCTTTTGCCGCTCAGCAATCGCGTTGCTCACCCGCAAAATGGTGTCAAAGCGTTGCTGAATATTTTTGATAAACCAACGCGCCTCTTGTAGCCGCTGCTGCAAGCCTTGGTGGCTCTCACCTTTACCGCCGCGCAAGGCGTTGGCATAAATATCGTGCACGCGCAGGCGCGGCATGACATCGGGGTTGAGGGCAACGCGGAACTTGCCGCTTTTGCCACTGCGGGTGACGATCACATCCGGCACCACCACATGGCGTTCGACATCGACAAAGCGACGCCCGGGCTTTGGCTCCAAGCGACCAATGGCGGCAATTGCCGCCTTGATTTCCAGTTCAGAGGCGCCCGCCGCGGCTGCGAGTTTTTTCACATCCCGCTTGGCGAGCATGTCCAAGGGCTGGCGGCACAGCGCCAGCGCCACCTCGCGCACGCGCAAGGCCGCCTCGCCTTTGGGCTCAAGGGCATGGAGCTGCAAGGTCAGGCACTCCGCCAAGTCGCGCGCGCCCACGCCCGTGGGCTCCAAGCTTTGCAACAGGTGCAGGGCGACCGTGAAGCGGTGTTCGAGCTCTTCGAGCTGTTCGAGATCGTCTTCGCCGGCCAAACCTTCGGCCAAGCTGCGCAAACTGTCTTCGAGGTAGCCGTCCTCATTGAGGTTTTCGATCAGAAAGCGCAAGGCCGCTCGGTCGGTCTCATCCAAACGCAGCGCCAGCGCCTGGCGATGCAAGAAATCGGTGAGCGACTCCTGCGAGCGGGCGAGCTCGGTGGCATCGGCTTCGCCATCGTCATTGTGGTTCGTGCGTGCGGGTGCATCACCGCCCCATTCGCTGTCGTCTGGCGCCATCTCTACACTGTTGTCGCCCTCCCAGCTCTCGGCCACACCATCGATGGACGGCTCGCGCTCACTCGCCTGCGTGTCCACCGCCATTTCACTCACGTTGTCGTAGGCGGCCACCTCGCGGGCGGGGTCGAGGTCATCGTCTCGGGTGGGTGCGTCGGCCCGGTCGAGCCCAAACTCTTCGCGCTGGGGCAACTCTTCGTCACGCTCGAGGAACGGGTTCTCGTCGAGCATTTGATCGATTTCCTGTCCCAACTCCAGGGTGGAGAGTTGGAGCAGGCGAATGGACTGCTGCAACTGCGGGGTCAGCGCCAGATGTTGGGAAACGCGAAGTGACAGGCCCTGCTTCATGTGGCCTCACATTCGGAAGTGCTCACCGAGGTAGACCCGGCGCACGTCGGCGTTTTCAATGATTTCCTGAGGCGTCCCCTGCGCGAGCACGCGACCATCGCTGATGATGCAAGCGTGGTCACAAATGCCCAAGGTTTCACGCACGTTGTGATCGGTGATGAGCACCCCGATGCCACGTGCCTTGAGAAAGTTGATGATGCGCTGAATCTCGATCACCGCGATTGGGTCAATCCCCGCGAAAGGTTCATCCAACAGGATAAACCGCGGCTGCGTGGCCAGCGCACGGGCGATTTCGACGCGGCGCCGCTCACCCCCGGAGAGCGCGACCGAGGGCGTCGCCCGCAAGTGCTCCACCCGAAGCTCTTGCAAGAGACCCTCCAAGCGGCGCTCGGTCTCCGCCTCGCTCAGGGGCTGGTCGTGGGCATCGCGCTGCAACTCCAGGACCGCGCGAATATTGTCCTGCACATTGAGCTTGCGAAAAATGGAGGCTTCTTGGGGCAGATAGCTCAGCCCCAGACGAGAGCGGCGATGAATGGGCAAATGGGTCACGCGTTGGCCATCCATGAGAATCTCGCCAGCATCGGCCCGCACCAAACCGACAATCATGTAGAAAGAGGTTGTTTTGCCCGCGCCATTGGGGCCGAGCAAGCCCACGACTTCGCCCTTGCGAACCTCCAGGGACACATCGTGCACCACCTTGCGGCTGCCATAGGCTTTTTGCAAGTGCCGCGCCACCAATTGGCCCGCCAAGGAATCGGTCGGTGTCGGGCTAGGCGTCGTCATGGCCGGGACTCCGTGCGCTCGGGCGGGCTGATGGTGGCACGCACACGCCCTTGTGGGGCGTTCGCGCCCGGTCGCTGACCGTCGATGTACAACAGGTCGTTGAGGTTCTCATACACGATGCGTTGGCCCACAAAGGAGTCCACCAACGCCACACCGCGAAATCGACGGACTTCGGCGCGCTCGGAGAGTTCAATGCGGTCGGTGCGCCCGTCGTACTCAATGCGAACCGCCTCGCCCTCGAAAAACTCCTCCACACCCTCGCGTTTTTGCCGAAAAAAAGCTCGACTGCCCGGCTCACCCACAATCGTGGCGTGCTTGTAGCCGTCGGCTTTTTCGGATATTTCAATGCGGGCGCCGCGCAGAACCAACGTGCCTTTGGTCAGGGCCGCTTTGCCTTCAAACAGGGAATAACGCTTGGCATCGTCATACTTGAGGCGATCGGCCTCAATGCGCATGGGTTTGTCACGATCAGCACGTTCCGCAGACACCGTGCCCACCCCCAGCAGGAGGAACAGGGCAATCGGCAGGGATGCGACAGGGTTCAAGGCACGAATATTGCTGTGTAAAGCCTGAGTGGGATTCTAACCCTGCAATTTGCCAAAAAACAGCCCCGCGCGGCGGGGCTCTCGAGATTCAGGGGGGGGGGCGAACCAGGGCTCGCCCTTGGATTTAGCGCCCCCGGCGCACCTCAGCCAGGAGGTAATCGGTGACCTGCAAGGCGCGCTCCATGCTGCCGGCGAGGGAACCGTCGGTATAGAAACGCCCGGCGATGCCCAGCGCGGGCACGCCACGCACCTTGAAAGCTTCCATGGATTGCGTGGCCCGCTTGGCCTTGGTCACCACGCCAAAGCTGGCATAGGTTTCTTTAAACCGCGCCGCCGGCAAGCCATTTTTGTCAGCCCAAGCCGCCAGCGCCGCTTCGGTGTCGAGGCGTTGCTTTTCGGTATGGATGGCGTGGAAGAGCTTGGCGTGCAGCGTCTCGAGCAGGCCCAGCGCCTCGAACACGTAATAAGCACGCTGCTGGGGTTCGAAGTCATCCCGAAAGCGCACCGGCACACGCCGGACCGCGACATCCTTGGGGGCGGACTTGATCCATTGGTTAAAGGCGGGTTCGAAGTGGTTGCAGTGCGGGCAGCTGTACCAAAAAAACTCAATCACCTCGATCTTGTCCTGGGGCACATCGGTGGTGAGGCGCTTGTCGAGCGCGATGAAATCGGTGCCTTCCACCGGTTTGCGCTGGGCCTGCGCCACGTGGGGCCAGACCCCGGAAGCGGCCAATGCGGCCCCGAGCGCGAACTGTCGTCTTTCCATGAATTCTCCTCGAACGGTATCAGCGTTGTACCCGCACCAGGGCGGATTCGATGTGGGCGGACTCTAGGCGCTCGCGCAATTTGTCCGCTTCAGCTTTGGTTTGCAGAGGCCCCATGCGCACCCGATACACGATGCGCCCGCCCTGGTCACGCTCGCTGATGCGTGCGTCAAACCCCTGCATGACCAGTTTGGCCCGCTGGCCCTCGGCTTCGTCTGGGGTGCGATAGGCACCGGCCTGTACAAAGTAAATGAACGGCTCTTCGGCGGGTTTTTCGCTGGGCTTGGCCTCGGCGGGCTTGGCCTCCACAGGCTTGGGCTCTGGTTTGGCTTCGGTTTTGGCGCGCGCAAGGTCGCCCAGGGGATCCGTGCTCGCTCGCGGTTCGGTTTTGGCAGCCGGTTTGGCCGCGTCGGCGTCTTCGCCCTCTTTCTCACCCGACTTGGCGGGGTTCTTGCCGTAAAGCGGCGCGTTGGGATCCCAGTCTTTGTTTTTGCGGTCTTCGGCGGCGTCTTGGTCCGCTGTGCGCGAGAGCCCCTTGTTCATGAACGGAATAGGGACTTTGGTGATGTAGACCGCCAATGCCAGCGCAATGGCCAAGCCCACCACCAGACCGGCGATGAACCCCAACACCGTCCCTCCACGAGGCGGGTTAGCTGAACGCGATTGGGCAAAGGTCATGATAGGCCTCACATGGTATCGGGAGCTGAAACCCCCAGCAACGACAAGCCATTGTGCAGCACCCGGGCGGTGGCGGCGACCAAGGCCAAACGGGCGCGCTGCAACAGCGGATCGTCAACCAAAATGCGCTCAGCGTCGTAGTAGCTGTGGTAACTCGCAGCCAGATCGCGCAGGTAAAACGTGACATCGTGGGGCGCGAAATCGCGTGCGGCTGCGGCCAGCATGTCGGGGTATTTGGCCAGCTGCAGCATCAAGGCTTGGGCCGGCGCCGTGGAGAGCGCGGCAAGGTCAACCGTGGCCCAGTCGGGCAGGGGGGCGTCCTGGGCTGCATGGCGCAGCACCGAGCAAATGCGCGCATGCGCATACTGCACATAGTAAACGGGGTTGTCGTTGTTCTTCTGAACCGCCAAGTCCACATCAAACACATACTCGGTGTCGGGCTTGCGTGAGAGCAAGAAAAAACGCACCGCGTCCTTGCTGGTCCACTCGATCAAATCCCGCAGCGTGACATAGCTGCCGGCACGCTTGGAGATCTTGACTTCTTCGCCTCCTCGCATGACGCGCACCATGGTGTGCAGCACGTAATCCGGATAGCCTTCGGGTATGCCCACGCCCGCGGCCTGCAAGCCCGCGCGCACGCGGGCAATGGTGCCATGGTGGTCGGTGCCCTGGATATTGACCACCCGTTGGAAGCCCCGCTCCCACTTGGTGATGTGGTAGGCCACATCCGGCACGAAGTATGTGTAGCCACCCTCAGACTTGCGCATCACGCGGTCTTTGTCGTCGCCGTAATCCGTTGAACGCAACCACAAGGCGCCGTCTTGCTCATAGGTTTTGCCTGCGGCCACCAGCTTTTGCACGGTTTGTTCGACGCGGCCACTGGTGTAGAGGCTCGACTCCAAGTAGTAGTGGTCAAAGCGGACTTCAAAGGCCTGCAAGTCCAAGTCCTGTTCGCGGCGCAAGTACGCCACGGCAAACTGACGAATGCTGTCGAGGTCTTCCACGTCCCCGCTGGCCGTGAACGCGCGGTCATCGGCTTGCACGGTTTTGCGGGCCAGAAAGTCGTTGGCAATGTCTTGGATGTAGTCGCCGTTGTAGGCGGCTTCGGGCCAGCCCGCGTCGCCCGGTTTCAAGCCGCGCGCGCGGCACTGCACGGACGTGGCCAAAGTCTGAATTTGCACACCCGCGTCGTTGTAATAAAACTCGCGGTGGACCGCATGCCCCTGGCTGGCCAAGAGGTTACAAATGGCGTCGCCCAACGCCGCCTGGCGCCCGTGCCCCACGTGCAACGGGCCCGTGGGGTTGGCCGAGACAAACTCCACCAAAACGCGCTCGCCCGAAGCGGGTCGCTGGCCCCAAGCTGCACCCTCGCGCAGAATTTCACGCACGGTCTCTTGTTTGGCGCTGGGCTTGAGGCGCAAATTGAGAAACCCGGGGCCAGCGATCTCGAGAGCATCCACCCATTGCACAAAAGCCGGGTGTTGCATGAGCAAAGCCTGCAAGCGCTCCCCCACTTGGCGCGGGTTGCTTTGCAAAGGTTTGGCCAATTGCATGGCCGCCGTGATGGCGAAGTCCCCATGGGCGGCGACCTTGGGGGATTCGAAAGCGGCCTTTGGGCCTGCGCCGGGCAGCAAAGCCTCCAGCGCCTCGGCCAAAGCGCCGAGAAGTTGTTGTTTGACGAGCAGCATAGGCGCGATTTTACGGGTCGCGCCGTTGGGCAGCCCGCAACCAGTAATCCCGATCGGCGTAGTGCTGCTTGAGGAAATCAATCCAGAGCCGCAGGCGCAGTGGCAGGTGCTTGCGTTGGGCAAAAACGGCGTAGATGCCATTGGGAGGGGCGGCGAAGGCCTCGAGGACGGGCACCAAGCGACCTTCCAAGATATCCGCCTGCACTTCCCAAGTGCTGCGCCAAGCCAAGCCAAGGCCGGCCAAACACCAATCGTGCAGCACCTGACCATCGGAGCAGTCCATGGGGCCCTGCGGACGAAGGTGAATGACTTCGTGGCCGTTCTTGCCGTTGTCGACCTTAAACGCCCAACCCCGGGTTTGGGAGGCATCGCTCGAGAGCGTCAAACAGCGCATGCGCAACAAGTCTTGCGGGTTTTGCGGGGTGCCATGCGTGGCCAAAAATTGGGGCGTGGCCACACAGAGTCGGCGGTTATCCGCCAAACGCAGACTCACCAGAGAGGAATCGGGCAAATCCCCCACGCGCACGGCGCAGTCATAGCCCTCGGAGGCGAGGTCCACCACGCGATCGCTCAAATTGAGCGAGACGGTCACCTCGGGGTGCTCGCGCAGGAATTGCGGCACGAGTGGGGCCACATGCCGCCGCCCAAAGCCCGCTGGCGCGGTCAAGCGCAAATGGCCATGCACCCGTCCGCCTCCCGCGCTCACACTGGCTTCGGCGTTGGCGACATCGGCCAGCACGCGCTGACAGTCTTCCAAAAAAGCCGCCCCTTCAAGCGTGAGGCTGATGCGCCGAGTGGTGCGTACCATCAGCTTGATGCCCAAGTGCGCTTCTAGGCTATCGAGTCTTCGACCGATAATGGCAGGCGCGACCCCTTCGGCGCGGGCGGCAGCCGTCAAGCTGCCCCGTTGCGCGACCGAGACAAAGGATTCGTACGCCTTGAGCTTGTCCATAAGGGCATTATGCAAATTTCCGGTGACTTTTTGCTGACGCCATTTCACATTCGCCATGACTGATAAACCCCTATCCGCGGTCGCGGGCCCTTCGACGGCAGCGCCTTCTTTGGCCTATATGGCCCCCGCTTGGTTTGCCGTGGTCATGGGCTGGAGCGGCTTGGCCGGGGCCTGGTTGCGTGCGGAATTCCTGCTGGGCGACCAAGCCCGGGCCCTGGGCACGCTGGGTGCGGTGTTGGCCGCCTTGGCGTTCGTGGCCCTGGGTCTGGCCAGCCTGCGCCGCTTGAGCGCCCACCCGGCCGCCGTGCGAGCCGACATGCTGCACCCGGTGCGCCATGCCTTCATGGCCACGCTGCCCATCTCCATGCTCCTGCTCGCCGGCTTGGGCGTGCAACTGGCCTGGCGCGTGGATCCCTGGCTGGACAAGGCTTGGGCGTTGCTGTGGATTGTGGGGTCCGTGCTCGAACTCGCAGCCACGGTTTGGGTCATTGGACGTTGGTTACAGCCCAAAGAGCAAGGCGGGCCGCAGTGGCCCACGTTCACCCCCGCCTTGTTCATTCCGGTGGTGGGCAATGTGCTGGCCCCCCTGGCCGGCGTCCCGCTGGGATTTGAAGCCTGGGCCATGGCCCAATTTGGCGTGGGTGTGTTGCTCTGGCCCATCCTGCAAGCCCTGCTCTTTGTCCGGCTGATCCAAGCTGGGCCCCTGCCTGCGCGGCTTCTGCCCATGCTCTTTATTCCCGTCGCCCCCCCGTCCATCGTGGGACTGGTGGCCCTCCAGCTCCAGGCGCCCGCCCCCGTGGCTTGGGCCATTTGGGGCGTCGCCCTGTTTTTTGTCGCTTGGGCCCTGAGCCAATGGCGCGCCATGGTCAATCAAGCCTTTGGCATGCCGCATTGGGGCGTCAGCTTCCCTATGGCCGCCTTTAGCGCCCTCACCCTGCGCCTGGCCCAAACCCCGGACGGGGCCTGGCTCACCCTGCCCGCCCTGGCTTTGCTGGCTTTCACGACCTTGGTCATTCTGGGCCTGACCCTCAATACCCTGCGGGGCTTGCGGCAAGGCCACCTGTTGCAACCTGAGGGATGATTACCATTGCAAATGTCACGACTGCCACGCTTTTGAGGGGGTCAATCCTGACCTTCC
>Ga0255286_1000101_pt1 | contig 10213 bp, 6 predicted proteins | sample AtltaT_42_FD_183810 | JGI IMG/M metagenome (GOLD analysis project Ga0255286, IMG submission 183810) | Metatranscriptome of freshwater microbial communities from Altamaha River, Georgia, United States - Atl_Colum_RepA_8d (Metagenome... | ecosystem: Environmental > Aquatic > Freshwater > River...
CGGGCTCTGGCTGAAGAAGTTCGCGACCTGTCCCAGAGCGTGGACGCCCGAGTCGGTTCGACCCGCTGAGTAGACGGTGAGCGATTCACCAGTCAGACGCTGGATGGCACGCTGCAGCGCAGCCTGAATCGTGGGGCCGTTGGGCTGGACCTGCCAGCCACAAAACGGTGTGCCGTCATACGCCAGTCGCAGGGCGATGTTCCGCCCGGGTGGCAGAGGTGACGACGGAGCAGGAGGCGATTCGTCGTCGGGCCGGTTCAGTTCCATTGCGACCGGGAGGCTCCCCCGGGAAGGACGGGATTGAGTCGCTGGTATTCTGCCACGGCGTCACTCCAGAGCGAGTAAATATCGCGTGGGAAGACATGGTCGAGACGGGCGGGCAGAACCATCCAGTCCTTGCGCCGCAGTTCTCCCTCGAGTTGCCGGGGGCCCCATCCGGCGCATCCCAGAAACATCCGGAATCGCGATTGCGACGAATCCCCGGCGATTCGATTGAGAATGGACCGGAAGTCATCTGGCCCGGCCCCCAGGAACAACCCTGGCAGCACCTGGTTGTCTCCCGACTCAAGGTCGGAGAATCCGTGCAGCACAAACAGTGCCTGGGTCTCCACCGGGCCACCACGATAGATCAGGTCGCCCCGATCTTCGATGTTGGCGTACGACTCCAGCGCATCCACAACGGTGGTTCGGGTGGGGCTGTTAAGCACCACACCCATCGCACCCTCGGCATTGTGCTCGAGGATGAGAACCACCGACTGGAAAAAATTGGGGTCACGCAGTCGGCGACCGGCAATCAGCAGATGAGCACGCAGAGACTTGGACATGAGTCATTGGGCCTGCTGGCCGGCCGCGACCCCCGTCAGGCCGCTTCCGGACGGGGTTCCGCCTTGCGCTTCGCGGGCACTGGATTCTCCCCGAACCGGTTCATGAACCACAGCACCAGCGGACTGGCGATGTAGACAGTGCTGTACGTACCGGCAATCGCACCAATCACCATGCAGAAGGCGAATCCGTGGATCCCTTCGCCACCCAGGGCGTACAGGATCAGCACGGTCAACAGCACGGTGAGAGCGGTCAGAATCGTCCGACTCAACGTCTGGTTGACCGTTTCGTTGATCATTTCCTTGGTGATCTCGGGATTCTTCCCGCGCACTTCACGCAACCGGTCGAAAATCACGATCGTGTCATTGATCGAGTAACCGACGATGGTCAGGAACGCAGCGATCATCGGCATGTTGATCTTGAAATCGGTCAACTGGAGCAACCCGGCAATCGGGGTCTTCGACAGGTATGAGCAGATCGCCACCATCGCGAGGGTGACCAGCACGTCGTGGGCGAGGGCGACAACAGCCGCAAGACCGAAGATGATGTTGTCAAACCGCAGCCAGACGTAGGCCACAATCGCCACGAGGCTCGCCAGAATCGCCATCAGGGCCGACCACTTGGCCTCATCGGCGACCGAGCTTTCGAAGCTGGTCACTTCGTCGAAGACCGGCTCGCTGTTCATCGTGGTCGAGATGCTGCTGAGCGCTGTCTGGAGATCGGCGGGGGTGACCACCTTGCTCGAACGCAGTTCGATCTCCGAGTAGGTCTTCGAGCGGTTGCCCGTCGTCTGCAGTCCACTGCCCGCCTTGCCTTCGAGGCCAAACAGCGAGTCGCTGCGGCCATACTTGCCGCCAGCAGTGCCGTCGTCGCCGGGAATCGCAGCGAGTTGCCGTTCGATCAGGTTCGCGAGGGTCGCCGGTGCGATTTCCGCTGCCCGGGTGGCCTTGCCAGATGCGTCGGCAAAACTGAGCATGACTCGCTGGCCGCCTGAGAATTCATCCGTCGAGGTCGCCTTTTCCCCCTCATCACTCTGGGACGCAATCTCGGCGAATTCGCCCACCTTCATCGTGCGGCGGACAAGTTCACCCTCAAAGGCCTTGCTCACCCTGGTCTCAATCTCGGGGACTGGCATGACCTTGTCGGTCTCGCTTGCCAGGCGGAATCGGAAGAAGGTCCCGGCCGGAATGTCAGCCGAGGGGCTCAATTCTTCGACGGTGATGTTCTTGGTGCCGAATGCCTGTTCCAGCTTCTCCCGCACCGTGTCGGTCTGCTGCGGCTTTTCGAACTGCATCGTCACTGAGGTTCCCCCCATGAAATCGATGTCGTAGTTGCGTGTGCCGCGGGCGAAGAAGCATCCCAGCCCCACCAGAATCAGGGCGAGGGAGCACAGGATGGCCACATTCTGTTTGCCGACGAAGTCGAAGTTCGTCTTGCCGATGGCATTCATGAAGTTGACCTTCTTCAACAGCCGCGAGCGTTCGAGGATGTTAAAGAGCAACCGGCTGCAGTAGACAGCCGTGTAGAGATTGACGACGAGGCCGATGAAGAGAGAGATCGCAAAGCCCTTCACCTGCTCGGTGCCGATGACATACAGAATCAATGCGGTGAGCAACGTCGTGATGTTCGAGTCGAAAATCGCGACAAACGCCTTGTCGAACCCGTTGTGAATCGCCATTCGCAGGCTGGCGCCCCGCTCGAGCTCTTCACGCATCCGCTCGTAGATGAGCACGTTGGCGTCCACCGCCATACCGGCACTCAGCACCAACCCGGCGAGACCAGGAAGCGTGAAGGCGGCCTTGAGGTACACCATGGCCGAAACAATGAACAGCAGGTTCATCAGCAGGGCGATGTTGGCGATGATCCCGGCGGTACGGTAGTAGACCGCCATGAAGACCAACACGACCAGCGACGAGACGATCAGGGCCAGTCGGCCCTTCGACTGCACGTCGGCACCCAGGGTGGGGCTGATGGTGAACTCGCTGATCGGTTCGCTCTTGAGGGGAACCGGCAGCGCCCCGGCGTTGAGAACATTCACATACTTCTGGACTTCATCGAGGGTGAACCGGTCACTCTCGATGATCCCCTGACGGTCGATGGGGGAGTTGATCGAGGGAGCGGTCTGCACTTCGCCATTCAGCAGCACTGCCAGACGGCGACGCGATCCGTCCTGTCGGGGAGCATTCCGTGAAGTCAAGCTGAAGAACCGGTAACCTCCTTCGAGATTAAACCGGAAGCCGACAGCCGGCCCGCCGCCCGAGTTGGCGGTCGTCACTTCGGCCCGCTGCAGGAAGTGACCGGTGACCCGGCGGTCATCAGGTTCGAAGACCACGAGGATTTCGTTGAATCCTCTCGGGAGCCCGGTGATCTGGCGGACGGCAATCTCGGGATCGCCATCGAATTCGGTGTTGGGAATCTGGCGTCCGCGGGGATCGGTCGCGGGGGCCACCGGCACCCACTGGGCATCGATCTGGCCGAACTGAACCTTTTTGGCGGGGTTCGACATCGCCTGACGAATCAGTTCGCCATGGTCGCGCTGGTTCGCCAGAATGGCAAACTCAAGACTTCCCAGTTCGGTGATTTCCTGCTTGATCTGTTCGACAACGGCCTGATCGGCCCCGGGCAGGATGATTTCAATCCGCTTTTCACCAACCCGCCGGATGACGATTTCTTTCGTCCCATTCGGGTTCACACGCTTCATGACGGCGCCCACCATGCGGTCCATCAAGCCATTGTCGACCTTCACCTCTTCGCCACTGCCATCGCGGTCGGCGACTTCGTAGATCAGGTTCGTTCCACCGGCGAGATCGATGCCGAAGCTGAGTGCGTTGCGCCAGCGGCTGGGATCAAACGACACCCGGTTGGCCACTTCGACAGGGGCGGCCGGCTCAGTCTTGGTCTCTTTTTTCCCCTTCTTGTCGGTCGCCACGACTGGATCGAGGAACAGCCACTTGCCGTCCTTGTACTCCATGTCATCGAGCGTCAGCTCGACACGCTTGACCGGGGTGCCTGTCCCCTTTTCGGTGGCGGACACCGCTCCGGTCGCCGGATCGATCTTCTCTTCGACCTTGTCCATCGAGATCCACTTCAGGTCCGACACTCCCTGGTAGGCGTATCGGTCACGCTGGATCATCTTCGCCAGGAACGGCAACACGGCCGCCGCGATGAAGAACAGCACCCATCCCAGGCGGAAGGTGAATTCCCGGACCCGCAGCGAACTGCAGATGAGGTGTGCCAGTCCAAACGGCAGCACGACCAGGAACAGGAAGTAGAGAAAGAACTCGAAGTTCTGGGTGAAAAAGGTCATCGATTTGAGTCCTGACTGTCCTATCAAACAGAGGAGGGCAAGGCTGCACTCCCGGGGTCCGACCCCTCACGTCTTTCTTGGCAAGTTCCGCGGTTTTCGGTTGACCCGGCGGTATCCGTCATCATTCGGCCCCCGGTGACCGGGAACCATCGGGTCAGCCATTCGCACTGCTGGTGTCGCCCTTGGCGTTCACCAGCGACTGAATGGCCGAGCGCAGAACCCGCACCCGCGTATTGTCTGCAATCTTGAGTGTCACTTCCTTGCGGTCTTCCGACATGTTGACCACCGTCCCAATGATCCCCCCGATCGTCACGACTTCGTCGTCTTTCTTCAGCCGGTCCAATTCGGCCTGCCGCCGCTTCTGTTCGAGCTGCTGCGGTCGCATCACTAGGAAATAGAAAATTCCCAGCAGCATCAGCATGGGGGCAAAGGTGGCGATCAGTTCTCCGATCCCACCCTGTCCCGGTCCTGGAGCTGTTGCCTGGGCCAAGATCCAATCCATCGTGACTCCCATTCCGTTTTCAGTCCGACCCGGGACGACAACCCCCCAAGGGAGGATCGCAGCCCGATCCAGTCACCGGTCCTGAAAAGACCAGCTTGAGCGGCGTTGAAATGGCTGCCGCACCCAATGTCGGCAACCGGCTTCGGACCCCCGAAAACAAAGGAAAAACCATGCCCACGACCGGCCCGGGAGACCATTTCTGACCCTGTCCGGGAACGAAGCTCCCTCCGGGGCACTGGGGACTCTCAGCCAGTCGTCGAACAGCGGTTCAGTGTGGGGAATTCCCGCACGGATTCCTTGCTCTCAGACCTGTCCAAATCTCCGGCTTCCCGGGGTGGGCAATCGCCCGAACCCCTTATGCAGCCGAGAGAATCGCGGCATCTTAGGATTTCTCATCCCAGCGGGCAAGCTGAAGGGCCCGAAACTCCCCCGCCCGTCCGGCCCGAATTGCTTCACGCAATTCCCTCAACAGCGATTGGTAATACGCAATGTTGTGCCACGAGACCAGGATCGGTCCCAACATCTCATTGACCAGGAACAAATGCCGGAGGTAACCGCGCGAATACCGCTGACAAACAGGACAGCCGCACGACTCATCCAGTGGACGGGGGTCGGTCTGGTACTGCCGGTTCCGCAGCCGCAGGGCCCCCCGGCTTGTAAAGGCCATGGCATTTCGACCGTTCCGCGTCGGCATTACACAGTCAAACAGGTCGATTCCCCGGGTCGCCGCCTCCAGCAGGTCGATTGGCCGACCGACCCCCATCAGATAGCGAAGCTTGTGTGCGGGGAGACTGGGGACCGTCCCTTCGAGGGTGGTGTACATTTCTGCGGGTGGCTCACCGACACTCAGCCCCCCGACGGCATACCCGAAAAAGTCGAGATCAACCAGGGCCTCCACCGACCGGGCCCGCATCTCGAGATCGACCCCTCCCTGGACAATTCCCAACAGCGCCTGGTCGGGGCGTTTCTGGGCCCGTCGGCATCGCTCGGCCCAACGTGTCGTCCTGTCCACTGCCCGGCGGATATGGTCCCGGGTGGCTGGGTGAGGTGGGCACTCGTCCAGGCACATCAGGAAATCGGGGCCCAATTGCTCCTGGATTTCCACAGCCCGTTCAGGAGTCAACTCCAGCAGCGACCCATCGATGTGCGAGCGAAACGTTACTCCATGGTCATCGAGCCGGGACATCTTGGCCAGGCTGAACACCTGAAAGCCGCCGCTGTCGGTCAGGATCGGACCGTTCCAACCCATGAACTTGTGAAGGCCCCCCAGTTGCTGGACGACCTCGGCACCAGGGCGCAGGGCGAGATGGTAGGTGTTCGACAACACCATCTGCGCACCGGTCGCGGCCAGTTGATCGACCGTCAGTCCTTTGACTGTGGCCAGCGTTCCCACGGGCATGAAGGCCGGGGTTTCAACCTCCCCATGGGGGGTGGAAATCCGGCCCAGGCGGGCAGCCGTCTGCGAGTCGACCGCCTCGACTTTGAATCGGAACGGAATTTCGATCGGTCAACCCACCGCCGCTCGGGCGGTTTCCAAGAGACCAGCCGGGGATGTGCCAGGCACAATCCCCCAGGATTTCACGACCAACACAGGACCATGTTGCAGCTCAAAGGCCAGGGAAGCGACGGGACAGACTCGATTGTCTGACTCATCAAATCCTGGGGCCAGCCTGACCTGCCGACTCAGCTGGCGGGCTTCGAGGTGCGCCGATTGGGGAACTTGGTCAGGGTCGCCTCGATGATGGTCCCTTCCACGCTGGGAGACTTTCCTTGCTCCCGCTGGATCGCCTCATAGACTTCCTGGCGGTGAACGGGGATTTCCGTCGGGGCCTGAATCCCCAACCGCACTTTGTCGCCACGGATGTCCACCACGGTGATCACGATGTTCTCACCAATGATGATGCTCTCGTCGCGTTGTCTCGACAGGACAAGCATCGGGCTTTCTCCTTCGCGTCGTGCGATCGACCTTCCGGGTCTCTCGCGGTCTTCACTGACCAGAGGCTGCAGCCAGCCAGGCTGGATTCCATTTTGAACCTGCGTGGGCGTTTGGAACCAGCGGTTCCACGGGCACACAGCCCACGCTCTGCGAGGTGCTGTGAAGATCGTCACGCGTCAAGGGTCACGCCAGATGAGATCTCAGATTTCCCGGGGGCTCCCCCCAGAGTCGCGATGGACGCGCCGGTTATGACAGCCGTACCGTCAAATCGGCGTGCCCGATTTGGCGGACTTTGCCGATAACTCCGTCCGCACCATCCCCCTTAGATCATTCTGTTGCGCAGGTTTTGACCAGCGATGTGGGGGCCCTCCCGAACGGCGATTGGATCAGCCGGTGGTCCCCAGGGCGGTGGTCGCTTCCGGGGCGGCTCCCCTGGCGGCAGCTGGTGGATGACGCAGGCCCGCCAGCACGATGCGCAGCGCTTCCAGGGCCATCAGCACTCCGAGAGAACCCAACACCAGGGCGACCCAGGGAACGGGATTGCTCCACAGGCTGTTCCCCGTTTCGCCCGCGAGCCTGGCCCGCATGGCCACCCACAATGGCTGAATGGTCCGTGCGAGGGCCCACATGCTCATCACATACATGAAGATGCATGGAATTCCCGTGACGTACAGCACCCATTTTGCCCGACGGCTGCGCCACAACCAGACAGTCACACCCAGCAGGGTCAACGCCGCCAGCAACTGGTTGCTCGCCCCAAACAGGTCCCAGAACAACAGCCACCGCTCCTTGATGCGCCCCGATTCATCCACCGGCTGCCAGATGAGGAACAACAACGGGAACCCGGCTGTCAGGGCCGTCGTCACAAATTTCCCGGTTGGTCCGGTCCATCCGGTCAATTCCTGCAGGATATACCTTCCCAGGCGCGTGCAGACATCCAACGTGTCATACACGAACGTCGTGAACGCCATCAGTCCGAATGAAACCCCCAGCGTGGCCGGGACGCCAATCACCCCGAGAAAACTTCCAATTCCGCGAGAATACAGGAAATTCGGCTTGGGTTGACCACCGGCGAGCAAGTCTGAATCGGGTCGCAGCATCATCACGCAGCACAGCGAGACAATCGCAACCATCGCCTCCAGCAGCATTGAGCCATAGCCAATCAAACGGGCATCCGGTTCGCACCGCAACTGTTTGGACGTGGTTCCCGATGCGATGATCGAATGGAAGCCCGAACAGGCTCCGCACGCGATGGTGATGAACAGCAGTGGAAACAGCGGAATTGTGGCCCCGGCGGCATTGGTGACTTCAAATCCCCGGAAGGCCGGGTACTCGACCTGGTTGCCCCCGAGCACCACTCCCAATGCCCCGGCTGCCAGCGCGAGGTACAGGAAGTACCCCCCCAGGTGTCCGCGTGGCTGCAGCAGCAGCCACATGGGAGCTACTGAAGCCGCGATGCAATACAGCAGCAGGGCGACATTCCAGAGCCGTTGTCCGTCGGCCATGATGAGGTTGTACTTCCGGCTGGGTTCGTCGAGCACCTCAGAGACCGCAGCCTTCTGGTCATCTCCCAGTTCCAGTGTCCGGGCCATCCCCTTGTCTGCCAGCACAAACAGCCGGCGGGGATGGGGGGCCTTTGCTTCAAATTGGGCACGTTGATCGGGGGTGAGTATCGCCAGCGCCCGTTCACGGACCTCCGGCAATTCCTCGGCCACGAACCTTGGCATTCCGAACAGGTCTTCGGCTGCGAGAGGAAAGAACTGGCCGACCCAGATCGACAATCCGACCAAGGGAAGAAAAATCGCGGTGGCCCAGTTGATCGACAGTTTCGTATAGCGCAGGCAAAGCCCCATCAGCAGGGGTATTGCCAGGTACAGCAGTGACGATGTGGCAATACCACCCCCGGTGATCACCTCATTGTTTTCGAGGGTCTGGATTCCGAGGAACGAACTGGCGGTCACGTCGGTGAACGCCACAATGATGTAGACCAGGGCCAACCAGACAAATGCCAGGAACAGCAGGTACGACCGGCGGGACATATTGTCACGCACCACTTCGGCGATCGATCGTGCCTTATGACGGATCGAGGCGGTGAGGGCGGTCATGTCGTGCACACCGCCAATGAAGATCGATCCGACAAGAATCCACAAGAGTGCAGGCAACCAGCCAAACAGGTAGCCCGCCAGGATGGGCCCGACGATTGGCCCAGCCGCAGCGATGGCCGAGAAGTGCTGACCCAGCAGGAACTTCGAATCGATGGGGGCGTAGTCGACATCGTCGCGGAGGGTGACCGCCGGGGTCGGGACATCGGCCCGCAGGTTCAGCAGCCGGGCCAGGATCGAGCCATAGATCCGATAGGCCGCCAGCAAGATCACAGCCGACACCACTACGACCACGAGGAGACTCATATCCGTCCTGCCGTTGCAAACAGAGCACTTTCAAGCCGGCGGCGGCGAAATGCCGTCCATCCTGCGGTATCAGACTAACTGGACGCCCCCGTCCAACTCAACCCGCGTTCCAGCCTGGCCGCTTCCGGCGGCTGATGCAGAAAGTTCCCCGCGGCGCAGAAAGCAGCTGCTGGCCCGATCGCTGTGAAGCAGCGACGGGTGGTGCCAGAGCCGCGCTACGGCTGCCGACAGTTCCCTGGACCAGCGCAGAACTGTCGATCGGCAAGGTTTGCCGCTGCGGCGCAGAACTCGCAAATCTGCCCGCCAGACAAAATCGCGTCCACAACCGGCCAGTCCTGATGGCAAGCCGTTTGCCGAAATCCAGAATTCTGGCCAAGCCCGTCTGGTCCAGACCGGGCCGCTTCCCGGATTGATTCAGACAAACGAAGACCTGGAAACTACATCAACTCGGCAATGGGGCGGGGGTCGCTCACCAGGTGGGCCGGACGACCCGAAGAGTTGTAGACGATCTTGTCGGGATTGATCCCCAGCTTGAGGTAGACGCTGGAGACGAGGTTTTCGGGGGCGTAGATTTTTTCAATCGCGGCATAACCGCGCGAGTCGGTCGCACCAACGACCTGACCGCGTGGAGTGCCGCAGCCCGCCACCAGGATCGACATCGCACTCGACCAGTGGTCGCGCCCCGGAGTCGTCGAACCGGGCAGGGTCGAAATCGCCGGGGTCCGGCCGAATTCTCCCATCACGATGACCAGCGTGTTGTCGAGCATTCCCCGCTCGTCGAGGTCCTCAATCAGGGTCGCCACGACCGATTCGAGGTTTTGACCCTGCTTGCGGAACGCGGGGAATATGTTCGAGTGATGATCCCAGCCACCGTCGTTGATGGTGACGAACGGGACCCCCGCTTCGACCAGTCGCCGGGCCAGCAACAGACGCTGCCCCAGCGGGTTCCGCCCGTACCGCTCGCGGATCGAATCGGGTTCACGATCGACTTCAAACGCCTTGAGGGCGACTTCGGAGGTCATCAGCGAGACGGCCTGCTGGAAGTTCTCGTCAGACCCCACCACCGGGTCCCCCGCGGCCCGATCGGTGTAGCGCTGCAGTTGGTCGAGCTTTTTGCGTGCCAAACGACGGCTGATCGACCGGCCATCATCGAGTTCGGCCGGCAGCGTGACGTCACGCACCCGGAAACCCTTGTTGTTTGGGTCGTCGGCAACCACGAATGGGGCGTGCTTGTTTCC
>Ga0255286_1000106_pt1 | contig 10097 bp, 9 predicted proteins | sample AtltaT_42_FD_183810 | JGI IMG/M metagenome (GOLD analysis project Ga0255286, IMG submission 183810) | Metatranscriptome of freshwater microbial communities from Altamaha River, Georgia, United States - Atl_Colum_RepA_8d (Metagenome... | ecosystem: Environmental > Aquatic > Freshwater > River...
CAGGCGGGCAGCCCCAACTCAGCTGGCGCGTCCAAGGTCAAGCGGCGCAGCAACGCCAATTGACCGGTTCGGGCGATCCCTTTGCCCTGGCGCTCGATGCGCTGCAGGCGTGCCTGCGCACGACACTCGCCGGCGCACCGCCCGTCGCGGCCGTCGCCCATCGTGTGGTGCATGGGGGACGCTTTTTTCAAGAGGCGGTTGAAGTCACGCCAGCCGTCTTGGCACAACTGCGCACGCTCGAGTCCCTCGCGCCCTTGCATCAGCCGCACAACCTCGACGCGCTGGAAGCCTTCATCCGGGCCATGCCCGGGGTGCCGCAGGTGGCGTGTTTTGACACTGCGTTTCACGCCAGCTTGCCTGCGACGGAAACCACCTTCGCCATCGATCGCGCCCTCAGCCAAGAAGGCATTCGGCGCTACGGCTTTCATGGGTTGTCCTACCAATATGTCAGCGGTGTTTTGCAAGCCCACACGCCGCGGGCGGGGCAGCGCGTCATCATGGCGCACTTGGGCAATGGTGCGAGTTTGTGCGCCACCCGCGAACACCGCAGCGTGGCCACCACCATGGGCTTTTCGGCCTTGGACGGACTGATGATGGGGAGTCGCAGCGGGGCCCTTGACCCAGGCGTCTTGCTCTACCTCTTGGAGCAGGGCTGGGATCACGACCGCATCCAAACCTTGCTCTACAAACGCAGTGGGCTCTTGGGCGTCTCTGGCGTGAGCGCCGACATGCGCACCTTGCGGGCGAGCACCGATCCGCAAGCCGCCTTTGCCATCGCGCTCTTTGCGCACCGCGTGCTGCGTGAAATCGGCGCGCTCAGCGCCGTGCTCGGAGGCTTGGATGTCTTGGCCTTTACCGGTGGCATTGGCGAGCACGATGCCCTCTTGCGCCAGACCGTCTGTGACGGGCTGGCATATCTAGGGGTGGCCATCGATGCCCCACGCCAGGCAAGGGCTACGGGGAATGCGGTAGAGTCCATCCACGCTCAGAGCAGTGCTGTCGAAGTCTGGGTAGTTCCCACCGATGAAGGCCGTGTGGCCGCGCAAGAAGCCCAGCGCCTGCTGGCGAGAAAGTCCCCGTCTTGAACCTCAAGGATGCCTTTAGCTGCTTTACCACGGGCGTGACCGTGGTGACCACCCACGCCCAAGGCCAAAACTGGGGCATGACGTGCAACTCATTCAACACCGTCTCGCTGGAGCCCCCATTGGTGCTCTGGAGCGTGCGCAAGGCTTCTTTTAGCCATGAAGCGTTTGTCTCGGCAGGGCACTACCGTGTGCATGTGCTCGCGGCAGACCAACAAGATTTGGCGCTGCGCTTTGCCACCGGCACACAAAGCGAGCGCTTCCAAGGGCTTGAAGTGCAAAGCTCTGCCCTCGGTGCCCCGCACCTCCCCGGTGTGCTGGCCTGGTTTGCCTGTCGCACCCAGCAAGTCGTCTCCGCCGGTGACCACGACATCCTCATTGGCGAGGTCGTGGATTTCGGCGGCAAGCCCGGCTACGGCTTGGCCTATGCCCAACGCACCTTTGGTGTGTTGGCGGCCCTGGACAGTTAGCCGCCGTGGCGGTGCGCGACCGCGTCCGCCGCTGCCACCGCCGTCATATTGACCACCCGGCGCACCGTCGAGGACGGGGTGAGCACATGCACCGACGCGGCCGCACCGAGCAGCATCGGGCCAATCGTCACCCCTTGCCCACCCGTGATCTTGAGCACGTTGAACAAAATATTGGCCGCATCGAGGTTGGGGCAAATCAGCAAATTGGCTTCACCCTCGAAGGCGGGCTGCAACAAGCTGTTGCGCCGCACGCTCTCGGACAACGCAGAATCGCCCTGCAACTCGCCGTCGCAAGGAATATCGGGCGCCATTTGGGCAAAGAGCTCACGCGCCACGCGCATTTTGTGCGCGGAGGCGCGCGAAGAAGAGCCGTAATTGCTGTGCGAGAGGAAGGCCACTTTGGGTGGCAGTCCAAAGCGGCGGACCTCATCGGCCGCCATCAGCGCGATGCGCGCGAGCAACTCGGCATCCGGGTCTTCATTCACATACGTATCGGCAATGAAGAGGGTGCGCTCTTGCAACATCACCGCGTTGAGCGTGGCAAAGGCTGGGGCCCCGCGCATCGCACCGGTGATATCGCGCACATGCTTTAAGTGCGCGTCAAACTGTCCCACCAAACCGCAGAGCATGGCGTCGGCATCACCCAAATGAACGGCGAGCGCGCCAATCAAGGTGTTGGAGCGCCGCACCGCCGCTTTGGCGGCCTCGGGAGTCACGCCGCGCCGTCCCATGAGGTGGTGGTAAGTCTCCCAATACTGGCGAAAGCGCGCGTCGCTCTCCGGGTTGATCACTTCCACATCCTGGCCTAGCTGCAAACGCAAGCCCGCTTTGGCAATGCGCGCCTCAATCACGGCCGGGCGGCCAATCAAAATGGGCTTGGCCAAACCGTCCTCGATGACGAGCTGGGCCGCACGCAGCACGCGCTCGTCTTCACCTTCGGCGTAAATCACGCGCTGTTGGCCTGCCGCGCGGGCCGCGCGAAACACCGGTTGCATGATCATGCCCGTTTGGTAAACAAAGCGCGAGAGTTGCTGGCGGTAGGCGTCAAAGTCCTGAATCGGGCGCGTGGCCACACCCGACTCGGCTGCCGCACGCGCCACCGCGGGGGCGATGCGCAAAATCAAGCGCGAATCAAAGGGCGTGGGAATCAAATAGTCCGGACCAAACACCAACTCCTTGCCCGCATAGGCGCTCGCGACTTCTTCACTGATGTCGGCTTTGGCCAAATCGGCGATTTCGCGCACACAGGCGAGCTTCATCGCTTCCGTGATCTTGGTCGCCCCACAGTCCAGCGCACCGCGGAAAATGTACGGGAAGCACAAGACGTTGTTGACTTGGTTCGGGTAGTCCGAGCGCCCTGTGGCGATGATGCAGTCCGGTCTCACCGCTTTGGCAAGCTCGGGGCGAATTTCAGGCTCGGGATTGGCCAAGGCCAGAATAATGGGACGCTCGCCCATGGTCTTGACCATCTCTGCCGTGAGCACGCCAGGGGCTGAGCAGCCCAGAAACACGTCAGCGCCTTTGACGGCGTCGGCCAGCGTGCGTGCATCGGTCTTTTGCGCATAGCGCGCCTTGGAGGCGTCATAGCCGCCAGGGCGGCCTTCATAAATCACCCCTTTGGAATCGCAGACAAAAATATGGCGCGGGTTCACACCCAAGCCCACCATCACATCCAGACACGCGATGGCCGCGGCCCCTGCACCCGAGACGGCAATCTTCACCTGATCAATGGTTTTGCCCACCAACTCCAAGCCGTTGAGCAAAGCGGCCGCGGAAATAATGGCCGTGCCGTGCTGATCGTCATGGAAGACGGGAATTTGCATGCGTTCGCGCAACTTCTGCTCGATGTAGAAACACTCCGGTGCTTTGATGTCTTCCAAATTGATGCCGCCCAGCGTGGGTTCGAGCGCGGCAATGATCTCCACCAATTTGTCCGGGTCGCGTTCGGCCAGTTCGATATCAAACACATCGATGCCCGCAAACTTCTTGAACAAGCACCCTTTGCCCTCCATCACCGGCTTGCCTGCGAGGGGACCAATGTCGCCCAAACCCAGCACCGCAGTGCCGTTGGTGACCACGCCCACCAAATTGCCGCGTGAGGTGTATTCGGCGGCCTTGCTCGGGTCAGCAGCGATGTCCAGACACGGGTAGGCCACCCCTGGCGAATAAGCCAGCGAGAGATCGCGTTGGTTGGAGAGGGGTTTGATGGGGGTGACGGAGATTTTTCCGCGCACCGGCAAACGGTGGTAGTCGCGGGCGGCCTCGCGCAGGGCCTGTTCAGCAGGGGTGAGTTCTTTGGACATGGCGGTGTTCTCGTTTGAGGATGGGGGGAAGATTACCCCATCCTAAGCCCCGAGTCACGCCACGCCGGCGCGGTTAGGCTTGCGGTGAACCCTTAGCCCAAGAGTTGCGCGACTTCGCGCTTGCCGAGTTTGCGCACCCGTGCGATGGTTTCGAGTTGTGAGGCGCGGGGGCGTGATTTGCCCGCCTCCCAAGCGTAAATGGTTTGGCCGGTCACCCCAATCAAGCGCCCCATCTCCTGTGCGCTCAGTCCCAAGCGTTTGCGCAGAGACGCAAAGCCAGGGGCGCGGAAACGCAACGCTGCGCCTTCCTCCGCTTCAGTCGACGCCTCGGGCGTGGCGCGCTGTTGCTGGCGCTGATTGCGTTTGAGGGCGGCTTCCAGCGTGGCTAAACGGCGCTTCAAAGCGGCAATTTGACTACGGTGCTGAGCGTTGGATTTCTTCAGGGCCAGGATTTCCTGGCGCAACTCGCGCTTGGCGACACGGCTAATTTCAGCCTTGAGTTGTTGGGCAAAAGTCATATGAAGGCTCGTTGGAAATGAGCCCAATGGTAAGCGATTTTTTAAAACGTGTGTCTACATGCCCGCGACCGAAGTGCGCCATCAACTTCGGATATAGGATTCCAAATGCGCAATTTGCTCTTGTTGAGCCGCAATCACGGCGCGGACCAAATCGCCAATCGAGAGCATGCCCACCAATCGCCCCCCCGTCAGCACAGGCAAATGCCGGAAATGACCATCTGTCATGAGTTGCATGCAGGCGTCGAGGGTGGACTCAGGCCCCACGCTCGTGACTTGGCGTGTCATGATCTCGTGCACCGCCGTGTCGGTGGAGGACTTTCCCTGCAACACCACCTTGCGCGCGTAGTCGCGTTCGGAGAGCATGCCCACCAAGCGATCTTCATCCACCACGGGCAAAGCGCCAATGTTGTGTTCCGCCATCAAACGAATGGCCTCCAGCACGGAGGCCTGGGAGGAGAGGGTGATCAGGCGGGCGGGCTTATCTTTGAGCAATTGAGCCACTTGTGTCATACCGGTTCCTCCATGTGCAACACGATGCTTCCATCGTAAGAGTCCAAAGCACGCCATGCAATTGTCTGCATGGGTAAATGTCCTAGGACTTACCCGAAAGGCCAGGATTCAGTGGGCGTTTTTTTCCGCCGCCGATTGGCAAGCGGTGCAACGCCGCGCAATCGGTTGCGCCGCCAACCGGGCTGGCGTGATGTTCTCGCCGCAGTCTTGGCAGACCCCATAAGAGCCGGCCTCTAGGCGAGAAATGGCCTCGTCAATGGCCTGCATCTCCGCCGCCTCATGCTCGGTGAGCGCCAATTCCAGATCGCGTGCGGTGTTGACTTGGGCGGTGGAATCTTCCGTGCGCGCGAAATGGGCCACCGCCGCCTCGATGCGGCTGGTTGCGCCATCGCGCTGCTGCGCCATGCGATCCAGCAAGGACTGACGCTCTTGAAGCAATTGGGCCCGGTATTGGGCGAGATCTTGAGGGGTCATGACTTCTTCCTTGGGCAGACGAATGCCGCCAACCAGAAGTCATCATGCCCGCGGCCAGAACACCGCGCATTGACGCGGATCAATCACTCAGGCCGAGTGTGACTCGGAATGCTCGTCACGGCGGGTGGTGCGGTAAATCCACTCGCCCACAATACCACGGCGGAAGACCAAGACGCACACCACAAAAGTCGCGCCCATGATGATGGTCACCATGGAGCCCAAGTCCGCCAAGTAGTTCTGCATCGCCACGATCACCGTGGCGCCCACGGCGGGACCCAAGATCGTGCCCATGCCCCCGAGCAAGGTCATGAGCACCACTTCGCCCGACATCTGCCAGCCCACATCGGTCAAGGTGGCCAAGCCCAATGCCAAGGATTTGGTCGCACCGGCCAGTCCGGCCAAAGCACCCGAGAGCACAAACGCCACTAATTTGTAGCGGTCCACGGCGTAGCCCAGCGAAAGCGCGCGCGCTTCATTCTCGCGAATGGACTTGAGCACTTGGCCAAACGGCGAATGCACGATTCGGTAAATGAGGGCAAACGCACCGACAGCGATGGCCAACACGAAGTAATACATCACGCGGTCGTCTTGCAAACTGAGCACGCCCAAAAACGCGCCGCGCGGAATGCTTTGAATCCCGTCTTCGGCATAGGTGAACGGTGCTTGCACGCAAATGAAGTACACCATTTGCGCCAACGCCAGTGTGACCATGGCAAAGTAAATGCCTTGGCGGCGCACGGCCAGCCAGCCCGTGACCAAGCCAATGCCCGCTGCGCTCACGGTGCCCGCCAAAATCGCCAGCTCCGGGGTCAAGCCCCAGACCTTGGCGGCATGACCGCAGACGTAGGCGGCAAAGCCAAAGAACATCGCGTGCCCGAACGACAGCAGCCCGGTGAACCCGATCAACAGGTTAAAGGCGCAGGCAAACATCGCAAAGCACAGGGCCTTCATCAGAAACACGGGGTAACCGATAAAGGGCGCTGCCAGCAGCGCCACGAGCAGCAAGGTGTAGAAAAGAGATTTGTGCTGCATCATTTTTCACGTCCAAACAAGCCGGCCGGGCGCAGCAAAAGCACGATGGCCATGATCACGAACACCACCGTGGTCGAGGCCTCGGCAAAGTAAACCTTGGTCAGGCCCTCGATCAGGCCCAGGGCCAAGCCCGTCACGATCGAGCCCAAAATCGAGCCCATCCCCCCAATGACCACCACCGCAAACACCACAATGATGATGTTCGAACCCATCAAGGGGCTCACCTGGTAAATGGGCGCAGCCATCACACCGGCCAAGCCTGCCAGGCCCACGCCAAACGCGTAGGTGAGCGTGATCATCAACGGCACATTGATGCCAAATGCCTGCACCAACTGCGGGTTTTCCGTGCCCGCGCGCAGGTAGGCGCCCAGGCGAGTTTTCTCAATCAAATACCACGTGGCAAAGCACACCACGATGGACATCACAATCACCCAAATGCGGTACTTGGGCAACATCATGAAGCCCAGGTCAAACACGCCCTTGAAGACGGCGGGCAGTTCGTAGGGATTGCCCGAGGAGCCATAAAACTCCCGGAAGATACCCTCCATGATGAGGGCCAAACCAAACGTGAGCAACAAGCCGTAGAGGTGGTCGAGCTGGCGCAACCATTGCAGCATGGTTTTCTCAATCAACACCCCAATGAGCGCAACCCCCAGGGGCGCAATCACCAACGAGGCCCAATACCCGATGCCCGCATAGTTGAGCAGCATCCAGGCGAAGAAAGCGCCCACCATGTAGAGCGCGCCGTGGGCGAAATTGACAATGTTGAGCATGCCAAAAATCACCGCCAAGCCCAACGAGAGAATGGCGTAGAACGAGCCATTGACCAGGCCCAACATCAGTTGGCCCAGGAGTGCCTGAATGGGTACGCCAAAAAAATCGGTCATGTTGCAAATTTCCTCAATCGGGCTGCAACCCTAGGGATTGCAGCCCGCACAAGCCTGAGAGGCTCGGTCTTACTTCTTGAGTGCCGCGCACCGGCTAGCCGCAAGAGACTGGAAGGCGTCTTCGCCTTTGATCGTTCCCTTGAGGTTGTAGTAGTCCCAAGCACCCTTGGATTCGCTCGGGCTCTTCACTTGGAAGAGGTACATGTCGTGCACCATGCGGCCATCAGGACGCAGGCGACCGTTCTTGGCAAACATGTCGTTGATCGGGGTTTCCTGCATCTTCTTCATCACGGCAGCGGTGTCATCCGTGCCCGCGGCCTGAACGGCCTTGAGGTAGTGCAGGGTGGACGAGTACACCGAAGCGTGGTTGGAGTTGGGCTTCTTCTTCATCACCGCTTCGTAGCGCTGGGCCCACTGGCGGGTTTCGTTGTTCAAGTCCCAATACCAACCTTCGGTGAGGTAGAGGCCTTGGGCGGTGTTGAGGCCCAACGCGTGCACATCGGTCACCAGCATGAGCAGGGCGGCAAGGTTTTGCTTCTTGGTCAAACCAAACTCGGAAGCCGCCTTGATGCTGTTGACCGTGTCGCCACCGGCGTTGGCCAAACCCACCACCTTGGCGCCCGAGGATTGAGCCTGTAGCAAGAAGGAGGAGAAGTCGCTGGTGGCCAGCGGGTGGCGAACCGCGCCACGCACCGTGCCGCCGTTGGCCTTGACCACATCACCCGTGTCTTTTTCCAGCGAGTGACCAAACGCGTAGTCGGCTGTCAGGAAGAACCAGCTGTCGCCGCCGTCCTTCACAATCGCCTTGCCCACCACGTTGCTCAGCGCAATGGTGTCCATCAAGTAGTGAATGCCGTTACCCGGCGCGCAATCTTCGTTTGTCAGACGCGCAGTTGCGGCACCCGTGACGATGGTGATCTTGTTCTTTTCTTTGCCCAGGGCTTGAACCGTCAAGGCCACGGCCGAGTTCAGGTTTTCCACCGTCATGTCCACGCCATCGCGGTCAAACCACTGCTGGGTGATGTTCTTGGCAATATCAGGCTTGTTTTGGTGATCGGCGTTGACCACTTCAATGTTCTTGCCAAAAATCTTGCCGCCAAAATCTTGCACCGCCATGCGGGCTGCAGTCACCGCGCCAGGGCCGCCGTAGTCGGCGTAGAGACCGGACATGTCGGTGAGCACGCCAATCTTCACAACGTCACCGGACAACTTGCCCTGTTGGGCTTGGGCGGTGCCCAAATGGACCGTGAGGGCGGCGGTGGCCGCCAGCGACAGCACGGAAAACTTGAAAGTCGATTTCATATACGCATCTCCTGGGTTGAAGTAAAAGGTCAAACGCCGAGGTACTCGTTGAGCATCTCGGTCTTGCTCGCCAACTCGTCTTTGCGCACCGTGGCCACGATGCGCCCATGTTCCATCACGTAATGGCGATCCGCCAAGGGGGCCGCGAAACGGAAGTTTTGCTCGACCAGCACAATCGTGTAACCCTTGGACTTGAGGGTACGAATCACGCGGCCCAGTGTTTGCACGATCACGGGCGCGAGGCCCTCTGTGATCTCATCGAGCAGCAGCACGCGCGCGCCCGTGCGCAAAATGCGCGCCATGGCCAACATCTGCTGCTCGCCCCCGGAGAGGCGCGTACCCTGGCTGTGGCGGCGCTCTTTCAAGTTGGGAAACATCTCGTAAATTTCATCGACCGAGAGACCGCCCGTGCCCAGCTTGGGGGGCAACAGCAGGTTCTCCTCGCAACTGAGCGACGAAAAAATGCCGCGCTCTTCTGGGCAGTAGCCCAAGCCCAAGCGGGCAATCTCATGCGTTTGCAGGCCGATCGTCTCAACGCCGGCAATGCGCACACTGCCCTTGCGCGAACCCGTGAGCCCGAGCAGCGATTTCACCGTCGTGCTGCGCCCCGCGCCATTGCGGCCCAGCAGGGTCACCAGTTCGCCTTCGTGAATCTCGAAATCCACACCGTGCAGGATGTGCGATTCGCCATACCAGGCGTGCAAGTCATGCACTTGCAGGAGGGGCGTGCTCATAGGTGTGTCTCCTCGGTGGAACCCACATACGCTTCGAGCACCCGCGGGTCACGCGAGACTTGGTCATAAGGGCCTTCGGCCAGCACGCTCCCGCGCGCGAGCACCGTGATGGTGTCGCACAAATTCGCCACCACATGCATGTTGTGCTCAACCATCAAGACCGTGCGCTGCGCCGCCACCTTGCGAATCAACTCCACCACACGGCCCACATCTTCGTGGCCCATGCCCTGAGTGGGTTCATCGAGCAGCATCAACTCGGGGTCTAGCGCCAAGGTCGTGGCAATCTCCAGCGCCCGCTTGCGGCCATAGGGCAGTTCTACCGTGACCGTGTCGGCATAACGGCTCAGGCCCACTTCATCTAGCAAGGCCATCGCACGGTCATTGAGCACATCGAGCGTGCGCTCAGACTTCCAGAAATGAAAACTCGTGCCGAGTTTGCGCTGCAAACCCACGCGAACATTCTCCAAAACGCTCAAGTGCGGGAACACGGCTGAGATCTGAAACGACCGCACCATGCCCATGCGCGCCACATCCGCCGCCTTGTGCGTCGTGATGTCTTGACCCTTGTAGAGAATCTGGCCGCCGCTCACCGCCAAAAACTTGGTCAGCAAGTTAAACACCGTGGTCTTCCCCGCCCCATTGGGACCAATGAGCGCGTGAATCGTCCCCCGCTTGATGCGCAAGTCGACCCGATCTACCGCCACGAAGCCCTTGAACTCACGGGTCAGCTGGCGGGTTTCCAAAATGAATTCTTCTGTCATAAAAGAACGTGTGCAAACCCTGCG
>Ga0255286_1000112_pt1 | contig 9969 bp, 21 predicted proteins | sample AtltaT_42_FD_183810 | JGI IMG/M metagenome (GOLD analysis project Ga0255286, IMG submission 183810) | Metatranscriptome of freshwater microbial communities from Altamaha River, Georgia, United States - Atl_Colum_RepA_8d (Metagenome... | ecosystem: Environmental > Aquatic > Freshwater > River...
GGCCGGAGAAGGCCTGCTGGAAGGTCGCCGGGTTGATCCCCGGGATCGGAATGAACGTCCCCAGACGGTAGACGATCATCGCCCCAAGGGTGAACCAGATGCGCTTATGAAGCTCCGTCGCCCTCTGGAAGGACGCGAAGTTCATATTGGCTGCGAGCTGTTCGGCTGCCGATGCCATTCAGGATATCCCCGGACTCTATGACACGCTCAGATAGGACGTCCCGGCCCCTTTGACGAGGCCGGGCGTCAGCGCGGACTTCAGGCTTCGGCCGAAGCTTCCGGCTTGGTCGTGGTGAGCGTGCCGCCCGCCTTCTCCACGGCCGCACGGGCCGAAGCGGTGGCGGCGTAGACGGTGATGGTCAGCTTGGACTTCAGTTCGCCCTTGCCCAGCAGCTTCACGCCGTCCTTGGCGCGGCGGACAACGCCGGCCTTGATCAGGGCTTCAGCGTCGATGGCGGCCTTGGCGTCGAGCTTGCCGGCGGCGATCGCCTGCTCGATGCGCCACAGGTTCACTTCGGCGAATTCCTTGGCGAAGGGGTTGTTGAAGCCGCGCTTCGGCATGCGCATGTGCAGCGGCATCTGGCCGCCCTCGAAGCCGGCGATCGAGACGCCGGTACGGGACTTCTGGCCCTTCACGCCGCGACCGGCGGTCTTGCCCTTGCCCGAACCCGGGCCACGGCCGACGCGCATGCGGCCCTTGACGGAGCCTTCGCGCGGGGAAAGTTCGTTAAGCTTGGTCATAATGCCTCTCCTTGGAGATCTGACGCCAGGGCGAAGGCCCTGACTCGGCTTGGAAAAAGTCCCTCTAAGGGGAATGGCCCGAAAAGGCCAGAGGGCGCCCGTTCTTTCCGAACGGACGCCCCTGAAAGCTTACCTCTAAGACCCTGGGGTCTTAGTCGATCACTTCGACCATGTGGTGAACCTTGGCGATCATGCCGCGGATGGAGGGGGTGTCCTCCAGTTCCGAGACACGGCCGACGCGGTTCAGGCCGAGGCCGATCAGGGTCGCGCGTTGATCGGCCTTGCGGCGGATCGGGGACGCGGTTTGACGGACTTTGATCTTCGCCATCGGACTTATCCTTCAGCGTCGGCGGCGGCGACCTGAGCGGGATCGGCCTTGCGGCCCATCACGTCGGCGACCTTCTTGCCGCGCTTGGCGGCGACCTGGCGGGGCGAAGACTGAGCCTTCAGCGCCTCGAAGGTCGCACGAACCATGTTGTAGGGGTTGGACGAGCCGACGGACTTGCCGACGACGTCCTGGACGCCCAGGGTTTCCAGAACCGCGCGCATCGGACCGCCGGCGATGACGCCGGTGCCCGGAGGCGCCGTGCGGACCATCACCTTACCAGCGCCCCAACGGCCCTTGCCGTCGTGGTGCAGGGTGCGGCTTTCGCGCAGCGGGACGCGGATCATCGACTTCTTGGCTTCTTCGGTCGCCTTGCGGATGGCTTCCGGCACTTCACGCGCCTTGCCATGACCGAAGCCCACGCGGCCCTTTTGGTCGCCAACGACCATCAGAGCAGCGAAGGAGAACCGCCGGCCGCCCTTAACGGTGGCCGCGACGCGGTTGATGTGGACCAGCTTCTCGACGATTTCGCTGTCGCGCTCTTCTTCGCGATTGCGACGATCGCCGCGCTCTTCGTTCCTGCGAGCCATCGGTCGTTCCTTAGAAGTTCAGGCCGGCTTCGCGCGCGGCGTCAGCCAGCGCCTTCACCCGGCCGTGATAGATGTAGCCGCCACGGTCGAAGACGACGTCCTTGACGCCCTTTTCGATCGCGCGTTGGGCGAGCAGAGCGCCGACGCGAGCGGCGGCAGCCTTGTCCGAGCCCTTTTCGCGCTTCTCACCGCCCTCAAGCGACGAGGCGGCGGCCACCGTGACGCCCTGGGCGTCGTCGATGATCTGGGCGTAGATGTTCTTGTCCGAACGGAAGACCGACAGACGCGGACGGCCGTTGGAGACGGCGCGAAGGCGGATGCGGTTGCGCTCGGCGCGGCGCTTGGCGGTTTGGCGAGGGGAAAGAGCCATGGCTTACTTCTTCTTGCCTTCCTTGCGGCGAACCTTCTCGCCGGCGTAGCGCACGCCCTTGCCCTTGTAGGGCTCCGGCGGACGAATGCGACGGATGCGCGCGGCGATCTCGCCGACCGCCTGCTTGTCGATGCCCGAGATCTTGATCTCGGTCTGCTTCGGCACGGCGAAGGTGATGCCCGCCGGCGGCGGCACGTCGACTTCATGGCTGAAGCCGAGCTGCATGGAGAGCGCCTGGCCCTTCATGGCAGCGCGGTAACCGACGCCGACCAGCTCGAGGGTTTCCTCGTAGCCTTGGGTGACGCCGACAACCATGTTGCTGACCAGCGTGCGGGACAGACCCCACATCGCCTGGGCGCGGGTGGTGTCAGCGCGCTTGGCGAGAACCAGTTCGGCGCCGTCCTGACGGACTTCGATCTCTTCAGCCACGGTCCAGGCGAGTTGACCCTTGGGGCCCTTCACCGTGACCGTCTGGCCGTCGATGGTCACCGTCACGCCGTTCGGGACGGGAACCGTCTTTTTTCCGATACGAGACATATTAGTAGACCCGGCAGAGCACTTCGCCGCCCACGTTCGCGTCACGCGCGGCCGTGTCCGACATGACGCCCTTCGGCGTCGACAGGATCGAGATCCCGAGACCGTTCTTCACGGGCTTCAGGTCCTTGATCGACGAATAGACGCGGCGGCCCGGCTTCGACACGCGGCTGATCTCAACGATCACGGGCTGGCCGTCGAAGTACTTCAGCTCCACCTCGAACTCGGGGAAGGCGCCGGGCTTCTGCACGAGGGAGTAGCCGCGGATGTAGCCTTCGTCCGCCAGGACGTCGAGGACGCGCGCGCGCATCTTCGAAGCCGGGGTCGAGACCTTGGAGCGACCACGCTGGGCCGCGTTCTTGATACGGGCGATCAGATCGCCGATGGGGTCGTTGACCATTGGGGACCCTCCTTACCAGCTCGACTTGACGAGGCCAGGGATCAGCCCGTGCGAACCAAGTTCGCGCAGGGAGACCCGGCTCATCTTCAGCTTGCGATAATAGGCGCGCGGACGGCCCGTGACTTCGCACCGGTTACGGATGCGGGTCTTGGACGAGTTGCGCGGCAGTTCCGCCAGCTTCAGTCGGGCTTCGAAACGTTCTTCGAGCGGCAGGCTCTCGTTGTTGGCGATAGCCTTCAGCGCATCGCGCTTGGCGGCATATTGCTTGACGAGGGCCTTGACCCGGTCGTTGCGGTTGACGGCGCTTTTCTTTGCCATGTGTCTGTTCCTTCCCGCCGCTTACGCTTGGACGAACGGGAACTGGAATTCCTTGAGGAGCGCGCGGGCCTCCTCGTCGGTCTTCGCAGTCGTGGCGACGATGATGTCCATGCCCCACATCTGATCGATCTGGTCATAGTTGATCTCGGGGAACACGATGTGTTCCTTCAGACCCATGGCGTAGTTGCCACGACCGTCGAACGAGGTGGGTTTCAGGCCCCGGAAGTCCTTCACGCGCGGCAGAGCGATCGTGATCAGACGGTCCAGGAATTCGTACATCTGGTCTTTGCGCAGGGTGACCTTGGCGCCGACAACCATGCCTTCACGCAGCTTGAAGCCGGCGATGGAGTTGCGGGCCTTGGTCGGCACCGGCTTTTGACCAGCGATCTTGGTGAGATCCGCGATGGCCGCCTGGACCTTCTTGGAATCCGTCACCGCCTCGCCGATCCCCATGTTCAGGACGATCTTGTCCAGCTTGGGAATCTGCATCTCGTTCGTGTAGCCGAACTGATCCTTCATCGCCTTGCGGATGCGCGCGCGATATTCGGTCTTCAGCCGGGGCTCGTAAGCTTGCTCAGCCATTGATCACCTCGCCGGTCGTCTTGGCGAACCGGACCTTCTTGTCGCCTTCGACGCGGAAGCCAACGCGGGTCGGCTTGCCCTTCGAGTCGACGAGCGCCACGTTCGACAGGTCGAGCGAGGCTTCCTTGTGCTTGATGCCGCCTTGCGGATCGTTCTGCGTCGGGCGGGTGTGACGCTGAACCATGTTCAGGCCTTCCACGACGACGCGGTTGTCCTTCGGCAGAACCTTCAGAACAGCGCCCTGACGGCCCTTGTCCTTGCCGGTCAGAATGACGACGCGGTCGCCCTTCTTGATCTTAGCGGCCATTACAGCACCTCAGGGGCGAGCGAGACGATCTTCATGTGGTTCTTGGCGCGCAGTTCGCGGGGAACCGGGCCAAAGATCCGCGTGCCGACGGGCTCGGACTGCTTGTTCACGATCACGGCGGCGTTCTTGTCGAACCGGATCACCGAACCGTCCTTGCGCTTGATGGCCTGGCTCGTGCGGACAACGATGGCTTGCAGCACATCGCCCTTCTTCACGCGGCCGCGCGGAATGGCTTCCTTCACGGAAACCACGATCTTGTCACCGACGCTGGCGTAACGACGCTTAGCGCCGCCCAGCACCTTGATGCACATGACCCGGCGGGCGCCGGAGTTGTCGGCGACGTCCAGGTTAGTTTGCATCTGGATCATAGGTTTTGACCCTTACGCTTGCTGGTCCGCGCCGCCCTTAGGCAGCACTTCCCAGGTCTTGGTTTTCGACTTAGGTGCGCACTCGATGATGCGAGCGACTTCGCCAGCCTTGTAGGCATTGGCTTCGTCATGCGCGTGATACTTCTTCGACCGGCGAACGGTCTTCTTGAGCACCGGGTGCAGGAAGGTACGTTCGACCTTCACAACCACGGTCTTGTCGCCCTTGTCGGAGACGACAACGCCCTCGAGAATTCTTTTCGGCATCTGTCCGTACTCCTCAGGCCTGAGCCTGCTTGGACTTCAGGACGGTCTTGATGCGCGCGATATCCTTGCGCACCTCACCGACCCGATGGGTCTTTTCGACCTGGCCCGTCGCCTTCTGGAAGCGCAGGTTGAACTGCTCTTTCTTCAGGTTCAGCAGCTCTTCGGCCAGCTGGTCGGGGGTCAGGCCCCGAACGTCTTCAATCTTCATCACGCGTGCTCCGCGACAGCGGCGTCGATGCGCGTGACGATGCGGGTCTTCACCGGAAGCTTCGCCGCGCCGAGGCGCAGGGCTTCACGGGCCACATCGTCCGGCACGCCGTCGATTTCGAACATGATCCGGCCCGGGTGGACGCGGGCGGCCCAGTATTCAACCGAGCCCTTACCCTTACCCATCCGCACTTCGGCCGGCTTGTCGGTGACCGGCAGGTCCGGGAAGATCCGGATCCAGACGCGGCCCTGACGCTTCATCTGGCGAGTGATCGCACGACGAGCGGCTTCGATCTGACGAGCGGTGATCCGCTCGGGCTCGACCGACTTCAGGCCATAGGAGCCGAAGTTCAGCGAGAAGCCGCCCTTGGCGGTCCCGTGAATCTTGCCCTTGAACTGCTTGCGGTACTTGGTCTTCTTGGGAGACAGCATGACTTAAACCTTAAGCGTTCTGCGCTTCACGCCGGTCGCGGCGCGGGCCACGGTCCGGACGATCGCCACGACCGCCGCCTTCGCCAGCCGGGCCGCTTTCGCTAGCCAGGCGCTTGTCGAGGGCCATCGGGTCGTGCTCGAGCACTTCACCTTTGAACACCCACACCTTCACACCGATGATGCCGTAGGTCGTCTTGGCTTCGGTGAAGCCGTAGTCGACGTCGGCGCGCAGGGTGTGCAGCGGCACGCGACCTTCGCGGTACCACTCCATGCGGGCGATTTCCGCGCCGCCGAGGCGGCCCGAGACGTTGATCCGCACGCCCTTGGCGCCCAGACGCATGGCCGACTGCATCGAACGCTTCATGGCGCGGCGGAAGGCCACGCGGCGCTCGAGCTGCTGGGCGATGTTCTCGGCGATCAGCTGCGCGTCGGTCTCCGGCTTGCGGATTTCGACGATGTTCAGGTGAACCTCGCCGCCCGTCAGGGCCGCGACGTCCTTGCGGAGCTTGTCGATGTCCGCACCCTTCTTGCCGATGATCACGCCAGGGCGCGCGGCATAGATGGTGATGCGGCACTTCTTGTGCGGACGCTCGATGACGATCCGCGAAACGCCGGCCTGGTACAGGCGCTGCTTCAGCACGCGACGGACGCGCAGGTCCTCGTGCAGGAGCTTGCCGTATTCCTGGCCGTCGGCGAACCAACGGCTGTCCCAGGTGCGGTTGATGCCGAGGCGAAGCCCGACCGGATTGATTTTCTGACCCATCAGGCGGCCTCACCCAGCTCGCGGACCACGATGGTGATCTCGCTGAACGGCTTTTCGATGCGCGACGCACGACCGCGGGCGCGGGCGGCGAAACGCTTCATGATCAGGTTCTTGCCCACGAAGGCCTCGGCGACGACCAGGTTGTCGATGTCGAGGTTGTGGTTGTTCTCGGCGTTCGAGATCGCGGAGTAGAGCGCCTTGCGCACATCCTTGGCGATGCGCTTGTGGCTGAACTCCAGCTCGTTGAGGGCGCGTTGCACCTTCAGGCCGCGGATCGACTGGGCCACCAGGTTCAGCTTGCGCGGGCTGGTGCGCAGGGTGCGAACCTTGCACATCGCCTCGATGCCTTGAAGCCGGCGGGCTTTCGCTTGCTTCGACATGGCTTACTTCCTCTTGGCCTTCTTGTCGGCCGCATGGCCCGGGAAGAAGCGCGTGGGAGCGAACTCGCCGAACTTCATGCCGACCATGTCTTCCGACACGAGCACGGGGACGTGCTTGAGGCCGTTGTGCACGCCGAACGTGAGACCCACGAACTGCGGCATGATGGTGGAGCGACGCGACCAGGTCTTGATCACGTCCTTGCGGCCGGACGACAGCGCCGCCTCGGCCTTCTTGAGCAGGTATCCGTCGACGAACGGACCTTTCCAGACAGAACGGGTCATGCCTTAGCGAGCCTTCTTCGCGTGGCGCGAGCGGATGATGAACTTATCCGTCGCCTTGTTGGTGCGGGTCTTCGAGCCCTTGGTCGGCTTGCCCCACGGAGTGACCGGGTGACGGCCGCCCGAGGTCTTGCCTTCACCGCCGCCGTGCGGGTGATCGACCGGGTTCATGGCGACGCCGCGAACGTGCGGGCGACGGCCCTTGTGACGGACGCGACCGGCCTTGCCCATGACCTCGTTCATGTGGTCGGGGTTCGACACGGCGCCGACGGTGGCGATGCAACCGTCCGGAACCATGCGCAGCTCGCCCGAGTTCAGGCGGATCTGCGCGTAGCCGGCGTCACGACCGACCAGCTGGGCGTAGGCGCCAGCCGCACGGGCGATCTGACCGCCCTTAAGCGGCTTCAGCTCGACGTTGTGAATGATCGTACCGATCGGCATGCCACGCAGCGGCATGGCGTTGCCCGGCTTCACGTCGGCCTTTTCAGAGGCGACGACCTGATCGCCGGCCTTCAGGCGTTGCGGGGCCAGGATGTAGGCCTTCTCGCCGTCGGCGTAGCTGATCAGCGCGATGAACGCGGAACGGTTCGGATCGTATTCCAGACGCTCGACCGTACCGACCACGTCGAACTTGCGACGCTTGAAGTCGATGATCCGGTACAGGCGCTTGGCGCCGCCGCCGCGGAAGCGGACGGCGATGCGACCGCCGCCGCCGCGACCGCCCGACTTGGTCAGGCCTTCGACGAGCGACTTTTCCGGACGGCCCTTGTGGAGCTCGGAACGGTCCACCAGGACCAGCTGACGCCGGCCCGGGGAAGTCGGGTTGTAATGCTTCAAGGCCATCGGATCAGAGCCCCGTGGTGATGTCGATGGACTGGCCTTCGGCCAGGGTCACGACAGCTTTCTTGACGTCGGAACGGCGACCCAGGATGCCGCGGAAACGCTTGGTCTTGCCCTTGGTGACCAGGGTGTTGACCTTGGTCACGTTGACCTTGAACAGCGCTTCGACCGCAGCAGCGATCTCGTCCTTGGAGGCGTCGGCGGCCACCTGGAAGACAACCTTGTTGTACTCGGACAGCAGGGTGGCCTTTTCGGTGATCACCGGCGACAGGATGGTGTCGTAGTGACGGGCGGTGGGTTGATCAGCCATTACGCAGCTTCCTTAGGCTGGAACCGCGCCTCGATGGCTTCCACCGCGTCCTTGGTCAGGACCAGCGTACGGCGGCGCAGGACGTCGTAGACGTTCAGGCCGGCGTTCGGCAGCACATCCACGTTCGGGATGTTGCGGGCCGCCAGGGCGAAGTTGTTGTCGACCTCGGCGCCGGCGATGACCAGGGCGTGGGTCACGCCGATCTTGCCGAGCTGGTCGCGCAGGGCGGCCGTCTTGACTTCCGTCAGGGCGACATTGTCCACGACGATGAGCGAGCCGGCCTTGGCCTTCGAGGACAGCGCATGGCGCAGGGCCAGGGCGCGGATCTTCTTGGGCAGGTCGAAGGCGTGGCTGCGGACCACGGGACCGTGGGCCTTGGCGCCGCCGACGAACTGGGCCGCACGGCGCGAACCGTGACGGGCGCCGCCGGTGCCCTTCTGCTTGTACATCTTCTTCGAGGTGCGGGAGACCTCGTTGCGGACCTGGATCTTGTGGTTCCCGGAGCGGCGCTTGGCCAGCTGCCAGGTCACGACGCGCTGCAGGATATCGCCGCGAATGTCTTCGATGCCGAAGATTTCGTCGGCCAGCTCGATCGAGCCGCCCTTCCCGCCGTCGAGCTTGATGACGTCGAGTTTCATTACGCTTGATCCCCAGCTTCGGTCGTTTCGGTCGCGGCCTCGGCGGCGACGTCTTCAACCGGCGCCTCTTCGGCAGCGGCTTCCACCGGAGCCGGCGCATCGCCAGCCTTGCGGAAGGCGCCCGGCGTCGGCAGATCGGCCGGAGCGGCGACCTTCACCGCGTCGCGAACCTTGACGAACGAGCCTTCCGCGCCCGGGACAGCGCCCTTGACGAGGATCAGGCCGCGCTCGACGTCGACACGCCAGACGGTGATGTTGAGGGTGGTGACGGTTTCCTGGCCGAGGTGACCAGCCATCTTCTTGCCGGGGAAGGTACGGCCGGGATCCTGACGGTTACCGGTCGAGCCGTGAGCCCGGTGCGACACCGACACGCCGTGCGTGGCGCGCATGCCGCCGAAGTTCCAGCGCTTCATGGCGCCGGCGAAACCCTTACCGACGGTGACGCCGGTGATGTCGATCTTCTGGCCGGGGACGAAGTGATCGGCGGTGAACTCAGCGCCCACATCGATCAGGTTGTCTTCGCTCACGCGGAACTCAGCCAGGGTGCGCTTCGGCTCGACCTCGCCCTTGGCGAAGTGACCACGCATGGCCTTGCTGGTGTTCTTGGCCTTCTTGGCTCCGGCGCCCAGTTGCAGGGCGACATAGCCATCCTTGTCCTTCGTGCGCTGGGCGACGACCTGGCAGCCTTCGAGGCTGAGCACGGTCACCGGGACGTGGGCGCCGGCTTCATCGAAGAAGCGCGCCATACCCAGCTTTTTGGCGATTACGCCGGTACGCATCGGATCAATCCCCTTAGAGCTTGATCTCGACGTCCACGCCGGCGGACAGGTCGAGCTTCATCAGCGCGTCCACAGTCTGCGGGGTGGGGTCGACGATATCGAGCACGCGCTTGTGCGTGCGGATTTCGAACTGTTCGCGCGACTTCTTGTCGACGTGCGGCGAACGGTTGACGGTGAATTTCTCAATGCGCGTCGGCAGCGGAATCGGGCCGCGCACGGTGGCGCCCGTCCTTTTGGCCGTGTTCACGATCTCGCGAGTGGAATGGTCCAGCACGCGGTGATCGAAGGCCTTGAGCCGGATGCGGATGTTCTGACGATCCATATCGCTCTTTTGTTTCCCTACAGGCAGTGCGCCCGCGTGATCTCGACCATTTCAAAGACCAGCCCGAATCCCCAGACGGAGATCCGTACGCGATAGTCCGCACATACGATTAGGGTGCTCGCCTCGGCGAAAACCCGCCCAGATCAATGACTTGCGCCGCGATCCAGGTCGTTTCTGCGAACCGCGTCTAGCGCCGAAGCACTACAGCCGGTAGGGAAAC
>Ga0255286_1000117_pt1 | contig 9874 bp, 8 predicted proteins | sample AtltaT_42_FD_183810 | JGI IMG/M metagenome (GOLD analysis project Ga0255286, IMG submission 183810) | Metatranscriptome of freshwater microbial communities from Altamaha River, Georgia, United States - Atl_Colum_RepA_8d (Metagenome... | ecosystem: Environmental > Aquatic > Freshwater > River...
AGCGGCCCTGCGCGATGTGCCCCGCATCGGGGCGGCGGTGGACATCGCCCCGCCCGTGCCCTCGGTCGGCCGTCGGCATCGCCGCAAGGAACTCGAGCAGAGCCATGTGTGTCTCGGTTCGATGGCCCTGCCGCAGTCGCACCCCGACCAGTACGCGGCGTATGCGCTCAACACCGTGCTCGGAGGCTCGATGAGCTCGCGACTGTTCCAGCGCGTGCGCGAGCAGCGCGGACTGGCCTATGCCGTATCGTCGGGTGTCACGTCCTATCGCGATGCCGGCGCCATCAGCATCTACGCGGGGTGTGCACACGAGGCGGTGCCCGAACTGGTCGATGTCGTACTCGGTGAACTGCGCGACCTGCGTGAGGTACCCGTGCCGGCCGACGAACTGCGGCGGGCCAAGGACCATCTCAAAGGGTCGCTGATGCTGGGGCTCGAAGGCACGTCGAGCCGGATGTCCCACCTGGCCCGGCAGGAAATCTACCGCGACACCACTGAATCGCTCGATGACATGCTGGCGGCCATCGAGCAGGTGCAGGCCGATGACGTGCAGCGGCTGGCCCGCGAATTTTTTGCCGAGGGCGCGGTGGCCAGCACCGTGCTGGGGGCAGGTTCTGAAGAGGAGTCTGAAGGATGATTCCGCGCTACACCCATCCCGAGATGGGGCGTATCTGGACGGAGCAGCGGCGCTACGAATCGTGGCTGCGCGTCGAAGTGGCGGCCGCCGAGGCCATGGCCGAGGTCGGCATGGTGCCGGTCGAGGCGGCACGCGACCTGCGCGAGCGCGGGGCATTCGATATCGCCCGCATCGAGGAAATCGAACAGACCACGCAGCACGATGTCATTGCGTTCACCACGGCCGTGGCCGAGAAGGTGGGGCCCTCCGCGCGGTGGCTGCATTTCGGGCTCACCTCGTCCGATGTCGTCGACACGGCGCAGGCGCTGCAGATGGTCGAAGCGTGTGACCTCATCCTGGTCAACCTGCGGGCGCTGGCCGAGGCCATCGATGTGCGGGCGCAGGAGCACCGGCACACGCCGATGATCGGCCGGACGCACGGGGTGCATGCCGAGCCGATGACCTTCGGTCTCAAGATGGCCATGTGGTACGCCGAGGTGCAGCGCGACATCATCCGCGTGGCACGCGCGCGTGACGCGGTGCGCGTCGGCAAGATTTCCGGCGCGGTCGGGACGTTCGCCCACCTCGACCCGTCGATTGAAGCGGCCGTCTGTGCGCGGCTCCAGCTGGTGCCGGCACCGATTTCCTCGCAGGTCATTCAACGCGACCGCCACGCCGAACTGCTGACGGCGCTGGCCATCACCGCGGCCTCGCTCGAGAAGTTCGCCCTGGAAATCCGCGGCCTGCAGAAGACGGAAATCGGCGAGGTGGAAGAGCCGTTCCGCAAGGGCCAGAAGGGCTCGTCGGCCATGCCGCACAAGCGCAACCCCATCGGGTGCGAGCAGGTCGTGGGGCTGGCACGGCTCATCCGCGCCAATGCCATGGCGGCGCTCGAAAATGTGGCGCTCTGGCACGAGCGCGACATCTCGCATTCGTCGGTCGAGCGCGTCATTCTGCCGGACAGCTTCATTGCGCTCGACCACATGCTCCGGCGCTTCACGCGCATCGTGGCCGGCATGGTGGTGTATCCCGACCGGATGCGCGAGAATCTCAACCGGTCGCGCGGGGTCGTGTTTTCGGGGCAGGTGCTGCTCGAACTGGCGCGGCGCGGCGTGTCGCGTGAGCAGGCCTACGAGTGGGTGCAGCGTAACGCCATGCAGGCCTTCCACGAGCAGCGCGACTTCAAGGCCCTGCTGCTGGCCGATGCCGATATCATGGCGCAGTTGACGCCGGCAGATGTCGACAGCGCGTTTGACCTGGCGGTGCAGTTGCGGAATGTGGACGCCATCTTCAGCCGCGTCTTTACGGGGAGTCACTGAAATCATGCGAGCGCGTGTCTACGTCACCCTGAAACCGTCGGTGTTCGACCCCCAGGGGCGGGTCGTGGCCGACGCCCTCACCACGCTGGGCTATGACGATGTGCAGGATGTCCGTCAGGGCAAGTACTTCGACCTCGACGTGCACGGCACCGATGCCGAGCAGGTGCGGGCCCGCGTGACCGAGATGGCCAGCCGCCTGCTGGCCAATCCCGTGATCGAGAGCTACCGCGTCGAGGTGCTTGCGTGACAGTTGCTGTCGTGGTGTTCCCGGGGTCGAACTCGGATGTCGATGCCCAGCACGCCGTGCGCGTCGCCGGAGCCGAGGCCACGCTGGTCTGGCACAAGGACACCGACCTCGGCGATGCCCAGGCGGTCATTCTGCCTGGCGGATTTGCCCACGGCGATTATCTGCGCACGGGGGCCATTGCACGTTTTTCTCCGATCATGAGCGCCGTGCGCGCCTTCGCCGACCGCGGAGGCCCGGTGCTGGGCATCTGCAACGGGTTCCAGGTGCTGCTCGAGGCCGGACTGCTGCCCGGAGCCATGGTGCGGAATCGCGATATCAAGTTCGTGTCGCGCCTGGTGCCAGTGCGCGTCGAACAGGCGGACACGCCCTTTACGGCCGGTTGTCGTCAGGGACAGGTGCTGCACCTGCCCATCGCGCACGGCGAAGGCAACTTCACCGCTGACGCCGACACGATTGCGGCCCTCGAGGCGAACCGCCAGGTCATCTTCCGGTATGTGGATGCCGACGGCGAGGCGAGCGCACCTGGCAACCCCAACGGGTCGGTCCACAACATCGCCGGCATCTGCAATGCCACCCGTAATGTCGTCGGGCTGATGCCCCATCCCGAGCGTGCCTGTGAGGCTGCACTGGGCAGCGCCGATGGCCTCGCCCTGCTGTCGTCGCTCGTCCATCATCTCGGGGCCTCTTCTTCACGGTAAGCCGACTCGCATGTCTGTCATCGACGCCGCCGTCCTCGAACGTCATGGGCTGAAGCCCGACGAATACGCGCGCATTCTTGAGCTGATGGGCCGCGAGCCCAATCTGCTGGAGCTGGGCCTGTTCTCGGTCATGTGGTCCGAGCACTGCAGCTACAAGAGTTCCCGGGTGCATCTGAAGACCCTGCCGACCACCGGCCCACGTGTGGTGCAGGGCCCGGGCGAAAATGCCGGGGCGGTCGACATCGGCGACGGGCTCTGCGCGGTGTTCAAGATCGAGTCGCACAACCACCCGTCATTCATCGAACCCTACCAGGGGGCGGCGACAGGGGTGGGCGGCATCATCCGCGACATCTTCACCATGGGGGCCCGGCCCATCGGGTTGCTCAATGCCTTGCGGTTCGGTGCCCTGGACACCGCGTTGGCCAGGCGAATCTTTGAAGGAGTGGTCGCCGGAGTCGGCGGCTACGGCAACAGCATCGGCATTCCCACCATCGGTGGCGAAATTGTGTTCGATGCCGCCTATGCCGGGAATCCTCTGGTGAACGTGCTGTGCCTCGGCACGGCCCACCGACGCGACATCATCAAGGGAGCGGCGCGAGGCGCTGGCAATCCCGTGTTCTATGTGGGCGCACGGACCGGCCGCGACGGCATTCACGGCGCCACGATGGCGTCGGCCGAGTTTGACGAGTCCTCGGCCGAGAAGCGTCCGGCGGTGCAGGTGGGTGACCCCTTCATGGAGAAGCTCCTGATGGAAGCCTGCCTCGAGGTGATGCAGACCGGTGCACTCGTGGGCATTCAGGACATGGGGGCGGCTGGTCTCAGCTGCGCCACCTCGGAAATGGGGTCACGAGGCGGACACGGCATGGACGTCGATGTGATGCACGTGCCGCAGCGCGAATCCGGCATGACGCCGTACGAAATCATGCTGTCGGAGTCGCAGGAACGCATGCTCATGGTGGTGCACCGCGGCCGTGAAGCTGAGGTGGAGGCCATCTTCAGGAAGTGGGACTTGCACGCCGTGCAGGTCGGGGTGGTCACCGAGGGCGACCGTCTGCGCATTTTCGACCACGGCACGCTCGTGGCCGACCTGCCAAACCGGGCGCTCACCGACGAGGCCCCGGTGTATCACCGACCCATGCAGCGGCCGTCGTGGCAGGACGAGGTCCAGCAGCTCGACCTGTCGGCGCTGGCTCCGGCACCGGCCGCGGCCGCCTTCGACACCCTGCTGGTGACGCCCACCATCGCCAGCAAACGCTGGGCCTATCAGCAGTATGACCACAGTGTGGGCACCAACACGATTGCGCAGCCAGGTCTGACCGCGGCCGTCGCGCGCGTGAAGGGTACCCCCGTGGGACTGGCCGTGTCGGTCGATGGCAATGGACGTTATGGCTATCTGAATCCACACAGGGGCGGCATGCTGGCCGTGGCCGAGGCCGCCCGCAACGTCGCGTGCACCGGGGCGACGCCCATCGGGGCGACCAACAACCTGAACTTCGGCAATCCCGAACGCCCCGAAATCATGTGGCAATTCGGCGAGGCCGTGCGCGGCATCGGTGATGCCTGTCGCGCCCTCGAGGTGCCCATCACCGGTGGCAATGTCAGCCTCTACAACGAGACGGAAGGTCGGGCCATCTACCCGACGCCGGTCCTTGGGGTCCTGGGTCTGCTCGAACAGGCCGACCGGGTGTGCACCCGCACGTTCAAGCAGGCGGGCGATGTGGTGATGGTGCTCGGAGACAATCTGGCCGAACTGGGTGGGAGCGAATATCTGGCCCAGATGCACGGCCTGGTTCGGGGCGATGCCCCGGCGCTCGACCTGGCGGCCGAGCGTGCCCTCCAGCAGCTCGTGGTCAGGCTCATCGGTGACGGACTCCTGCACTCGGCGCACGACTGTGCCGAGGGCGGCATTGCCGTGACCCTGGCCGAGTGCACCTTCGACTCCGGAGGAATCGGTGTGACGGCCGACCTGCCGGCCGCGGGCGCCCCGGGTGCGTTTCAGCCGGTCGCCACACTCTTCGGCGAGTCGGCCTCGCGCATTGTGGTGTCGGTGGCCCCGGGGCAGGCCGATGCGGTGCGTGCCGCTGCACGCGAGGCCGGTGTGCCGGTGACGGTCATTGGCTCCACCGGGGGCCGCGTGATTGCCCTCGCGGTCGGCGGTCAACCACAGGTGCATCGCGAGGTCGCGGCGGCCGAGGCGGCCTGGGCGACGGCCATCGGCGACCGGATGCGGCGACGGCCGCCCACCCGCGAGGGTGCCACGGAGTAGCCATGCTCGACAAACTGCACGACGAATGCGGGGTGTTCGGCATCCACGGCCATGCCGAGGCAGCCAAGCTCACCTATCTCGGACTCTATGCGCTGCAGCATCGAGGACAGGAAAGTGCTGGCATCGCAGCGGCCGACGGCGTGCGCGTGCGTGTCACGCGGCAGATGGGCTACGTGGCCGACATCTTCGATGAGGCCACGCTCGCCGGCCTGACCGGACACATTGCCGTCGGGCACACCCGCTACTCCACCGCAGGCGACAGCCACGTGGTGAACGCGCAGCCCCTCAGCATCGATTGCATCCATGGACCCGTGGCCATCGCGCACAACGGCAACATCGTGAACGCGAATGAGATTCGCGATCGACTGGTGCGCGCCGGGTCCATTTTCCAGAGCAGCAGCGACACCGAGGTCGTGCTGCATCTGCACGCCCGGTCCCAGGCCGGCAGCGCCGTCGATGCACTCATCGAGGCGGTGACCCAACTGACCGGGGCCTTCTCGTTCGTGCTGACCACCGCCACGCAGATGATTGCGGTGCGAGATCCCCATGGCTTCCGGCCGCTGGCCCTGGGGCGGCTCGACGGCGCGTGGGTGGTGTCATCGGAGACCTGCGCACTCGACCTGATCGGCGCAACCTATGTGCGCGATGTGGAACCCGGTGAGGTGCTTGTGGTTGAGGAGTCGGGCCTGCGCTCGGTCCGGCCGTTTCCCCAGGCGCCGCTGGCGCACTGTGTCTTCGAGCACGTGTATTTTGCGCGGCCCGACAGCGATGTCTTCGGGCGCAGCGTGAACGAATCGCGCATGGCCTTCGGCCGGCAGCTCGCCCGTGAAAGCGGCGTGCCTGCCGATGTCGTTGTGCCCATTCCCGATTCAGGGGTCTGCGCGGCCACGGGCTATGCGGAAGAGGCGGGCCTGCCCATGCGGCTCGGGCTCATCCGCAATCACTATGTGGGGCGCACGTTCATCGAACCCGCGCAGGCGATTCGTCACTTCGGCGTGAAGGTCAAACTCAACCCCGTGCGCAGTGTGCTCGAAGGGCGCCGCGTGGTCCTGATCGACGATTCCATCGTCCGGGGGACGACCAGTCGGAAGATCGTCAAGATGGTGCGCGCCGCGGGAGCCGCCGAGGTGCACATGCGCATCAGTTGCCCTCCGACGGTGTCGCCGTGCTTTTACGGCGTCGACACACCGCAGCGCAGCGAGCTGATCGCTGCCACACACTCACTGGACGAGATTCGTCGGTACATTGGCGCCGATTCTCTGGCCTATCTCAGCCTCGACGGCCTGTTGGCCTCGGTCGGCGACCGAGGTGCGTCCTACTGCACCTCGTGCTACACCGGCAGGTATCCCGTGGCGTTTCCCAGTGACCAGGTGTCCTATCTGCAACTCACGCTCAAGCCCGCAGACGGGGGGACGGACGCATCCCGTGAGGCCTCTCCAGAGACCGTGGGCTGACCGTCGGCACCGCCAGGTGCTGCTGGTCGTCATCGTTGTGGTGTCGATCCTGGCATCCCGAACGGCAGGGCAGGAGCGGGGTCCGCAGACGCCGCCGCCTGATCTGGCGATGGCCGTGACGCGCCTGGGCAGTCTCGACTTTCCCGAGCGCATGCAGGCCGCCCGCGTCGTGCGCCGGACGGACGCGACCAGCGTCGTGCCGGCCCTGTTGCAGGCTGCACGCGAGCATGCCGATGGCTACGTGCGGTTCCGGGCGCTGGTGCTGCTGACCGGCTTTACTGACCCGCGCATCGCCGACGTGATGCTGGACGCGGCAGCCTCATCGAACGATCGACTGCGCGAGGTGGCGTTCGGATACTTTGAGCAGCATCCCGACGCCGCGCTGGCGCCACGCTGGCTGACGGCCCTTGATGGGGAAACCGGCGAGTTCGTGCGTCCGGCGCTCGTGCGGGCCCTCGCGGCCGTCGCGTCCAGCCAACCGGAGGCACGGGCGGCACTCATTCGGGATGCCGGACGCGGCGTCGATTACTTCAGAAGTACCGTCATCGAGGCCCTCGGCGACTACCGCATTGGTGAGGCGGTGCCGACGCTGCTGGACATGGCCACGCGCGAAGGCCCCTTGCAGGACGATGCCATCCTGGCGCTCGGGCGGATCGGCGACCGAGGGGCGCTCCGGACGCTGGCGGCCCTGCAGCGGACGGGACCGGAGACCTTGCAGCCCACGCTGGCCGCCGCGTTCTGCCTCCTTGAGCAGAACTGCGACCGTCACATTCAGTATCTGCGGGACGTGCTGGGGTTCGCCGAAGGCCGCACGGGCTATCAGGAACTGCTGCGCGCCGCGGCGGCCGGTCTGGGTGCCCTCGGAGCCGCCGGTCGAACCGAGGCATTGACTGCCCTGCTGGCCGCGGGCATTCCCAGTCGACAGGACGCGCTGCGGGCCCCTGCCGCGCTCGCGCTGGGACTGGTGGCCCTCCGTGACACGCCGCTGGTGATTGCGACGCTGGAATCACACGCGGACCGGGCCGAAGCCATTCGGCTGCTGGCCGAGGGCTTCGACATGCTCGAGGAAGACCTCGAGGAAGAACGCTTCTATGTGGCGGTGCGCCGGTCGTACTGGTCGGCACCTGAGGGATCGGTGCGGCGTGCGGTGTGTGACGAACTCATCCGCAGGCTGGAGTTCTAGAGCAGAGGTGGCATGGACTACAAGTCTTCCGGTGTGAATATCGACGCCGGCAACGAAACAGTGCGTCGTATCAAGGGACTGGCCCGTGCGACGTTCACGCCGGGCGTGCTGTCGGACATCGGGTCGTTCGGTGGCTTGTTCTCCCTCGGTACGGGCTGGCGCGACCCCGTTCTGGTGTCGAGCGCCGACGGCGTCGGTACCAAGCTGAAGCTTGCCTTCATGACCGGCCGACACACCACCATTGGTGTCGATCTGGTGAATCACTGCGTGAACGACATCCTGGTGCAGGGGGCGGTGCCGCTGTTCTTCCTGGATTACCTGGCCACCGGGGCCCTGTCGCCGGATGTCGCTGAACAGATCGTTGCCGGACTGGCGCAGGCGTGCCGCGAAAATGGTTGTGCGCTGCTCGGCGGAGAAACGGCGGAAATGCCCGGATTCTACGCGGCCGGGGAATACGACGTCGCCGGGTTCATCGTCGGGGCGGTGGAGCGTGACCACCTCATCACGGGGAACCGCCTGGTGGCAGGCGACGTGTTGGTCGCGGTGCCCTCCTCCGGCCTGCACACCAACGGATATTCGCTGGCTCGCCGGATTGTGTTCGAGCATCTGGGCCTGCACGTCGACCAGCACGTGGACGCTCTGGGCGAGACCCCGGGCGAGGCCCTGCTGCGGCCCCACCGCAGCTATCTGCCCCTCATGCGGCCGCTGCTGGCCACTGGTCGAGTGAAAGGGATGGCTCACATCACCGGAGGGGGCGTCACAGACAACCTCCCGCGCATTTTGCCTGCCGGCACGCAGGCGCGCATCGATCGGTCGTCCTGGGACGTCCCGCCACTGTTCCGCTGGCTGGGAGACGCAGGCGAGGTTCCGGTCGATGACCAGTGGCGGTCGTTCAACATGGGAATGGGACTCATCGTGGCCGTCGCCGCAGCGGATACCGACTGGCTGCTCGGTGCCCTGAAGGCCTCGGGCGATACCGGTGCCCGGATCGTCGGAGGCATCGAAGCCGGCGAGCCGTCCGTTCGTTACGCCTGATGATGACCCTCGGAGTGCTGATCTCGGGCCGCGGCTCGAACCTGCAGGCCATTCTGCGCGCCATCGCCGACGGGCGGTTGCCGGCGCGCGTGGCGGTCGTCATTTCCAACGTCGAGGACGCGGCTGGCCTTGCCCATGCTGAAGCCGCGGGCGTGCCGACGGCTGTCATCAGCCACCGAGGCTGGCCGTCACGGGAGGCCTACGACGCGCAACTGGTCAGTGTGCTGCGTGAGCACGGTGTGGAACTGGTCTGCCTGGCAGGCTTCATGCGGCGGCTCACGCCGGTGCTGATCGACGCGTTTCCAGACCGCGTGCTCAATGTGCATCCCTCCCTGCTGCCATCCTTTCCAGGTGTCGATGCCCAGCGCCAGGCCCTTGAGCATGGCGTGCGCGTGGCTGGATGCACTGTGCACCTTGTGACGCCCACCATTGATGCCGGACCCATTGTCCTGCAAACCTGTGTGCCGGTGGCCGACGACGATACGGTCGAGACGCTGGCCTCCCGCATTCTCGACGCCGAGCATCGGCTGTATCCCGAGGCCATCCGTCTCGTCGGCGCCGGACTCGGTCGGGTGGAGGGGCGGCGATGGGTCCGTGCGGCCCCGCAGGCGACGGAATCAGGTGTGCGCGACCGGCGCTGAGCGCAACGTCACCACGCTGACATCCGGGGGACAATTCACCCGGACGGGAAGATAGACCGTCCCGAGTCCCCGGCTGACGCACACCTGCGCGTGCCCATGCGTGGCGACGCCGGACAGGACCGGGAACTTCCGTCCTACCACCGCCCCGACACCGGGAAGCAGGACCTGGCCCCCGTGGGTGTGACCCGACAACACCAGCGGAATGCCGAAGCGGTCGGCCTCCATGACCCGCCGTGGATCGTGTGCGAGCAGTACCGACAACGGGGCGGCCTCCTCCAGCACCGGCGCCAGCTCCTGCGTGCGGCGCGTCCAGAACCTCAGGCCTGCGATGTCCAGCGCCTCGCCGCGTACGGTCAGTCGCGTGCGGTCGTCGCGCAGCAGCGTCAGCCCCGCCCGCTTCATCGCCGAGGCCGTG
>Ga0255286_1000118_pt1 | contig 9846 bp, 10 predicted proteins | sample AtltaT_42_FD_183810 | JGI IMG/M metagenome (GOLD analysis project Ga0255286, IMG submission 183810) | Metatranscriptome of freshwater microbial communities from Altamaha River, Georgia, United States - Atl_Colum_RepA_8d (Metagenome... | ecosystem: Environmental > Aquatic > Freshwater > River...
GATTTTGTTGCTGGCCCAGGCCGGTGTTCCCTTTACTGCCGGCTTTTTCGCCAAGTTCTATGCGATCACCTCGGCGGTCAATGCTCATGCCACGCCCTTGGCCATTGTGGCCATGGTTTCGGCGGTTATTTCCGCCTTTTTGTACCTGCGCATCATCGTGGCGATGTTCATGTCCGGTGGCGATGACGGCGATGATGGCCCCGTGCCGGAACGCTCAACCCATATTCGAGTGCCATTCGCAGCCGGTTTGGCGCTTACGCTGTGCGTTCTCGCCACGGTGGGCTTCGGGCTTTTCCCAGATCTTCTGGTCAAACCATCGAATGACGGCAAGCCAGTTGTAGTGCAGTTTGATCGGAACCAGGGCGCTGCCCTCGGATCCACCACGACGGGGCAATAGTCCCGCAAGATTTACCCAAAGTGTTTTCTGAACAAGGATTTCATGACGTGTTTGGCCCTTCTGTAGTGTCCGGAAGCAATGACTGAGTATTCCGATTTCGTTCGTCAGTATCTGACGGTCGCGATTTTCGCGGGCGTGGGCTTTGGCTTGGGCGCGGGCTTGTTGGCGCTGGGAAAGATCTTCCGTCCTAACCGTCCCCAAGAACAGAAATATCTCACCTACGAATCCGGTGTTGATCCGGTGGGTACGGGCTGGTCGCAAAGCCAAATTCGTTACTACATCTATGCGCTTCTTTTTGTTTTGTTTGATGTTGAAGCGGTGTTTATTTTTCCGTGGGCCACGCGCTTAGAAACGTATGGAACGTTTGGTCTTATTGAAATGTTGATCTTCGTGGCGATCTTGGCCCTTGGACTCCTATACGCCTGGCGCAAGAAGGTATTGAAATGGGCTTAGTCGAAAGCGGCAAGTTGCCAAAACCTTTGGCCAAACTGCTGAACATCTCTCGCAAATATTCAATTTGGGCCTATCAATGGGGCTTGGCTTGTTGCGCCATTGAAATGGGTGCGGCGTTTGCGTCGCCTCGTTATGACGTCATGCGACTCGGAGTTATTCCTTTTCCGGCTAGTCCGCGTCAAGCCGATCTAGTTGTTATTGCCGGAACGGTTACCGACAAATTGGCACCGGCAGTTGTACGTCTTTACGAACAAATGCCTGATCCCAAATACGTCATCTCCATGGGATCGTGCGCTAACTGTGGCGGCCCTTACTGGGATTCATACTCAGTAACAAAGGGCGTTGATCAACTAATTCCAGTTGATGTGTATGTGCCGGGTTGTCCGCCACGTCCTGAAGCTTTGCTTGAGGGAATCATCCTTTTACAAGAGCGCATTGCCCACGAGGACATGGCCGAGCGTTGGAAGGGTGAGCCAATTGTCGTCAGCTGATACTGAAACGGCCGAAGCACCGGCAATTGATGAAGTTCGTAATGACGTGCTTGCTGCGTTTAGCGCGCGTCTAGGTGACGGCATTGTTGGTTCACATATTCAACCTGGTCATGATCTTTGGATTCGCGTTTCACGCGATTCATGGGCCGCCACTGCCGAAGCCGCAAAGCAACTCGGTTACACATTCTTTGACTTCCTTTCGGCTATCGATTGGATGCCATCGCCCTTTGGTCGCGATATGGATGCACAGGAAGACATCGTTGTTTCCGGTGCCCAAGCAAAAGAACCGCAACCAATGATGCAGGGTTATGCCGGCGGTGAAACTCGTTTCCAAGTTTTGGCTCGTTTGTATTCGATCAACGCCAAGATGGGCGTCACCTTTAAAGCCGATCTTCCCGATAGCGATCTTTCTATTGCAACATGGTCGAACACTTTTGCCGGTGCCAATTGGCATGAGCGTGAAGCGAAGGAAATGTTTGGCATCAACTTTGTTGGTCATCCCAATTTGATCAACATGTATTTGCCGACCGATTTCCAAGGCCATCCACTACGCAAAGACTTCCCGCTTTTGGCTCGTCGTGTGCGTCCGTGGCCGGGAATTGTTGATGTCGAACCAATGCCTGGTGTTGGCGATGATGAGGAAGGAGAGGGCGAATGACCACAATCGACGAACCTCAATCAGTTGCTGACTTAGCCGCGAGCGCAACTGACAATCGCGTCAACCTTGATTTTGAAACTGAGGGCATGACTCTCAACATGGGTCCGCAGCATCCGGCCACCCATGGCACGTTACGTATTGTCGCCAAACTCGATGGTGAACAAGTTGTTTCCGCCGAACCGGTTTGCGGTTACATGCACCGCGGCTACGAAAAACTCACCGAAGTTCGTACCTATCCGCAAATCAATGCGCTCATTAACCGCATTGACTGGTTAGGAAGTTTTGCCAACGAAGTTCCATTTATTTTGGCGGCAGAACGGTTAATGGGTGTTGAAGCACCACCGCGTGCGCAATGGATTCGCACAATTCTTTTTGAAATGTCGCGCGTCGCCAATATTTCTTTGTTCCTCGGCGACTTTGGTTTGCAACTTGGCGGTATGACCGCAGGTTTCTACGCCTTCCGCGATCGTGAATGGGTACTTAACCAAATCGAAGCCGTAACGGGTGGTCGTTTCCATCCAAACTTCGATCGCATTGGTGGATTGAAAGACGATCTCCCGAAGGGTTGGATCGCCGATACCCATGTCGCGATGGATCGTCTCTTAGCGTTTTGCGATGAGATGGAAGATCTCTTAGTCGGCAACGAAATTTTCCAATCACGTACTCGCGGTATCGGAGTTATTCCCGAAGACATCGCGCTTTCGTACGGATTATCTGGTGCCAACTTGCGTGCATCGGGTGTCGATTGGGACTTACGTCGTGATGGATGTCCTGAAGGTTTGGTCTACGACAAAATTGACTGGAAAGTTTGGACACATCCGGACGGCGATTGTTTCGCTCGTACTTGGGTGCGCTTACAAGAAACGCGTGAAGCGGCAAAGATTGTGAAGCAACTTTTGGACACCATTCCTTCGGGACCAGTGATGGCCAAAGTTCCCCGCATCATCAAAGTGCCCGAAGGCGAAGCGTATGTGGCCTGCGAAAACCCGTTAGGGGAGATGGGTTACTACGTCGTTTCGAAGGGTGACTTAGTTCCGTTCCGGGTAAAGATTCGCTCGGCGTCGTTCAACAATATTTCTGTAATTCCGTGGGTTGCTCGGGGCGCGTATGTGCCGGATCTCATTTCGATCCTCGGAAGTTTGTATTTCATCTTGGGGGACATCGATCGATGAGCCTTCTGTTTGCTGCTTTTGATCCGCCTTATTGGTTGGCGACCGTCATCAAAGTTTTGGTGATTAGTGCTGTCGTTCCCACCACGGCGTTAATTCTCGGCATGGTCTTTTTGTTCAAGATCATGTCGTGGATGCAAAGTCGTCTTGGTCCGCAAGAAGCCGGACCGCGCGGCACCTTGCAACTTTTGGCTGACGGCGTGAAGTTCTTACAAAAAGAAGACATTGCTCCGAATGGTGCCGATCGCTGGGTGTTCAAAGTTGCACCGTTAGTGGTGTTGGCCTCGACGTTGTTGTTGTACGTCGCATTGCCGGCGTCGATGCATCTAGTTGTTGAAGATCTTGACGTTGGTGTCTATTACGTCTTAGCGGTTTCATCGCTTTCGGTCATTGGTGTGTTGATGGCCGGTTGGGCTTCGGCCAACAAGTACTCACTTATGGGTGGTCTGCGCGCGGCTGGTCAGTTAATTGCGTACGAATTGCCGATGGTGTTGGCCGTCATTGGTGTTGTCATCCAAGCCGGAACACTGAGCCTTAACGGCATTGTCTTGGCGCAAAACGATGGAACGATTTTTGGCTGGGGCGGAATTGGTTTTCCATACATCCTCACGCAGTTCTTAGGTTTCATCATTTTCATCGCTGCGGTTCAAGCCGAACTCACACAGCCGCCATTCGATATGCCGGTGGCTGAATCAGAAATCGTTTCGGGTTATCAAGTTGAATACACCGGCTTCCGTTTCTTGATTTTCTTCTTGGCCGAATTCGCAACGGCATTCGTTTTCGCCGGTATTGCCGCCGTGTTGTTCTTGGGCGGCTGGGCCGTTCCGTGGCTCGATGCTTCAAGCGATTGGTATTACGTCTTAGGACCAATCGTGTTGTTCGCCAAGGTGATGTTGGTTTCCTTCATCATCTTCTGGGTTCGCTTCACTTACCCACGCTTCCGTGAAGATCAGTTACAGAGTTTTGCGTGGAAAGTTCTTATTCCGTTGGCGCTGATCAACATTGTGATCACCGGCGTTCTTAAGGTGGTTCTCTAATGGCTCCCAAAGTTCCCGGCTTAATCAAAGGTCTTGGTGTCACTTTCGGGGAAATGGTGAAAACCCTGAAAGACGGTCCGCAGACCACTCGTTACCCGCATGAACGCGAGGAGCCCGCTCCGCGTGCTCGTGGTGTGATTGCGTTACACGAGGAAAACTGCACGGCCTGCATGCTTTGTGCCCGCGAATGTCCGGATTGGTGCATCTTCATTGAGGCGCATAAGTACCTCGCCCCACCGCGACGTGAGGGTGGCAAGCCGCGCCAAAAGAATGCGCTCGATCGTTTCGATATTGATTTTTCGTTATGTATGTACTGCGGTATTTGCGTCGAGGTTTGTCCGTTTGAAGCGCTCTTCTGGAGCCCGGAACACGAATACTCCGAAGTGCGTATTGCTGATCTCTTACATGACAAGACTCGTCTTGATCAGTGGATGCAAACCGTTCCCGAATTCGAAGCATACGAAGCGGGCGCCGAAGTGAAAGCCAAGAAGGTTCCCCGATGATTCTTGGTCTCATGGTTGCGCAGAACATTGCGTTCTACATCATTGCGGCGTTAATCGTTTTCGGTGCGCTGCGCGTGGTGACCTGCCGCAACATCATGCACGCCGCCCTTTGGCTGGTTCTTGTTTTGGCCGGCGTTGCCGCGCAATTCATTTTGTTGGCCTCTGAGTTCGTGGCCATCACACAGGTGCTGGTGTATCTGGGTGCGATCATCGTGTTGTTCTTGTTCGGCATCATGCTCACACGCGCGGGCACCACCGACAGCGATGAACTCGATAACAAACGTCCAATGAAAATCGGCGCGGCCGTCATTGGTGTTTTATTGGCCGGTCTCATGGGCTATTCACTCTGGGACGGATTCAGCGACACTGAATTTGGCGACATCGTTGTGCAACGCACCGCCGAGGTAAGTGACTCGATCTTCTCTTCGTACTTGCTACCGTTCGAAGTCTTGTCGGTTCTGTTGTTAGCTGCGCTTATTGGCGCCATCGTTTTGGCTCGGAGGGATTGATGTTTCTCAACCAGTTCCTCTTCTTAGGTGCCATTCTTTTCTGCATCGGCGTTTACGGCGTTATCGCTCGTAAAAACGGTGTGTTAGTGCTGATGTCGATCGAATTGATTTTGAATTCGGTCAACATCAACTTGGTTGCGTTCGGCACGTATTGGAATACCACCGATATGGCCAATCTTTCCGGCCAGGTTTTTGCTCTATTCGTCATTGCAGTTGCTGCGGCGGAAGTTGGTGTCGGTTTGGCACTTGTTCTTCTCATCCATCGCAATCGCCAGAGCATCGACATCGATGATGTCGACATGTTGAAGGGCTGATCGCTGTGATCATTGACAAGATCTGGATCGTCCCTGCCCTGATGGCGCTTTCGTTTTTGCTGATTCTGTTTTTCGGCAAGCGTTTAGGTCATCGGGCTACTGCAGGAATTGGCATTTTTGCCGTTTCGATCTGCCTCATCCTTTCGGTTGTCGCCGCCGGTCAATGGATTAACCGCGTTAATCATCCGCCCACTGGCGAAGCGTTAGCGGCCGACATCGTGCAAGCGAACGGCTTAACTCCCCAGACGGGAGCCAATATCGTTGGCGAAGCAATTGGCGCTACCACTGAATCAGGCGAAACCGTTGATTCGCATTCCGAAAGCGCCGGCGAGCACTCGACGGATGAAAAGCATTCCGAAGAAGGACATTCATCTGTTCCGCCGGTAGTTCGATCGGTGACATGGTTCCAAGCCGGTGGAATTAACTTCGAGATTGGCACGCTGGTAGATGGTCTTTCGGTGATGATGCTCATCACGGTCTGCGTCATTTCATTGTTGGTGCATATCTATTCAACGGAATATCTGCGTGGCGATATCCGGTTTACGCATTACTACGCATTCCTTTCGTTGTTCACCGCTTCAATGTTGTTCTACGTCCTTTCCTCCAACACATTGCAGATGTTGGTGGGTTGGGAACTTGTCGGTGTCTGTTCGTTCGCGCTCATTGGGCATTGGTGGGAAGAGAAGAAGAACACCGATGCGGCGTTAAAAGCCTTCCTTACAAACCGCGTCGGCGATGTTGGTTTGATCTTGGGCGTCATCATCACGTTCTTTGCTGCCGGTGGCACATCGTTCAACGTGTTGCATATCAACGAGTACGCGCTTTCGCCGCAAGTTAATTCGACGTTGTTATTAGTAGGCGCACTTTGTTTGTTCGCTGGCGTTACGTCAAAGTCGGGTCAGTTCCCACTGCATACCTGGTTGCCCGACGCTATGGCCGGACCAACTCCAGTGTCGGCACTTATTCACGCCGCCACCATGGTTGTTGCTGGTGTCTATTTGATTGCACGTCTTTATGCCGTGTTCTTTAGTGGCCTAGCAATCGGCTCGAGTTCGTTCCATTACGTTGCCTTCATCGGCGGTTTCACCACCATCATCGGTGGATTGTTGGCATTCGCACAGCACGATCTAAAGAAAGTGTTGGCGTATTCCACGATTTCGCAGTTGGGCTACATGGTGATGGCTCTTGGTGTTGGTGCATGGACGGCTGGTGTGTTCCATTTGTTCACCCACGCATTCTTCAAAGCCTGTTTGTTCCTCGGCGCTGGCTCAGTGAGTCATGCCTGTCATCACACATTTGATATGCGTGAGATGGGTGGCTTGCGCAAGAAGATGCCGATCACCCATGCAACATTTGCAGTGGCCACTTTGGCTCTTGCCGGTATTTTCCCGCTGTCCGGTTTCTGGTCGAAAGACGAAATCTTGGCTGGATCGGCGAACGGTCAAACCAATGCCTACACAATCATGTTGATCTTTGGTTTGATCACGGCGTTCTTAACCGCGGCGTATATGGGTCGCGCTTATTGGCTCACGTTCTGGGGCAAGTACCGCGGTCATGCGCATCCGCATGAATCGCCCAAGGTCATCACTGTGCCGCTCATTATTTTGGCGGTCGGTGCTTTTGCATTCGGTTTCTTGAACTTCCCGAAGAGTTTCTTCGGCATCAAAATTGGTTCAGGATTAACCACTCGATTTGAACATTATGTTGAGCCGACATTTGCCTTTCCGGCAATTGAACACGCTCCGTTCACTCCGTGGCTGGCCGTTGCTTCGACAATTTTGGCGGCCACTGGTTTGTTCTTGGCCTATCAGTACTACGAAAAGAATCGTGGACCGCATGGTCTTACATCGCGTAAACGTTTTGCTAAAGCGGGCTACACATTCTTGGAAAACAAGTACTACCTCGATGATCTTTATACCGGTGTCATTGCTGGCAGCACCAAGGGACCACTCGCACGAGCATCAAACTGGTTTAACCAGAATGTGCTTGATGGCGTAGTGAATGGTGTTGGCACCGGAGCGCGAAAAGTTGCTGGCTTTGTTTATACGAATGTTGATCAAACCGTTATTGACGGTGTCGTAAACGGATCAGGTGAACTTTCTGGTCAAGCAGGCGGTCTTTTGCGTCGTCTGCAAACCGGCAAGGTTCAGCAGTATGCGTCAATTCTCTTTGCTGGCGTGGTTCTCCTCGCCGGTGTACTCGTGTTTGTTGTCTAGGAGCCCAGGATCAGTCAATGAAAGATTTCCTGAACAGTTGGGGCCTCAGCCTCATGATTTTTCTCCCACTCGTGGGAGCTCTCATCATGTTGGTGGTGCCCAAGCCGCGTGAGCAGTTCCACAAGTTGGTGGCGTTAGCAACGTCACTCGTTGTGGCCTTAGTTGGTGTGCTTGTGCTCACCAATTTCGACTACGACCAATCGGGTGCACTGCAATTCGTTGTTGATAAATCGTGGATTCCGATCATCAACAGTCGTTACATCCTTGGCATCGACGGTATTTCGATTCCGCTGATTGCACTCACGCTCTTAATCGTTCCGCTTTGCATTATTTATTCGTGGAACCATTTCCCCGAGCCACGTAATCCCAAAGCGTTCCTCATTCTTATTCTGATTTTGCAAACCGGCATGATCGGTTCGTTCCTTGCTCAAGACCTCATCTTGTTCTTCGTGTTCTTCGAAGTTGTCTTGTTGCCGATGTATTTCATGATCGGTGTTTGGGGCGGCGAAAAGCGTCAATACGCATCACTGAAGTTCTTCCTTTACACATTGTTCGGTTCGGCATTAATGCTGGTGTCGTTCTTGGCGCTGTATTTCTTGTCCGCCGAAGTAATGGTGAACGGCGAAATGATGCATACCTTCGATATGCGTCTGCTTCCCGAAGCGGCAACGGCCATTTCTGCCGGCGCAGCCCTCTGGATTTTTGGCGGCATGTTCCTTGGTTTCGGAATCAAGGTGCCAATGTTCCCGTTCCATACCTGGTTGCCGGATGCACATACACAAGCGCCGACCGTTGGTTCGGTGATCTTGGCAGCCGTTCTTCTGAAACTCGGTACCTACGGCTTTATCCGTATTGCAATTCCGATTCTTCCTGAAGCCGCCACGAAGTGGGCGCCGTTCATTGCGCTGTTAGCGGTAATCGGCATTATTTACGGTGCGCTTTGTTGTTTGGCGCAAACCGATATGAAACGTTTGATTGCGTTCTCATCGGTTTCGCATATGGGCTTCACCATGTTGGGTATTGCCACGCTCACCACATTTGGTTTGCAAGCAGCCATCTTCGGCATGGTCGCTCATGGTCTCATCACCGGCATGTTGTTCTTCCTTGCCGGTTCAACCAAAGAGCGTTTCCACACACTCGAGATTTCTCGTCTCGGCGGCATGCTGAAGCAAATGCCGCATATGGGTTGGATTCTTGGCTTCTCCGTGATGGCCTCGCTAGGTCTTCCCGGTTTGGCTGGTTTCTGGGGTGAGTTCCCGTCGATTCTCGCCGCCTACAACCCCGCCGAAGGCTTAAACGTTGCCTTCTTCCGCGTGATGATGATCATTGCGGCTGTTGGCACGGTCTTGGCCGCGGCATATCTGCTCTGGCTTTACCAGCGAGTTGGATTCGGTGAACCGAAAGATGAATTCGCTAATGATCCGCATGTCAAAGATGTTTCATTCACCGAATGGGTGGCGTGGACACCATTGTTAGTGCTCATCGTTGTTCTTGGTTTCTTCCCGAACATTATTTTCAAAGTCACCGATGCCGCTGTTGGCGGAGTGACCGCGTTAGTAAGCGGAATCGGAGGCTGATTCAACGATGTCTCAGTTGCTGACGTTTGCGTGGACTGCACCCAATATTGATTTCCACGCGTTTGCACCCGAAATCATTTTGGCTGCAACGCTGGTAATCGTTGTTGTGGTTGACGCGTTCACTTCTGAGCGTTCGCGCTGGGCCGCTTCATCCCTCACCGGAATTGGTTTATTAGTGGCATTAATTCCTGTTGCCACGCTGGCCTATGACGGAGTCGATCGTGTTCTGTTTGGGGGCGCGTTTGTTGTCGATACGTATGCATTGATTTTCAAAGCGTTGTTTTTAATTGCCGCATACGTTGTTGTTTTGCTCTCCACCAATTACATCGCCGAAGGCGATTATTGGGAAGGCGAGTACTACATGATGTTGCTCGCGTCGGTTTTGGGCATGTTGGTGATGGCCTCGGCGCGCGATCTCATCTCAATTTTTGTGGCCTTGGAATTACTTTCAATTCCGGCCTACATGATGGCGGCGTGGCGTAAACGCGATCAGCGCAGTAACGAAGCTGGTTTGAAGTATTA
>Ga0255286_1000121_pt1 | contig 9753 bp, 7 predicted proteins | sample AtltaT_42_FD_183810 | JGI IMG/M metagenome (GOLD analysis project Ga0255286, IMG submission 183810) | Metatranscriptome of freshwater microbial communities from Altamaha River, Georgia, United States - Atl_Colum_RepA_8d (Metagenome... | ecosystem: Environmental > Aquatic > Freshwater > River...
AATACATTACGAAATTATCATCACTTTGAAGAACAAGACGGGTTTTATTTCCACTTACTGCTTTGAATGCTAGCTCTTTATCGTTCTCAATAGTTACGGTGTTGGAGACAACAACATTTGCTAGCTGAACTTGGTTTAAGTTGGCAGAAGTATTGACACGAATATTTTCTAGATTAGCACCGACTTCAAAGTAAGCTGATCCATTAGACGAAAACATCTTACCATCAGTTAGATTGAGGGCAAGTTCGCCAGTATCAATAAAATGAGTATTACCAGAGCTGGTAGTGTTTGGAGTACGACCTGTTATAGTCGTACGCTTGACTTGAAATTTATTAGCCATTTGGCCCCTTCAGCACTCTATTTAGAGTATTAGAACTCGTCAGCAGAAACAGATTCTTCTGTCTTTTTCTTTTTTGTTTTTACTTCAGGTTGTTGCTGAGCAGCAGCTAAAAGAGAGTCCCTCTGACGTGCTGCAACCAGCTCTGAAATTTCTTTTTGTCTATCATTATTTGATTGAACAAGAGTATTAATATACTTATTCTTTTCTTCAACAGTGGTGTTGAGAGATTCAACCTCTTTACTCTTTTCTCCAAGTTTTTGCTCCGCTACTTGAAGTCTTGACTCCAGCATAATATGTTTTGCAAGAAGATCCTCAATCCAGTTTTTTTGTTTTGAAATATAGACATTAATAAATTCAGCTTCCACTAGAAGGTTCCTCCATCAAGAGTGTCGTATACAAGAGAAGTTCCGTTTGATTGAAGAACGTATCCAGAAGATCCCAAACCGAGTTTGCGGAATCCATTACTAGAGTTAGCAACAAGTATATCTTCCGCAGTGTAAGATGCAAGGCCAGTTCCCCCACTTGTACCTACTAATGGTGAAGAAAGTGTCAGAGAATTAGCTGTTAAAGAAACGCTTACAGTTGAATTGGCTGTTAAAGCAACTGCTGTTGCATTAGTTGTCAATCCACCAGAATCCAGATAAGCCTGTAATGTTGCAATAGTATATGTATTATTCGACGTATCAACTGTTGTTGTTGGAGCAGCTGTCAGTCCTTTGAAGAGCTTGAATGTGTCGTCAGATGCATCTCTGAAAAGACCTGCATGTTCGTGATCACCACCACTTACTTGATAGTTTCCGTAGAATCCAATGTCAATCGAATCCCCAACAGTATTGTTTGATGCTAATTGAATCAGTGAGTCAGTTACAGATAGTGTTGATACGTTAATTGTAACCAAATTACCAGTAACAGTGAGGTTACCGGAGATGGTGACATCTTTATCAAAATATCCAAATTCTGAATGAACATTCTGAGCATGGACTTCGTACCATCTTAATGTATTATTACCGATGCTATGAGTAATATTAGCAGAAGGAAGGATGTTGGTGTTGACTGATGCATTGAACGAAACAACATCCATCAAACCGCTACCAATAGCAGTATTTCCGTTAATCGTTACATCATTAAATGTGACATTATCTGTTGTTCCAACAGCCTGTCCAATATGCACTCCTGTTGCGTTAGATATGACCCCAGTGCCAGCCACAACATGAACACCTGTTGCGTTAGAGGCAATGCCATTACCAGCAACAACTGCTATTGTAGGTGTAGATCCTTCAGAAGTAGCATTACCAGAAAGGCCGTTACCAGCTGTGATTGTTGCAACGTAATTACCTGTAGTCTTTGTTCCAAGAGCAATACCATCATCCTTGACTTGAATATGGCCAGCAGACAACTCTAAAGTGGATCCATCGACATTAGCAAAAAGACCACTTGAGTTAGAAACAATTCCAGAATTTGCTATTGCAAAAACACCACTCGAATTAGATAACAATCCATTATTTGCAATAACATTGAGGGTCGGAGTAGATCCTTCAGAAGTACCATTACCGGAAAGACCATTACCAGCTGTTATTGTTGCAACATAATCACCTGTGGTATCCGTACCCAATGCAACTGAATTTGGTTGTATTGTGGTTGTAATTGAAACAGTACCATTTGCAAGATTTGTTAATGTTGCACTTGCAGAACCAGAAACATCTCCACTTAACGAAACTGTAACAGTAGGACTTACGTTGAATGTACCGTTCAATGTTCCAGTAGAAATTGAAGATGAGTTGATTACTGTATTGACAGAAGAATTACCTACTGATATCGTTGCTGTACCAACCGACACATTAGAACCAACATTTACAACATTGGCAACAAAAAGAGTATTTGATGTTTTATTGAATGTGAATCCGGCCGATGCATTTGCAACGCCGTTATCGTTAAACTGAACTTGTGTGTCAGAGCCTGATGTTCCTGTTCCCCAGTATACTGCGGAACCATTTGAAACTAAAACCTGACCAGCTGTACCGTGCGAACCATTTGCATACACTTTTGTTGGAACAAGATTAGCAACGATAACCGCATTAATTGCACTTGACGAGTTTGCAATTAGTGCCTGATTTGCGGTAAGTGTACCTGGATTTCTTGCACCACCAACTGCAACAATTGCTCCATTACTTCCAATAAAAAGAACATCACCATTAGCTGTATACGCAAGTTCGCCGTTAGCAAGCGAACCTGGCTGCGCAGTGTTCAGCGATCTTTTAATTTGGATTAAGTTTGACATTTTCCTACCTTATGATTGTTCTTTTAGAATGATCCACCATCAAGAGCTCCCATGTTTTCAAATGATATAGTATCTACAATATATTTATCATCTGAAGATCTGTATTGTAGAACTGCACCATCTGTAGGAGTTCCCTCCACAACATCATCTAGCATATCGAGTCTGTTTGGTTTTGTTATAAGTGTTACTGGCGCAGATGCCTGTATCTGACCATTACTTGTTCCTACCTTTGCTGTTATATTTGAGCCAGTTACAAGCCGAACCCTTGCAGTATTAACACTCATTATCTTGTGACTTCTGGAGTAACGGTTACAATTCCTTCTACTATCCTCGATACAACATTTGCTGCACTGACTACTTCAACATCATATACATATCTACCTGGAACTAAGTTTGCAGTCTGGGAACTGGAAAGAGACAGTCCTACTGTTCCTTCCGATGAGTTAAGTGTAACTGTAAAGCTTTGAGAGTTAGAAGATGTGTAGTGCTTTCGCATCTGTGATCTTCCTGTGAATCCAGTCAGATCAATAGCATCTCCATTTTCATCTGTAAGAGATATAGATGTTGAGAATGTCGTACCCTGATCAATAACAATGTTAGCCTTTGTTGCCATTTTTCAACTCTTCGATTTCTTGTTTAAGTTCTTTAATAGCCTCAATCAACACACCAACAATGTTTCCATACGATACAGCCAGATAACCATCAGCATCTTCAGACACCACTTCCGGAAGTACTTTTTGTATTTCTTGGGCAATCACACCAACGTGTTTTTCATCAGATCCTTTACGAGTAAAATATACCCCTCTCATTGAATCTACCAGTCCTAAAGCACCATCCACAGTTACAATATTATCTTTTTTACGTTCATCCGATGCTGCTATAAATTCACCATCTATAGTAAGATCTCCAGTTGACATTGCAAATGTGAATCTGGTATTCGTGGTTCCATCACCATCATCACTCTGAACTAACGTATAGCTACCTGCGTTGAACTGCATGTACATTGCATTAGCTGTTATGGTCGTATTATCCGTATCGTTCAGATATATTGCTGGAGATGATTGATTAATTGTCAAATCATTGTTGAATACGCTTGCTGATCCCCAGTATACATTACCTGAAGGACCACCAGATAATAGAACCTGACCAGCAGTTCCGTTTGAGGAATTAGCCTGAAGACGAGTACCAATAATAATATTATTTGAGAAGTTACCTGTGTTTGCAAACAAATACCATCTATTAAGATCTCCACCTAAAAAATGACCATCAGTGTTTGAATGCGGTCTTATACCACCCTCTTGTCCTGATACATTTCCTCTTGTTGTTATACGACCATACTGACTTTCTGCTAATATACGATGTGTAGAATTACTACCAAATACTGCATCACCATATATCATATCAAAAGCAACTTTAGTGTTGGAAGAACCACCAGAAGGAATCCAGTTAAGTTCAAGGTAGTTATTATCTACCGCTATTTCCACGTTACCTGCTGTGGGGGCTCCATCCTCAACAAAAATAATATTTGGAAACGTATCCTGAATGTATATCTCACCTGCGCTAACCATAGCATTTTGACTGCTATTACCTACTCTTATCGAAGTGGGTGTGATTACTGCGTTTGTAGATGTATTACCTACTCTGATTGAAGAGCTGTTTGCAAGAAAACCATTTGAAGCTGCTTCAATGGCTCCAGATAGATAAGTAGCTACATTAACAGAAGATGTGTTAATAGATACGTTTACAGATGAACTACCAAAAGTAATTACTGTAGTATTGGCTACTATTCCATTAGATGAAGCACCAATTGTTCCAATATTAAATGAACCAGTTGCATTGACCGAGCCTGTGAAGGTTGCGCCCCCAGATCCAGTAATGAGACCTGAAGAATTTATAGCATTTGAATATACATCCCAGCGCCTAGTAGATGTACCTATGCTTGAGTTTGTAGTATTGGAAAAAGGAACGATTGTTTGTGTTCCGCCAGTAATGAACACACCACTATTATTCACAACCTGAGTAAATCTTTTTACAAGTGTGTTAGCACTGAGTGTTGGACCAGCTGAAGTGAGTATAAATTGTGTTGTGTTTGTAACGGAACTAACAGTAAAGAGAGAAGTGCAACCAGAAAACTTAATTACATCTCCTGCAGCAAGCTCTGTTGTAAACAATGTACCAACACCTGTTACAGTAGTTGCTCCTGATACAGAAATAGTTCCTGTTGTAGGTGTACCTGTTGAACTAGAAAAATCAACAGAAGTAATTACTGTATTTGTTGTTGAATTACCTACAATCATATTACCAGTACTGGTAATGTTGTTTGTTATGTCAATAGAATTAGCACTGAACACCCATCTACCAATTGAATTTCCCAGTAAAATTGAGTTAGATGTAGGAACAAGTGCTGTTGTGTTTACCAAAACACCTGAAGTACTTAAAACAGCAGCGTTAACAGCACCAGTGTGATACACACCAAAAGTGTTTGATATTAAATCTGTTCCAATTGTAAACGATAGAGCATTTGCTGTTCCAGAGACTTGAAGAGCCATTCCTGGAGCAGTATTATTGATACCTACTCTATTGTTTACAGAGTCTACGAACAATACACTAGTATCAAAAGCAACATTACCAGCAATTGATTGAACCGCTCCACTCATGGTGACGTTACCTGACAAGGTAGTTGCACCAGCTACACCAAAAGTACCACCCACATTAGCGTTGCCTTGGACGTTTGCGGTTGAACTAATATCCACCGCACCAGTAACTCTTAGAGCAACACCTGGAGCAGTATTATTAATACCTACTCTATTGTTTATAGCATCGACAAACAATACACCCGAATCTACAGAAAGATTAGCAGCACCAACAGTAAGAGTGTTTGCACTTGTTCCACCGTTAGTATTGACAGTTAGCAAACCGTTGGTGAAAGATGTGTTACCATTCGCTGTAGCAATTCCCACAATAGCTGCGTTCCCTGCAACATTGACTTGACCGGAAATATTTGCTGATCCACCAACCACAAGATTAGCAGCTGTGTTAACCCACCCTACAACAGTTAAGGTATTTTGAAGAGTTGATGCATTAACCACGTTAATGGTATTATTTACTGACACAGCTCCATTAACAGACAGTGTACTAGCAAGGTTTGCAGAAAATCCAATTAGATTCCACCGATATGTCGTATTACCAAGATTTCTCTGATCTGTATCTGGTTTCAAATCACCCTGGCTAGTACCAGAAAAAGCAACATTACCGTCGACTACAAGATCGCCAGTAACTTGCAGTTTTCCATCAATAAAACTATTGGCTGTAGAATAAACGCCGTGGTGGGTTTTGAATCTTGTATTTGCCATTTATAGCCTGTTAAAATAAATTAGCCATAATCTTTACAGCTGAGTTTATATTTGTTTGTTGTACTTTGATCTCGACATTAGCATTATTTATGGCAGTAGTTATTACACCCAATTCCGAGGCACTTGAAGGAGAAACCACTGTACCGTAAGTTGTCATATCTGTTGCAGTGGAATCATGAGTGATAATTATCTTTGAAAGCTGAGAGGTGTTAGTTTTTGTGATGTTTATTGTTAATTCTGCAGCCTTATATGTAGATTTAGGGAAACTCATAACAAGTAATCCAGCGGTAGTGTTTGATCCTAGATCATTATTGGATGCAACAGTGAATGTTGCAACATTGAGTTGAAGTGTATTTCCTTGTAATATTGCTTGCTCTGTAAACGTAGCATTTGACTCAAAAGTTGTAACAGCATTTACAGAAATTCCAGAAGTTGTAATAACCAACTGGTTTGCCGAAATATAAGAATTTCCAGTAATGACAACATCTTTGGATAATGTAGTGTTTCCTGCAACTGCAAAGGTATTAGAAAACTGAACAGCTCCAGCAATATTGGCTGTGGAAGATACATTGAGTGTGGCACTTATATCAGCATCACCAGTCACTCTCAAGGCAACAGCGGGAGCAGTGTTATTGATACCTACTCTATTATTTGTTGCATCAACAAACAGCACCCCAGAGTCAAAATTAGAATTGCCAGCAATGGTCTGAAGAGTACCACTAAGCGTAGCGTTTCCAGTTAGTGTTGATGTACCCGTTACAGAGAGGGTATTAGAGAGAGTTGTGGCTCCAAGAACCGTAAGAGCAAGATCAGTGTCGATTGTTGTGGTTGATATCACAGTATTGACCGTTGCATTACCGATCGATACATTGCTTGTAATGAAAAGAACATTTGCTGTAGTTACATTACCACCACGTAGACCAAACGTAGAGTTTCCACTTACAGTTACTGAATTAGCTGTAAAAATGCCGTTTACTGTACCATTTCCTGTAGTAAAGCCTCCAATAGAGTTAGCAGAGGTTGTGACGATTGTTGTCGAGTATGCATCTAACAAAATGTTAGTTTTATCGACCCAATTTTGAAACGAGTCTGATGTTGTGGTTACATTAGAGGTGGTAAGAGCCATTTATCAATTCTCTTTATTATTTTGTTTAATTAAAACCATTAGCATTTCCTTGATGTCTTGGACGTCTTTTTTTAAAGAGTCAACTTCACTCTCAATACTACCAACTTTCTTTTGAGACTCCCTGCTCTGCAAGTACTGCTTGTATGCACTAACATTGGTATTTATTAGTGCATGGTTGCCAGAGTCTCTAAAAAAGTCTTCCTTTTCAGTTTTCACAATTTTGTCCATTATATAGATACCGCAAGAGCTCTCACATCTTTGAGTATAGGAACATATTTTGTAGAGCTGGACACTAAAACCACCTTGATAGCAAAAGTTTTATATGTAGAATGTCTTCCTCTTGCACTGTCAAAATATGTGACAACATTACTTTCTTTATTGTACTTAAAGGCTGCTAACGGTGTTGTTACTTCTTCAACACTTGCAGTAGTACTACTAAAAGAAATATTGGATTTCACTGTCAAATGTGTACTATTGGTAACAGTATCCACCACAGCAATATCATAATCATTAAGTGTATTAGTGTTGACCACTTTTATTACATCATTGGTAGCAAGTGAAGAATCGAATGTTGTACCAGATCCTGTTAGCGTAGTGTTGCTGCTTGCTGTAACTACTCCAGAAAGAGCAGAAGAAGGAGGTGTCAACTTGAAACCATACTCGTACTCAATATAATCTGTCTCATCCAAGGAATCACTGTATAAATTAGACTCGGTAACCTGCTGAAGTAAAGTCCAATCTTTACTTTCAAAGGTTTCGTTATCGTCACTTGCAAGAATCTTACCATATACCAGAATGTTTGATGTAGAGGGTTTATAAGCTGTTATGTAAACTTTTATATCTTCTGCATCTAACCCATCTGCAAGAACAACGTTTTTAGAAACATATCTAACTTGTGAGCTACCATATCTTGAAGTTTCATTTGAATAATCGTTATTAATAATATTTTCAAGAACAACCACACTAGCAGGAATCGTATCGATAACAGGAGAAACAAAGCTTGTAGCAGCTGTATCTCTTGTCAGTCCCGCATATAGTTTAAATGATTTTGAACCACTTGTAATTTCATTACTTCTAGATTTAATTTCAGCTTCATAACTTATCGGGTTAGAAACTCCACCTTTGATAACACTATTGGCTCCAGACACAGACACACCATCTATTTTCTGCGTTAACACCACACCAGTTTTTGGCGGGTTGATATATCTAACGTGAGATTCAGAATAATTGACTAATTTGTCATCAACGCTAGCAATATTTGCCGTTGCTTGAGATTTTTCTCCAACAATTTTTTTACCAGCTTCAAACAAGAATGTTGAATTTGCTGCATTTGAATCTCTGAGGATCAGAGTATCGTCAGCTCCAACTACATCAACGACTGCTCTCACAACTTTTTGTATTGCTCCATAATAATTGGTTCCACCATCAATTTGATAAAGAGGTGTATCTTTCAATGTCACAGTTGATGAATTTACAGCCTTAACTTTGGAGATCTGTATCTTATCCGTCACTCCATAATGATTCTGACCAGAAGCAGCTGTTGTTAATGGCGCATCAAGAGTTAGAATAGTGTTATTTGTAATTGCTGTGATTTCTCTTACTTGACCATTAATTAACAAATAATCACCTGCGCCATACTCAGATACAAACGTTGTACTTGTTCCATTAATTTGTGGAGAAGTCAAGTTTCCAGATACAGTTCCTGTTTTTAAAACAGTAGTGTTTGCATACACAACTAATACAAAATCTCCAGATGAAACAGAGGAGGTTTGCGATATTGTTGTATTAACAACAGCACTTGTTGTATTACAAGTAAATGTTCCTGAAAGATATGTGTTTGATTTCTGAGCTAGTTCTTCCGAAGCTTCAAAGCTGCCAGAAACACTGCTTAGAGATAAAAATTCATAATTATCATTTTCAAGAAGAACTGTTCCACTTGATTTGTTGAAAGATGCAATATACACTTCAAATTTAATATCTTCACCGTTATAAGGAGTCCATGTTTTATCATTTGTTGATAAGAACATGACACCCTGTCCCCAGTTGAGATTTGATATCAAAGTATTATCAGCCACATCAGGCACTCCAGTTTCAGCAACCCACATTAAATATTCTGGGCTATACTGATCAGGAATAACAACGATACAGTAATCGACGTTATTTTTTAAGTAAGCAGGAGTGTCAAAAATTACTGATGTTGCGGAGCTGGCATTGTCACTGATACTGACTGATGAACTCTTTAAAACTTTCTCAGCCACGACAACAGGAGCAGGATATCCGTTAACAGTTTCTCTTAACTGTACTGTTATTCCTAAAGTAGGATCTTTCTTTTTGAAATAGAGATTAATCTGTGTAACATACACTCCATCAGATCCATCATCCTTGTTAACTACGAACGTCTGAGCAAGAGGATCCTTGTTATGCACAAGAATGAACTTATCTGTTCCTTTCATTCTTACATGGTATGTCTTATTTCCATGTAATCTGAAGTTGTATAGTTGTAGCTCTGGAGAATCATCTTTAAATCGTATACTCTCTACTTTAACCAAAGAACCATCGGAACAAATAATATCATCTCCAACTTCAAGTTGGTTAATTTCAATTTTTTCATTCTTCAAAGTCTCTGCGTGAAGGATCTTGCAGACATCTACTGTTG
>Ga0255286_1000122_pt1 | contig 9725 bp, 10 predicted proteins | sample AtltaT_42_FD_183810 | JGI IMG/M metagenome (GOLD analysis project Ga0255286, IMG submission 183810) | Metatranscriptome of freshwater microbial communities from Altamaha River, Georgia, United States - Atl_Colum_RepA_8d (Metagenome... | ecosystem: Environmental > Aquatic > Freshwater > River...
CAGCACCGGACTGTGCACCGCTTACAGACAACGCATTCATGATCTCAAAATTGATCGCTGCAAGTGCGCCCGCGATCCCAGCGAAAGTGCCTGAAAGACAAAAGGAGATAAAGCGAATCATTTGGGTCGAGTACCCAATAAACTCCGCGCGCTCTGGATTCTCGCGAACAGCGTTGGCCATCCGTCCGAATGGCGTTTGGGTGATCGCAAACATCGCTAGGACCGCAAAAAAAGTCCACGCTGCGATGAGATAATAGACTTGAATTTGGGCGCCAAAGTCTAGGCCGAGCCAAGCTGCAAGCTTAGAGCGATCCGCACTAACCCCTTCCTCGCCGCCGAAAAACGAACGCATAATCAGCGACGAAGCTGCGACAAGCTCGCCAAGTCCGAGCGAAATCATCGCGAAAGCAGTGCCAGCGCGCTTGGTCGAAACCCATCCAAAAATAAGCGCGAAAAGCAAACCAGTCACAGCGCCTACGATCGGTACGACGATTAAAGGCATCGATGCCGAAGGCCCTGCCAGTATTTGTAGCGCATGAATCGACATGAAGCCAGCTAGCCCGTAATACACAGCGTGACCAAATGAAAGCATGCCGGTTTGTCCGAGCAGCATGTTGTAGCTGAGAGCAAAGACCGCCATGATGCACATGAGGCTCATTTTCGTTAATGAGGTGCCCGAGTCGAAGACAAAGGGTAGGGCTAACAAAACAAGCGCTGCCAGGGGCCAAATTGCATAACGCTTCATGCTATGTTTCCCGATTGCCCATGAGACCCGTAGGTCGGAAGATCAAAATCAAGATCAAGAGAAGATAAGGTATGACGGGCGCCACCTGTGCCACGGTTACGCTCCATAGATCGCCAAGAACCGTACCCACTTGTGGATTAAAGGGCATAAATGCAAAAACATCGGATAAGGAAACATTAATCGCTACCGCGAAGGTCTGCACTAAGCCGATTAGCAACGAAGCAGCAAACGCGCCTGTGAGCGAACCGAGGCCGCCGAGCACCACAACGACAAATAGAATCGGCCCAAGAAGCGCTGCCATCGAGGGCTGTGTGACCAGCGCAGGGCCCGCAATCACACCGGCGAGCCCGGCCAGTACCGATCCGCCTCCAAATACCAACATAAAAATACGCGGTACGTTATGTCCTAGCATGGCAACCATGTGGGGGTGACTGAGCGAAGCCTGGATAATTAGGCCGACCCTTGTCTTGGTTAAAACCCATAACAATGCGATAAACATACCAATCGCTATGCTTAGCATAAAGACCTTGTAAGCCGGGTATGTTGTTCCGAACATGGTGAAGGCCACAAAATCCAAGGCCTCTGGGACACGGTAATCAACCGGCAGCTTGCCCCAAATCATCTGAACCACTTCTTCGATCACAAAGGCGAGCCCAAAGGTGAACAAGAGCTCAGCGACATGGCCATGCTTGTGAACCTGCCGCAATCCAAAACGCTCTATCAATGCGCCGACAAGCCCAACGAGTAGTGGGGCAACGAATAGGCCAATCCAAAAGCCAAGATGCTTGGCGATTTCAAAGCCAAAGTAAGCACCAAGCATGTAAAAGCTCGCGTGCGCAAAGTTGAGAACGCCCATCATCGAAAAGATGAGCGTCAGCCCGCCCGCCATCATGAACAGCAACATGCCGTACAGGACACCGTTAAGGCTTGAAAACAGAATCAGCTCAAGCATGGCCGTCCTCAGAAACCTGAATCTGCCAGCGTTCTAAAAACGCGTCTAGTAGGGACGGCTCATCTTGCAGGTGGTAGCGAGCTCGGTATCTTTGCCTTCGACTTTCCCTAAAGTCTTCCATCCCCAACCTGTGCCTTCTTCGTCATACTTTGCGCCGGCGGGTAGCGGTCCGAATGAGGCGATAAACATATCTTGGATGAACTGGTGATTATCGGTTCGCATGTATCCCACACCGCCGTTATGCGTTGTAATCCTCATGCCCTCAAGTTTTTGAGCGATCTTTTTTGCATCCACTGCACCGGCAGCTTTTATTGCTTCAGATAGCATATACATCTGATTAAACGCTCGTGGATACCAAACTGCCTGTCCCGTGCGAGGACGGAAGTCAGCCTCAATGGCCTGTGATGGCGGATGTGGCACGTTGGCATGACCCTCAACAACTGCGAAAACACGATCGGCCAGCCCCGTTTGCTTGATTGCCGTCGGTCCGCCAGCCCCACCGGCATAGTAGGTATACCAGTCGACTTTAAGGCCTGCATCGGCTGCTGCTTTAAGCAGCAGCGCAATGTCCTGTCCCCAGTTTCCGGTGATGACCGAGTCAGCACCCGAAGCTTTGATCTTTGCAATATAGGGAGCAAAGTCATTGATCTTGAGTAAGGGATGTAACTCGTTACCAACGATCTGAACGTCGGGTCGTTTCTCCTTGAGCATGGCCACTGCCTGAGCGCGAACCGAGTGCCCGAAAGAGTAGTCCTGGTTGATCAGGTAGACCTTCTTAACACCGGGCCTCGCCTTCATGAAGTTTGTAAGCGCTGCCATCTTGGTATCGGAATCGGCATCCCATCGAAAATGCGACCAGTTACACTTATCATTGGTCAGCGAAGGATCGACCGCTGCATAGTTCAAGTAAATAACTTCCTTGCCTGGATTGCGGGCATTGTGCTTTGCAACAAATTCAGAAAGTGCTGCAGCAACCGATGATCCGTTGCCCTGCGTGATGATTCGAATCCCGCGGTCGATGGCTTTTTGCGCTTGAACAATACTTTCTTGCGGATTCGTTTTTCCATCAAAGGCTACGATTTCAAACTTTCTGCCGAGCACGCCGCCTGCAGTATTGAGCTGATCAGCGATGTAGCGAAAGTGTTTAAGTCCATGTTCGCCAATACTCGCACCGCCCCCTGATAAGGGATCAATGTAGGCGACTTGAATCGTCTGTTGTGCCAGCGCACTTGCGCTTGCAATCGACAAACTTATGGCTGTAGCGATAGACCTTACGATTGTTTTGATGCGACGCATCATGACTCCTCCGGTGTTTTGATCGTTGGTGAAACTGTTTTTATTTATTTTCAATGGCCATTGCATCACAGCACTGGGAATCAGGCAAGCCTTCTTGCCTCGTCTTTTTAGTTTAGGATTTCAGTCTTTGAGCACCCAGCAGCTATAACGATGGACATTAATCGGCCCGATGTTCTTGCCTCACTAAGCAAAGCCTTCTATGACTATGAAGAGGCTTTAGTTACAAATCATATCGATCGCTTAAATGAATTGTTTTTTTTCGATGAGCGCACGATCCGTTTCGGCACGCATGTAAAAGAGCACCTTGTTGGGCATCAGGCCATTGCCGAGTTTCGCCGCTCCAGGCCGCCAGGGCCAGGCGGCACTTATCGCCGAAGTATTGCAGATGTGCTGATCACCACGTATGGTGATTGCTTTGGTACAGCGAGTTGTGTCTTTACGCGCCCTGGTGAGCAAAGACAGGGCCGACAGCAGCAAAGTTGGCTGCTCACGACAACTGGTTGGCGGATCGTCGCGGCTCACGTCTCTTTTGCCGACGCTTAACGAAACCCGGCATTTGGCGGCGTGGTGGCAGGCTGCGCTCGGTTACTGCGAGCGTGAGGTTAGGTTTACTGAAGGAGCACCATTTGGGTTTGGGTGACAGTCGCACACAGTTTTCCTGCCTCATCCGTGATCCGAGTTTCCCACACATGGGTGCTACGACCGCGGTGTAAGGGGCGCGTATCGGCCTGAACGAAGCTTCCCACTGGGGCGCCGCGCATAAAATTGGTTTTTGATTCGATGGTCGTCGTCCGTGCACCTTTTGGCAGCTGAATGAAGGTTGCCACAGCGCCGACCGTGTCGGCTAAGGCCATAAATGCGCCCCCATGCAAACTATTGCCTACGGTGCAAAGTTCCGCACGAACCAGCAAGCGGGCTTGGACATGTTCGGGGTCAAGTTTCGTCCATTCGATGCCAAGTAAACCGGGGAACAAATGCTTTAGGCGCTCCTCCATGGCTTTCAACGGTTCTTGATGCTGATCTTGGTGTGATGTCATGAACGATTCCTTTGATGAAAGTGATCCGTGTTTAGTGTTGATACAAATATAAACCATATGACAAAACGATTTTTTGTACCCAAATGCCAGTTGTGCCCACGTCACCTCGGCGCGACCTTGCTGATCGAGGGCATCTATATGGCAAATTAACTCAAAACCATGCCTCAATGACGTAAGCGGCTGTGGAGCGTTATCGTTATACCATTCGATAGTCCGAGCTACCATGGAACCGATCACTTCATGGTGGCAAACATGAATCCCACATGGAGCTTGATCTCGCAGTGAATAAACTCGAAGTTGTCGATTCGCATCATCATTTTTGGGACCTGTCATTAGGTTGGCATGATTGGCTACTGGGGGAACCAAAGCCCTTTTTACTTGGGGATTACACCGCTTTAAGGCGTAATTATTTGCCCGATGATTACGCGATTGATGCTTTTGGTGTGGATGTACTTGCGACGGTTCATGTTGAAGCGGAGTGCGCCCGCTCGCTAGCTCTTGAAGAAACACGTTGGTTACACAGATTACAACAAACACACGGTGTGCCCAATGCCGTGGTTGCACATGCCTGGCTTCACGATCCCCAGCTAGAAGATCGGCTCATGGCTCATGCAAAGTACCCTATGGTGAAGGGATTGCGCTCGAAGCCTCTAACGGCTGATAGTCCGACATCGCCTTTTCCACAAGGTTCTGGTTCGATGTCTGATCCCAACTGGCTTGCAGGGATGCGTCAGCTCGCTGCTCGTGATTGGTCCTGGGATCTGCGCGTTCCGTTTTGGCATCTGAAAGAAGCAGCAAAGCTGATCGCGAAAGTTCCAGAACTTAGGATTGTGCTGAATCACACAGGCTTGCCCTGGGATCGTAGCGAGGATGGCCTGGCTCATTGGCGTGAGGGGATGAGAGCATTAGCTGCTATGCCTCAGGTGTTTTGTAAGATTAGTGAATTAGGACTCTTACATGCAGCTTGGACTGTTGAATCCAATCGAAGGGTTGTCGTGGAGGCCATTGATATCTTTGGGCCGTCGCGCTGTATGTTTGCCAGCAATTTTCCAGTGGCAGGACTCAGGGTTGGCTATCTTGCGCAGGTGCTTGGTATCAACGAGATGTTGCAATACCTGACTGTATCGGAGCGTCAAGATATCTTCGTTAATAACGCTATATCGTTTTACCGGATACAGCCATTCTACAAGCAAGATCGAAGGCATTGAAAAATGCTTGAGGGTTTGCCTTTCCCTCGCCCACGATATCGTAAGCCGTCCCGTGGGCTGGCGTAGTGATTGGATAGGGAAGGCCGCCATGAACGGTGACCCCCCGCTCAAAGCCGAGTAGCTTCATTGCAATCTGGCCTTGATCGTGATACATCGTGACTACACCGTCGTAGCCATCGGGCTTGCGGATGGCCCGAACAAAGGCTGTATCGGCGGGAAAAGGTCCCTCGGCAGTGTAGCCATTTGCCCTTGCCAATTCGATGCCTGGCTCGATCAAGCGAGCTTCTTCATCACCATAGTTGCCGTTATCGCCGTTATGAGGATTAAGACCACAAACAGCAATGCGTGGCTGCTCCAACCCAGCCCGCTTGAGTGAATCAATAATCATAGTAATCGCTGCAGCGACTTTTTGCGGACTTAAAAGACTGCTCACCTCACGTAAGGCAACATGAGAGGTCACGCGAGCGGTCCAAAGGTTTTCCAATACATTGAGCTCACCGCAGCTTGCCTTGAAGTTGAGGAAATCGGCAAACCATCTCAGTTCGTCTTCTTGATGCATGCCAGCAGCTCGCAAAGCAGCTTTATTCAACGGGGCAAAGCAAAGCGCATCGACGGCACCTTCTTGCGCCAGAGCGAGGCCTTGCCGCAAACCCTCAAGCATGTAGCAACCATTGCTAGCACCAGCTTCGCCCGGATCAAAAGGTGGTGCCAGCAAGCCATCCCAAGTATGAACGGTAACCGAGGCGGGAACTTTAAGTGCGACTTGTTGTCCGATCAGATGGATATGCGCATGCTCATATCGTTTAGGGTCATCGAGTAGCCTTTGTACTAACTCTGGGCCAATGCCTGCTGGATCGCCACAAAAGATGGCGATACGCGCTTTAGGCAATGTCATATCAACTCCTCCATCCGAAATGCTGCTTCACATGCCTGCATTAAAGCATTTCTTGTCGTCTTGAAACACCCTTTGTTGTCGATGGTCGCATAGCTTGTATGCTGATTGCGAATATGCTTCCCAGAAACTAAAAGGGCCGGCTGGACGATGAATACATCACTAAGTGAGTTATCAGCGCTAGAGCTTGCAGCACTGATCAAGCGGCGAAAACTATCGCCAGTTGAGCTGATGACTTATTGCATCGATAGAGCGCATCAGCTGCAACCGATCTTGAATTGTTTTATTACGATTTGTAGCGATCTCGCCTTGAAAGAAGCAAGGCGAGCTGAGGTTGCCCTTATGAAAGGAGAGGACGGAGGCATTCTCCATGGGATCCCGTTTACGGTTAAGGATATTGTGCATACAAAAGATGTTGCAACAAGTTTTGGAGCGCTGCCGCTAAAGGATTTTGTGCCTAACGACGATGCGGTGGCGGTTGCAAGGCTTCGTGGGGCAGGTGCGATCCTACTCGGGAAGACGACTACACCCGAGTTTGGATCAAAGTGTCTAACCGACTCGCCCCTATTTGGCAAGACGTCAAACCCATGGAAGCTGAGTCGAAGCTGTGGCGGCTCGAGTGGCGGCGCAGCGGTTGCGGTTGCGGCTGGTATTGCGCCTTTGGCCGTTGCCACCGACGGGGGAGGGTCGACGCGCATTCCGGCCGCCTGCACCGGGGTTGTCGGGATCAAGCAAAGTCTTGGACTTATTCCTCACAGCCAAGCACAAGACTTGTTCGGCAATCAAACGTATGTCACGCCAATGACGAGGCATGTGGAAGATACCGCCCTCATGTTAGATGTAATGGGTGGTCAGCACGCCTGCGATCCTTGGTCAAGTGGATATAACCCTTCCAATTTTTCAACCAATCTAGCGTCGATGGCGAGTCTTCGTGGCACGCGAATCATTGCCTGGTCAGTGCCGCCTGGCAGACCTTTTTCAGCCGCTGCGGCAGAGGTGTTTGAAGCCTCACTTAATCGACTCAGCAATCTTGGTGCAAGCATTGAACTTGTGGATGGCAAGGGCATGGATATCGAACCCATTTGGCGAACGATTAACCATACAGTTTGGAGAACACGATTTGCTGAATTAGCTGCTCGCTTCGGGCCCGATCTTAGCGATACCTTTCATCGGCAACTTGCGCTAGCGGAAGACATTAGTGCCATGGCCTATCAACAAGCTATGTTTGAGCGTAGCAGGCTCTTTTTGAGCGTTCAGGCAATGTTTGAGCGATGTGACTTTTTAGCAATGCCTACAGTTTCCAGATCGGCTTTATCGATTGATCATGATCTGTTTTCTGGTATTGATATCGATGGGAAGCACTTCGACGAGCTTCGGGCCAATTGGTTTCCCAATACGATGCCTTTTAACATGACGGGACACCCAGCGATTAGTCTTCCCTGCGGTTTTGATCATGAGGGCATGCCGATCGGTTTGCAAGTCGTTGGACCACTGCGCGCCGATCAGCAGCTCTTAAAACTTTCCTCGCTATTTGAGCGTGCCAGTGGCCTTCTCGATCAAAGGCCGCCGATCAGCGGCTAAGCATAGGCTTAGCGGTCGGTCCAAGGCATGTCTTTCCATAACTGTCTAAACTGGCTGTCCCCGGCGCGAATCTCAGCCTCGTAAGCATTGGGTGCAAGGAATCGAACGGGGGCAAATGCGCGCTCGGCAGCGTCTTTGAACATTGGATCATTAGCAGCTCGCTCGATGGCTCGGGCTAGGCGCTCTCGGACAGTGCTCGGTAGTCCACGCGGTGCGGCAATGCCACGCAAGGAGGCCATTTCGAAGGCAAACCCTTGCTCTTTGAATGTGGGCCAATCGGGTGCCATGCTCATGCGTTGGGCTGTCATTTGCCCGAGACAGCGCAGCGGCGAGCCACTTTTTAAATACTGCAATGCCTCGCCAACGTTGATGGCAGCTACCGTAATATGCTTGCCGGTGATGGCAGTCCGTGTCTCTGAACTACCCTTAAAAGGTACGTGGGTTAGTGCAACACCGGCGGCCCTCTCAAACATCAACATGGCAAGATGGTCATCGGAACCGACGCCAGTCGATCCGACCGTTACTTTTTTTGGATTGCTCTTCGCGAAAGCTTGGAGTTCGGCGAGGCTTTTTATGGGGCTGTCTTGGTGCACGCAAAAAGTCCCTGGGTCATCGACAATATTTCCCAAATAGTCAAAGCTTGATAACGTCCATGCTGCCTGTCGCTCGATCGGTATGGTAATGATGGGTGGCGTGTTGATGAAGCCTATTGTGTAGCCGTCTGCTGCGGCATTTGCGATCGCAGCAAACCCGATGCCGCCGCCGGCACCTGGACGATTCAAAATGTTAATCTTTGCGCCGTCACCGAGATGTCGTTCAATAAATGGAACAAGACTTCTTGCGACGATATCAGTACCGCCGCCAGGAGCATAGGCAATAATCATATTGATTGGCTGGTCGGAGGGCCACGCTGCCATCGCCTGTGATGCCGAACATCCAAACATGACGGCGATCGCGAGTTTTGCTACACGCTGCTTAAGCCGACGAATTGAATCTCTCATTCCTGTCTCCTTGCGTTTTGATTTGAAATGTCAGATAGCAATCGATAAAGCATGATCGACCAAACACAGAGCGTAATCACTGAAAGGCCGGCTGCGATCGGACGTTCGAAAAAGCCAATGATGTGTCCATCAGCTTTTATCATGGATGTCATAAAACTTTGCTCTAAAAGCCCACCAAGCACAATCCCCAGCATCATCGGTCCAATGGGGATATCGTGCGACTCCATAAGCCATGCCAAGATTCCGAAAAATAGCATCAATTATGATGGGCATGAAACGGATACATGCGGCGTGTTCAATGCTTTCGACGGTAAAGTGGGCAACGCCTGTTGAAGGGTCGGTACCGACGCATACAAAACCGAGTCCAAATAAAACTGATAACAAGGCATGGCTTGTTTGAGTGCGACCGCAAGACGATCTGCGATTGGATCCGGTAGTCCCTTCGGTGCGGCAAAACCTCGCCATGGCCTAAGGCGTCGTCGATAACCAGGCTCTTCTTGAGTGTGGGACCATCCTCAAATATCGGACTGCGCTGTGTTGCCATCACCGTCAGGCTTCTGGCCTTGCCAGCATCAATCACGGCGGGCGCTTCAGGCACTGAACACCTCACGAGGTCGCCACCACCTGCAGCTAAGTCCTGCCTTGCAGGTTCTGCCCAGTTTGATGGTACCCAGGTAACGTGCTTTGCTGGCAAATCCATCGCCGATGGGCCACTGCGGCTGCGCGCCGTAAGCATGAAGTGTGGCGGCTCCGATCGAGCCTGCCACCCAGGAAAGTACATGTCTTCGACGCTCAAGACGCATGCATTAACTCGACAAAAGTCGCAGCCTGTAGGCCTCGCGAATCTTTGCAAGTTCTTTAGAAACAGCCGCCTTTTTCGTCTTCGAATTAGCTTCGTTGGTCAACTCTGCGACAAGCGTCTTCATGCGCGAACCCATGGCGCTACGGTCGGGGTCGTCTGCCCCGGCATGTAGTGCAACCATCAACGCCAAAAACTCTAGTTTACAAGTACG
>Ga0255286_1000131_pt1 | contig 9580 bp, 5 predicted proteins | sample AtltaT_42_FD_183810 | JGI IMG/M metagenome (GOLD analysis project Ga0255286, IMG submission 183810) | Metatranscriptome of freshwater microbial communities from Altamaha River, Georgia, United States - Atl_Colum_RepA_8d (Metagenome... | ecosystem: Environmental > Aquatic > Freshwater > River...
CGGGATTCATCAGTGGTCTGGAAGATTCAGACCGGGACAGCCCAACCAAAGGAGTGAAAGTCATGCTCGTCCTGTCACGGAAATCTGGCGAAAGAATTTTGATCGGCGACGACATCAAGATCACCATTGTTCGGATTGGTCCGAACAGTGTCCGGATCGGAGTCGATGCTCCCGGCCAAATGAGCATCGTTCGGGAGGAACTCTGTGCCGAGACTTCTCAGGCGGCGGCATTCCATGGAGAGCCGCAAGACTCCGACAACCTGCCCCCTGCCCTTCCGCGCTAGTCACCCCTGAGTCGGCTTCCTGCATCAACGACAGCCGCACCTTCGACTCTGGCCAATCTGAAGAACCCAACAAGGGCTTCGCGAGAGCGAAGTCCTTTTTGCTTTCCACGGCCTGGCCCATGGCCACAGATCGCCTCGACTCCCGCTGTTGCGGAGTCGCATCGCTGGTGACTTTCTCTGTTTCTCCCTCTTTGCCCAGGGCTTGACGGACATGCCGACAGCATCCGACGCGGAACCAAATCAGGTCAAAAGCCCCCGGCGTCGCATGGGACTTTTTGACTGCACGATGATCGTCATGGGCTCCATGATCGGCTCAGGAATCTTCATCGTGTCTGCCGACATGGTTCGACTGCTCGGAAGCCCCGGGTGGCTGCTTGCCGCCTGGGGACTGACCGGGCTGCTCACAGTTTGCGGGGCACTGGTTTACGGGGAACTGGCAGGGATGTTTCCACATGCCGGCGGGCAGTACGTCTTTCTCCGCGAAGCCTGGTCGCCGCTGACGGGATTCCTTTATGGCTGGACTCTGTTTGCTGTCATTCAGACAGGCACCATCGCCGCCGTTGCTGTTGCATTCGCGAAGTTCGCCGGGGTCCTTGTCCCATGGTTCAGCGAATCACGTTACATCATTTCTCCCATTCATCTTTCGGACCACTATGCCATTTCACTGTCGACGGCGCAGAGCACGGCGATTGCCCTCATCGCCCTGCTGACCTGGATCAACATCCGGGGCCTGCACTACGGAAGGCTGGTCCAAAACATCTTCACCATTGCCAAGACTGGGGGACTATTGGCACTGATCGTGATCGGGCTGACCGCTGCCTGGAAACCGGACATCGTCAGTCACCACTGGGAACACTTGTGGCAACGGTATCCAACAACATCCGTCGCCAGCGGGCTGAACGCCAAGTCCCTGTGGGGACTCATTGCCGCCCTGGGAGTGGCCCAGGTGGGCTCACTGTTCTCGGCCGATTCGTGGCACGTCATTTCCTTTGCTGCCGAGGAGGTCGACCGACCCCAGCGCAACCTGCCACTCTCCATGGCACTCGGAACGTTCGCCGTCACAGGCCTTTACCTCCTCGCCAATCTGTCATACCTCGGGGGACTGGATTTGACTGAAATCGCTTCGGCCCCATCGGATCGTGTCGGGACGGAACTGCTGAGCCGGGTCTTTCCGAACTGGGGCGCCCGACTGATGTCGATTGTCATCCTGATCTCAACCTTGGGCTGCAACAACGGCCTGATCCTGTCTGGGGCCCGCGCGCTGTATGCCATGGCACGGGACGGTCTCTTTTTCCGGAAAGCGGCGTATCTGAATGCCCAGGGGACGCCCGCGTTCGGCCTGATTCTGCAGGGAATCTGGTCATCCCTGCTGGTCCTTCCCCGAACCTTCGACCCGGACCGAGGTGTTTATGGAAATCTCTATGGAGATTTGCTGGACTACGTCGTCAGCGCCGCGTTGTTGTTTTATATGCTCACGATTGCTGGACTGTTCCGACTCCGTTGGCGACGCCCGGACCAACAGCGACCGGTTGTGGCATGGGGATATCCCTGGTTGCCCGCCATTTACCTGGCAGGTGCCGGGCTGATCGTGGCCATTCTCGTACTCTACCGACCAACCACAACCTGGCCGGGACTGGCCTTGGTGGCGACAGGACTTCCGGTGTTTGCCTGGTGGAACCGGCGGTCATCTGGCATGGCGAAGAAACCGGTTTCACCCAACCAGTTGTGAGCTCAACTCCCTTCTACTGCCGGAAACCCGAACCTTGCCGAGAACACTCCCTGTGATGAGACCCAATACTGGCCTGAACATCACGCAAGGGGTATCCTGCAAGAGTCCCGCGTTTCCCAAAACCTTTTGAAACTCCGCACTTCGAGAAACAGTCATGGAACTGGCGATCTGCCCCACCTGCAAACAGTCGGTGCTCGACGACGATGCAGTGGAGTGTCCCTTCTGTGGATCCCCCATGAAGTCAGGGCCTGGCGCCGCGAAGCCGGCAACCCCCAAAGCCGGGAAGCCGACCGCGCCGGGCGGGACCAAGGGAAGCAAGGGGAGTTCCAGGTCTGGGCCACCGGCTGAAGATGATCCTTTTGGAGTCGATCCAGCCGTGACGGAGAAGGCGATTCCACTTTCTCCCAAACCGGCACCGGGGCGATCGTTCGAGGTCCGCTGCCCGATGTGCGAAACTGTGGGATTTGCGTCGAGCAAAGTTCAGGGACATGCCGTCCGCTGCTGCAATACACAGTGCATGGTTCCGGTATTCACCGTCAAAGCCCCCAAACGGGAAGAACCACCGCCCCCCCCTGCTGCAAAACCAAAATCCCCATTGCCACTGTACCTCGGGGGGGGAATCTTGCTCGCCGGAGTCGCGGGAGGACTTCTGTATTACCTGAACAGCATCAAGGCCCCGGAACAGATGCCAGCCCTCCCGCCAGTCGCGGGCGCGGGCAACTCGGCAGGCAAAGTTCCCGAAGAAGCAATTGAAGAGCCTCTTGAAAAAGTCCCGGCTGAGGCGACCTCCCCCGTTGCCAGTCGTGAGTCAGAAATCAAGGATTCTGTGACCCGGGCCATCGAGGCGTCACTCAAAGCACCGGCGGCCAAGAAGTCGTTCGCACGTCGCCTCGCCGCCCTCGCCATCATTCATGGTGGCGATCAAAAGAGCGCCGATGACCAGTTGACTCAATTGCGCCGGGTGAGTGCCCAGAGTCCGTATGAGGTCATTCAACCCCTCGCGCTGGCAACCTGGCGGTTCCACCCGGACGGTTCTCCGGAACGTACGGCGGCGCTTGAAGAACTGAAACGACAGACGCCACAGCTTCCCAAGCGAGGCCGGTTCGCGATCGAGTCGGGGCTGGCGACTGCGGCCCTTCAGGCAGCGGCGGGAGATTTCGCCGGAGCGAGAGAGACTCTGGCCAGCCACCGCGCCCCACAAAGGGTGGAGCAGTTGGCAGCACTCATGCAACTGGTCAGCCTGGATGGAACTTTTGATCTTGATTCCCGCCAGCCGGGGCGAAATGCCAGTGACTGGCAGTCCCCCCTCGAGACCGGGGTGACCTTGCAATTGTGCCAGCAACAACGGTGGGAGGCGGCTGAAACCTGGGCCCGTCAATTGACCGACCCAGTGGCGAGAGATGAATCTCTGCTCGCCTATGCCGAACTCAACACACGCCAAAAGCTGGCCCAGCAACCTCCTGCCGAATTGAGCGGAATCAAGGATCTTGAGAGCCTGCTGACTCCCACTGGCAAAGCTCGCCTCGCCACTCGTCTTGCTGGAAATTACACGAGTGCCGGCCGTGAATCGGAGGCTCAGCAACTCATCGAGTCAGCCGCCCGGCAATTGGCGGCGCTGCCGGCAGGCACTCCCCCACGGTTGCCGACTTTGAAATCGGTTTTCGACACCAAGACCCCAGATGCAGTTCTCCCCCAGCAGATCGGCCGAGCCTGTGCGGAACTGGCCCAGGTGCAGATGCTTCGCAAGCAACCGGAGGAGGCCTGGAAGTCTCTGCAACTCGGCCTCTCCCACCTGCGGGGTGCGGGCCCGGGTCGTCTGGCCATCCAAAAGCTGCGAGCCCGTGCGGAAGGGACAGAGGTCGAGGGACTACGCCGGGAATTGAAGCGGACACTGGCTCTGGCGAATGACGATCAGGTCCAACGGGAATTGACCCGCTTTCGTCAGAAGACCGAGGAATTGGACCGGGCGGCCCAAGTCCGTTTTCGTGGGCAGGTGGACCTCCTCGCTCGTGGAATCGAGATGGGACTCCACGAGCCGGCGTGGAAAGCAACTTTGGAGACCGATGGCCGGGAGGGAGACGATGATCGCGACCCTGTTCTCAGCAGTGCTCTCCCTCCCCTTGCCGCCCTCGCGTTTGAGCAGGCGGGCGATCAAGGAAAGGCGCAGTCGATCCGTAATGACTTTGCCAACCGCGCCTCCGAAGCAGAGACCTCGGAAGCAATCCGGATTATCCCCCAACTGGTGTCGCAACACTGCGACAGCGGTGCAGTCCCTCAGGGACTGGAACTGCTCAAAAACTATTTGACTGAAGGGGGAGATCTGCAACTCGACTCACTTCAGCAGATCTGCCGATTGGCCAATCGCGGTCAACTTGATACCGCTTATCAGCTGGCCAATGGAATTCCCCTGGAGTCTCTGCGGGATGACAGCCTGTTCATGCTTGCAGCCAGGGCTGCCCGACTGGATCAGGGAACCCGCTTGAAAAATGCGGTCCCGAAAAATCCGTCGGTGATCGACACGGCATCGATTCATTCAGGCCTGGCTTCGGGATGGGGGGAATTGGCGAAAGCCAAGTAGTTGCGGACTCAACACCGCTGCCCATCGCTTCCGCCCGGAGTGTGAAACCGGTCTCGTTGTGATCGGCGTACCGGCCTGAACCCTTTCTGCGACCGGCAAGACTTGCGTCACTCGCTTCAGTCGCTACCCTTACGCAGTGATTTTGCCTCCTTCGAGGGACCACCCCGATGCGCGATTTTGACTACTCTGCCCCGACATCCGTTGCCGAAGCCGTCCGGCTCTTGAACCAGAACCCGGGGGCCGGCCGGCCCATGTCCGGGGGTACCGATCTGATCGATCAGATCCGACTCGGGCGCCACCAGCCCGATCTGGTGGTCGATATCAAGCGAATTCCCGAGCTGAACATCCTCGAACTGTCGAGTCGGGGACTTCGGTTGGGTTCAGCAGTCCCCTGCTGCCGGATTTACGGAGATCCTGGCATCTCAGCGGATTACGCAGCCTTGGTCGACAGCGCCCGAATCATCGGTGGGATTCAAATCCAGAGCCGGGCCAGCGTCGGTGGCAACCTCTGCAACTCAGGGCCTGCCGCTGACTCAATCCCCTCTCTGATCGCACTGGGTGCCCGTGCGGTCATCGCCGGTCCTTCAGGAATGCGGGAAGTTCCCGTGGAGGAATTCTGCACCGGTCCGGGCAAGAACATCCTCCAGCGTGGAGAAGTGCTGGTTGAATTGCGGTTCCCTCCCCGTGCGCCCCACAGCGGTTCCCATTACCGCCGTTTCATTCCGCGGAATGAGATGGACATCGCGGTCGTCAGTGTTGGAGCTGTGGTGGAACTGGAGGCCAATGGAGACAAGATCCGCTCGGCGAGAATCGCACTCGGAGCGGTCGGGCCCACCCCGCTTTATGCCCGAGAGGCAAGCCAGATTCTGGTTGGAAAAACACCCGGTCCGGAAGCGTTTGATCTGGCCGCCAAGGCAGCTCAGGCGATCACCACCCCAATCGATGACATGCGCGGAACCAAGGAGTTCCGCCGCCATGTGGCAGGGGTACTCGTGCATCGGGCTCTTGAGGAATGCGTCCAACGCGCCCGCAAACTGGCCTGATCGCACACCAAACTCCGCCTCTTCGGTGGACCGCGTTTCTCCGGAAACCATGACGTTTCCCCACTGCCCAATACTTTTCCACCTGTCGCACCATGGCCAAGAAACGAGTCGTCTCGACAACCATTAACGGCAAAGCAGTCGAGTTGCTCTGTGAACCCCGGCAAACCCTGCTGGAGGTGTTGCGGGACAATCTTGATCTCACTGGCACCAAAGAGGGTTGTTCAAATGGCAACTGCGGTGCCTGCACGGTACTGATGAATGGCCGTCCCGTTGTCAGTTGCCTCGTCCTCGCCATGGAGGCGGAAGGGGCAACGCTGGAGACGATTGAAGGTGTCGCCAAGGGAGGTGACCTGGATCCGATCCAGCAGGCGTTTCTGGAGAACGCGGCCCTTCAATGTGGCATCTGCACTCCAGGCTTCATCATGTCGACCAAAGCGTTGTTGGCAGAAAACCCCAATCCCACCGAACAGGAAGCCCGTTTTTACCTGGCGGGCAATCTGTGTCGCTGCACCGGATACGACAAGATCATTCGCGCTGTGCTCGACTCCGCACAACGTCGACTGTCCACGCAGGCGGCTGCCCAGGGTGGCAATCACTCTTCCTGATCTTCTGCGAACCCGATTTCTTACACTTCGCCGGGCAAGTTTCAACCCCGACGTTCAAACCGGATACTGACCATGTCGACTGCGAACAACGATCTCCGGAATACCAACGGGCAATCCAAGTACAAGGTGATCGGGACAAGACCAGTCCGCCACGACGGCGTCGACAAAGTGACTGGTCGTGCCCGCTACGGAGCGGACATCCATCCCAGCGGTCTCCTCTACGGTGTCGTGCTGCGGAGCCCCCACGCACACGCCCGGATTCGTGCCATTGATGTTTCGAAGGCGGCGGCTCTTCCGGGAGTTCGGGCGATCGTCACCAACAAGGACCTTCAGGACCCGGGCAATCGGGTCGTCGAACTGGGGGAGGGGGCAGTCAACCTGCGACACCTCAACCACAACGTCCTGGCGGCCGACAAAGTCTATTACCGCGGCCATGCTGTGGCGGCGGTGGCCGCTGATTCAATCCATATCGCCGAACAGGCAGCGGCTCTGATCGGCGTGGATTATGAGGTCCTCCCATGCGTGACCGACGTACAGGCCGCGATGGATCCCAAGGCCCCCCTGCTGCATGCGGATCTTGTCACCGATGAACTTGGCAAGATGGGATCCCGCCCCAGCAACATTGCAAAGCACTTCCGGTTCGAAAAAGGGGATGTGGCGACCGGATTCGCCAAGTCCAAAGTGGTCGTAGAGCGCGAATTCAAGACAGCCACCGTTCACCAGGGTTATATCGAGCCGCAGAACGCAACCGTGATGTGGAATGCCGACGATCACATCACCGTCTGGTGCAGCACACAGGGTTCATTCACGGTCCGTCAACAGGTCGCTGAACTCGTGGGTGTGCCCATTTCAAATGTGAAAGTGGTGCCGATGGAAATTGGTGGTGGCTTCGGAGGAAAGATCCGGGTCTACCTCGAACCAATTGCCGCGGTCCTTTCCCGCAAGAGTGGTGCCCCAGTCAAGGTCGTCATGTCCCGGGCGGACGTATTCGAGGCGACTGGGCCGACTCCAGGTTCGTACATGAAGCTGAAGCTGGGAGTCGATGCCTCCGGAATGATCACAGCAGGCGAAGCCTCGATCGCATTTGAATCCGGAGGCTTTCCCGGTTCGCCGGTGGGGGCCGCCGCGATGTGTGTCTTTGCCTGTTATGAAGTCCCCAATGGCAAGATTGATGGATACGACGTTGTCGTCAATCGCCCGCAAATGTCGGCGTACCGTGCCCCCGGTGCAACCCAGGCGGCATTTGCGCTCGAAACCGTTGTGGATGAGATTTGCGAGCAACTCAAGATCGATCCTGTCGAATTCCGCCTGAAGAATTCGGCGAAAGAAGGGACCCGCCGGGTTGATGGTCCGGTGTTCCCCAAGATCGGGATGTATGAATCGGTCCTGGCCGCCCGCGACAGTGATCACTACCGGACCCCTTTGACCGGAAAATTCCGTGGCCGTGGTGTGGCCAGCGGTTTCTGGTTCAACATCGGACTGAAAAGCTGCTGTACGGCAACGGTCAATGCGGACGGTAAGGTTTCTCTGGTGGAGGGATCCACGGACATCGGCGGGTCCCGGACTTCAATTGCGATGCAATTGGCTGAAACACTCGGCATCAGTGCGGAGGATGTCGTTCCCGCAGTCGTCGATACGGACAGTGTGGGCTACACCGATGTGACGGGTGGCAGTCGCGTGACTTTTGCCACAGGCTGGGCGGCGTACGAAGCGGCCCGCGATATCCAGCGGCAAATGGTGCTGCGGGCCGCCCAGGTCTGGGAACGAAAACCCGAAGAACTGAAATACGTTGACGGCGGAGTTTCCGGCCCGAATGGGCTGAGGATGAACTTTCAGCAACTTGCGGCTGAGGTCCAAAAGCACGGCGAACCTGTCGTGGGCCGCGGTGCGGTCGATCCGGAAGGTTGTGGTGGTGCCTTCGCCACACACGTGGTTGATGTGGAGGTCGATCCAGATACCGGGAAAGTAGAGATTCTGCGATACACCGCTACCCAGGATGTCGGCACCGCCATTCATCCCAGCTATGTCGAAGGCCAGATCCAGGGGGGGGTGGTTCAAGGCATAGGCTGGGCCCTCAACGAAGAGTACTTCTACGACAATCAGGGAGTGATGCGGAACTCAACGTTCCTCGATTACCGCATGCCCACCGCTCTTGATTTGCCGATGATTGACCCCGTCATCGTCGAGGTCCCGAATCCCGGACATCCTTACGGCGTTCGTGGTGTGGGAGAGGTTCCGATCGTTCCCCCTCCGGCCGCGATCGCCAACGCCATCTATCACGCGGTGGGAGTGCGGATGCAGGAACTTCCCATGTCCCCTCCGCGACTTCTCAAGCAGATCCTGGCCAAAAAGAATTAGAATCGGTGCCCCGCTTCGTGGGAAGGTGGTTTCCCACTGGCCAGACACCCCGGCTCGAATTGGATACCAATCCTGTTCGTTCGGACCTCGTGCCAATACGATTTCTTTGACCACCCCACGGGGCACGCGTAGAATCCAACCAGAGGATTCAGGAAAGAAGGGAATTCTCGGGTTCCGACTCGGGGATTCCCTTTTCTCATGAGTAGAATACTTGTGGTCGGATCGCCAGCCCCTTCACATCACGCACGGGTTCAGACATAGACCATGGATTTCTCCAGTCTGTCGAATGACTACTACCTGAACGTCAATCTCAACACAGAGATGAATCTCCCCTCGTCCCGGGAAACCATCCTGGGTTTTTTCGAGCGAATTCAAAAAACATATCCCAGCATGCGGAATTTCTACACCCGCGAGTCTGGTGACTTCGTACTGGAAGAGGACAAGGAACAGGGCCACTACCGCTGGGTGTCCGTCGAAGCCCGCCGGGTTTGCACAGGTTATGTGAATCCACCACACATCGAGGCCGCCTTCGAACAGCATCGACTGGTCATGGAACTGGTCCCCTACATGCTGTCAGTCAGTCCACTCGACTGTGAAGCGATCGACTACCTGATGGGTTTCGATTACTCGTACCGGGGCAATCATGACGCTCTGGTGGCGGAAGCCTTGGGGATCACACCAGCATTTGAAGGCATGTTGGCGATGCCGGGTGTCCAGCCGATCAACATCGAGCCATCGATCACGATCGCCCTCGACGACTCCTGCCGATTGCAGGCCCGCCTGCTGGTCGAAACCCGCACGACAGCCGCTCAGGTTCGCCGGGGAGAGTTTCCCGAGGAACAGATCAGCGTTTATTTCACAATTCGCCAGTATGGTAGCCTGCCGGTCGGCACGACCTATGAAGACACTATCGCCATCCTGAGAGAGCACAGCGATCGGCTACTGAAACGGCAGATCGTCGACAATGTCCTCAAGCCCTTGGC
>Ga0255286_1000133_pt1 | contig 9577 bp, 7 predicted proteins | sample AtltaT_42_FD_183810 | JGI IMG/M metagenome (GOLD analysis project Ga0255286, IMG submission 183810) | Metatranscriptome of freshwater microbial communities from Altamaha River, Georgia, United States - Atl_Colum_RepA_8d (Metagenome... | ecosystem: Environmental > Aquatic > Freshwater > River...
GAGTGTGGCCGAAATCGACCACCTCAACATCCTACAAGCCAGCTTGCTTGCCATGCGCCGCGCGGTGGAGGGCTTGCGTCTCAAGCCCCAGCGCGTTTTGGTGGACGGCAACCAACTGCCCGTGCTCGATGTCTTGGCCGAGGCGGTGGTGCAGGGGGATGCGAAAGTGCCCGCCATCTCGGCCGCGTCCATCATCGCCAAGGTCACGCGCGATCGCTGGTGTGAGCAATTGGAGCGCGATTGCCCGGGCTATGGTTTCGCGCAGCACAAGGGCTACGGCACGCCCGTGCATCTGGAGGCGCTACGCCGTCTGGGCCCGACACCCTGGCACCGCCAGAGTTTCGCTCCCGTGGCCCGTTGCATCGCGGAGCGTGCCTGACATGAGCGGGCCTCAACACATCACCTCGCGCGAGAACGCTTGGCTCAAAGACTTGCGCCGGCTCAGCCAAGACAGCCGGGCTTATCGCAAGCGGGGAGAGGTTTGGCTCGAAGGCGAACACTTGGTGGATGCGCTCGTGCGCAAGGCGCATCCGGTGCAAACGCTGGTGTGTGCGGCTTCGGCCTGGGCGGAGTTGCCCGCGGCTTGGCGCTCGCTGGGCGCCCAGCAAGTGATCTCGCCCGACGCCCTTTTTGCCGGGCTCAGCGCCCTCGACGCGCCGGCCCGAGTGGGCGCGGTCGTGCGCTTGCCCGAAACCCCCACCATCGACCCGCACCAAGCCACGGTGGTGCTGGACCGCGTTCAGGACGCGGGCAATGTGGGGGCCATCCTGCGTTCGGCGGCGGCGTTTGGCTTTTCCCAGGTCTTGGCCTTGCAAGGCACGGCCGCGCTGTGGTCGCCCAAGGTGGTGCGCGCGGGCATGGGTGCGCACCTGAGTTTGCGCCTGTGCGAGGGGCTGGCGGTGGCGGACTTGGCCGCCTTGCGCGTGCCCCTGTTGGCCACCAGTTCGCACCGAGGCCCTTTTTTGCACGAGGTGGTGGCGCAAGGCGCTTTGCCGCATCCGGCGGCCTGGGTTTTGGGCCACGAAGGGCAGGGGGTCGCGCCAGAGTTGCTCGCGCGGGCGCAGCAAACCGTGCGCATCATCCAGCCCGGTGGCGAAGAGTCCCTCAATGTCGCGGCGGCGGCGGCTATCTGCCTGCACGCCAGCGCCTCAAGGTTATAATGAGTGGCTTTTCAGCACCCACATCCAACGCCTTCAGCTCACAAGATAGCCAAAACCCAAAAACAAGCCGTCACCGCTTGAATTTCAAGCGCGTGCGCTGGGGCGAACCGAAACACAACGGAGAACCCAGTGCTCTTGTCCCTTCAGGGAAAATTTCCCCCCGCTCTCTTGGCGCTCGCAGACGGCACGGTCTTTGTTGGCAACGCCATTGGTGCCCCTGGCAGCACCGCTGGTGAAGTGGTTTTCAACACCTCCATCACCGGTTATCAGGAAATCCTGACCGACCCGAGTTATTGCCAGCAGATCGTCACGCTCACCTATCCCCACATCGGCAACTATGGGGTCAACCCCGAAGACGTGGAGGCTGATCGCATCCACGCCGCCGGCCTGATCATCAAAAGCCTGCCCTTGTTGGCGTCGAACTTTCGCAGCCAAGAGACCTTGAGCGAATACCTGCGCCGCCAGGGCACGGTGGCCATCGCCAACATCGACACCCGCGCGCTCACCCGGCATTTGCGCACCCACGGTGCGCAAAACGGCGCCATCCTCGCCCTGGGGGCGGGCGAGCACGTGACCGACGCCCTGCGCGAGCAGGCCGTGGCCCAAGCCCGCCGGGCACCGGCCATGAGCGGCCTGGATTTGGCGCGTGAAGTGACCGTGAAGAAGGCCTATGCCTGGACGCAAAAAGAGTGGCAACTCGGGCAGGGCTATGGCGAACAAACCGCGGCGCGTTTCCATGTGGTCGCCTACGACTTCGGCGTGAAGAAGAATATTCTGCGCATGCTCGCCGAGCGGGGCTGCCGCATCACCGTGGTGCCTGCGCAAACGCCCGCGGCAGAAGTGCTGGCCTTGCAACCCGATGGGGTCTTTTTCTCCAACGGCCCGGGCGATCCCGAGCCCTGCGATTACGCCATCGCGGCGGCCCGCACCCTGATGGATTCGGGCTTGCCGACGTTTGGCATTTGCCTGGGCCACCAAATCATGGCCTTGGCCAGTGGCGCGCGCACCTTCAAAATGAAGTTTGGTCACCACGGGGCCAACCACCCCGTGAAAGACCTCGACAGCGGACGCGTCTCCATCACCAGCCAGAACCACGGCTTTGCGGTGGACGAAAAGAGTCTGCCCGCCAATCTGCGCGCCACCCATGTCTCGCTGTTTGACGGCACCTTGCAAGGCTTGGCGCGCACCGACCGACCGGCCTTTTGCTTTCAAGGCCACCCCGAAGCCTCGCCGGGCCCGCAAGACATTGGCTACCTGTTTGACCGCTTCATTGGCCTGATGGGCAAGGAGAAGACGCATGCCTAAGCGCACCGACATCAAGAGCATCCTCATCATTGGTGCGGGTCCGATCATCATTGGCCAAGCGTGCGAGTTCGATTACTCGGGCGTGCAGGCGTGTAAGGCGCTGCGCGAGGAGGGCTACAAAGTCATCCTCATCAACAGCAACCCCGCCACCATCATGACCGACCCGGCCACCGCCGACGTCACCTACATCGAGCCCATCACCTGGCAAACGGTGGAGAAAATCATTGCCAAAGAGCGCCCCGACGCCATCTTGCCCACCATGGGCGGGCAGACCGCGCTCAACTGCGCGCTGGACCTCTGGCGCCATGGCGTGCTTGGCAAATACAAGGTCGAGTTGATTGGCGCCACCCCGGAAGCCATCGACAAAGCCGAAGATCGCCTCAAGTTCAAAGAAGCCATGACCAAGATTGGTCTGGGCTCGGCGCGCTCCGGCATTGCCCACAGCATGGAAGAGGCTTGGGAAGTTCAGAAGTATGTGGGCTTTCCCACCGTGATTCGCCCAAGCTTCACACTCGGGGGAACGGGCGGGGGCATCGCCTACAACCCGGAAGAGTTCGAGACCATTTGCAAACGCGGTCTGGAGGCCTCGCCCACGAACGAGCTTTTGATTGAAGAGTCGCTGCTGGGGTGGAAAGAGTACGAGATGGAGGTCGTCCGCGACAAAAAGGACAACTGCATCATCGTCTGCTCGATCGAGAACCTCGACCCCATGGGCGTGCACACGGGCGACTCCATCACCGTCGCGCCGGCACAAACCCTCACCGACAAGGAATACCAGATCATGCGCAACGCCAGCTTGGCGGTTTTGCGCGAGATCGGCGTGGACACCGGGGGCTCGAACGTCCAGTTCTCGATCAACCCCAAAGACGGGCGCATGATCGTCATCGAAATGAACCCGCGCGTCTCGCGCTCCTCGGCGCTGGCCTCCAAAGCCACGGGTTTCCCGATTGCCAAGGTGGCGGCCAAGCTGGCCGTGGGCTATACCCTCGATGAGCTGCGCAACGACATCACCGGGGGCGCCACGCCCGCGAGCTTTGAGCCAAGCATCGATTACGTCGTCACCAAAATTCCGCGCTTTGCGTTTGAAAAATTCCCCACAGCCGACAGCCGCCTGACCACCCAAATGAAGTCGGTGGGCGAGGTCATGGCCATGGGTCGGACGTTTCAAGAATCCTTCCAGAAAGCCCTGCGCGGCTTGGAGGTGGGCGTTGACGGCATGAACGAGAAAACCCAGGACCGCGAAGTGCTGGAAAAGGAGCTGGGCGAGCCTGGCCCCGAGCGCATTTGGTACGTGGGCGACGCCTTTGCCCAGGGCATGAGCGTGGACGAGGTGTTTGACCTCACCAAGATCGACCGCTGGTTCCTCATTCAGATTGAAGAAATCGTCAAGATCGAGCTGGAGCTGGAGAAAACCAGCCTGGAAAACCTCACGCCCGAGGAAATGCGCGCCCTCAAGCAAAAGGGCTTCTCCGACCGGCGTTTGGCCAAGCTGCTCAAGCGCACCGAGGCCGACATTCGCGCCCAGCGTCACCAGTGGGGCATTCGTCCGGTGTACAAGCGCGTCGACACCTGCGCGGCGGAGTTCGCCACCAACACCGCTTACATGTACTCCACGTACGACCAAGAGTGCGAGGCCGAGCCCACCGACCGCAAGAAAATCATGGTGCTCGGCGGCGGGCCCAACCGTATTGGGCAAGGCATTGAGTTTGACTACTGCTGCGTGCACGCCGCCTTGGCCATGCGCGAGGATGGCTATGAAACCATCATGGTCAACTGCAACCCCGAGACCGTCTCGACCGATTACGACACCTCGGATCGGCTGTATTTCGAGCCCTTGACCTTGGAGGACGTGCTCGAGATCGTGGACAAAGAAAAGCCCACCGGCGTGATCGTTCAGTACGGCGGACAAACCCCCCTCAAGCTGGCCTTGGGCCTGGAGGCTGCGGGGGTGCCCATCATTGGCACGAGCCCCGACATGATCGACGCGGCCGAAGACCGCGAACGCTTCCAAAAGCTGCTCCAGGGTCTGGGACTGCGCCAACCCCCCAACGCCACCGCGCGCACCGAAGCCGAGGCTTTGGAGAAGGCGGCCGAGCTGGGTTACCCCTTGGTGGTTCGCCCGAGCTATGTGTTGGGCGGACGGGCGATGGAGATCGTGCACGAGCAGCGCGACCTTGAACGCTACATGCGCGAGGCCGTCAAAGTCAGCAACGACTCCCCCGTGCTGCTCGACCGCTTCCTCAACGACGCCATCGAGTGCGATGTCGACTGCTTGCGCGATCCCTCTGGGCGCACCTTCATTGGCGGCGTGATGGAGCACATCGAGCAAGCCGGCGTGCACAGCGGCGACTCCGCCTGCTCCTTGCCCCCGTATTCGCTCGCGAGCGAAACGGTGCAAGAACTCAAACGCCAATCAGCGGCGATGGCGGAAGCGCTGCACGTGGTCGGCCTCATGAACGTGCAGTTCGCCATTCAAAAGCAGGATGGGCGCGATGTGATCTATGTGCTCGAAGTCAACCCCCGCGCGTCTCGCACCGTGCCCTATGTCTCCAAGGCCACGGGCATTCAACTCGCCAAAGTGGCCGCGCGTTGCATGGCGGGCCAGACCTTGGCCGCGCAAGGCATCGCGCAGGAGGTCACGCCGCCTTATTTCAGCGTCAAGGAAGCGGTGTTCCCCTTTGTGAAATTCCCCGGTGTGGACACCATTTTGGGGCCCGAGATGAAGTCCACGGGGGAAGTGATGGGCGTGGGCAAAACCTTCGGGGAAGCCTTCGTCAAGAGCCAATTGGGCGCCGGCACCCGTTTGCCCCGTCCGTTCACGGCCGACGGCAAGCCCACGGGCAAGGTCTTCATTTCGGTGAAAAACAACGACAAGCTGCGCGCCGTCGAAGTGGCCCGCCAACTGAGCGCCATGGGCTTTGGCCTGATCGCCACCAAGGGCACGGCCGCAGCCATCAGCGCCGCAGGCGTGGCCTGCGAGACGGTCAACAAAGTCACGGAAGGGCGTCCCCATATTGTCGATATGATCAAAAACAGCGACATTGCGCTGGTGATCAACACGGTGGAGGAGCGCCGCAACGCGATTGCGGATTCGCGCCACATTCGCACATCGGCGCTGCTCAACCGGGTCACCACCTTCACCACCATCGCGGGCGCAGAGGCCGCCGTGGAGGGCATGAAATACATTGACCAACTCGGCGTCATCTCGGTCCAAGAGATGCACGCCCAACTCGTGGCGTGAGAAAGGTAAGAGACCATGGCGACCATTCCCATTACCAAGCGGGGCGCTGAAAAGCTCAAGGAAGAGCTCCACCGACTCAAAACGGTGGACCGTCCCGCGGTGATCACGGCCATTGCCGAGGCGCGCGCCCAGGGCGACCTGAGCGAGAACGCCGAATACGACGCCGCCAAAGACCGTCAGGGCTTCATTGAAGGCCGGATTCAGGAAATCGAAGGCAAGCTCTCGGCCGCGCAAGTGATCGACCCTTCCGCGCTGGATGCGGGGGGACGCGTGGTCTTTGGCGCCACGGTGGAGCTCGAAGACGAGTCCTCGGGCGATCAAGTGACCTATCAAATCGTGGGGGAAGACGAGGCGGATTTAAAACTCGGCCTCATCAACATCTCGAGCCCCATCGCGCGTGCCTTGATTGGCAAAGAAGAGGGCGACGTGGCGGAGGTGCAAGCCCCCGGTGGCGTCAAACGCTATGAGATTGTGGCGGTGAGCTACCGCTGAACCCCCCCGCGTAAGCCCGCAGGCGGGCGGGCGTATCAGTCGGTTTGACGTTTTTTGACCGATTTTTGCTTGGGCTTGGCGCGTTTGATCTGCCCACCCGGGGTCAGGCGCTGGTTGCCCAACACCTTCACCACCCGCACTTCGGGGCGCTGTCCCCCGCGCTTGCTGTACTTGAGCACCTTGACCTCTTTGGGGCCCGGCATGCGGTCTTCGTCCAATTCCCGCGCCTTGGCGGGTTTGGGGCGCCAGAGCACCAGCAACTTGCCAATGTGCTGGATGGGGGCGGCGTTGAGGGTTTCGGCCAGTTCTTGGTAGATGGCTTCACGGGCTTGACGATCGTCGCCCAACACGCGGACCTTGATGAGCCCATGCGCTTTGAGGGCTTGGTCGGTTTCGCGCACGATGGCGGGCGTGAGCCCGTCGTTGCCGATCATCACCACGGGATCGAGGTGATGGGCGAGGGCGCGGTGGACCTTGCGTTCGGCGGGAGTCAGGAGAATGGCGGGCATGGGGGTATTATCGCCCCTCCAACCGCCAAACCCGCATGAAAGTCCGCACGCAAAGCAAAAAGGTCAACAAGTCATGGCTCAACGACCATGTCAATGATCCCTACGTCAAGCTAGCCCAAAAAGAGGGCTATCGGGCGCGTGCGGCTTACAAGCTCAAGGAGATTGACGAGCAGTTTCGCCTCATCAGCCCGGGCATGACGGTGGTGGACTTGGGTTGCGCACCCGGCGCGTGGAGCCAATACCTGCGCCGTCGGCTCTCGCCCACGGGCGCGGCTGTGGGGGCACTCAATGGCCGCATCATCGGCCTGGATTTGTTGGCGATGGAGCCCATTGAGGGCGTCGAGTTCTTGCAGGGCGATTTTCGGGAAGACGCGGTACTGGCTGAGTTGGATCAGCGCCTCGGGGGCACGGCGGTGGATGTGGTGGTCTCGGACATGGCCCCCAACCTCTCGGGCATTGAGTCGGCCGATGCGGCCCGCATCGCCCATTTGGTCGAGTTGGCCGTGGACTTTGCGCTCGCCCACCTCAAGCCCAACGGGGCTTTGGTGGTCAAGCTCTTTCACGGCAGTGGCTACAGCCAGTTGGTCAAGCACTTCAAAGCCCATTTCCGGGTGGTCAAGCCGATCAAGCCCAAAGCCAGCCGGGATCGCTCTAGCGAGACATTTCTAGTGGGTTTAGGCCCCAAAGTGGCGCCGTGAAGCCACATAATGGCATTTCTGCATCACCAGCAGGGCGATTGCCCCTGATTTTCCCAGGGTTGCGCCTTGAAAGGCCTAAAATCGGACTCATCTGGTCTATTCCAGTTTTTGTGGAGCGCGCGTGAACAATCAATGGTTTTCTAAAGTTGCCGTTTGGCTGGTGATCGCCATGGTGCTCTTCACCGTCTTCAAGCAGTTCGAAACCCGCCCGGGCGGCGGCTCCGGCTACATGGGGTATTCGGACTTCCTCGAAGAGGTTCGCGCCAAACGCATTCGCACGGCCACCATCCAGGAAGGCCAAGGCGGTACCGAGATCACGGCCACCACCACCGACGAGCGCCGCATTCGCACCACCGCCACTTACCTCGACCGCGGTCTGGTGGGCGACCTCATCGCCAACGGGGTGAAGTTCGACGTCAAGCCGCGCGAAGAAGCCTCGCTCATCATGACGCTGCTGGTGAGCTGGGGGCCCATGCTCTTGCTCATCGGGGTCTGGATTTACTTCATGCGGCAAATGCAAGGCGGTGGCAAAGGCGGTGCCTTTAGCTTCGGCAAGAGCAAGGCCCGCATGCTCGACGAGAACAACAACGCCGTCACCTTTGCCGACGTGGCGGGTTGCGACGAGGCCAAAGAAGAAGTGAAGGAAGTGGTGGACTTCCTGAAGGACCCGCAAAAATTCCAGAAGCTCGGCGGTCGCATTCCGCGGGGCTTGCTCTTGGTCGGGCCTCCCGGCACCGGCAAAACCTTGCTCGCCAAAGGCATCGCCGGTGAAGCCAAGGTCCCGTTCTTCAGCATCTCGGGCTCGGATTTCGTGGAAATGTTCGTTGGCGTGGGTGCGGCCCGCGTGCGCGACATGTTCGAGAACGCCAAGAAGAACGCCCCTTGCATCATCTTCATCGATGAAATCGACGCGGTCGGCCGCCAGCGCGGTGCCGGCTTGGGCGGCGGCAACGACGAGCGTGAACAAACCTTGAACCAAATGCTCGTCGAGATGGATGGCTTTGAGACCAACCTTGGCGTGATCGTGGTCGCAGCCACCAACCGTCCCGACATTCTCGACTCCGCGCTCTTGCGCCCGGGCCGTTTTGACCGCCAGGTGTATGTCACGCTGCCCGATATCCGTGGCCGTGAGCAAATCCTCAACGTGCACATGCGCAAGATCCCCCTGGGTCAGGACGTCAACGCCGCCGTGATCGCACGGGGCACGCCCGGCATGAGCGGGGCCGATTTGGCCAACCTCACCAACGAGGCGGCCCTCATGGCCGCGCGCCGCAACGCACGCGTGGTGGAGATGCAAGATTTCGAGAAGGCCAAGGACAAAATCCTCATGGGCCCCGAGCGCAAGAGCATGGTCATGCCCGAGGAAGAGCGCCGCAACACGGCCTACCACGAGGCCGGCCACGCCCTCATTGGCAAACTCTTGCCCAAGTGCGATCCGGTGCACAAGGTCACCATCATCCCGCGCGGCCGTGCGCTGGGGGTCACCATGAGCCTGCCGGAGAAAGACCGCTACAGCTACGACCGCGAGTACATGCTCAACCAGATCAGCATGCTCTTTGGTGGCCGGATTGCCGAAGAGGTCTTCATGAACCAAATGACCACAGGCGCCTCCAACGATTTTGAGCGTGCGACCCAAATCGCCCGCGACATGGTCATGCGCTATGGCATGACCGAGGCCTTGGGCCCCATGGTGTACGCCGAAAACGAGGGGGAAGTCTTCCTCGGTCGCTCTGTCACCAAAACCACTCACATGAGCGAGCAGACCATGCAAAAGGTCGACGATGAGGTGCGCCGCATCATCGACACCCAGTACGCGCTGGCGCGTCGCCTCATCGAAGAGCACTCCGACAAAATGCACGCCATGGCCAAGGCCTTGCTCGAATGGGAAACCATTGAGATGGAGCAGATTGACGACATCATGGCGGGCCGTGAGCCCCGTCCGCCCAAGGATTGGACACCCCGAACCCCGCCTCCGGGGGGCGATGGTGCCGGTGGCACCGGTGCCGTGAACACCGATCCCTCCCCCAGCGCCGCTTAAGGCCAAACCCACGGGGCCCCCAGCGGCCCCTTTTTTTCATGCTTTGGCAGACCACCCGCTTTCAAATCGACCTGAGTCAACCCCAGGTCATGGGCATCGTCAACCTGACCCCCGACTCGTTCTCCGATGGCGGC
>Ga0255286_1000135_pt1 | contig 9563 bp, 1 predicted proteins | sample AtltaT_42_FD_183810 | JGI IMG/M metagenome (GOLD analysis project Ga0255286, IMG submission 183810) | Metatranscriptome of freshwater microbial communities from Altamaha River, Georgia, United States - Atl_Colum_RepA_8d (Metagenome... | ecosystem: Environmental > Aquatic > Freshwater > River...
TGTCAGTCGCTATCATGCATCATGGAATAATTATCCGCATCCCATTTATTATTAACAGCTTCGAAAAACTTCGATTTGCTGGCGTTGGCGCTTCGCGTCGTTGTCTGGCAAATTGACAAAAACAAACCTAAAGCGAGAACTGAAACCATGGCACTCACAACAGCTGCGATCTCTTCCTTCTCTGCGTCGCAAATTGGTAGCTTCCCTACTGCCGACCTTGCCGATTTGACCGACGTTCAGGTGGGGCAACTTGCGACCTCGCAACTTGTGAACCTTTCTGGCACGCAGATTGGTAAATTCGAAGACGCGGACATCGGCGAACTGAAGTTATCCGGCCTTACCGATGATCAGGTCGCGGGGCTCACTCTCACCCAGGTCGCTGAGCTGTCAGCGACGCAGGTTGCATCGATCAAAGCCGGTAGCATCGACTCATTGCGCACAGACGCCATTGCGGAGCTCACCACAGCGCAATTCGCTGCCCTTACTACCGCGCAATTCGCTGGCTTGAACCAAGATCAAATTCAGGCAATCAGTCTAGCCGCGGCGGCCAAGATCACGGCGGCGCAAGCCGTGTCGCTGGGTGCCACGAAGTTCGCCTACCTGAACACCGACCAAATTGCCGCACTCAGCGCCTCCGCCCTGGCGGGACTGGCTACCACGCAAATTCGCGGGCTGGCTGATGGACAAGTGGCGGCTCTGACGGTCACTGCATTGGGTGCGAGCCAAATTGCCGCCATCAATGCGTCTAGTTTTGATGGGTTGACCGCTGAACAGGCGACCGCGTTGTCGGGTACGCAGCTGGCGAGCGTGACGACTGCTCAAGTGATTGCCATGGCCACAGATCGCATCGCTGCCATCGACACGGCCGACCTGCGTTCGCTCACCACTTCTCAGGTGGTTGCCCTTCAAACCAACCAATTCAAGGCTTTGGGTGATGTGGGAATCGCCACCCTGGCAACGTCGCAGATTGCGGCAATGCAGACCGCAGACGTGAATGCCCTCGACACTTCGCAGGTGGCGTCCTTGCTGGCAGCGCAGGTGTCGTCGCTAACGACAGCTCAAATCGTTGCTTTAGCCACCCAGCAAATCGGTGTCGTCTCCGCTGCGGGTATTGCTGCACTGCGTACCGCTCAGGTAGTCGCCATCGAAACGCAGGATATAACGGCCAACCGCCTCGGCACCGATCAGGTCAAGACCTTAAGCGCGACGCAGCTCGGAGCTATGACCACCGCCCAGCTGTCGGTATTCTCGAGCGACCAGATACTGGCCATTGACGCCGCTGATGTCAGCGGACTCAGCACCAACCGCATCGTTGCCCTGGGCACGCATCAAGTCGCCGCCTTTGATACCGCCCAAGTCCGGGCCATGACCACGGCCCAAGTGGCGTCGATCGAGACCCGTGACTTGGTCAACATGACCACCGAACAAGTCAGCTCGCTGTCTGGTGCGCAGATCGGTAGTCTGACAACAGCGCAGATCGTAGGCCTTAACACCGCGCAGTTCGTTGCACTGGCAACGGCAGGGGTTGCGGCGCTGAATACCCGTCAGCTAGCGTCGATTCACACGGCGGATTTGCCTTCGTTGACGACCGATCAAATCGAGGCAATCTCCACGGCGCAAATCAGCGCCCTGACCACAGCGCAAATCGTAAAGCTGGGTACCGACCAAGTTCAGGCGCTTGAGACGAGAGACATCGCCAGTCTGACCACGGCGCAAATTGTTGCTCTGACCACGGATCAAATTCGTCTGCTAACGACGGTGCAGACGCCCGGCTTGACCACGCGTCTGATTGCGGCCATCGAGACTCGCGACATTGTTGCGATGAATACGGATCAGTTTGAGTCGCTCAACGCCGCGCAGCTGGGTTCACTAACCACCGCGCAAATCGTGGCTTTGGCCTCAGAAGACGTTACCGCTTTGGCTACCGCTGCTCTATCCGGCCTGAAAACCAATCAGATTGCGGCGATCCAAACCAACGATCTATTGGGAATATCAACCGAGCAAGTGGGTCTTCTGAGTGCTACACAGATCGCCGCTATGACCACTCAGCAGCTGTTTGCTCTCGATGATGGCGTAGCTTCGTTTGCCACAGGTGCGTTGTCGGGATTGACTACCCGTCAAATTGCCAATTTCACAACAGGAAATTTGACGGGTATCACTACCGATCGAATCAACCTGCTCAACACTGCCCAATTGCTGGCGCTGACTACCTCGAACATTCAGGCGCTCGAGACAGATCAGATTGAGCAGTTGTCAACTACCCAGGTCCGCGCGCTCAAGACTCAGCAGGTGCGGGTGCTCGCCTCTGACCAAATTCAAGCATTAGAAACGCGCGACGCGGCAGCAATGTCTACCGCGCAGTTTAGTGCGTTCACCTCGCTACACGCTGCGGCTTTGCTGACAAGCCAAATCTCGATCTTGGTTGCCTCGCAAATAGCGTCGCTTAGAACCGCTGCGGTCGATGGCATGAGTACAGATCAGATTAACGTGCTCAGCACATCGCAAATAACGGGCATGACTACTGCGCAGCTAATGGCGCTGGACGGTGCCCAGTTCGGCGCACTGGCAACCAATGCTTTTAGTTCATTCAACACCTCACAACTTGCTGCGCTTAAGACAAGCGACATCGGTAGCCTGACCACCGACCAAATCAAAGCCATGTCAGGTGCTCAGATCGCGACGATCAAGACCAACCAGATTGGCTTGTTGGCTACGGACCGCATCCAGGCAATTGATACCAACGACGTTGGTAGTTTGACCACTGGACAAATTCGTGCCATGCTCGCTGCCCAGTTTGCAGCAATGAGCACCGAGCAACTTGCTCAGCTCAGAACAGCGCAAGTTGCCGCACTGCAGACCGACGATATAGACGCGCTGCAAACAGATCAGATCGAGGGCCTGCTTGGTGCGCAAATTGGCGCACTGAACACCGCTAACATCCGCACGCTCGACTCTGCGCAGGTGGCGGCTATTCAAACTGCTGACCTCTCTTCCTTGAACACGGCGCAAGTCGCCGCGCTGACCACAGCCGCACTGCGTGGCGCCGGCACTGACGATGTCGAATTGCTGAACACGGCACAAATTGCCGCGCTGACCACCGCTCAAACGGCAAGTCTGACAACTGAACAAATCAACATCATCGAAACCCGCGACGTGGTTGCGCTATCTACCGCCCAGCTTCGCGCTATGGATTCGTCGCAATTTGGATCGATGTCGACACAGCAAATTGCTGCGCTGAGGGTCGCACAAGTGGCCTCGCTTGCGACCAATGACATTCAAGGACTGACCACCGAAACTGTTGGCGCACTGACTACAGCACAAGTAGTCGCCCTGACGACAGCACAGTGGGTTGCGCTTGGAAACCCTCCCAGCGGTGATACGCTATCTAATTTCATTGCGACCGCAGGCGTCAGAGCACTATCTACTGCGCAGATTTTTACGCTGACAAAGATCAATGACGGCCTGAATTTGGCCACGGAAGGATACGCTGCCTTGTCAACGGCGCAGGTCGCAGCTTTTTATATAAATAAAACTGATCCGGAGGGAATGACCTCGGCTGGGGTTCAAATGTGGAGCACTGCGCAGTTTGCAGCCTTTACTACAGAAGCCTTGAGATTTACAGTGTCAAGCGATATTCAGTGGTTTGAAACCGCGCAAGTTGCTGCTATGCGTACTGCCCAGCTCGCTGCCCTCACGACAGCGAACTTCAGATTGTTTGCAACCGATCAGCTCGAAGCTCTCTCGGCCAGCCAGTGGACAGGTTTGAGTACATCCCAGCTTCGTGGACTTGACTCAAGCCAGGTTTCTCAGATTGAGACAGCAGAAATTGGTAGCTTGAGCGCCACACAAATCGCAGCGATTGCCTCAGGCAGCATTGATGGAATCACCGCGAACCATATCGCGCATCTGCGAACAGCTCAGATTGCTGCGCTAACCACTCAGCAGATCACGCAACTGAACACGGATGTCATCGCAGCGATTGCAACTGATGACTTGAGGGGCATCACTACGATCCAGTTGCGTGCATTGACCTCGGCTCAAATGGTGGGATTCACCACCGAACAGCTCGCGCTGTTGGGCGGTACGATCCTCGCCGCCTTCGAGACCGCCGAGATCGACGTCATGACCACCGACCAGATCGCTGGCTTTACGGCGTCACAAATCGCCTCGCTCACAACCGCGCAGATCCGCGTGCTTGATTCTGCGCAAGTGGGTGCGATTGAAACGAACGACGTCGCGAGCCTCACTACCGCTCAGATCGCTGCTATTGCGTCGGCGAATGTGGACGGATTCAACACCGAGCAGCTATACAACCTGACCACGGCTCAGATTGCGGCCTTCACGACCCAGCAGATCACGCAACTTGAGACAGCCCAGATTTCGGGAATCGAAACCCGTGATGCGCGTGCGCTCACCACGCTACAAATCCGGTCGCTGACGTCCGGTCAAATGTCCGGATTCACGACCGAGCAAATCGCCAGTTTGGCAGCGACCCAAGCCGCAGCATTTGAAACGGCTGAAATCGACGTCATCAGTGTTGAACAAGTCGCAGCATTCAGCGGTTCACAACTCGCAGGTATGACCACGGCCCAGATTCGAATTCTCGATTCTGCACAGGTTGGAGCGATTGAAACCAACGATGTGGCCAGTTTGACCACGGCCCAGGTGGGTGCCGTAGCATCCAGCAGCATCGCCGGATTCACTACCGAGCAGATCTACAATCTGACCACGGCGCAACTCGCCAACTTCGGTACAGCACAGATTCAGCAGCTGTCGACCGGGCAGATTAGTGGTATTCAAGTCACTGATGTCAGCGGTTTCTTGACCACTCAGCTGATTGCTTTGAAGTCATCGCAGATGGCTGGACTGCAGACGGATCAGCTTCGCGCGATTACGACCGCTCAGATCAGGGCGTTGGAGACCATCGACGTCTACAACCTCAACACCGAGCAGATCGAAGCGCTGAGCGGCACGCAGATGGCCGCGATGACGACGTTCCAAGTCACCAATCTGTCCGCTGCGCAGCTCGTTGCTATTGAGACGTCCGACGTTCGCCAACTGCTTGCAGCGCAGGTCGCGGCAATGAGCTCAACCCAGATCGGCGACCTGAACACCGATCAGATTGAGGCGCTGCAGACGTCTCAGATTGCAGCGATCGAGACGCGAGACCTGACCGGACTCGAGTCAGCGCAGATGGTTGCTTTGGGAACCACTCAGATTGCAGCTTTCACCACGCTGCAAATGATCAACATCGAAGACGCCAACCTGGCCGCGATAGAAACCACCGACATGGGCGGCTTCTTGGTCAGCCAGATTGCAGTGCTTGGCAGCGCTCAGTTCAACGCTCTTGAAACGGATCAGCTGAACCAGCTCGGTACCGCGCAAATCGCCGCATTGGTGACTCGTCAGACGAATGCGTTCACCAGCGTGCAGATTCAGGCGTTCAATACTGATCAGATACGTTCGATCGAGACCAGCGATCTGGCGGCACTGCAGACGTCGTCGATTTACACTTTGCTCTCGGCACAGGTACAGGCGCTCTCGCCGGCACAGATTGTTGCCATGAGCACAGCGCAGCTGGCGGCAATTGAGGCGTCTGAAGTTTCTCCTCTCACAACCGAGCAGATCGCGGCCGTTGAGACGCGAGACTTCGCAGGTTTGACATCGACGAACTTGGGCTCCATGAGCTCCGTGCAGGTTGGCGCCATCGCTCCAGCGTTGCTGGGTGCCTTGGCGACAAACAGCCTCAATGCGATCGGTGACGATGCTGATGGCTTAGGTGCAGCGCAGATCGTCGCGTTGAACACAGCGCAAGCCACCAACCTAAGTTCGGTATTCTTTGCCGCGTTGACCACCGACCAGCTGAGCGCGATTGAGACGCGTGATCTGAGGCTTATCGCGTCCGCCAATATCGCTACTCTGACCAGCGAAGAGTTGGTGGGTTTTGGTCTTGGGCAAATAGCGGCGCTGACGACCGAACAGGTTGTTGCCTTGGACACCGAAATTGTCGGCCTGAGCACGGAGCAGATCCTGTCTTTGGTCACGGCACAGGTGAATAACCTCGCGTTGGCGCAGGTTCAGGCGCTGAACACGGATCAGATTGCGGCGTTTGAAACCCGAGATTTGGCGGCAATAAGCTCTGCGAATATCGAAGGGCTGGGATCTGCTCAAGTTCGTGCTTTGACGGCCACGCAAATCGCCGCGTTGTCGACGGGACAGTTGTTCGCCTTCGACGCGACCAACTTTGCGGACGGAATGACCACGGAGCAGATTGCGGCGATTGAGACCAGAGACGTTGCTGGACTAGCGTCCGGTGCCATCGACGCGTTGGGTAGCGCCCAGCTGGGCGCGCTTGCTCCTGCGCTTGTGGCTGCAATGGGTAGCGCACAAATTGTTGCGATGGGCGAAGACATTGCCGGATTAACTACTGAACAAGTCGTGCTGCTGAAGACCGCACAGGTTTTTGCTCTGGAAAGCGCGCAAGTTCAGGCATTGTCCACCGATCAGGTGCGTGCCCTAGCGACCAACGCAACTCGCGCACTAACGAGCGATAACATCGCGGCACTGGAAAGTGCTCAGATTGGTGCGCTGTCAACTGCTCAGTTTGCCGGATTGACCACGGACAAGATGATCGCCATCGACTCTGCCGATATCCCGGCACTGACGACTGATTACTTCACTGTGTTCACTCGTACCAACTTGGGCGGACTGAGTGAAGCTACCATTACCGCAATGGATAGCGCTCAGCTTGGCGCTCTCCAAACGGCGGCGATCGCCGCGATGACCTCGGTGCAGATCCAAGCTATTGGGGATGGTATTGCTGGGTTGCGCACCGACCAGATTGTGGCGTTGACCACGGAGCATTTGTACGTGATCCAGTCGGATGCGCTACAGGCACTGACCACCGAGCAGATTGCTTCCATCGAGACACGTGATCTCCGTGCGATCACCTCGGATAACGTAGCCTTGATTCAAAGTGCCCAGCTCAATGCTCTGCTGACCTCACAATACAGAGCGCTAACCACCGAGCAGATACTCGAGATCGGTTCGGCTTACGTTGCCGGTTTGAGCACCGAGGGGCTGGACGCGTTGCTGACTGCACAGATAGCCGCGCTTTCAGAAACAAACTTTGGACTGTTGGGCTCGGCACAGATCAGCGCCATTGGTACCGACATCAAGGGTGCGTCCGCAGACCAGTTTGCAGAAATCACTTCAGTGGGCATCGCTGGAATCAGCGCGGACATGTTTGCTGCCATTACATCGAGTGCAGTAATCAACGCGATTGACTCCGCAGATATCGGTGGCTTTAGCACCGCAACTCTGTCCGCGCTGACTACACAGACCGTGCATTATCTGGCGTCCGATGTGGTGAATGCTCTGTCTTCAGCTCAGCTGAGGGCAATCAGTGCGGATGCGTTCAGCAGCAGTTTGCTGAATACGATGACCTCGGCTGACGTTCAGGACTTGAGCACGTCGCAGGTTAATTCTCTCAGTGCGTCGCAGCTTGGCGTGATTGAGGGTAACCTGTTCGCCTCAGCGCAGTTGGCTGCAATGACGACAACGGTCGTACAAAGCTTGGCCTCAAATCAAGTCGATGCCATTACCTCCGCGCAGGTGCAAGCTCTGGGAAGTAGCTTCGTGAGGTTGTTGAGCACGACGCAATTGTCAGATATGACTTCTGCGGCAATTGCGGAACTTGCGTCTTCGCAGATTAACGCATTGACACAAGCGTCGTTGCAGGCGATCACCGCGACTGATTTCGGATCGTCTCAATTGTCCGCAATGGGCTCCACTAACGTTCAGTACCTAAGCACTTCGCAAGTGAACGCTTTGGGATCGACCACTGTACAGGCGCTGGGAAGCTCGTTCGTGAATTTCCTAAGCACCTCGCAGCTGTCTTCGATGACTTCGGCGGATGTGCAAGAGTTGGGTTCGTCTCAGATAAACGCCTTGACATCCACGAATTTAAGAGCGATTGACTTTGCGGATCTGGGTACGTCGCAGCTGGCCACGATGACCTCGAACAATGTCCAATATCTGACGACCGCGCAAATTAATGGTCTGACGAGTGGCCAGCTCCAGGCGATAGACTTTGCGGACTTTGGTGTGTCACAGCTGACCGCAATGGAGGCGACCAATGTCCGGTACCTGGCGTCCGCTCAGATTAATGGACTGACGAGTACTCAACTACAGGCTATCGACTACGCGGACTTTGGTACAAATCAGCTGACCAACATGGCTTCGAGTAACGTGCAGTATTTGACGTCGGCCCAGATAAATGGCCTGACAGCTGCTCAGCTCCAGGCGATAGAGTTCGGGGACTTCGGTGTGTCGCAGTTGACCGCGATGGCGGCGACTAACGTGCAGTATTTAACATCTGCCCAGATCAATGGACTCACGAGTACCCAGTTGCGAGCTATCGATTACGCAGACTTTGGAACTTTGCAAATTGCAACAATGACGTCCTCTGATCTACGCGACTTGTCTTCTGCGCAGATTGATGGCTTCAATAGTGCTCAGTTGATCGCAATCGGCTCTACAGATTTTGGCTCACTGCTAAGTACACAAATCTCAGCGCTCGATAGTGTTCAGGTGGGATATTGGGTCACCGCATGGGGTAGCGCCGCTGTCGATGCAGCACTTTCAGTCCAAATCAATGCGATCACGGCAGTATCTACAGATCAGCCGGCTCGTTGGGGATTCCAAACGCCAATGGTCCTCGACCTCGACGGCAACGGCATCCAGACGATTAGCGTCCAGAATGGCGTCACCTTCGACATCGACAACGATGGCAAACTGGAGCGGACGGGCTGGGTTGCACGCGGTGATGGTCTGCTGGTGCGTGATCTGAACGGCGACGGCAAGATCAACAACGGTGGTGAGTTGTTCGGTTCCGGAACCATCCTGCCAGACGGTTCGAAGGCGGTCGACGGCTACGCTGCGATGCGTGCGCTGGACACCAACTTCGACGGCCTGCTTGATTCGAAGGATGCAGCCTTCAGTCAGATGGCTGTCTGGGCGGATGCCAACGGCAACGGCCTCAGCGATGCCGGCGAAATTGTCAGCCTCAGCAGCTTGGGCGTCACTTCGTTGTCACTGACTTCAACGCCGTCGGCTGAGGTTAATAATGGCAACTTGATTGGCCTGATGGGTAGCTATACCAAGGCAGATGGCACGACGCATACGATGGGTGACGTCTGGTTCCAGACCGACTCCAGCGGTGGCAAAGTGTTCGATCTGGCGGCGGTGGCGCAGGCTGCGGGTGGTCCGAACATCAACCTCGCCAATGCACATGCCGAGACCCTCAAGGTCACCTTGGCAGACGTGTTGGCCGTCGGCGAGGCGGATGTCCTGGGCAACTCGTCAGTGACCATCAACGGTGACGCAAGCGATACCGTCCAGCTGTCGGGCACCTGGAGTTACGCAGGTACCCAGCAGGATGGTGCGGACACCTATATGGTCTACGTGAACCAAAACGCCCATCTGTTGGTCAATGACAAGATTCACACCATCATTGGCTAAAGGAAGCGTTCATGAATCACCCTGGCGGCGCTCGGTACGAA
>Ga0255286_1000138_pt1 | contig 9495 bp, 7 predicted proteins | sample AtltaT_42_FD_183810 | JGI IMG/M metagenome (GOLD analysis project Ga0255286, IMG submission 183810) | Metatranscriptome of freshwater microbial communities from Altamaha River, Georgia, United States - Atl_Colum_RepA_8d (Metagenome... | ecosystem: Environmental > Aquatic > Freshwater > River...
CCGCCTGCTCGGGCATGATGATGAGCGCGCTCACCACCAAGAACATGGGCACGAAAGCAAACAAGACGTAGCACACCCCGCCAATGACCGGCCCCCAAGTGGCCGCTTTGGCGCTATTGGCTGACATCACGCGCTGAAAGACGTCTTGTTGCGGGATCGATCCAAACATGATGGTGACCGCCGCGCCAATGAAAAACAGCCACTCTTTGAAATCGGGCTCAGGGAAGAACTGAAAGAGGTTTTGGGAGGTCGCGAGGGTGATCACTTTCTCAGCCCCCCCCGCTTGATCCGCGGCGAACACGGCCAGAACGGACAAGCCCACCACCAAGATGATCATTTGGATGAAATCGGTCACCGCCACCGACCACATGCCGCCAAAGAGGGTGTAAGCCAAAATGGAGACAACCCCAATGAGCATGCCCATGGGCAAGCCGATGGTGCCGCCCGAGAGGACGTTAAAGACCAGGCCGAGCGCCGTGACTTGGGCCGAAACCCAGCCGAGGTAGCTCACCATGATGAGGATGGAGCAAATCGTCTCCACCGCCCGACCATAGCGCTCCCGGTAATAGTCGCTGATCGTCAACAAGGTCATGCGGTAGAGGCGACCCGCGAAAAAAAGCCCGACCAATATCAAACAACTGCCCGCGCCGAAAGGATCCTCCACCACGCCGCTGAGGCCGCCATTGACAAACTTGGCGGGGATTCCCAAAACAGTTTCGGAGCCAAACCACGTGGCAAAGGTGGTGGTCACAATCATGTAGAGAGGCAAATGTCGTCCGGCAATCGCAAAGTCGGCGGCGTTTTTCACCCGCTTGGCCGCAATCAGGCCGATCACAATCGTGCCCAGCAAATAAACCATCACCAAGGTGAGCAACATACCAGACAACCTCCTGTTGAATTAGTAAGACGTCCCAAGGAACTGCATGGACAGGACGCCCAGCAGGAAACCCATGCCAACCCAGCCCAATCGGTGCAAGAGTCGATTGGTGGTGCGCTGCTCCTCGAGCAAACGCTGCATCAGCAGGGGTGAGGGCCCCTGCGGTGTTTGCAGGAAATCATGGAGCAAGCGAGGCAAGCCGGGGAGTAGCTTGGCGTAGCGCGGCGCCTCCGAGCGCAACTGCTCCCAGAGTTTGCGCGGCCCCACTTGCTCGACCATCCACTTCTCCAGAAAGGGTTTGGCGGTGCTCCACAAATCCAGATCGGGATCGAGTTGACGCCCCAAGCCTTCGATGTTGAGCAAGGTTTTTTGCAACAAGACCAACTGGGGTTGGATTTCCACATTGAAGCGGCGCGAGGTTTGAAAGAGGCGCATGAGCACCATGCCCAGCGAAATTTCTTTGAGGGGACGATCAAAATACGGCTCGCAAACGGCCCGAATCGCCGACTCAAGCTCATCCACCCGGGTCTCCGGTGGCACCCAACCCGATTCGATGTGAAGTTCGGCTACCCGTTTATAGTCGCGGCGGAAAAACGCGGTGAAGTTCTGCGCCAAGTACTCCTTGTCGAACTCCGTCAGCGTGCCCACGATGCCAAAGTCCAAGGACACATAGCGACCAAAGGTCGCTGGCGCCAGACTCACCATGATGTTGCCCGGGTGCATGTCGGCGTGGAAAAACCCATCGCGAAACACCTGGGTGAAGAAAATGGTCACGCCATCGCGCGCGAGCTTAGGGATATCCACGCCCGCCTCGCGCAAGCGCTCAACCTGGCTGATGGGCACCCCGGCCATGCGCTCCATCACGAGCACATCGGTGCGGCAGAAATCCCAAAACATCTCGGGAATCAGCACCAAATCGAGACCGCTCATGTTGCGGCGTAACTGGGCGGCGTTGGCGGCCTCGCGAATGAGGTCGAGTTCGTCGTGTAAATACTTGTCGAACTCGGCCACCACCTCACGGGGCTTGAGGCGCTTGCCATCGTTGGAGAGCCGCTCCAACCAAACCGCCATGGTGCGCATGAGGGCCAGGTCTTTGTCGATCACGCTCAACATGCCAGGGCGCAGCACCTTGACGGCCACTTCGCGCACTTGGCCTTGGCGGTCTCGCAAGGTGGCAAAGTGCACCTGTGCAATGGACGCACTCGCCACGGGCTCACGCTCAAAGCTCTCAAAAACCGCCGACAGAGGCCTTCCATAGGCCCGCTCGATGATGGCCATGGCCGTCTCGCTGGGAAAGGGCGGCACCCGGTCTTGCAAGCGGGCGAATTCCTCGGCGATGTCGGGGGGCAACAAGTCGCGTCGGGTGGAGAGCACTTGACCAAACTTCACGAAGATCGGGCCCAGCTCCTCCAAGGCCTGACGCAAGCGCTCGCCGCGGGGTTTGTGCAGGTCGCGCCCCAGGCTCAAAAGCCGCGCGGCCAAACGCAGGAGGGGATGCTTGAAACTCCCGAGAAGCAGGGCATCGAGCCCATGGCGCAGGACAATGTAGACAATCGTGAAGCTTCGCAGCAAGCGCGTCATGGCGCAGCTCCAGGGGTGGCACGCTGCACCACCCACCTGCGCAAGGCTTCACCCAAACGCCGGGCAACCTGCATGACCTGGTGGGCTCGGGCGTCGCCCAGCCAGCGCGCCAGATCTTCCTCCACTTCCCAGCGCAGGTGGTCGACCAGCCAATTGATATCGGCAGCCAGCATGACATCGCCCTGCACGTGCAAGCGAGGCTTACCCCCTTCAAGCCAGGCCCGAAGGGCCTCGCGGGGGTCAGTGTCGGCCAAGACTAAGCGAAGGTCGGCGGGCGTCGCCGCGCTGGGCAGCGCTTCGAGCAGACCCGCCGGGGTGACGGCCACATGCACTTCAAGCCCTTGCCAGGCCAAGGTGATGCGCCGACCCTGGTGCGCACGCATGCGCGCCATGGCTTGCGGCTCCTGCATGACGACGTGGTTGACCAACAACAAGGCCCGCTGGGTGATCTCATGGATCAGCCAAGGCGGCGGCGGCCACCCTGGGGGAGGGTGGGCGGTGATGCGCTCGCGAAGCGCGTCCAAAAAAGAAAGCGGGGACGATGTGGCCATGGTCCCCGATTATTCCCTAAGGCGGGAGGCGCAATTCACTCGAGCGCCTGTACGCCAGCCACCAGCCAGCCGCTGCTGCCATCCTTGGGCTTGGACATGTTCCAGACCTCGCGGAAGGGGGTGGGACCCGCAGAGGGATCTTCCCGAATCAAGCCTGAGAACTCGACGCTGGCGAGGTAGAACGCGCCGGTGTCTTCGATGCCCAGCAGCTGAGCCTCCAGCATGACCACATCGGTCTGGTTGGGGGCGCCGGGAGCTTGAGCTTCACGCTCAGCCAATTGCTGACGGATTTCGGTCAGCATGCCGTCCGTCATCATGGTGCGCAGGGACGGGATATCGGCCCGATCCCAGGCTTTTTGCAAGGTGACGAAGGTCTCCTTGGCAGCGGTCTCAAAACCTTGACGGTCAAATCCAGCGGGCACACTCCAGCCCGACTCAGTGGCGATGGCCGATCCAATCAACGCACCCTGACGTGCCGCAGGCGCGGCGTAGCTGGGTTCGGTATCCATGGGGCGTGCCGAGGCGTCGTTGCCAACGTTGCGAGGGTTGTACTGGGGCAAGGCCGAGGGCTCGGCAGTCGCGCCCGCGCCTTGATAGGCGTAAGCCGGGGCCGCAGAGCCACCCTGACGACGGCGCAAAAACGCCCCAATGAGCACCACGGCCAGCATCAACACCAAGCCCATGAGCAAGATTTCACCAAAAGCCTCGCCAAACCCGAGGGAGTGGGCAAGCCAAGCCAGGCCCAGGCCTGCGGCCAATCCGCCGAGCATGGCACCCCAGGGCTTGCGCTGTGGCTGTGCCGCCACAGGCGATGGTGTCGCTGCAGCGGGCTGGGCTTGAGGCGCCGTGTTTGGCGCGGCTTGAGCCGGCGTCGCCGGGGTATTGGTGGGCGCAGGGCGTGCCGCCTCGCGCTGGGTGACTTGGCTCGACTGCTGTCCGACGGACTTACCACCGCCCAAGCGCTTGGCCGCTTGGGCATGCAGGCTCGTCAGGGACATCGCACAGGCCAAAATCAAGGCATAGGTCTTCATGGTTTCTCCTCGCAAATTACGCTCAGGCCTATCCGCATTGGATGCCCACATGCAGCGCCACCAGGCCTGCTGTGAGGTTGTGCACATCCACATGCCCAAAACCCGACTGTTTCATCAATTGCTTCAACGCCTCTTGATCTGGGTGCATGCGGATGGACTCCGCCAAGTATCGATAACTGGCCTCGTCTCCAGCCACCCAGGCCCCTAGTTTGGGCAAGATATGGAAAGAATACCAGTCGTAGGGTTTTTCAAGGGGTTTGGCCACCTTGGAGAACTCCAGGACCAGCAGCTTCCCGCCGGGCTTGAGGACGCGCGCCATCTCGGTGAGCGCGCGGTCTTTATGGGTCATGTTGCGCAGGCCAAAGGCCACGCAAACGAGGTCGAAATGGGCGTTGGGAAAGGGCAGACGCTCGGCGTCACACACCACGCTGGGCAAAAGCAGGCCCTCGTCGAGCAGTCGGTCCCGCCCCACGCGCAGCATGGCTTCATTGATGTCGGTGTGCCAGACCTCGCCCGTGGGGCCCACCTGCCGGGCAAAGCCACGCGTCAAATCCCCCGTGCCGGCGGCAATGTCGAGCGCGCGCTGCCCCGGCTTAAGGTTGGCCACCATCAGGGTGTAGCGCTTCCAAGCCCGGTGCAAGCCAGCCGACATGAGGTCGTTCATCACGTCATACTTGGCGGCCACGGAGTCAAACACGCCGCGCACCTTGCGCGCCTTGTCCGCTTCCTCGACCCGCTGATATCCAAAATGCGTCTCGGCCATGGCGATGCTCAGTGGTGGTGGCCGCAACCCGCGCCGGCGGACTGGGGCATGGGGTCGTCACGCGAGGCGCCAGCCGCCTTTAAACGATCCTCGTAATCGGCCCAAAGTTGGGTTTGTTGTTGGCCCAAAAAGTACAAGTACTCCCAGGTGTAGAGGCCGGTGTCGTGCCCATCGGAAAAGCTTGGCTTGACGGCGTAGTTCCCCACCGGCTCGAGCTCCAGAATATCCACCTGGCGTTTGCCCGTTTGCAAGACCTCTTGGCCGGGCCCGTGCCCCCTGACCTCGGCCGAGGGGCTGTAGATGCGCATGAGCTCAAAGGGAATGCTGAAACTCGCGCCGTCGGTGAAGCGGATTTCCAGCACCCGGGAGGTGCCGTGAACGGTGAGCGACTCGGGAGCGGGAACCGTGGTGGCAGTCATGGGCGTGTTTCCTTGGGGTTCAGACCAGCACCCGCTCAATGCCGCCGGCATTGGCACGGGTGACGTATTCGGGCAGCCATTGCTCGCCCAGGATGTGGCGCGCCATTTCCACCACAATGTAATCGGCTTCGAGCAATCCGTTTTGCAAGTCGTTGCCATAACGCGACAGCCCCTGCAAGCAACTCGGGCAGCTGGTGAGGATTTTGAGATTGCCTTGCGCCTCACCCGTCTGCGCGCGCAGGGTGGCTTCATTGCGACGCAGTTCTTCTTCCTTGCGGAAACGCACCTGAGTCGAGATGTCGGGGCGCGTCACGCCCAGTGTTCCAGACTCCCCGCAGCAACGATCGCTCTTGAGGACTTCCGAGCCCACCAGCGATCGCACCGTCTTGAGGGGGTCTTGCTGCTTCATTGGGCTGTGGCAGGGGTCGTGGTAGAGGTAGCCACCGGCCTGAGCCCCATCCAGGGTGATGCCTTTTTCGAGCAGGTATTCGTGAATATCCACAATGCGACAGCCGGGGAAGATTTCCTCGAACTTGTAGCCCTGGAGTTGGTCATAGCAGGTGCCGCAGCTCACCACCACGGTTTTGATGTCAAGGTAGTTGAGCGTGTTGGCCACGCGGTGGAACAGGACTCGGTTGTCGGTGATGATTTTTTCCGCCCGATCGAACTGCCCCGCGCCGCGCTGCGGGTACCCGCAACAGAGGTAGCCCGGCGGCAGCACGGTTTGCACCCCGGCGTGCCAGAGCATGGCCTGGGTGGCCAAACCCACCTGGCTAAAGAGGCGCTCGGAGCCGCAACCCGGGAAATAAAACACGGCTTCGGTTTCCGTCGTCGTGGTCTCGGGATTACGAATGATGGGCACGTAATCTTTGTCTTCGATGTCGAGCAAACCCCGCGCCGTGCGTTTGGGCAGGTTGCCGGGCATTTTCTTGTTGACGAAGTGGATGACCTCTTCCTTGAGCGGCGGTGCGCCCACCGTGGCCGGGGGCTTACGCGTTTGACGTCGCGCAACCACTTGCAGCAAATCACTGGCCCAGCGTTGCACGCGCATGCCCACATCCACCGTGAGGGCGCGGGCGAGCTTGATGGTCTCTGGGCGCGTGGCGTTGAGCATGAACATGGCCGCCGCGTGACCGGGGCGGAAGCTCTTTTGCCCCATCTTGCGCAAGAGGTTGCGCATGTTCATGGTGACGTCGCCAAAATCGATCTTCACTGGACAAGGGCTCAAGCACTTGTGGCAGACCGTGCAGTGATCGGCCACATCTTCGAATTCCTGCCAATGCTTGATGGATACCCCTCGGCGTGTTTGCTCCTCGTAGAGGAAGGCTTCGATGAGCAGGGAGGTGGCCAGAATTTTGTTGCGCGGCGAATAGAGCAAGTTGGCGCGCGGCACATGCGTGCTGCAAACGGGCTTGCATTTGCCGCAGCGCAGGCAGTCCTTAACGCTATCGGCAATCGCGCCAATGTCGGACTGCTGCATGATGAGCGATTCGTGCCCCATGAGGCCAAAGCTCGGGGTGTAGGCATGGCGCAGGTCGGCTTGGCGCAAATCCGGGTCGCGCCCGTCGTGGCGCATGAGCTTACCTTTGTTGAAATGCCCGTTCGGATCCACGCGGGATTTGTACTGCGCGAAGGGGCGTAGCTCTTCGTCGCTGAGGAATTCGAGCTTGGTGATGCCAATGCCGTGTTCGCCCGAAATCACGCCGTCGAGCGAACGCGCAAGCACCATGATGCGCGCCACCGCCTCATGCGCGGTTTGCAGCATGGCGTAGTTGTCGCTATTGACAGGAATGTTGGTGTGGACATTGCCGTCCCCAGCGTGCATGTGCAGCGCCACCCATACCCGGCCCTTGAGCACGCGTTGATGGATGGCCTCGCACTCGCGCAGAATGGGGGCGAATGCCGCGCCGGAAAAAATGTGCTGCAAGGGCGTGCGAATTTGCAGCTTCCAACTGGCGCGCAGGCTGTGGTCTTGCAATTGGGGGAACAAGTCGTCGCAACGCGCGAGCCAATCCTGCCACTCGGCTCGAACGGCGGCGATGCACTGGCGGGCCTGCGTCACACGGTCTTCGAGCAACTCGGGCGAGGGGATATCGGCAGCGTCGTCGGATTTACCCAGCGGTAACTGCCCCTGCGCCAAAAAGCGCTCCAAGGCGTCGCAGAGCTCAATCTTGTTGCGCAGGGAGAGTTCAATGTTGATGCGCTCGATGCCGTCGGTGTACTCGGCCATGCGGGGCAAGGGGATGACCACATCCTCATTGACCTTGAAGGCGTTGGTGTGACGGCTAATGGCGGCGGTGCGCTTGCGGTCGAGCCAGAATTTTTTGCGGGCCTCCGGGCTCACCGCCACAAAGCCTTCGCCACTGCGGGTGTTGGCGAGACGAACCACCTCGGAGGTGGCCGCCGCCACGGCGTCGGGGTCGTCTCCGGCAATGTCCCCAATCAAGACCATCTTGGGCAGCCCCCCGCGTTTACTCTTGGTGGAGTAACCCACTGCGCGCAGGTAGCGGTCGTCGAGGTGTTCGAGTCCGGCGAGCACCGTGCCGCTGCGCTTTTGCTCGGCGAACATGAAATCCTTGATTTCCACAATGCTGGGCACCGCGTCACGGGCGTGGCCGAAGAATTCCAAGCACACCGTGCGGGTATGGCTGGGCATGCGATGCACCACCCAACGGGCACTGGTGATCAGGCCATCGCAGCCTTCTTTTTGCACGCCGGGCAGGCCGCTGAGGAATTTGTCGGTCACGTCCTTGCCCAAGCCGGCTTTGCGGAACGCGGGGCCGGGGATGTCCAGGGTTTCGGTGCGAATGGGGGTTTTGCCGTCGGCCTCGAAATAGCGCAGCTCAAAGCGCGCCGATTCAGCGTCATGAATCTTGCCCAAGTTGTGTCCGATACGCACCACCTCGAGCCATTTGGCGTCCGGGGTCACCATGCGCCAACTCGCCAGGTTGTCCAGGGCGGTGCCCCACAGCACGGCCTTCTTGCCGCCCGCGTTCATGGCGATGTTGCCGCCGATACAGCTGGCCTCGGCCGAAGTGGGATCCACGGCAAAAACAAAGCCGCCCCGCTCAGCCGCGTCAGCCACGCGTTGCGTGACCACACCCGCCTCGGTCCACACCGTGGGGACGGGTTGGTCAAGCCCAGGCAAAGTCAACCACTCGACTTCGCTCATGGCTTCGAGCTTTTCGGTGTTGATCACCGCGCTCTTCCAGGTCAGGGGAATGGCCCCACCGGTATAGCCTGTTCCGCCCCCGCGGGGGACGATGGTCAGGCCCAACTGAATGCAGGCCTGCACCAAAGCGGCCATTTCGGCCTCGGAATCCGGAGTGAGCACCACAAAGGGGTATTCCACCCGCCAGTCGGTCGCATCGGTCACATGGCTCACGCGCGAGAGACCGTCAAATTTGATGTTGTCGTGCGCGGTGTGGCGGCGCAAGAGTCGGGTGGCTTGGCGGCGCAAATCGGCCAAGGCCTCAAACTGCGCGGCAAAACGCTCGACCGCTTGACGCGCTTGGGCGAGCAGCTCGCCCACGAGTTGGTCCCGCTCGGCGTCCACTTCCGGGGTGCGGCGGCGCGCTACCTCGTGCAAGCGGTGGTGCAAGGCCTCGACCAGTTGATGGCGCCGCTTGGGGCTATCGAGCAGGTCGTCCTGTAAATAGGGGTTGCGTTGAACCACCCAAATATCGCCCAACACCTCGTAGAGCATGCGTGCAGAGCGCCCCGTCTGGCGCTCTTGCCGCAAACGCCCGAGCAAGGCCCACGCAGGGGCGCCGAGCAAGCGCTCCACGATTTCACGGTCCGAAAACGAGGTGTAGTTGTACGGAATCTCGCGCAACCGGGGGCTATCGGTGCCAGCGTTGAGCAGGTGATGGAGGGTATTTGGGGCGTTCATGTATGGGGGCGCGAGTCGACGCATCGCTAGACCTGAATATTACCCCAGGGGGGGCGGCCCCACTGCGGGAAGGGCCGTCAGGCCCAGCGCAAAAAGCCCCACTGGCAGAGGGCCTGTAGGGTGATCAGGCCCAGATAGGTTTGCATTTTGCCGTCCACCCCCGTCCACCACAGGCCGGCCACGAGCACCAAAGAGCCCAAAATGCCTTGCAAAACGCCCAGCCCAACCGCCCCTAAACGCGCCCAGGTCCGCAGACCCTGGGGCCAGAACCGCGCCCAAACCGCCCATAGCAAGGCCATGGCCCAAGCGGGGGCCAGAAAGTGCAGCAAATGCAGGAGTTGATCCAACAGGTCCATGGCGGGGCAATTTTATAATTCGCAC
>Ga0255286_1000139_pt1 | contig 9462 bp, 9 predicted proteins | sample AtltaT_42_FD_183810 | JGI IMG/M metagenome (GOLD analysis project Ga0255286, IMG submission 183810) | Metatranscriptome of freshwater microbial communities from Altamaha River, Georgia, United States - Atl_Colum_RepA_8d (Metagenome... | ecosystem: Environmental > Aquatic > Freshwater > River...
AAAGATAAGATAGATTTTATTTTGATTAATCCAGCGGCCTACACGCATACTTCTATTGCTATGCGTGACGCGCTGAGTGCAGTCAAAATTCCATTTATCGAAATCCATCTTTCCAACATCTATGCCAGAGAGCACTTTCGCCAAAAATCCTTTTTTTCTGATATCGCGGTAGGCCTGATTAGTGGCTTAGGCGCGATGGGATATTTGCTCGCGCTGGATTATGCAATTTCACAATTAAATCAAAAGGCTTAGGCCTTACTGTATTAGGGAGTAAACCATGGACTTAAGAAAACTCAAAAAACTGATAGACCTTGTCGAAGAATCTGGGATTTCTGAATTAGAGCTTACCGAAGGTGAAGAAAAAGTTCGCATTAGCCGACAACTTCAGGCTTCGGCAGCGAATATACAATATATATCTGCCCCAAGCCCTGCTCCTGCAGCGCCCACAAGTGCGCCCGCTGCTGCTGAAGCAGCGCCGCAAGTGATTGCTAAGGTGGATGGTCACGAAGTGAAATCTCCGATGGTAGGTACCTTTTATCGTTCCCCTTCTCCTGATGCTAAGTCCTTTGTGGATGTGGGCAGTACAGTAGCAATAGGCGATACGCTATGTATCATCGAAGCGATGAAATTATTAAATGAAATCGAAGCCGATAAAGCCGGTGTTATTAAGGCTATTTTGGTAGAAAACGGTCAACCTGTTGAATACGGTGAGCCTCTCTTTATTATTGGCTAAGGAAGCATCATGTTCGACAAAATTCTGATTGCGAACCGAGGTGAAATTGCCTTGCGTATCCAACGCGCTTGTCGCGAGTTAGGTATTCGTACTGTAGCCGTTCACTCTGAAGCAGATAGGGAAGCAAAATACGTGAAGCTCGCTGATGAGTCTGTATGTATTGGTCCAGCCCCCTCTAATCAAAGTTACCTAAATATCCCTGCCGTCATTAGTGCAGCTGAAGTCACCGATGCAGAAGCAATCCACCCAGGATATGGTTTTCTCTCTGAAAATGCAGACTTCGCCGAGCGTGTTGAACAAAGTGGCTTTGTTTTTATTGGACCTCGCGCCGAAACCATTAGATTAATGGGCGACAAAGTTAGCGCTAAAGATGCTATGAGAAAAGCTGGCGTGCCATGTGTCCCAGGTTCTGAAGGAGCATTACCAGACGATCCACAGCAAATTATTAAGATTGCTAAACAGATTGGCTACCCTGTCATTATCAAAGCGGCGGGTGGTGGTGGTGGTCGCGGTATGCGGGTAGTGCATACCGAAGCAGCGCTTATAGCCTCCGTAAATATGACCAAAGCTGAGGCACAAGCTGCCTTTGGTAATCCTATGGTGTACATGGAAAAATTCCTTGAGCACCCACGCCATATTGAAATTCAAGTGCTGTCTGATCAACATGGCAACGCAGTTTATTTAGGTGAACGTGACTGCTCTATGCAACGACGTCATCAAAAGGTTCTGGAGGAGGCTCCTGCCCCTGGAATTAGCACTAAATTGCGCGATAAGATTGGTCAACGCTGTGCTGATGCTTGCAAGCGTATAGGTTATCGTGGGGCTGGTACTTTTGAGTTTCTTTACGAAAATAATGAGTTCTACTTTATCGAGATGAACACTCGCGTTCAGGTTGAACATCCAGTGACAGAAATGATTACTGGTATCGATATTGTGCAAGAACAAATTCGTATTGCTTACGGTGAAAAATTACGCTTTAAGCAAAAAGACATTGAATTGAATGGCCATGCCATCGAGTGTCGCATTAACGCTGAAGACCCTTATACTTTCGTTCCCTCACCAGGCAGAATTTCAACCTTCCATATGCCCGGAGGACCTGGCATTCGCGTTGATACACATGCCTACCAAAACTATCTTGTGCCTCCCCATTATGATTCTATGATAGGTAAATTGATTGCATATGGTGATACACGAGAGCAAGCCATTGCCAAAATGAATATTGCTTTATCTGAGATGATTATCGAAGGCATCAAAACCAATGTGGCTTTACATAAAGATTTGATGAATGACGCTGCTTTTCAGCACGGTGGAACTAGTATTCACTACTTAGAAAACAAACTCGGTATCAACAATAAATAATCATGGCTTGGTTGGCCCTGAATATCCATGCGGACAATCGTATCGCGGAAGCATTAAGTGAATTTTTGCTAAACCACGGTGCATTGTCCGTTTCAATCGAAGACGCTGAAGCTGAGCAGCCAGATGAAGTCCCTTTATTTGGTGAGCCCAATATGCCACCGCCAGGATTTTGGCAAAAAAATATTATCAACGCACTGCTAGATGAAAATTGCCAGGTTGAGCCATTAGTGGCTGCAGCTAAAGCAGAGTTTGGTCTGGACAGCTTGCCTTACCAAATTGAAACGGTGGCTGAGCAAGATTGGGTAAGGCTCACACAATCGCAATTCGACCCAATAAAAATTCTTGATGACTTATGGATAGTGCCGACTTGGCATGATGTTAGCAATACTGATGCTATCAATATTCGCTTAGATCCTGGTTTGGCCTTTGGTACTGGCAGCCACCCCACTACTTTTCTTTGCTTAAAATGGTTAAAACAAGTCGTTAAACCGTCCTGTAGTGTTATTGACTATGGCTGTGGTTCAGGGATTTTATCTATTGCCGCCAAAAAAATTGGCGCACATGAAGTTCTCGGTATCGATATCGATCACCATGCGATTGAAGCCAGCGAGTTTAATGCTGTACAAAACGAGGAAAGCATCCGCTTTTTACATGCGCAAAACTTCACAGGCGATTTTAGCGCCGATATCGTCGTTGCTAATATCTTATCCAGCGCCCTCATTGTCCTTGCCCCTGCGCTCGCCCAACTATGTAAGCCAGGAGGGCAGTTAGCCTTATCTGGCATCCTACAAGCACAGATTGGATTAATCACTGAAGCCTATCAGCCTTGGTTTGATATTCAAGTATTGGAAATTCATGAGGGTTGGGTGCTGATGGGCGGAAAAAGAAAAAATCTTGATTAAATCAGGTGATTTTTAAACATTTCAATTTTGCGAATACTATCAGCTATTATCTTTACAGCCTGTTCTCTGAAAAAGCTCTTTCTCCAAGCTAATGCAATTTGCCTTTTTGGCCGCGGCTGATCAAATGGAATCACTTTGGTTAAACCGTTTTGATATTTTGATCCTGTCGCACTCATTGGAAGAACGGTAATGCCAAGATTAGATGCCACCATATTGCGTATGGTTTCTAGAGAGTTTCCCTGAAGCACCTCTCCCTTTCTAGTCAGGCTAGGGCATGATTGTATTACTTGATTGCTGAAACAATGACCACTGCTTAACAGCAGCACTTTTTCCTGATTCAATTCATCCGCTGCAATGCTTTTGCGTTTTGCCCATTCATGTCCGCTGGGAACCACAACAGCGAACTCCTCCTCGTACAAAGGAATGGTGTTGATTCCTGGAATATTGAAGGGTAGGGCAATAATGGCTAAATCTATCACGCCGCCTTTTAGTTGATTTTCTAAGTTAGCAGTAAGATTTTCTTCAATCAGTAATGGCATTTCCGGCGCGGCTTGACGCAGCAATGGAATTAACTCAGGAATTAAATAGGGGCCAACAGAATAAATGGCACCAAGTTTTAGTTGGCCGGATAGTTGGTTCTGGCCGTGTTTGGCAATTTCTTTGACTCGTTCTGCTTCTTCTAAAACTTTGGTCGCCTGCTGAACCACAAGCTCACCTATGGTGGTAAGACTAATTTCTTTTCTACTGCGCTCAAATAACATCACCCCAAGCTCGTCCTCTAGTTTTTTTACTGCCAAACTGAGTGCTGGCTGGGTGATAAAGCTAGCATCTGCTGCTTTTTTGAAATTTTTAATTTTTGCTAAGGCGACAACGAATCTGAGCTCATTAAGCGTCATAGCTAATCGTCAATTTCCATCGTATGGGTAGACAGATATATCTCGCGAAGAAAACAAACCAATCCTGCAATCAGACTTAACATCGCCAAGATAAAGAATGGTGAAACGGTGTGCGTCGGGTCAAAATGGACCTCTGATGCAAGGAATAGTACGGCAATGACAACAGCGACCAATAGCGCTGAAACTGTACAAAATACAATTGACCAATGTACCCAAAAAGCGCGAATCGTAAGAACTTTTCTCTCACTTTTATTGGCTTCATCAACCACCTTGCGTTGTTCTCTCAGCACACGGCCGCGATCAACAATACGGCCCAACCTTGAGATTAGTACGGAAAGTATGGCGCCAATACCCGTTAATAAGAATACTGGCGCTACCGCTAGCTGGATAACGTGAGAAACGTTACTAATATTTTCAACAACCGTTTGCATTGTTTAGATATCTAAATTCATCACACCTAAGGCATTGTTCTCGATAAACGCACGACGAGGTTCTACTTGATCACCCATCAGTGTGGTAAATATCTCATCAGCAGAGATTACGTCGTCGATCTGCACCTTGAGTAAGCGACGCACTTGAGGATCCATCGTGGTCTCCCACAACTGTTCTGGATTCATCTCACCCAAACCTTTGTAGCGTTGGATATTGAGACCATTTTTAGCTTCATTCAACAACCAATCCAAAGCGTTTTTGAAGTTTTTAATTGGGCTCGCTTTTTCACCGCGCAGCACTTGTGCCCCATCTCCAATCAAACCAACTAGCATTTGTGCCATTTTGTTGATTTGCTGATAGTCGCCACCGCTCAAAAAGTCTCGGTCAATAACACAAGTTTGCAAATTACCATGAACAATTTTATTAATTTCCAATCGGTAATTTTGCTCTTCGATATTGAATGCGACATTAATCGTTATATCGTGTTCAGATAAATGTTGTTTGATATCAGTCGCTACTTTCTCGGCACTAGCTTGATTGGATAAATCAATGTTAGGTATATCCACTAAAGCACGCATGACTTGCTCATCGTATAGAGAAGAAATTCTGCGTATCACTGCTTCCGTCAACGCCATATTTTTGACGATGGTCGCTAAGGAGTCCTCAACCAATTCAGCACCCCCTGTTTTGGTGATCACTTTGGCGTCTTTGAGTGCCAAATTCAGCAGGTACTCTTCCAACTCATGCTGATCTTTTAAGTAGCGCTCTTCTTTGCCATGTTTTACTTTGTACAGAGGTGGTTGCGCGATATAGATATGACCACGTTCTACCAACTCTGTCATTTGACGATAGAAGAAGGTCAACAGCAATGTTCTAATGTGAGCACCGTCTACGTCCGCGTCCGTCATGATAATAATGCGGTGATAGCGAAGCTTCTCGACATCAAAATCGTCCTTGCCTATGCCTGTGCCCAAGGCAGTGATCAGTGTTGCAATTTCTTGCGAGCCTAATAATTTGTCAAAACGCGCCTTCTCGACGTTTAAAATCTTACCTTTCAACGGCAAAATCGCCTGATTCTTTCTATCACGCCCCTGTTTAGCTGATCCTCCCGCAGAGTCACCCTCGACCAAATACAATTCGGATAATGCTGGATCTTTTTCTTGGCAGTCTGCTAATTTACCCGGCAAGCCCATAGTATCCATTACACCCTTACGACGGGTCATTTCTCTGGCTTTTCTTGCTGCATCTCTTGCTCTAGCGGCATCTACAATTTTGTTACAGATAATCTTGGCATCGCTTGGGTTTTCTAACAAAAATTCTGCCAACTTCGATGCGACAATTTCCGAAACCACGGGTTGTACTTCACTCGATACCAATTTGTCTTTGGTCTGAGAGGAAAACTTTGGCTCCGGTACTTTTACGGATAGCACACAAGTTAAGCCCTCTCGCATATCATCGCCTGTTGTTTCAATTTTGGCTTTTTTGGCTAGTTCGTTTTCTTCAATATAGTTATTCAGCGTTCTTGTCATGGCTGTGCGCAAGCCCGTTAAGTGGGTACCCCCATCTCGCTGAGGAATGTTGTTGGTAAAACATTGTACGTTTTCTGTATAGGAGTCATTCCATTGCATAGAAACTTCAACCGTGATGCCATCTTTTTCATCTGAAGCATAAAAAGCCTTGGGATGAAGTACGGATTTGTTTCTATTCATATACTCAACAAATCCTTTTACACCACCAGAATAGGCAAAGTTTTCAGATTTGTTGTGGCGCTGGTCAATCAACTCAATCTTGACGCCATTATTTAAGAATGACAGTTCACGCAATCGTTTTGCCAAAATGTCAAAGCTATATTCAACGGTTGTGAAAGTTTCTGCTGAAGGGAAAAAGTGAACCTCTGTTCCTTGACGCTCTGTACTGCCCGTTTCAGCCAAAGGCGCAACTGCAACGCCACGGCGGAACTCCATTTGATAGACTTTTTGATTACGACAAATTTTAAGCTTTAGCCAATCGGACAAAGCATTCACAACAGACACCCCTACACCGTGCAAACCGCCGGAAACCTTGTAAGAGTTTTGGTCAAACTTTCCGCCCGCATGTAATTCCGTCATCACAATTTCTGCGGCTGAACGTTTTACTTCGTTTTTATCATCTTGTTTGATATCCGTAGGAATACCGCGACCATTGTCAGATACGCTGACAGAGTTGTCGGGGTGGATAATGACTTTAATATCATCACAATGACCGGCTAACGCTTCATCGATGGCGTTATCCACGACCTCAAATACCATATGATGCAAACCACTGCCATCAGAGGTATCGCCGATATACATCCCTGGTCTTTTTCTGACAGCATCTAAGCCCTCAAGAATAGTAATACTGGATGAATCGTATTCTTTATTTGCGTTTGTCATATTTCAGTTCTCTATTCTCTTTAAATTCGCATTGGCATGACGACGTACTTATAGTCGCTATTTCCTGGGATAGTGACCAGACAGCTGCTATTTGCATCTGCAAAGGAAAACTCTACCTTATCATTCTGTATATTATTCAGCACATCGATCAAGTATGTCACATTAAAGCCAATATCCAAGCTGTCGCCTGAATAATTTAATTCCAACTCTTCTTCTGCATCTTCTTGCTCGCTATTGGTACTGATCATCTTGATGTTGTTAGTGCTCAATACCATACGTATGCCTCGATACTTTTCATTGGACAGGATAGATGCTCGTTGCATTGCCAATAAAATACCTAATCGATCGGTTTCAAACTTATTTTGATGTCCCTGTGGTATCACACGACTGTAATCTGGGAATTTACCGTCAATAATTTTGGAAATAATCTTGATACTTGAAAACTCAAAACTGACTTGATTATTGGCAAATTCAATCGCCAACTCCTCATCAGAGTCATTCAGCAATTTTATTAACTCAATGACCGTTTTTCTCGGTAGGATGACTTCTTGGTTTGTTGCTGCAGCATTTAAAGTTGTGGAAGTAAAGCTCAAGCGATGACCATCAGTTCCTACTAAATTCAATTTTCCATCTTTAATTTCGAGTAATAAACCATTCAAGTAATAGCGGATATCCTGCTGTGCCATAGAAAATTCAACTTGTCTCAAAAGCGCTTTAAATTTATTTTGCTCAATGACAAATTTACTGGCTGTGGTCTCACTTCTATTGATTAATGGAAAGTCTGCAGAAGGTAATGCCTGCAGATTAAATTTACTTTTACCTGTTTTGACAGTGACGCGGGTTTCGGTACCTGATAAGTCTAGTTCAGATCCCTCAGGTAAAGCGCGACAAATATCTAGCAGTTTTCTAGCAGAAACAGTAATTGAAAAATTATTCGCATTACTAGATTCAATTTGACTAGATATTTGAATCTCTAAGTCTGTCGCTGTTAGAACCAATGTATTGTTTTTGGCTTCTAACATAATGTTGGAAAGAATCGGTAAGGTGTGCTTACGTTCTACAATACCATTCACTTCTGTTAATGGTTTTAACAAGGTTTCTCGAGAGATTTTTATGTTCATAATTTAAACCTAAATAAAAATATATTCTTGATAGTAATAATAAACCCAAATACTGTGCGTAACTAAAAAAACATTAATAAAATCAAAAAACTAAACTATAAATTTTGCCGTGTATAACCATTAACTTTTGTGTGTATAGTTTGTGCATAACTTTCAAACCATCCTTTTTAAAACAGTTACACACTTTTCATCCACAAGTTTTAATCACGAATCACTTGCGTCAATATTGCTATATCTCTTGCTAGTACAGGATCTGTATTTTTCATGCCACCAATCTCATCACAAGCATGCATCACAGTCGTATGATGACGGTTACCAAAAGCTTCACCTATCTCAGGAAAGCTAAAGTTAGTTAATTCTCGTGCCAACGCCATTGCAACCTGTCTGGGGCGAGCAAAGTTTCTTGTGCGCTTTTTACTATACATTTCTGCTACTTTTATCTTGTAGTAATCAGCCACCGTTTTTTGGATATTCTCGATTGTAATCTGTCTACTTTTGACTGCGATTAAATCTTTTAAAGCTTCTTTTGCAAGATTGATATCAATTTCACGTCCTGTGAAATTAGACATCGCAATAATTCTATTCAATGCGCCCTCTAATTCACGCACATTGGATCGAATTTGCTTTGCTACAAAAAAAGGCCACATCCTCACCAATTTTAACTTTTGCTTCTTCCGCCTTCTTTAATAAAATGGCGACCCGCATTTCTAATTCTGGCGGCTCAACCGCAACAGTCAAACCCCAACTGAATCTGGTTCTTAAACGCTCATCCATATCTGCAATCTCTTTAGGATAAGTATCGCAGGTAATAATAATTTGTTTTTTACTTTCAATTAGGGAGTTAAAAACATAAAAGAATTCTTCTTGAGTTCTAGGTTTTTTAGCAAAAAATTGAATATCGTCTACCAATATCAAATCTAAAGAATGATACTTTTTCTTAAACTCATCAAAAGATTTATTACCATATGCCTTCACAACATCAGAAACATACCTCTCAGCATGAAGATATTTGATTTTTGCCTCACTGTTGTGACTTTTAACAAAGTTGCCGATGGCTTGAATCAGATGAGTCTTTCCTAGGCCTACGCCACCATAAATGAATAAAGGGTTGTAAGATTCACCAGGCTTTTCAGCAATTTGAAGTGCTGCAGCGCGCGCCAACTCATTTGCGCGACCCGTCACAAAATTTTCAAACAGAAACGCAGGGTTAAGTCCGTCACTATTTGCAGATTTCGCATCGGTCTTTTTCTTAACCTCTTTTGGCTTTTTGACCTCTTGGGCCGTATTGGCCCTTGGCTCCACCGCATCTATCTTTTTAGTATCGCTGATAATAAATTCAAGTTCACAAGGCTGCTTGAGATAATCCTCTGCTAACTGACTAATTTGCTGAGAAAACTTATCTTTTACCCATTGCATGACAAAACGGTTTGGACAATACAAACGCACGTTGGCCTCTTGGATGTCGCAATCAAGCGGTTTAATCCATGTATTAAACTGCTGCTGAGAAAGCTCCTCCTGGAACCTATTCAGGCAATTTGACCAAAATTCATTCATAATGTGGCAATTAGTTGATTTTAAAAGAAATAATTATATTTATGGAAGCGACGC
>Ga0255286_1000147_pt1 | contig 9370 bp, 1 predicted proteins | sample AtltaT_42_FD_183810 | JGI IMG/M metagenome (GOLD analysis project Ga0255286, IMG submission 183810) | Metatranscriptome of freshwater microbial communities from Altamaha River, Georgia, United States - Atl_Colum_RepA_8d (Metagenome... | ecosystem: Environmental > Aquatic > Freshwater > River...
CTCAACCGAATGAAATCCTCAATCGAGGTTAAGATTTACCTTAATTCAGCAACGTGATCTTACGGACAACCATTCCCGAAGGAGATGTTATCCTCAATTGATAAACGCCTGCAGGCAAGCCCTCCACCTCAATTCGAGTGCGTTTTTGACTGGTAACTTGCTGTTTTAGGGTCCGACCCGCTGCATCCTGCAGCTCTAGTTGCAGCTCTGTAACCGGTTGACTACCCAGCTCCAAAAAGAATTGATCCGTGGCGGGGTTTGGATACAAGCGCAGGCTTGCTAATTCAACTGGCTCTTCTTGCGCGCTGACCCCTACCGGAACAACTAATTCATATTCACTGCTGCAGGTGCCGTCTGACACGGTAAGCTTCACCGTGTAAAGTCCCGGTGTCAAATAAGTATGAAGCGGATTTTGAACATTTGAAACGCTGGTCCCATCGCCAAAATCCCAGCTGTAGCTGGTTGCTGTTCCAGTTGTAGTATTTTCAAAGGCGATGTTTAATCCATTTACAGTGGAGGCTGTAAAGGCAGCTACTGGCCCCGGAGTAACTTCTACCTGGAAAAGAGTTGGTTCACTGTAGCAATACCGAACTTCCCAATCGTACAAATAAAAATAGGCGCTGGTCGGGCTTGCAGAGAAGTTAGAACTGTAAATCGAAACCAAACTATCAATCGTGTACGGATAATCGGCACCAGTTACATTTCGGTACAGCTTTTGTCCAGCACCACCTACGGCATACAAGCCAGCAGCTGGGATATCGAAGTTCAATGCCACTCGGTGTTGTCCTTCTGGCACCTCGACTGTTACGGTTTGAATAATAGCATTGGTATTATCGTACAAATTAAAGGTTCTATTTCCTGCGTTTTGAGCATAAACCACTGCGGAAAGTAATCGGAACGGCGCATAGGCCTCAAACAACAACCGACCTTGGCCTCCAGACTGATACCCTCCACCTCCAATGGTATTATCTGCTGCTCCGACACGGGCTTGTGGACCTTCGGCAAACTGCTTTACTTCAAATACGGTAGTGCTTAGCAGGTTTTCGCTGGTAAACGTGCTACCCTCTCCCTTCAGTTCCCCGTTTTGGTACCAAACGGCATTGTAACCAGGCTGTACGGATGCTGTCAACGTGCTAGGATTTCCGGCACATACTACCGCATCCCCAGTTACCGTTGGTGCGGGATCTACGGTATATTCCACCGTCAGGGTGTGCGTACTTTCTCCCAAGGTATTAGAAACCACCAAAACGACTGTGTAGATACCGGGAGATTGGTACGTATGCCAAGGATTTTCTTCTGTGCTCGTACTTCCATCTCCGAAGTTCCACTGGTAGTACTGAGGGATATCGGTGGAAAGGTCCCTGAATTGGAATACGCCACGGCAAGAGCTGGTATCACTTACAGCAAATTTGGCAGTCGGAGGCGCCGTTGGTGTCAAGCAAATATTGGGTAGCGTATAGCTTTCCACCTGATCGTTGGTTTCATCATTACTTCCTTGATCCGCGCCTTTACCATAACCACGACGGGTAAAGACTTCCCAAATAAGGCATTGGTGGGCATTATTATACAAAAGGGCATCTGCAGCCAAAATAGCGTCCCGAGCATCAATGTAACCTGGACGGCAGGGCTGCAACTTCATTCCTTCAATCACCAGGCGCATAGCGGTGTTATTTCCCCCATTTCCATAATACCAATCCGGATCAAAACCCTCGGTCTCAATAAGCTTCCAAGTAAGGTCCCAGATCGATTGACACCAGATTTCACCAATTGGGTGTGGCACTCCACTGGTAGAAACGTCCCCATACACTTGCGGATTTATATTCATATTCGTAGAATACCGGAACCTACGAATACCTTCACCGGAGGTATTTTCCCCCAATAAATAGGTACCAATACCCCGTGCATCTGCTCCCGTATCGTCTGGCTCAATCGATAAAATGAGGGCGAGCCAGTCGCTCCAGCCTTCTCCACCCTGCTCGCGATTGGATAAGCATCCAGAGGCAGAGGGACCTCCTGTCAGGCGGTTGGACAAACCATGACCATATTCATGGGCAATCACACCATTATCCAGGGCGGAGTCGTATTTGGGGTTCTTCCGCATACTAACTTCCACTTCTTCACCAGCTGCCAGTCTTGCTTTGATGCTATCACCAGTTATTTTTCCAATCATAACGGAGGGAATCGTAATCCCATCGCTATTGCCTCCCATTGCGGAAGGAGGGGTTGTTAAATTATTTACCACTACAACGCCAATAGCTCCAGCATTGTTTGCTGCCTTCACCTGATCCGAAAAAGGACAACTGCTACGGTCGATTAATGCAATCTTTCCAACTAGATCGGCTGTATTGAGGAGGGCCTCGCAACCATCCGTACTAATACCGACAGAATCTTGAACCAATACCACTGAACCAGTTACACCATTTCCGAGTCCTGGGCCAAAGGTGGCTGCTGCAGCGGTGTAAACCCCTGCGATGGAAGATGGGGAGATTACTTTCAAGCCGGAGGTTACCGGATTATCCCAAAGATACATTTGCATACGAGGGCGGTTGCCATCATCAGGAGTGGAAAAATTGGCGTTATTACTGCCGGATCCATCCTGTGCTTCTGCGCGAACATAATCCCCGTTTTCTCCTCCTCTACCGTAATTATTTTCCTGGAAATTACCAGCTTCTTCTGTAAATCCGTGGTGGTAAAGAATATCGTGGATCATGTTGTTCATGTAGAACAAATTGGCAATGATCCCATCCTCGTTGGTCAGGGCATCATTAGTCAAATCCATTGGAAAATTGAAATTCAAGGAATCACCACCACTCGGAGAGTACCCAGGTTGGTTATCATCATCGCGGTCTTCATATGCATGCACATTGTTACCACGGGTTATTTTGTACTCCACTCCAACTTGACCATCCACATCCAACCAGCCAAAAGGAGAGGCATCGGCGGAGTTAGGCTCTGCCACTACCGTGCGCGGGCCAAAAGAGGGCGCCTCCAAGGGCAATTCAAATACACCATAAACGGGCACATTCGATACCGCTGGCGATGCTACTCGAACCTCACGAACTGCAGAAAGACGCTCCTGCGAAGAACAGCTGGTCCCAGCTGGGTGATCAAATTGACAATAGACTGTCCAGTTGTTTTTTTCCAGAAATTGTCCTGTTTCGGCATCTATTCGGATATTCCACCAATCATCCCCTTTTAGTAGCGGAATATTCACATTCCAAGCGAGCCGAAGCCGATCACCCACTTGTACGTAGGTGAGGTGGGCACGGATTTCCTGTTCCGCAATCCCGCAGGGACCAAAATGCCAGGTCCATCGATCCCCTTCCCGGTATTCTCCAACCGGCTGCTCAGTGAGAGAAAGCCCAAGGTGCTGAGCAGCAGAAACCACTGCCGCCGAAGCACTTATTCTTGGGTCCGCTGCATTGGCTTTGGATGCCGCCTTGGGCACCATCCTGCTAGCAAAATGCACTACTTTTCCATCTCGAAGGGCGGTGGAGCTGATTGCATTAAAAATGGGCAGCCCATTCAACTCTTGCTGAAGGTAAGCATACGTTAAGCCCGTAGTTCGATCTGAATACTGATCCGAGATCGACCAGGCTTGAATATCTGTCTCCGAAAGCGACCACTTGGAGCGATTCTCCGTCAGGTAACTTTTGAGCGCATCATTTACCGACTGGGCCAACAGTGGAGCAGACCCACCCAGCAATGTGGCAATCACTACAAATCGTAAAAACGTTTGGATGAAGGACATAGTAAAAACACGACGTTATCGAACAGCCTAGCCTCCAAAACTGCTAGAGGAAATGAGTCTAAACCATTCATTTGTTTGAGTAATAAGTAGAGTAAAATAGTATAACAAAAAAACGGGCACAATGGTACAAAAAAAGGGAATGTTTTACAACATCCCCTTTTAATTATTATATCCAAAACAATTCTTGAATCCTACATCCTCAAAATCAATCTATCTTGAAAACAAAATCATCCAAAATTAAAGCTGTCAATCTAGCTACCTTACTTGATAGTAACTTTAAAGACCATACTAGAACTGCCATCGCTCACCCTTAATGAGTACATACCTGCAGGAAGTGTCCCAAAGTCAAATGTCTGAACCATACTTCCAGTCGTGAAGGTAAGAATATCATTCCGAATTAATTGACCCAAGGTGTTAAAAAATTCAAAAGATAAATTATCCCGCTGAGAGCCCGTCAACTCTAGGGTGAAGACCCCAGAATTGGGATTTGGATACAACCGGTATTGTTCTACCCAATCAGCCTCTTGTACGCCCACTACCATCACCGTCACCTCATTACTGAAAACTGCCACCCCACAATCGTTCAGGGCAGTTAAGGTAACCGTGTAGGTACCACTTGTCGTGTAGGTATGTACAGGATTTTCTTCCGTACTGATGATTCCATCGCCAAAGTTCCATAGATAAGAAGCTGCATTAGAGGAGCCGTTGCTGAATGCTACTTGTCCGTTGATGATTCCTGCAATAGTAAAAGAGACAGCAGGTACAGTATTGACCACTATCACATTAGACTGGCTGGTGGTATAGGACCCGTAAAGGTTAGAAGCCGTCAATTCCACGCTGAAGACTCCGGGAGTTGCATATACCACTACCGGATTTTGCTCCGTAGAAGTAGAGGGAGTGCCCCCTTGGAAACTCCATAACCAGGCTGTGGGTTGACCCACTGAAAGATCAGTAAACTGAACGCTCATAGGTGCACATCCACTAGGATCATCTCCCACTGAGAACGCTGCAATGGGTGCATTTCCAGTGATGGACACGGTTTGAGTATATTCGGTAGTTCCACATGCGTTCGTTGCTGTAAGAACTACTATGTATTCTCCCGGTGCCGCATAATCGTGTACCGGATTTTGATCAGTACTGCTTCCTCCGTCACCAAATGACCAAGAATAGCTGCTTGCTCCAACTGAGGCATTATCAAACTGCGCAGATAAACCTCCCAATTGATACGAGAACGAGGCGGTTGGCGCCGTACCGACCACAATATAGTCTACTTTGGTCTCCGTCGTGGCACCAGCAGCGTTGAGAGCAGTCAATATTACAGTATACGTTCCAGGAGTAGTGTATTCAACGGTTGGATGCTGCTCTGTAGAAGTAGCCGGATTTCCTCCCGGGAATTCCCAGTTGTAGGCAACACTGTTGGCAGAGGAGGTATTCGTGAATTCCACCGACATAGGGGCGCATCCTTCCGTAACTGCCGCAGAGAATTGAGCAGTGGGAGGGGTTATCACCAGAACCATCTGGGTGAAGGTATCAGTTCCGCAAGCATTTTTAGCGTATAAACTCACCATGTAGATGCCATCCTGCGTATACGTGTGCGAAGGCTCTTCTAAGCTACTACCATTTCCGTCACCAAAATCCCATGTGTACCCCGTTGCTCCAGTCGTTTGATTGTCCAACGTTAAAACGGCCCCAAGGGTAGTTGCTGAAAACCCTGCAGAAGGAACAGTGCCAACATGAATCAAATCCGTCTGGGTTACAGAGGAGTTTCCAGCAGCATTGGTAGCTACTAGCGTTACTGAATAAACGCCCGCCTGCTCATAAACCACTACCGGATTGGCTTCTGTGGAGGTTGCAGGGGTACCCCCTGGAAACTGCCAAGAAAATCCAGTTGCATTGACGGAAGAAGTGTTATTAAACTGAACCGTAAAAGGTACACAACCGTTTGACTGAGCAACCGTGAAATTAGCGGATGGAGGAGTTACAATCGTCACAGTTTGCGTAAAGGTGGAGGAACCGCAGCTGTTACTCGCGGTTAAGACCACCGTGTAGACCCCATCTGTAGCGTAGGTATGCGTGGGACTAGCAGATGTACTGCTGCTGCCATCTCCAAAGGACCAAGAGAACGAGGTGGCGCCCGTTGATACATTGGTAAAACTTACGATATTGCTACTCACCAAACTATTGAAACCAGCTGTGGGAGCAGTACCAATCACTACGTAGTTCGTCTGCGTGACCGTTCCAGAGCCCGCGCTGTTGCTCACTGTAAGCACTACGGAGTAAACACCGGGAGCGCCATAGAAAACGGTTGGGTTTTCAAGGGTAGAGCTACTTGGATTTCCTCCCGGAAACTGCCAAGCGAAGGAAGTGGGATTTCCGGAGGAAGTATTGTTAAATTGAACAAGCAAGGAATCACAACCTACTACAGGACTCGCTGAAAACGCAGCTGTTGGAGGAGCTACCACCGTTACTACTTGAGTAGAGGTGGCGGTGCCGCAGGCATTCGTGGCAGTTAAGACCACAGTATAAGTACCTGCATTGGTGTAAGGGTGGGTTGGATTCGGATCTACACTGGTCCCACCATCACCAAAGTTCCACTGGTAGGAAACAGCGCCAGTCGAAGAGTTGGTGAAGTTAACGGAATAACCGTTTACAGAGCTGCTAAACCCTGGTGCTGGAACCGTATTGACTGTAATAAAATTCGTCTCAGTCACTGTGTTGCTGCCTGCAGCATTGGACACAGTTAAAATAACAGTGTATTGGCCAGCAGCAGCATATACGACCGTTGGATTAGCCTGTGTGCTACTGCTTGGGTTGCCTCCAGGAAACTGCCAAGCAAAACTATTGGCATTTGCAGAAGAGGCATTATTAAACTGAACGGTTAGAGGAGCACATCCAGTCACTACAGATGCATTAAAACCAGCAGTAGGCGGGGTAGCGATGGTAACTGACTGAGTAAAGGTAGCTGTTCCACATTCATTGGTGGCGGTCAGGACTACTTGATAAACCCCGTCCGCGGTGTACGTATGGGTTGGATCTTCTTGATTGCTAACCGTTCCATCACCAAATGACCAGTTGTAAGTAGTGGCTCCTGATGTGGTATTATTAAATTGAACAGTAGCACCATTCACAGCCGATGTGAAAGCAGCTGATGGAACCGTTAGTACATCAATCGCTTGAGAACTCGAGTTAGAACCTCCTGCATTGGTAGCAGTTAAGACAGCCGTATAGTTACCTGGCGCCGCGTAGGTAACAGTCACATTGGTAGCATTGGAAGTAGAAGGCGTACCCCCTGGAAACGACCATGAATAGCTAGCCGCACCAGTAGACGCATTCGTAAATTCGACCGTCAAAGGACCACAGCCGCTGCTCGGATTGGCAGTGAAAGCAGCCACTGGGGGAAGTACCATCGTCACATTGTTCGTCGTCAACGAACTTCCACATATGTTGGTGGCTGTTAACTCCACTTCATAAACTCCTCCAATGGCGTAAGTATGGACGGGGTTGGCATCGCTGCTGTTGTTTCCATCCCCGAAATCCCAGAAATAACTGCTGGCCCCCGTCGAAGTATTAGTAAACGTGACCGTCAGTCCATTGACCACAGAAGTAAATCCAACGGAAGGGACCGTCTGCACAGATATGAAACTTTGCAGCGTTACAGAGCTGCTACCATTGGGGTTCACAGCGGTCAGGGTGACCGGAAATACTCCAGGATTCTGGTAGGCCACAGTTGGATTAACCGCGGTGGATGCAGAAGGGGTGCCTCCAGGGAACGACCATTGGTAAGAAACAGCGTTCGGAGAGGACTCGTTGGTAAAGTTAACAGTCAATGGAGTACAACCACTGGTAGGCGAAGCCGAGAAAGCTGCCGTTGGAGCGGTATTGACATTCAGTGTTCGGGTAGCCGTTCCACATGGCCCAGTAACCGTTAATACAACGGTGTAAATATCCCCAGTCGCATACGTATGCACAGGGTCCTCGTCCGTTGAAAAGGAGCCATCTCCAAAATTCCAATCATAGCTTGTTGCATTGGTTGCAGTGGCATTGAAATTGACAGTCAGTCCGTTCACCGTAAAATTAAAGTCGGCCGTTGGATTCCCAATCACCGTTACTTGCTGGCTTAAAATGGCTTGTGAACCTGTTCCACTATTCAATGTAAGCGTGACATTTTTAACCCCAGCAGTCGCCCAAGTAACGGTCGGATTAGCGCTGGAACTAGTAGCGGGGGTTCCTCCAGGGAAGGTCCACAAAATGGTATTTACCGTTCCAGTTGAGGTATTTGTAAACTGAACAGGCTGGTTTATGCAGGCTGGGTTGGGCGACCAAGTAAATCCAGGAGTAGGTGGCGGACCAGAGGTACATACAGAGACACATCCACTGCTAATCAAACCGTTTACATAACTGTTAACCGAGCTAACAGATGCCGAACTCCAATCCGTAGAGGTGGATACAAATGGGCACATAATGTAAACAGGAGCACCTGTAGGACAGTTATCGTGCTGGCAATTAAAATTGTGGCCGATCTCGTGTGAGGTCAGAACCCTCAATAATTCAGAGTTGCTACTGAAATCCTGTAAAACATGGTATTTGAAACTAGTACAAACAGCTCCGAGATATGCAATACCGATGGTGGATCCATCTAAATCAATATTCGTCCACAATTCCCCAAGATCAAAGGGAACTCCAAACCCACCGTTATTACCCCAAGTGCGGAAATTGCCAAGGTAAGTACTCGCATTGCTGGAAGCGCCCCATGGATTGGCAGCGGATACAAACTGGGTGACAATGTTAAATTGAATTTCATGATTGAAACTACCAGAGTAATCACCCTCTACATCATTAATTACCGCAATATTGTGTGCTTCCACAGCGGAAGCAGAGCCATACTTTGTCAACATAGAAGCATCCGAGGCGATAGCAAGGTCCACCTGGTAACAAGCTAACATCGTTTCTGCATGCTGATGCGCATCCTCTAGTTTCTCATCTACATGCTCTCTAAGCATTTCTGCGTAATCGTCGTTCCCACAGGTACCAGTAACATTGTCTCGAATAACAGCAGATTTTTTATACACCAAATAAATATTTTTGGCTGCACTTGGCTCTGTGTACCAGTACGGTTCAATATGGTACACGTCATCAGCCCCACCCATGTAACCAGCCATAAACTGTTCCGCAAAAGTCATCCGCACTTTGCCGCTGTTGGCAAGGGTGTAGCCCCTGTATGGAGCCGCGCTGGCAGCCTGTGCAATGATCGTACCTTTCTCATTTTGAAACCGAAGCTGATAAGCAGAAGAAACAATGGGATTGATCTCTAATTGTAAATCCCAAACCCGATTCCCCAGGCTCAAATGAATTGGCTGACCTGTGTAGTTGGTCTGCAAAAATTGATGAATGGCATCCGCATCCAACTGGTAGGCCTCGTATTCCGTCAGGCGCTCATCCACTTTGGCATCCACCACAGTTATTGGTAGGCCTGTGAAATGTTGGGCATGAACACCGGAAATAGGCAGAAGAAACAGGAGGAAAAAAAGAAACCGCTTTACTTTAGATGTGCTTATTAACATTTTTCCAAAAACGATAAAATAATAAAATAAAAGGAAAACAGACAGCGTTATCTTGTTC